>VFQR01000058.1_pt1 | contig 301496 bp, 299 predicted proteins | sample 3512321 | NCBI WGS metagenome assembly VFQR01 (sample SAMN10412374, study PRJNA504923) | tailings metagenome | isolation source: Relicate 3 Philex TSF1 revegetated site | place: Philippines: Tuba, Benguet | collected 2017-08-29 | reverse complement strand
CCGGCCCGCGCCGCTTCCACCGAAGCATTGAGGGCCAGAAGGTTGGTCTGGAAGGCGATGTCGTCAATCAGGCCGATAATGTTGGAAATCTTGGCCGAGGAGGCCTCGATAGCCGTCATGGCTGTCGTCGCTTCGCCCATGACCGCGCCGCTGTCGGTTGCACTCTGCGACACCTGCCGCGCCTTGGCGCTGGCCGTCGCCGCCCGCTTGGCATTGTCGGCTACGGCGCTGGACAGCTGCTCGACGGCCGCCGAGGTTTCTTCAATGGTCGCGGCCTGCTTGGTCGTGCGGCCGGAGAGGTCATTGGCCCCCGAAAGGATTTCCGCGGTTGCCGTGCGCAGTGTGCCCGAAGCGCTGCTGAGGCCGTGTACAATGGTGTCGAGCTTGTCCAGCGTCTGGTTGAAGGCTTGGCGCAGGGCTTCGTACTGGCCAGCAAAGACGGTATCGATGCGCCCGCCCAGGTCACCCTCGGCCATGCGGGCGAGGCTCCCGGTCAACTCCCTCAGAATACCCTCGCTGCGTTTGCGCTCGGTAATGTCGGTGGCGAACTTGACCACTTTGACCGGCTTGCCGGATGCATCGAAAATCGGATTGTAGCTGGCCTGGATCCACACTTCCCTGCCGCCCTTGCCGAAGCGCTGGAACTCAGCCGCTTCATATTGGCCGCCACGCAGGCGCTCCCAGAACTGGCGGTATTGGGCCGAAGCGACATAGTCCGTGTCGCAGAACATCGAATGGTGCTTGCCCACGATCTCGCCAAGGCTGTAGCCGACCGTAGCGAGGAAATTTTCGTTGGCGTTGAGGATCGTGCCGTCGAGATCGAAGGCAATGACTGCCTGCACGCGCGATATGGCTTCGATCTGTGCCGCATGATCGGCCGCCTCCTGCCTTTGTGCAGTGACGTCACTGGCAAACTTGATCACCTTGACCGGCTTGCCCGACCGGTCGAGGACCGGATTGTAGCTGGCCTGGATCCACACCTCCCTGCCGCCCTTGGCAAAGCGCTGGAAAGCAGCCGACTGGAATTTGCCCCGACCCAACTCCGCCCAAAAGGCCCTGTATTCCGCGCTGGCGGCATAGTCGGCATCGCAAAACATGGAATGATGCCGCCCGCGCACTTCCTCGAGCGAGTAGCCCATGGCGTCGAGAAAATTGCTGTTGGCCGTGATGATCGTACCGTCCAGGTTAAACTCGATCACGGCCTGACTGCGATTGATGGCGTCGACCGTGGCGTGATTGTCGCGTCTACCGGCAAACCCAAATACGCTCATTCCCCATTCCCCCGCAAAGACTCCTGTCTTCATGTCGAGGCTGCGCCCTAGATCGTTAATGAAGAGGAAACGGCATGTACAGTTGTATGCCATACTTGCCATCGCGCAAACAAACTGGCCATCACGAGACAGTTTCTATTGATACGCGCTCTCAGATGAGAGCATTTGCGTATTGTCAGCCGCAGGACAACTTAATTTCTGCATCGGAAATTATCGCTCGTCTCGCTCGACACGCGAGATCGCACAGCGTGAAAAAGCAGGGGGGCGCCACCGCGCCCCCCCTTAGCCCTACGCTTTGATAGTCCGGCAGAACGTCAGAATTCGTCCCAGTCGGCTGATATGGCCGCATTGCCCTGGCTGAGATAGGCCTGGCTAGCCTTCTGCACCGCGGTTCTGCCCGCGAGCGCTGCCGCACGCTGGCGCGAAGCGGCAGGCGCAGCCCGGGTTTCGGCATGGTGATCGTCGAGCGTGAAGATATCCACCACCCGGTCGAGTTCCCCGGCCTGGGCCTCGGTCTGCTCGATGGCCGCATTGGTCTCTTCCACCAGCGCCGCATTGTGCTGGGTCATTTCATCGAGGGTCCGTACCGCGACATTGACCTCCTCGATCGCCGTCGCCTGCGCCTTGCTGGCCTGGGCGATGGCCTGCATCAATCCCGCATTCTCGCTGACCGCGCCGAGCATGTCGCGCAATTGCGTGGCCGCGCTCGAGACCAGATGCGAGCCGCCCTTGACCTCATTGGCGCTGGCTTCGATCAGGGTCTTGACCTCGGACGATGCCTCGGCCGCGCTCTGCGCCAGGCGCCGCACTTCCACCGCCACCACCGCAAAGCCCTTGCCGGCCTCCCCGGCCCGCGCGGCCTCCACCGAGGCATTGAGCGCCAGGAGGTTGGTCTGGAAGGCGATGTCGTCGATCATCCCGATGATGTTGGAAATTTTGGCCGAGGACTGGGTGATCCGCTCCATGGCCTCGTTGGCCTTTTCGATCACCTCTCCGCTGCGCGCCGCATCGGCGGAAACGGCATTGGCCGCGCTGTTGGCCCTGTCCGCCATGCGGGCATTCTCGGCCACGGTATTGGCCAATTGCTCCATGGCCGCCGAGGTCTGTTCGATTGTCGCCGCCTGCTTGGTGGTGCGCTCCGACAGATCATTGGCACCCGAAAGGATTTCGCCCGTGGCGGTCTTGAGCGCGCGCGAGGTGACCCGCAGCTGGCCGATCACGTCGCTGAGCTTTTCGGCCACCGCATTGGTATCGCTCTTGAGCTTGGCGAAGGCGCCCTGGTACTCGCCATCCATCCGCTGGGTCAGGTCCGCTTCAGCCAGGGCCGCTAGCACCGAACCGGTAGCCGAAAGACCCCGATCGACAGTCTCGACGAGGCTGTTGACGCTGCCGGCAAGGCTGTTGAGTTCGGCATCGGGGAATTGGGCATGGACGCGCTTGGAAAAATCGCCGGCAATGGCGGCATCCACCACTTCGCCGAACGCGGCCTGCAAGGCCACCATCATGTCGGTGCGTTCGATGCGCCGGCGCTGTGAGGCAGCCCGTTCTTCCTCGGTCATCTGGCTTATACGCAGGCCGTTCTCACGGAACACGTCGACGGCCCTGGCCATGCCGCCGATCTCGTCCTGCTGGTCCTGATAGGGCACTTCAACATCATAATGGCCCCCGGACAACACGCCCATGAGGTCGGTCATCCGTCGGATCGGCCTGGCGATGACACCGGCACCAAACCAGACCAGGACAAGAATACAGGTCAAGACAATCCCCGCCGCGACCAGCGACAGGTTGCGCATCGCGTCGACCCCGGCATAGATCGTGGCGGCCGGCACCGTCATCACCATGGTCCATTGTTCGGACACACCGGCAAATGTCAGCGGCGTAGTGACGATGAAGGTGTTCACCCCCGCCTCGTCTACATATGCCATGCCCTTCTCCATCGCGGCGGTGTCACGCAGCGCATTGGAAATGTCCGGCGCCAGCGCCTGTCCCACCAGGGCCGGATCGGGATTGGCAATCCAGGTATCAGCATCGCTGACCAGCATCACCGAGCCCACATCGAACGGCTTGAGCTGCCCGATGACCCCGGCAATGGTGTCCAGCGTCAGATCGGAGGTAACGATCCCGGCGGGGCGGCCGCCTTTGTGGACCACCGCACTGATCGTCGTCATCAGCACGTCTACGCCGTTGATGGGATAGGTATAGGGCGGGGTGAGGATCGTGCGATCCTCGCGCAAGGGCATGTCGTACCACCCTTCCGTCCCCGCTTCAGGCGACATGTCGAGCTGCTCGACCGACACCTTGCCCCCGGCCTGGGTGAAATAGGGCACCATCCGGCCGGTGGCATCAGAATAGGCATGGCCGGTGAATATTTCGTCCAGGCCGTCCACGGCGTTGGGCTCGAATGCCGCGGTCATGCCCACGACTGCAGGCCGCGACAACAAGGCCCGCGTCACGACCCGGCCGATTTCGTCGCGGTCAGCGGCACCATCTATGAGCCCTTCAATGACCGCGGCCGTGGTCTGGGTATGGGCGATGACATTGCCCATCTGCCCGGCGGCCAACTGGCTATATTGGCCAAGCAGGGCCCGAGCCCGCTCCTGGGCCTCGCTGCCGGCAGTCTGGTACATCAGGTACAGGCCACCCGCGATCAGGCCACCCGCGGCCGAAAGGAAGAGGACACCTGCCCCCAGCACCAGTTTGAGTTGAATTGACAGATCGTTCAATTTCATCGTGACAGACGCTCCACCGTACCGGCCCTTCTGGGCCGAACATGCCAGCACGCAATACCGCGCGTGCGACGGGCCACCCAATTGGGCGGTCATTGGGCAAGGACAGGAGCCGCGCCCGCCATCACCAGCCGGCGCACCCCGGCAACCATCTCTTTACGTTCTGCGTCCGCAGGAAAACTACCGCAGCGGCTGTTAAGACCCGGTTAAGTACGTTGCCTTGGGACGCGAAATGCCAGCTGCGGCCCCGCCGAAAAAATTGCGGCCCGCAAGATGCGGGCCGCTGGTATTGTACTTGGGAAAGGACTTAGAACTCGTCCCAGTCCGCCGAAATGGCCGCATTGCCCTGGCTGAGATAGGCCTTGGCTGCCTTGGGCGCGGCCTTGGACACATGCGTGGGCGCGGTGTCACGACGCATGGGCGGCGCGGCGAACTCATCCGCACTGGACTGGTCGATGGCAAAGATGTCCACGATCCGGTCGAGCTCGGTGGCCTGCGCCTCGGTCTGCTCGATGGCAGCATTGGTCTCTTCCACCAGGGCCGCATTGTGCTGGGTCATCTCGTCCATGGTGCGCACGGCGGCGGTCACTTCCTCGATGGACGTGGCCTGCTCGGCACTGTCGCGGGCAATCGCTTCGAGCGACTGGGTGTTCTCGCGGATGGCTTCGAGCATGCTGGCCAGCTTGCCGGCGGCCTCGCCCACGAGCTTGGAGCCGGTGGTCACTTCACCGCTCGACTGCTCGATCAACGCCTTGACGTCCGAGGAGGCGCTGGCCGCGCTTTGCGCCAGGCGCCGCACTTCCACGGCCACAACGGCAAAGCCCTTGCCCGCGTCACCGGCCCGCGCCGCCTCGACCGAGGCGTTGAGGGCCAAGAGGTTGGTCTGGAAGGCAATGTCATCGATCATGCCGATGATATTGGAGATCTTGGCCGAGGATGCGGTGATCCGCTCCATGGCCTCGTTGGCCGCATCCATGACCCGCCCGCCCTCTTCGGCCGTGTGGGTCACCCGCGATGCACTGGCGCTGGCATTCTTGGCGCGTTCGGCATTGGCCAGAACCGTCGAGGCCAGCTGTTCCATGGCGGCCGAGGTCTCCTCGATCGTGGCTGCCTGCTTGGTGGTGCGTTCGGAGAGGTCGTTGGCACCCGAAAGGATCTCGCCCGTCGCGGTCTTGAGCGAGCCCGAAGTGCGCCGCAACTGCTGGACCACTTCGGTCAGCTTGTCACCCACGAGGTTGATATCGGACTTGAGCTTGGCAAAGGCCCCCTCATATTCGCCCACCATACGGCGCGTGAGGTCGGTATTGGCCATAGCGCCCAGCACGTCGCCCACTTCGGCGACGCTGCGGTCGAAGGTTTCGACCAGGTTGTTGACGCTGCCGGCCAGGCTATTGAGCTCCGCATCGGGGAACTGGGCATGGACGCGCTTGGTAAAGTCGCCCGACACCGCCGCGTCGACCACTTCGCCGAAGGCCGCCTGCAATTCGGTCATCATCAGGCGGCGCTTTTCTTCGTCCGCGACGATGCGGGCTGCTTCCGCCTCGGTCATCTGGCTGACACGCAACCCGTTCTCGCGGAACACTTCAACCGCGCGGGCCATGGCGCCCACTTCGTTGCCCAGCGTGGTGAAAGGCACTTCGACCTCGTAATTGCCCTGGGCCACCACATCCATGGTCTGGGCCAACTTGGGGATGGGCCGCGTGATAAGGCGCGAGGCGATGAACCCGATGAGGCCGAAGCCGATCACGGCTGCACCCCCGACAATGGCGATGAGACCGAGAACGCTGGTGGCCGCGGCCTCGACATTGGCCATGGGCGTGCCCACGAAGATGGCGCCCATCACGTCGCCATTGGTCTTCTGGATCGGCTGCAGCGCGGTCTTGTAGCTGGTGCCTTCGATGGTGATCTGACCGATAACCCGTTCGCCCGCCATAAGCCGGGTCACCGCATCGCTACCGGCAGCCAGGATGCCCCCGACGCCGCGGGTGCCGTCGGCAAGCTTGATGCTGGTGGTCTTGGCCACCATGTCGCCGGTAGCCGTGTCGATCACGTAGATGCCAGCGTCCTGCCGGGTTACGCGCGTCACCGAGTCGATGACTTCGGTGTCGTAGAAGGGAGGAATGGCCCAGCTCTGGAAGGTGGCGATCTGACCCTCCGGGGTCCAGGTCAGCACCGAACCGGAAATGCGCCGCTCCAGGATGGTGGCGGCAACACCCAGATTGGTCTCCTGCTGCACTTCACCATCGGCCATGGCCTGGGAATAGAGGTTCATGTAGATGACCCCCGACACCGCGGCGATCGATCCGATGATCGACAACATGACCAGCACCAGAATCGTGGTGGTCATGCGCACATTCCCCAAAAGGCGCGCAATCATGTTCATAGAGTCTCTCCCCCATGCGGGACCGGCCTGTCTTGAGGCAGGCCAAACCAACTGAATCATAGGAACCGTATGGGAAAGTCTTTACTGAAAGTTGTACGGAATTTTCCGGAATCGATTTCATTGATCCCTGAAGTGCGAATTATCGCGTTTTGTCCGGACGGGCTGTAGAATTTAGCCTCTGGCGGCGCGAAGCTCCGGGCCCAATATCCTCCTGCCCTTGCGACTCACCTAGAACTCGCCCCAGTCGGCGTCGATTGCGGCATTGCCCTGGCTGCGATAGGCCCGCCCGGCGCGTCCACTGTTCGGTCCAGACAATGCCGAACGCGCAGCCGGCCCCTGCGGAGCCGATTCGGATTTCGCGGCATCGTCCGGCGTCGCGACCACCGTGAACACGTCGACGATGCGGTCGAGATGACCGGCCTGGGCTTCGGTCTGTTCGATGGCGGCATTCATCTCCTCGACCAGGGCCGCATTGTGCTGGGTCATCTCGTCCATGGCGCGCACGGCGGTATTGACCTCCTCGATGGACGAGGCCTGTTCACGGCTTTCCTGGGCAATCGAATGCATGAGATCATTGGAGGCGCGCGCCGCCTCGAGAATGGCGTTGAGCTTGGCGGCGGCATCGGCCACCAGGCGCGAGCCACCCCTGACCTCCGTCGCGCTCTGCTCGATCAGCACTTTGACATCCGCCGAGGCCTGCGCGGCGCTTTGTGCCAGCCGCCGGACTTCCACCGCCACGACGGCAAAGCCCTTGCCAGCTTCGCCCGCCCGCGCCGCTTCGACTGAAGCATTCAAGGCAAGCAGGTTGGTCTGGAAGGCGATGTCGTCGATCAACCCGATAATGCTTGAAATCTTGCCCGAGGAGGTGGTGATCCTCTCCATGGCGCCGGTCGCTGCCGTCATCACCTGCCCGCCTTCCTCGGCCGTGCGGGTGACAAGGCTGGCGCTGGCGCTGGCCTCCTGGGCGCGCCCGGCATTGGTCGAGACAGTCACGGCCAGTTGCTCCATGGTCGCCGAGGTTTCCTCGATGGTCGCGGCCTGCCGGGTGGTCCGCTCCGAAAGATCGTTGGCACCGGAGAGTATTTCGCCCGTGGCGGTCCTGATCGTGCCGGACGTGGCGCGCAACTGGCTCACGACCTCGCTCAGCCTGTCGGCCACCGCATTGGTATCGGCGCTGAGCTGGGCAAAGGCGCCTTGGTGTTCGCCCTGCATGCGATAGGTGAGGTCGGTATTGGCCAAAGCGCCCAGCACTGCACCCACCTCGGTCACGCCGCGATCGACCGTCGACACCAGGTTATTGACGCTCGAGGCCAGGACATTGAGCTCCGCATCGGGAAACTGAGTGGCCACGCGCTGGCTGAAATCGCCGGCCACGGCGGCATCTACCACCGCCCCGAAGGCCCCCTGAAGCTCGCGCATCATCTGCCGGCGGCTCTCTTCGTCGCCAATGATGCGGGCCGCCTCCGCCTCGGTCATCGCACTGACCCGCAGCCCGTTCTCGCGGAACACTTCCACCGCCCGGGCCATGCCGCCCACCTCATTGCCAAGGTCGCGATAAGGCACGTCGGTCTCGTAGCCCCCCTCGGCAATGGCCTCCATCGCTGTGGCGATGCGCGGGATCGGCCGCGTGATGACCAGGCTGACCAGATAGCCCAGCACGGCCAGGACCAGCGTCGTGCCCAGCGCGATCACCAGAAGGAAGGTCATGGTCCGGGTGACCGATGCCTCAATGGCCGCAACCGGTTCGCCAACGAACAGCGCGCCGGCCAGGGCTCCATCTTCACGGTTCACGGGGAAATAGGCCGAGTAGTAGTGGTGCCCGGCCAGTTGCTCCTCGCCAAACCAGCCCTCGCCAGCCTTGAGCGCGGCCATGACCGGACCTTCGGGATCGATGCTGCTGCCCTTGAGGCTCTCCCCACTATCGGTCTTGAGCGTGGTCGTGTTGTTGACGAGCACGCCGCTGTCCTTGTCGGCAATGTAGATGGCCGTTTCCGCGCCGATGACCCGCGCAATGCCATCCACCAGTTCCGTGTCGAACAAGGGTAGCAACGCCCAGCCGGTGACCCGGCTCATGGCCCCGTCCTCGGCCCAATGCACGACAGTGCCGCCCTTGTTGTTGGTCGCAGCGGCAAAGATTGTTGCGGCCGTCTTGAGATTGGTTTCCTGGCGATCCCGCCCCTGCTGCAGCATGGTGGCCGAGAAACTGAGATAGATGCCGATGGCGACAACGCTGATCGACACGACGATGGCGGTCATGACCAGGGCCGAGATCTGAAACCTCAGACTTAGACGACCAAACAGTTTCGACATCCATCCAGACATGCTTGCCCCCAAAAGCTCTGCACCCTCTACAAAGCATAGGGACACGCAATTTAATCAAGTATTACAACAGCTTAGTATGGAAGCATTTTCATTGGCGAGGGCAGTTTCTGTAATTTTTCCGTTCCAGAGCGGGTCCTGCAGCCTCCCATTCACACAATCGGAGCGGTTTTCCGAAAAGCACAGTTTTCGGCCCCCGGCCCGAAAGCAGAAAGGCGCCCTCGCGGGCGCCTTCCGGGTGAGAATCGGCGCTGGTTCCCGAGGCCTAGAACTCGCTCCAATCGGTATCGACCGCAGCATTGCCCTTGCTGAGATAGGACTTGGCGGCCGCGCCGAGCTTGGCCTGCAGACCCCGCGCCCCCTGGGCGATGGCCTGAACCGGGCCCGGTGCCGCAGCCGGCTTGCGCGCCGGAGCCGCAGCGCGCTGTTCGAGCGCGAAGATATCGACGATCCGGTCGAGCTGGGTGGCCTGCGCCTCGGTCTGCTCGATCGAGGCATTCATTTCCTCGACCAGGGCCGCATTGTGCTGGGTCATCTCGTCCATGGTGCGGACCGCCGTGTTGACCTCTTCGATGGAGGAGGCCTGTTCGCGGCTTTCGCGGGCGATATTGTTCATCAGTTCGCTCGAGGCGCGGGCGGAGGTGAGGATTTCCTCGAGCCGCCCCGCCGCATCGGCCACCAGTTTCGAGCCGCCCTTGACCTCGTTGGCGCTCTGTTCGATCAGCGCCTTGACGTCGCTCGACGCCTGCGCGGCGCTCTGGGCGAGACGGCGGACTTCGACCGCCACCACGGCGAAGCCCTTGCCCGCCTCGCCGGCCCGCGCCGCTTCCACCGAAGCATTGAGGGCCAGAAGGTTGGTCTGGAAGGCGATGTCGTCGATCAGCCCGATAATGTTGGAGATCTTGGCCGACGACTGGGTGATGCGCTCCATGGCCTGGGTGGCCTGGCCCATGACCTGGCCGCCCTGCTCGGCCGTACTGGTCACGCCCGTGGCCGCAGTGGAAGCCTCCTTGGCGCGCTCGGCATTGGCCATGACAGTGGTCGCCAGCTGTTCCATGGCCGCCGAGGTTTCCTCGATGGTCGCGGCCTGGCGCGTGGTGCGCTCGGAAAGGTCGTTGGCGCCCGACAGGATTTCCCCCGTCGCCGTCTTGAGCGTGCGTGAGGTATCGCGCAGCTGGCCCACAATATCGGTGAGCTTGTCGGCCACAGCATTGGTATCGGCCTTGAGGCGGGCAAAGGCCCCCTGGTAGTCGCCCTGCATGCGATGGGTCAGGTCGGTATTGGCGAGGGCCGCGAGCACCGAGCCGGTTTCACCCAGGCCGCGATCCACGGTTTCCACCAGACCATTGACCGAGCGGGCCAGGGTGTTGAGTTCGTCATCGGGGAATTCCGCGGTCACGCGCTGGGAGAAGTCCCCGGCAATGGCGGCGTCGACCACCTGGCCAAAGGCCCGCTGCAATTCCTGCATCATGGCGGCGCGTTCGGCTTGGCTGGCCACGATGCGCGCGGCCTCGGCCTCGGTCATTTCGTTGACCTTGAGCGCGTTCTCGCGGAACACTTCGACGGCCCGGGCCATGGCACCGATTTCGTCATTGCGGCGGGCGCCTTCGACGTCGACATCGAGGTCGCCGCTCGCAAGCGCTTCCATCGTGCCGGTCAGCCGGCTGATCGGCTTGCTGATCGAGCGGGCGAAGAAGAAGCCCGCAACGGCAGCGATGGCCAGCAGCACGCCGCCCAGCGCCAGGATCATGTTGCGCATTTCGGTGATCGGGGCCAGCGTTTCATCCGCACCCATGGCAGTGACGATTGCCCAGTTGGTGCCGCTGAATGAGACCGGCTGCGCCGTCAGGATAAGGTCGAGACCGCGATAATCCGAGGACTGCCCGCTTGCCACCGATCCCGCCAGGGCGACATCGATCACCGGATTGGAAAAGGCAGTGACCAGCGCGTCCTGCTCTTCGGAGAATACCGAATCCGAGCGCATGACGCCGTCGGCGCCGACTAGGAAGCTTTCGCCGGTTTCCCCCAGGCCCTCGCGGTTCGCCGTGATGGCGTTGAGTGCTTCGGTGGAGATGGCCACAGCCAGCACACCGGCCAGCTTGCCGCGATTGTCGAAGATCGGCGACGCCATGAAACTTTGCGGCTGTGCGCCAGCCGCGGCATAGGATGAAAAGTCCTGGAAGGCCACCTGGCCGGGTTCAGTGAGCGCCGAAGCGGCCGCGAAGGCCCTGCCCAGACCGCTATTGGCGCTGGCGCCGCCAGGGGCGAAATTGCCGCCCAGGTCGTCCCGCTTCTTCACCGAATAGATCAGGTTCCCCTTGGCATCGAGCATGAGCAGGTCGGCATAGCCGCGCAGCTGGACCTGCTTGCGGTAAGCGCCATGCACGCGCGAATGGATGAAGTCGTAATTGTTCTTCTTGACGTCCGTGCTGACGTCGAGAAGTTCCCGGTTTGCCGGATCGGGATTGTTGTCGATATAGGCTGTCCGGACGGCCTCAACCGGGTCCATGGGGGGATTGCCCGTGGAGAACAGCGTCCAGTTGATGCCCAGGTCGCGCATGGCCACCTGGGTGACCTCGGACGTAGCCGTGATCTGCAGGTCCTTGGACACGTCCTCGAAATAGGAGCCGATCTTGCCTGCCAGCTGGCTCGTAACCGACTGCAACTGCCGTTGGGTCATCTGCTCGACCGTGGCCGAGGCAATCAGATAGGCCAGAATACCCACGCCGGCGCTAACGACCAAGGCCGAGCCCAGGAGCGCCAGTGGCAGTTTCTGGGCGATCTTCAGCTGTGGAATGAATTTCATGAAATCTCAGCTCCCCAAACCCGGCTTCTCCCGCCATATCCCGCGAACCGAATGGTTCCGATATGGAAGCCGATGCGCCAAAGGCGCGCTTACGAGTGCAAACGATATAGATGGGGAATTAATCACTTCTTACGGATAAATGCCGATGGCTCAATTTTTAAGCAAATGCCTATCGGCAAAGCATTATTCCTGTGCAAACGAAAACACCCCCGCCATCGGGCAGGGGTGTCGTCCAATCGGATGATGGTGTCAGGTCAGCGCGCCGATCACCGCCTCGATGCGCTTCTTCATGGTCGAGGCATCGAAGGGCTTGATGATGTAGTTGTTGACGCCGAAGGAGATGGCTTCCTTGACCTGCTCCTTGTCGGAGCGGCCGGTGGCCATGATAAAGGGCATGGCCTGGGTGCGCGGATGCTTGCGGATCACCTTGAGCAGGGTGAGGCCATCGATGTCTTCCATGTTCCAGTCGGAAATGATCAGGTCGACATTGCTCTTTTCAAGCTTGCCCAGCGCATCGCGCCCGGACTTGGCTTCGATGATGTCCTTGAAGCCCAGCTGGGTCAGGATGTACTTACAGATGCCGCGCATCGACTGCTGGTCATCAACGATCAGAACGCTCACAGCGCTTGCTTTTGGCATGGTGATTCTTACCTCTACGCGCCTTCGGCCTTCGGGCCGCACTTGAACTGGACTCTATGGGCCAAGCGTTACAAATGTCTCAATTGCTCGATGGGCATTGTTCGGGCAGGGTTCAGGCCGCCGATTTGAGCTTGACCAGGGCATTGGCCAGCTTGGCGGCAATCTGCTCGACCGGGGCCTGTTCGACGACTGCCCCTTCCTCGAAGGCGACCCGCGGCATGCCATAGACCAGCGCCGAGGCCTGGCTCTGGCCCACCGTATAGGCACCGGCATCGCGCATCAGCTTGAGGCCGCGAGCGCCGTCTCGGCCCATGCCGGTGAGAATGGCGCCCACCGCCATCGAGCCCACCGTCCTGGCCACCGATTCGAACAGCACGTCGACACTGGGACGATGACCGCTTTCGAGCTCGTCCTGCCCCAGCCGGCACTTGAGCTGGCCCGAGGATCGTTCAACCCGCAGGTGATAATCGCCACGCGCCACATAGGCGTGACCAGCCAGGAGCGGCATGCGATCCTCCGCTTCGACCACTTTGAGCGCGCAGAGTTCGTCGAGCCGGGCGGCGAAGCGCCCGGTGAACCCGGCCGGCATATGCTGGGCAATGACCACCGGCGGACAATCGGCCGGCATTTCGCTGAGCACCGCGCGAATGGCCTCCACGCCCCCGGTCGAGGCGCCGATGGCGATCAGCGCGCCGTCGGGCGCGGCGGCGGTCTTGAGCGGCGCCTTGTTGACCTTGGGCACTTCGGCGCGGCTCGCCGAACGCCCGCGCACATCCGACTTGGCGGCGGCACGGATCTTGTCCCTGAGGCCCGCCCCGAAGGCATCGAGGCCGCCGGCAAATTCCGCGCTGGGCTTGGCGACGAAGTCGACCGCCCCCAGTTCCAGTGCCAGCAGCGTCTCGCTGGCGCCTTTCTTGGTGAGGGTCGAGACCATGACCACCGGCGTCGGCCGCAGCCGCATCAGCCTTTCGAGAAAGGCCAGCCCGTTCATATTGGGCATTTCGATGTCGAGCGTGACCACGTCGGGGTCGAGCGTCTTGATCTTCTCGCGCGCGTCGATCGGGTCCACCGCCGTGCCCACCACGTCGATATCCCCGTCGCGCGTCAACATGCGCTGGAGAACCTCGCGGATGAGAGCCGAATCGTCGACGACCAGAACCTTGATGCCCATCATGCAGCTCGCTTGCTCAGTTTTTCCTTGGACTGGTAGATGGTCTTGCCCACCAGCCGGAATCCATCACCACCCGTCCCCAGGTTTTCCGAATGGCCGATATAGAGGAAGCCCTCTGGCGCCAGCAGTTTGGCGAAACGGCCGAACACTTCGCCCTGGGTGGGCTTGTCGAAATAGATCGCCACATTGCGGCAGAACACGGCATCGAACGGACCCTTCATGGGCCAGGGCCCGATGAGGTTGAGCGGCTTGAACGACACCAGATCGCGCACCCCCGCCGGAATGCGGATCGTGCCATCGCCCATCCGCTCGAAGGGGCGTGACCGTTCTGCCGAAAGACCGTTGAGCTCGTTTTCCGGATAGACCCCACCGGCCGCCTTGGCGAGCACCGCCGTATCGATGTCGGTGGCGAGGATCTTGAAGTCCCAGCGCTTGAGCTCGGGAAAGGCGGACAACAGGTCCATGCCGATCGTATAGGGCTCCTGCCCTGTCGAGCAGCCGGCCGACCAGATCCGCAACCGCGTGCCCCGCGGCCGCTCGCTCATCAGCGAGCCCACGTAGGAGCGCAGATGTTCGAAGTGATGATCTTCGCGATAAAAGCGGGTGAGATTGGTGGTCAGCGCATTGACGAAGTCCTGCCCGTCCTGGGCCGTGCCGCCACGCTCCAGATAGTCGACATAGGCGTCGAAACTGGGCAGGCGCAGGGCCCGCACGATCTTGCTGAGACGGGAAACCACCAGGGTTCGCTTGGCATCGCTGAGTGAAATACCGGCCACGGCATAGACCCGCGCCTTGATCCGAGCGAACTCCCGCTCGCTGAGGGAGTATTCCCCCTGTTCCATGCAACCACCCCTTTTACGCCGGTTTCTTCCGGACCTAGCTGGCGGCGCGCTGGCTGCGGCCGATCTCCTGATCGACCGGTTCAGCCACCGGCCTTGCCGCTGTGACCGACGCCTCGTTGCGCCCGGCCACACCTGCAATCGCCGTGATACTGGAGGGCGCATTGCTTAGATTGCGTAAATTCTCACGCAGGGCCGCGGTGATTTTTTGCAGGCCGCTGGCTTCATCCAGGCCAATACGGGCCTGGCTGCGCCCCTTGTCGGCAATGATGCGGATATCCTTGGCGCTGCGGTTGGTGACCTGGGCCAGCTGGCGCACCTCATCAGCCACGACCGCAAAACCGGCGCCCTTCTCGCCCGCCCGGGCGGCCTCCACAGCGGCATTGAGCGCCAGGAGGTTGGTCCGGAACGAAACATCCTCGATACCGGCCGTCATCGTGTCGATTTCCTGCGCCATGCGGGCAATTTCGCCCACCAGCGTCTGTGTCCGCCCGGCCGCCTGCTCCACCTGTGCGGCAAGCCCCTCGGCCTCGTCCCCGCGCCGCCGCGCCGCAGCGAGGTCGGCCTCCAGCTGCGCCATCCTGGCCACCCCCGCCGCCAGCGCCTGGCGCCCGGTTTCGGCGGACTGCTCCAGTTCGGCGGCCCTCGCCTCGAACTGGGCGAGCAGGGTCTTGACCGAGCTGAGCCGGGTTTCCAATGCCACGCGGGCCTGAGCCTCGTCACGCTGCTGCTCGTCGAGCCCGGCAAACAGGTCGATGATCATCCGCGCTTCTTCGGCCAGTGGCAGGCCCGGATCGCTGAGCGGCTCACCGCTGAGCACGCTGCGCATTTGCTGCCAGCCCGCATCGAGCCGCTCGAACATGGTATTGAAGTCGGCCAAGGCCGGGCGCGCAGCAGCCGCATCGGCCTGGAAGCGGAACCCGGTCTGCCCCTGCCGCAAGGCTTCAAGCGCCGATTCGAGATCGTCGTCCTCGATGAAATGACCCGCCGGCTTGAGCTCGAGCGCATAGCGCCCGGATGGCAGGGCACGCCGATGGGCGACCAGCCGCCTGCCCTTGAGCATGACCAGCGCCTCCTCGGGCGCACCGCCACCACCGTCGAGATAGCCGGCTCCGAAGAGGCCATCGAGCGTCGCCCCTTCCCGCGCCTCGGGCGCGAGCCGCTCCATGCCGAGGCTGGCGGCGAGGATCACGCCATGTTCGTCGATCACCAGCAGCGGGGCTTCCATAGCGCTCAGCGCCGCCCGGAAATGATGGGCTTTTTCGAGCCGCGTGCCCAGTCGCTGCACGACCCCGGCGATGGAAAGCACTTCGCCGGGCCGGTCGGAAAGCCCGGCCGCCTGTGCCACGGCGGCCAGCCTTGCCGCTTCGCGCCGGTCCGCCACATGGCCGCCAGCCAGACTGCCGGCCACCGCAAGCCCCGCAAGGCTGCCCACGGCGGCGAACCAGGCCGGCCCTGGCCCCAGCGCCAGGAGCAACCCCCCGGCCACAGCGCCGCCAAAAATCCAGAGGCCGGACGCGGCCAGCATGAGGCGCAATCCCCGGCGTGGGGGACGCGAATCAACAGCAAAGGCAGGGTGGTCCGACATGTGCGGACCCTAGTCGGATAATGGTTAACTAAACCTGTAAACAACTGGCGCCCGGTAAGACTTTTGAAAGTCTCGCCTCCGCCAACAGGTCGCTAGAACAGTTCGATATCGTCCACCGGCGCCGGCACCACGACGCGGCGCTTGGCGATCGCCAGTTCTTCCTTGGCCACGTTTGCACCCGCATCGCTGTCGAGGCGCTTGACGAAGGCGCGGCCCGAATGCGGCTTGAACAGCACGCGCCGGGCAAAGGTGCCGCCCAGGTCCTCGGATGTGGCCACATAGCCTTCATCGGTCAGGAACTGGCGCACGAATTCGATATTCTTGGCGCCCACATCATCGAGCGCCGCGTTGATCTTGCCGCCACCAAAGACCTTGATCTCGAGATTGCCCTTCTTGCCCGTGCCCTGGGAAAGCACCTTGTTGATCAACTGTTCCATTGCAAAGGCGCCATAGCGGGCCGAGGCGCCGTAACGATCCTTGGCCGAGCCCGATTGTTCGGCGAGCAGGAAGTGGTTCATGCCCCCCACCAGCGCCACCCGGTCCCGCACGCAGGCAGAAATGCACGAGCCCAGCACCGTGGAAAACGTGATATCTGCGGCATTGGAAACGTGGCAGTCGCCCTGATGGACGGTCGTGACCACCCCACGATCGAACTCGGGTGGCAGGGTATTCGAAAGGGCCATTTGGTCGTCATCTACCTCTGCGGGCGAATTGCTTCCGATGGTAGAGGTAAACTCGTTAGCCAATTGCTAACCACGACATACGAGTTCGCTGGTGGCATTAGTTTCCGCAAGGAGAGGTTTAGAAATAGCGCTATAGGGTTGGCGGAACGGGGCTAGGAATACGTATCAATGTCACTGCAGAAACTCGCACGGGAATTGGACGAGACGGCGCGGCAGACCGCTTCCATGCTAGAAGGCATTACCGAAGCGCTCGAATTGCTCGCCGAAAAGCAGCTGGGCAAGGACCCCACGGTCCGCGAAGCCGTGCAACTGATCGTCACTGCCCTCCAGGGCCAGGACCGCATCGAGCAGCGCTGCCATAACATGGCCCTGGCCGTCCGCCAGTTCGCGCTCCTGCCCCCCACCGCCCCGGACTCGGTCTATGACGAGATCTGGGCCAGCCTCACCCTCGACGAATTGCGCGTCCCGGCCCTTTCCGGCATCGCCGCCCACCAGGCCCACGGCGACGCCGAACTGTTCTAGGCTTTCATCCGGTCTGACGACGCAGGCGCCCCCGGCGCCTTTTTGCGTTCTGAGGGTTCCGAACCTCGGACTGGTCATGTCAAAGATTGTGCCGCAGGTCAGAAGCCATGCCGAACGCCCGCGAGCCTCGGGGCGTCGCGGTGAGCAAATGGGACCGGTGCCCCGAGACGGCTTTCGTCCCTGAGTGGACAAAGTGAAACGGAAGCCGCCCCATGGGCCATCCGCGCGTAGCGCTTATGGCCTTCTCCGCTCAAATCTCTCCACAGGAGAGATTTACCCTTCGGGACGGATCGAAGGACGCCGGGCTTCTACTGCCCGACCCGACCCCTGTTGATCGCTCGTCGCAAGGTGACCGCCAGGCAGCCAAGCCCCGGAGCGACCCAGGGCTCAACCTGCACCTCCCGCGTCTGGTCCCTGCAGTCCGCCCCTGCGGGAGAGATGGGAGGAGTATCCGAGAGAATTTGGCGCCGGGGATTACTTTTCGGGATAGCGAGTTTCGACCCATTTCGGCCAATGCACACCGACGAGAGACGCCTTCACGTCACTATACCTGGTCAGACCGGAAGGCGGAACTGCCGACGCAAGGCCTTGTCGAACATGGCGGCGGGCATCAGCCGGCGCAGCATGCTGACCTGCCTGGCGACCTTGCCGACCGTATAGCGCTGGCGCTGGCGCGGGCTCGTGGCTGCGATGCGCACGGCCTCCGCGACCATTTCCGGCGTATCGGCAGTCGGCATCACCGCATCGACGAAGGCGTTCACGCTGGCGCGGGCCCCGTCATATTCCTTGAGCTTGGTATCGGGTTCGAGCGAGTTCTGGTCAAAGCTGCTGCGGATATAGGCGGGCTCGATCAGGGAGACGCGGACGCCGAACGCCCTGATCTCGTGGTCGAGCGATTCCGAATAGCCTTCAAGGGCATGCTTGGTTGCAGCGTAGTGCGCCGAGTAGGGAGCCGGCATGAAGCCCAGGCCCGAACTGATGTTGATGATCCGGCCCTGGCCGCGCTCCCGCATCGCGGGGAGGACGGCGTTGGTCATGCGGACGACGCCAAACAGGTTCACATCGAACAGCGCCTGAACCTGGGCCAGCGAGGATTCTTCGGCGCCGCCCAGCAGGCCGACACCGGCATTGTTCACCAGAACGTCGACGCGGCCGGTGGTTGCCAGAACCGACGAGATGACAGAGTGCACCGAGGCTTCGTCGGTCACGTCGCCAACCAGCATCGTTGTCTGGTTTGGGGCTTTGCTGCCGGCCTTGCGGCTGGTCCCGAAAACCGTAAAGCCGGCTGCCGCCAGGGCTTCAGCGGTGGCGCGGCCGATCCCGGAGGATGCACCCGTCACGATTGCGGTCTTCTTTGCGGTATAGCTCATGATTGTCTCCAGACACGCTGGCGCCATCGCCAACGCCATGTTATTGCATTATGATCGCTTATTGATATTATGATCGTAATGCAATAGCAAGATCGACGGAGTCGCCATGCGTTATGGGAAGGGCCACAAGGATGCATCCCGGCAAAGGATCATCGAGATCGCCGCCGAGCGGTTTCGCAGCGACGGCATCGCGGCGACCGGTCTGGCCCGTGTCATGAGCGACGCCGGTCTGACCAACGGCGCTTTCTACCCGCACTTCAAATCGAAAGCGGCACTGATCGGCGAAAGCGTTGCGTCGGCGATGGAGCAGCAATCCTCGCAGTTGGAGGAGGTTCTGGCGGCTGGCGGCGTCGAAGCGGTGATCGCTGCGTATCTATCGCCGGAGCACCGCGACCATCCGGGCATGGGATGTGCCTCTGCTGCGCTCCTGCCCGAGGTCGGCCGCGAAGGGGTCGACACCCGCCAGGTCTATACCGAGCATCTGCTGGCCTTGGTGCGGCAGCTTGCGGCACATGTCGGGACGGAGGCTGTCGATCGCGAGGGCGTGGCCCTGGCCACCTTTGCGACGCTGATGGGCACCCTGCAGATGGCGCGTGCGGTCAGCGACCCGCATCTGTCGGACCGGATCCTGAAAGCTGGTGCCGATGCCGCCCGCAGGTTGTCGGGCTCAGTGGTCTGAGGATCAGCGGGTCAGCAGCCAGCGCGCCCGCTCGGCAATCTCTCGACCAGGCTGCCGCTCGAGCAGGTCGTGGCTGCCTCTGGCGAATGGTGCGTGGCTAGGCCGCCGCCAGGTACCAACATTGCCGACCCCAAAGGCAAAAAAGGCGCCTCGCGGCGCCTCTTTCAAACTCTCATCCGACCAAACCCGGCCCTAGCCGTCCATCTTCGCGCCGGAGACAACCGCGTGCAGGTCAATTAGGCCGACCATGCGGCTTTCATGCGTGACGATGCCGTTGAGGAGTTCGGTATCGATCGAATTGCCTTCGGGGACATTGTGGATGTCGTCCTTGGAGACGGTCAGGATGTCGCTGACCGCGTCGACCAGGATGCCGACCCATTTGTCGCCGACGCTCATCACCACCACGACATGGTTCTTGGTGGGCGAGGTCTGGCCGTCGCCGAAGCGGGCGCGCAGGTCGAAGATCGGGACGATCGTGCCGCGCAGGTTGATGACGCCGCGCACGAATTCCCGTGTATTGGGCAGCGGGGTCGCACCGTTCCAGGCGCGGATCTCGCGCACCGTGGTGATTTCCACGCCATAGGTCTGCTCGCCGATCGAGAAGGCGATCAGCTGCAATGTGTTCTGGCCCGCAATGGCCGACTTGTCGCTCACATCGTCGCGAAGGCTCAGCGCTTCCATCTTTCTCGCCTTTACTCCTGGCCCGTCCTGGGCCGCTTTCCTTCAGTCTAGCGCGCCAATCGACGCCAATTGATTAACGGCGGTGACCGGATCAGGCCGCATTCTGGTGCAGATGGGTGGTCCGCAGGCCCTGGACGTCCACGATCAGCGCCACATTGCCATCGCCCAGGATAGTGCCGCCGGCTATGCCCTCGACGCGCTCGAAATTCTCTTCGAGCGACTTGATGACCACCTGCTGCTGGCCGATGATGTCGTCCACCACCAGTGCCACTTTCTGGCTGCCCTCGGTTTCGCACAGCACCACGAACTGGTCGTTGACCGAAGTCTGCGTGGACAGGCCGAAGCGCTGGCCCAGATCGATGACCTGCACATATTCGCCCCGCACCTGCAGCACCCGGCCGCCGGAGGGCACGCGCTCGAAAGAAGCGCGCGAGCACTGGATGGTTTCAACGATCGAGGAGAGCGGCACCACATAGGGCGACTCCCCGACCTTGACCAGCATGACATCGAGCACGGCCAGCGTCAGCGGCAGCCGCAGCGTCATGCGGCAGCCCTTGCCGGTCCACGAGCGGACATGCACCGAGCCGCCGATCTTCTTGATATTGGAGAGCACCACGTCCATGCCGACGCCCCGGCCGGAAATGTCGCTCACCGCCTCGGCAGTGGAGAAGCCCGGCGCAAAGATCAGCTGGTCGATCTGCTCGTCAGTGGGGGTAAAGTCCGGCGCGACAATGCCCTTGTCGCGGGCCAGTTTCAGCACGCGCTCGCGGTTGATGCCGGCCCCGTCGTCTTCGACGATGATGAGGATATTGCCGCCCGCCTGCTCGGCCGACAGCCGGATCGTGCCGGTTTCCGGCTTGCCGGCGGCCAGGCGCTTTTCCGGGCTTTCAATGCCATGGTCCGCCGAATTACGGATCATGTGGGTGAGCGGATCGGAAAGCTGCTCGATCACCGTCTTGTCGATTTCGGTGTTTTCGCCAATGGTCTCGAGCTTGATCTTCTTGGACGTCTTGGTGGCCAGTTCGCGCACCAGGCGCGGCATCCGCGAGAAGACGGATTTGACCGGCTGGGCGCGGATAGCCATGACCGAGTCCTGCAATCCGCGCGTGGTCTGGGCCAGCACTTCAAGGCCGCGCACCAGCTCGGTATAGCGGGCGCGCAGGGTCTCATCCATCTGCTGGGTCAGCATGGACTGGGTGATGACCAGTTCGCCCACCATGTTGACGACGCGGTCCACCTTGTCGAGATCGACGCGGATGGACTGCACGCCGACGGAACGGCCGCTCCCCTCTTCGCTGTCGCCGCCCGCGGCCGGCGCGGCCTTGGCGGCTGCCACCGGGGTCGGGTCCGGTTTCGGGGCTGCGGCGGCCGGTGCCTTGGGCTTGATCTCTTCGGCCAGCGCGGCAAAGCTCAGCGCCGGCGCTTCCTCGAATGTGTCCTGGGCGCTGACGGGCGCAGCCGGCGGCTCGGGCGCGAAGCTCGGCGGGGGCACGACCGGTGCGGCTGGCTCGGCCACTTCCTCTTCGGTAAGGGCAAGCAGGCTCGAGAGGTCCGGCATGTCGGCCTCGGCGGCTTCGGAAGCGTTGGCCTCGGGAATGTCGAAGCCTGCGCTGGAAAGTCCGGGGACAGTGCCCGCCTGGGCGATGACGATATCGCAGTCCCCTTCGACAAATTCGAAGACCTCGCGGATGGAGGCTTCGGTGAGGCCGGGCGACACCAGAGTGATTTCCCAGGCGCAATAGACCGCAAAGGGCTCGAAATCGGCCAGCGGCGGCACCTGGCCGAGCACGGCGCGGACCTGCATGGTGCCCAAAGCCGCCAGTTCGCGGAACAGCAGCAGCGGGTCATTGGCGCGGGCGTAGAGCGCACGGTGCGGGGTGAAGCGGATTTCCCACTGGCCTTCGGCGGGAGCCATTGGGGCGGTGTCGAACACGTCCTCCACCGGCGCCTCGCCTGCGGGCATGGCATCGAGGTTGACCATGACCGGGGTGAAGTCGATGTCGAACTCTTCGACGATCTCGCCGCCGGCGTCCTCGTCTTCGGAGGCGGTTTCGCCGCGCGCCAGGGCGTCGAAGCGGGATTTTTCCTCGGCGCCGTAATCGGCCGGCAGGGCCTCGCCCGACTGGGCGGCATTGACGTGGTCGGCGACGATGTCATTGGCCTTGATGCAGAGGATCACCACGTCGTCGGTCAATTCGACGCGGCCGTCGCGCACATAGTCGAGCAGGGTTTCATAGGCATGGGCAAAGCCCACCAGCGCCGAAAAACCGAAGGCGCCGGCACCGCCCTTGATCGAGTGAATGGCGCGGAACACCGCGTTGAGGCGGTCCGAGCCGCGCTCGCCCTCCTCGATGGCGGCAAACTGCTCTTCGAGCTCGGTCAGCAGCTCGGAGCATTCATCGAAATAGGTGGCCTTGAAATCGTCGAGATCACTCATGCTTACGCCCCAACCCTTCTGGGTCCGATATTGGTTTTAGTGCACGACGCGGTGGATGACCGAGATGAGCTTTTCCGGATCGAAGGGCTTGACGATCCAGCCGGTGCCGCCAGCGGCCTTGCCCTGATCGCGCTTGTCCTGACTGGTTTCGGTGGTGAGGATCAGGATGGGCAGGGAATTGTGCTGGCCTGTGGCGCGCACATTCTTGATGAACTCGATGCCATCCATGACCGGCATGTTGATGTCGGTGATGACCACATCGACATCCTGCGCCTTGAGCACGTCCAGCCCCTGCTTGCCATCCTCGGCCTGCAGCACCTCGAAGCCGGCATTGCTCAGCGTGTGGTGCAGCATGGCCAGAATGGTGCGAGAATCATCGACAGTCAGTACGCGCAGCGTCATTTCATCATCCCCGAAAACTGGGCCGAAAGACCCAGCCGCTCGATAGCGGCACTCATGGCCGCGCTCGGCGCTTCAATCGTAAAATCAAATTGGTGTCTCCGGGCCGTTTCCGCCGCACTCACCAACAACAGGAGCGCATTGGTCGACACCCGCTCGACGGCACCGGCATGGACCGCGACAGGCCCGTCTTCGAGCGCATCGATCAGCGCGTCGCGGATCCCGTCAATGGCATCGAGGTCGATGACCTCTGGCAAGGCGACCGTGTGCTTGGATTGCTTGGCCATGTGTCTATGGGTGCCCCCGGAGTTTTCTCCAGAAAGCATATTCAACCCGAACGGTTTAAGAATCGCTAACTATGAGGCGTACCCGAAGGGACGGAGCGCTCCAGTGGAGCGATCCGAGCCGAATAGGCCTTGAGAGCTACGCTCGAAAGGCGATCACTGTCCGCATCGCGGCCAAGCGCGCCAGTGGCGCGGTTGGAGGGTCATAGGCCCGGAGACTTCGCCGGCGGTCCGCAGGACAAGGGGCTCCAGTGGAGGCCCTTGAGCCAAGAAGGCCATGAGAGCTGCGCTCGAATGGCAGCTCGCAGGGCGATCCAGTCCCGAAGGGACGGAGCGTTCCAGTGGAGCGATCCGAGCCGAATAGGCCTTGAGACTTCGCCGGCGGTCCGAAGGACAAAGGGCTCCGGTGGAGCCCTTTGAGCCAAGAAGGCCATGGGAGCTGCGCTCGAATGGCAGCTCGAAAGGCGATCACCCCTCTTCAGTCGGAAATCCTTGCCCCCGCCGCCGCACAGCGGTATCGCAGGCGCAAACGCAAAACGGACCGCCCATGCCCTCCAGAATCGCCCTCACCGGCATTGCCCGCGACCTTGCCCAGCGCGCCGAAAACGGCAGGACCATCCGCGTCGGCGTCATCGGCTCGGGCGAAATGGGCACCGATCTGGTCACCCAGATGAGCCTCATGCAGGGCATCGAGATGGCGGCCATTGCCACGCGCCGTCCCCACACGGCCCTCGACGCGATGACCATTGCCTATGGTGACGACAGCCGCGGCAAGGTCGTCGATAGCCCGGCCCAGGCCACCGCCGCCATTGAAGCAGGCAAGATCGCCGTGACCTCGGCCGAGACCCTCGTCACCACTCCCAATATCGATGTCGTCATCGACGCCACCGGCAAGCCCGGTGTTGCCGCCGACTATGACCTCATGGCCATGGAACACGGCAAGCACCTCGTCATGATGAATGTCGAGGCCGACGTGACCATCGGCCCCTATCTCAAAGCCCAGGCCGACAGGCTGGGCGTCGTCTATTCGGTGGGCGCCGGCGACGAGCCATCTTCATGCATGGAACTGATCGAATTCGTCTCGGCCCTCGGGCTCGACATCGTCGCCGCCGGCAAGGGCAAGAACAATCCCTTGAAGCACGACGCGGTCCCCGACGACTATCGCGAGGAAGCCACGCGCCGGAACATGAACCCGCGCATGCTGGTCGAATTCGTCGACGGCTCCAAGACCGCCGTGGAAATGACCGCCATCGCCAATGCCACCGGCCTCGTCCCGGACGTGCCGGGCATGCACGGTCCGGCCACCCATCGCGACGACATGGCCAAGGTGCTGATCCCCAAGACCGATGGCGGCATCCTGAACAAATCGGGCGTAGTCGATTTCACCATTGGCAAGGGCGTGGCGCCGGGCGTCTTCGTCATCGTCAAGGCCGAGCATCCGCGCATCATCGAGCGCATGGATGATCTTCATATCGGGCACGGCCCCTATTACGGCTTCTTCCGGCCCTATCACCTGACCAGCCTCGAAGTGCCGCTGACCTGCGCTCGCATCATGATCCACGGCCGGCCCGACATGGTGCCCTTGCCCCGCCCCGTGGCGGAGGTCTGCGCTGTTGCCAAGCGGGACCTTAAGCCCGGCGAGATGCTCGATGCCATCGGCGAGACCTGCTACCGCTCCTATGCCATGACCGTGGTGGACGCCCGCGCCGCCGGCGCGCTGCCCGTCGGCCTCCTCGAAGGCGGCAAGGTGACGGCCCCGGTTAGTAAGGGCGAACTGATCACCAGCGCCAATGCGACCCCGGATGTCACGACCCGGCTTTACGCCCTGCGGCAGGAGCAGGACCGGATGCTCGGGCTCTGAGCCCTATTCCTTCTCGATCTCCTGCGCCAGCGGCAGCGGATAGCGCCACTTCTTCGGTGGCAGGCGATGCAGGATCGTGCCGAGCAGCACCAGAAGCGTGCACGCCAGGAACAGCACGACGAACAGGGTCAGCGCATCAACCGGTCCCGAATAGGTGAGCAGCGGCACCGCGGCGGCCGGCGGGTGGGTCACGCGCAGCGCCAGCATGATCAGCATGACCAGCCCCACGCAAAGCGTCGCCAGCCAGAACGGTTCCGGAGACACCGACATGGCCAGCACCGCCATGACCGTGCCGATGAAATAGCCGGCGAAAATATTGATCGGCTGCGCATTGGTGGATTCGGGCTGGCCGAAAATGACCAGCGCCGTCGGCCCCAGGGGCGCCAGCAGCAGCGGCAGCCCGGTCACCGCCGAGAGGTAGCCGATCAAGGTCACGGCCGCGGCCGTCGCGGTCGCCGATTTCGCATGCACCCGCCAGTCACTGCGGGGTTCGTGCCGGGCGATGAAGCGGGCGATCAATGGGTGCATGGTCCATCCAGTCTCTGCACCCGCACCCTGCCAGCACGCGCTGGAGCAGACCACCCTCGTTCCCGCATGGCTGCCCGGATGACCGATGCTTCAGCGCCCAGGGCGCCACAAGGCCTATTGCGGCTGACCACCAACGAACTGCACCGCCTTGGCGCCCCCTACAATGCCGGCTTCGAGACAGGCGGCATGCGGCTCGCCGCGCAAGAGGGCCGCCACGAAGCCCGCGGCGAAAGCATCGCCCGCCCCGGTCGTGTCCACCACCCTGACAATCGGCGCCGGATGGCTCTGGATGACGCCATCGTGCCCACCCAGGGCCGCGCCGAAACGACCGCGCTTGATCACCACATGGGCGAACTGGCTGCCCAGATTGCGCATCTGCGCGTCGAAATCGGCTTCGCCGGTCAGGAGCGCCGCCTCCGCCTCATTGGCAAACAGCCAGTCCACCTTGCCCACCCAGTCGCGGAACACACTGGGACCCACTTCTTCCAGGAACCCGGTCGAGGCCGGATCGACGGCAATGGGTATGCCAAGGCGCCGTGCTGCCGCCAGCAGGTCCTGCACGGCCAGTCGCGGCCCGGTGGCAAAAAAGCTGTAGCCTGAAACCAGCACCAGACTCACCCCAGCGAGCAGGGTCTCGGGCAGGTCGTCCGTTCCCAGATTGAGGTTGGCCCCGCGATCGGTGAGAAAGCTGCGCTCCCCGGACGGATCAAGAATGGTCACCAACACGCCAGAAGGCAGGTCCCGGTCGCCGGCCAGCGCCGGTACGACGCCAAAGCCCCGGAAGTAGTTCTCATACATCACGCGGTCATCTGCGCCCACGCGCGCCGCAAACAGCACCTCGGCGCCGGCGGCCCCCAGCCAGACGGCCTGGTTGGCCCCCGACCCGCCCGGCCGGTTGCGGATCTCTGCCCGCCGGTCCGAACCGGGCACGATGGGCCCCTCCGGCCGAACGATGATGTCGGTCATCACGTCGCCGACGACGAGGACCCGAGCACTCATGCAGGACGCGACGCCAGCTGGGCGGCCAGTGCTACGGCGATCTGGGCCGCCACCTTGGCATTGTTCTTGACCAGGGCAATGTTGCTCTCGAGCGACTTGCCGCCGGTCAACTCGAAAATGCGCTGCAACAGGAACGGCGTTGTCGCCTTGCCCTTGATGCCCTGCGCCTCCGCATCGGCGAGCGCCTGGCCGATGAAACCCTCGATGGCGGGCGCTTCCCAGGCATCGGCCTCGGGGATGGGATTGGCAATCAGCACGCCACCCATGTTGAGATCGTGCTGGATCATCAGCATGCGCGCCATATCGGCCGCCGTGTCGACGCGCTGATCCACCTTGAAGCCGCTGGTTCGAGCCCAGAAGGCGGGGAAATCCTCGGTGCCGAAGCCGAGCACCGGCACGCCATTGGTCTCGAGCACTTCGAGCGTCTTGGCGATGTCGAGAATGGATTTTGCCCCCGCGCAGATCACGGCCACCGGGGTGCGGCCGAGCTCCTCGAGATCGGCGGAAATGTCAAAGCTGTCCTCGGCGCCGCGATGCACGCCGCCAATGCCGCCCGTGGCAAAGATGCGGATGCCGGCCAGAGCCGCAATCTGCATGGTGGTGGCCACGGTCGTCCCGGCCATGACGCCACGGGCCAGGAGGCTCGCCATATCCCGGCGGCTGGCCTTGGCAGCGGCATGGCCCTCCTCGGCGAGGCGTTCGAGGTCCTCGCCCGAAACGCCGACGCAGAGCCGCCCATCCATGATGGCGATGGTGGCCGGCACCGCGCCATGGGCGCGCACCACGTCCTCGACTTCGCGCGCCATGTTGAGGTTCTGCGGATATGGCATGCCATGGGTGATGATGGTGGATTCCAGCGCCACCACCGGCTTGCCCGCGGCCAGCGCCGCCTTCACCTCGCCCGAGACCGACAGATAGGCCTTTGCGCTCATTTCTCGTTCCGCTCCGAAATCACGTCATGGCCGCCCGGGGCGGCACCATTGGCCGTGCTTGTGCGCCGCGGCAACCATCGGGTCAAGTCCCGCAAAAACTTGGCATTCACGGCCTTGTCGGGGTCCGGGTTTGTCGATAATTTGCCTCGGGCATCAGAGGGAAAGGGCACTTCGCTGACCAGGTCCAGCATTGTTGGCGCGTCGTCCGCGCCTCGATACGCGCCCGGCTCCGGGCTGATCGCAGCGACTGCCGCCAGCGCCTCCGGGCGCCCCTTCATGGCACACCCCCGTTCAGCAATTCACCTATTTCCGGGGTCTCAAAGATGAGGCCCCGGCGTTGAGCCGCGGCTCTTTCCGCGGATGGCGCCCAGGCGCATCGAACCGGCTGTCCGATCAGGACACCAGCCGCCTCCACCATGGTCCCCACAGGAGACTGCAATTATGAAAACGTCGCTCGCCATTGCCCTTGGCGCTCTACTGGCCGCCAGCCCCGCCTTCGCGCAGGAAGAGCCGGTGCTCAATGTCTATAACTGGTCCGACTATATTGCCGAGGACACGATCGCCAATTTCGAGGCGGAGACCGGCATCAAGGTCAATTACGACGTCTACGACAATAACGAGATCGTCGACGCCAAGCTGCTGGCGGGCAATTCCGGCTACGATATCGTCGTTCCCTCGGGCAATTTCCTCGAACGCCAGATCAAGGCCGGCCTGATCCTGCCGCTCGACAAGTCCAAGCTGACAAATCTGGGCAATCTCGATCCGGCCGTGATGGAAACCGCCGCCGAACAGGATCCGGACAATGGCCATGCCGTTCCCTATATGATCAACACCATTGGCCTGGGCTACAACGTCGCCAAGATTACCCAGGCCCTGGGTGCAGACGCCGACCTGGAAAGCTGGGATCTGCTGTTCAAGCCCGAAGTGGTGGAAAAGCTCGCCGGCTGCGGCGTCACCGTGCTCGACAGCCCCTCCGAAGTCATGGGCATTGCCCTGCACTATCTCGGCCTCGACCCCAATTCGGAAAACGAGGAAGACCTGGCCAAGGCCGAAGCGCTGCTCAATTCGGTCAAGCCGCACATCCGCTACTTCCATTCGTCGCAATATATCGATGACCTGGGCAATGGCGAAGTCTGCCTGTCGCTGGGTTATTCGGGCGACATTTTCATCGCTTCGGACAATGCCGCCGAGGGCGTTGAGGTCACCTACCTCATTCCCAAGGAAGGCGCGGCGACGCTCTTCGACTTCCTGGCCATTCCGGTCGATGCACCCCATCCCGACAATGCCCACAAGTTCATCAACTACATCCTCGAGCCCGAGGTCGTGGCCGCGATCACCAACTATGTGTTCTATGCCAATCCCAACCTGCCGGCGCTCGAATTCGTCGATGAGGAGGTCAAGTCCAATCCCGGCATCTACCCGCCGGCCGAGACCATCGCCAAGGCTTTCGTGATGAAGGCCCATGCGCCCGAGTTCGAAGAGGTCTTGACCCGCACCTGGACCCGCATCAAGACCGGTCAGTAACATCCTGCCGCCGGGGGTGGTCCGCCACCCTCGGCCCCAATCTGCCTTCAGAGAGCGCCCATGGCCAAGAAGCCTCAACTCGCCTTCACGACGCGTCCATGGCGCGACACGGCCAACAACAAGCCTTTCGTGCGCATCAAGAACGTCTCGAAGAAATTCGGCGACGTGCTGGCGGTCAACGACGTCTCCCTCGACATCTACAAGTCCGAGCTCTTCTGCCTCCTGGGCGGGTCCGGTTCGGGCAAGTCGACGCTGCTGCGCATGCTGGCCGGCTTCGAAACGCCCACCTCGGGCACGATCGAGATCGACGGCCAGGACATGACCGAAGTGCCGCCCTACAACCGGCCGGTCAACATGATGTTCCAGTCCTATGCGCTCTTCCCGCACATGACTGTCGAGCAGAACATTGCCTATGGTTTGAAGCGCGACGGCCTGCCCCGCGCCGAGATCGCTGCCCGCGTCGAAGAGCTTCTGGCGCTGGTCAAGCTGCAGGATTATGGCAAGCGCAAGCCGCACCAGCTTTCGGGCGGCCAGCGCCAGCGCGTCGCCCTCGCCCGCGCCCTCGCCAAGCGCCCCAAGCTGTTGCTCCTCGACGAGCCGCTCGGCGCCCTCGACAAGAAGTTGCGCGAGGAAACCCAGTTCGAACTGGTCAAGATCCAGGAGAGCCTGGGCGTCACCTTCATCGTCGTCACCCATGACCAGGAAGAGGCCATGACCCTGGCCACCCGCATCGGGGTGATGAACCAGGGCGAGATCGCCATGATCGGCGAGCCCACCGACATCTACGAATTCCCCAATTCGCGCTTCGTCGCCGGCTTCATTGGCTCGGTCAACATGGTGGAAGGGACTGTCACCGAGGACGAGCCCGACCATGTGCGCATCCGCTCGGCCGAACTGGGTTGCGATATCTATGTCGGCCACGGCGTCGATTGCGCCCCCGACCAGATCCTGTGGTGGGCTGTCCGCCCCGAGAAGATGGAGCTGAGCCGGGAGAAGCCTGAGGGCATCAATGGCGCCAATGTCACCACCGGCATGGTCGAGGAAATCGCTTATCTGGGTGACATTTCGGTCTATCAGGTCCTGCTCGAAAGCGGCAAACGCCTGCGCGTCAGCCAGACCAACTCGGTGCGCGGCAATCCCGACGCCATTACCTGGGAGGAAAAGGTCTATGTCAGCTGGGGCGCCGATGCCGGCTCGGTGCTGACCTCATGACCACGACCCGCGATCCCACCATTCCCCCGCCCCGGCGCCTCAAACCCTGGAATGCCGTGGAAAAGGGCCTCGCCCGCGTCGGCATTACCGGCCGCATGCTGGTGCTGGCTGCGCCCGTGCTCTGGCTCCTGGTTTTCTTTCTTATACCGCTGGCCGTGGTCTTCGGCATTTCGCTGACCACCAAGCAGTTTGGCCGCCCGCCCTATTCGCCGCTCCTCACCACCGAGGAAGGCACGGTGCAGCTCACCCTGCATCTGAACAACTACATCCGCCTCTTTACCGACAATCTCTATGTCGCGGCCTATCTGAGCTCCATCCGCATCGCCGCCATCGCCACCATCATCACCCTGCTGGTAGGCTACCCCATGGCCTATGCCATTGCCCGCGCCCCGGACCGCTGGCGCAATATCCTTCTGATGCTGGTGATCCTGCCCTTCTTCACCTCCTTCCTGCTGCGCGTCTATGCGCTGACCGGCTTCATGCGCGGCAATGGCGTCATCAACCAGTTCCTCGGGCTCTTCGGCATCGAGCCCGTGGTGATGATGCAAACCGATTTTGCCGTCTATGTGGGCATTGTTTACACTTACCTGCCCTTCATGATCCTGCCGCTCTATACCACGCTGGTGAAGCTCGACGTCTCGCTGTTCGAGGCCTCGGCGGACCTCGGCGCCCGTCCCATCCACACCTTCCTTTTCGTCACCCTGCCGCTGTCTGTGCCTGGCATCATTGCCGGCTCCATGCTGGTCTTCATCCCGGCCATCGGTGAATTCGTCATTCCCTCGCTCCTGGGGGGACCGGGAACGCTGATGATCGGCCGTGTGCTCTGGGACGAATTCTTCACCAATACCAACTGGCCGCGCGCCGCCGCCGTGGCGGTCGCCATGCTGCTGGTCGTGGTGGTACCCATCATGCTGTTGCAGCGCGCCCAGGGCGCGGTGGTGGAGAAGTAACATGCGGCGCGGCTGGTTCCTTCCCATCGCAGCGGCTCTGGGCTTCTCGTTCCTCTACGCGCCCATCGTCTCGCTGGTCATCTTTTCGTTCAACGAGAACCGGCTGGTCACCGTCTGGTCCGGCTTTTCGCTCAAATGGTATGGGGAGCTGTTCCGCGACCCGCAGATGCTGAGCGCCGCCTGGCTCAGCCTGCAGATCGCCGCGCTCAGCGCCACCATCGCCTTGGTGCTGGGCACATTGGCCGCCGTGGCCCTGGTGCGCTTCCGCCGCTTCCGTGGCCGGACCCTGTTCTCAGGCATGGTCTCGGCGCCACTGGTGATGCCCGATGTCATCACCGGCCTCTCGCTGCTGCTGCTCTTCGTGGCCATGGAAGGCCTTCTGGGTTGGCCGCAGGGCCGTGGCATGCTGACCATCGTCATCGCCCACGCCACCTTCTGCACCGCCTATGTCTGCGTCGTGGTGCAGTCGCGCCTCGGAGACTTCGACCGCAGCCTCGAAGAGGCCGCCATGGACCTCGGCGCCTCGCCGGTCCGCACTTTCTTCGATGTCACCCTGCCCATCATTGCCCCGGCTTTGGTCTCGGGCTGGCTCCTGGGCTTCACCCTCTCGCTCGACGACCTGGTGATCGCCAGCTTCGTCTCGGGCCCGGGCTCGTCTACCCTGCCCATGGTCATCTTCTCCAAGGTGCGCCTGGGCGTGTCGCCGGATGTCAACGCGCTGGCCACCATCATCATCGGCATCGTGGCGCTGGGTGTCCTCACGGCCACCATCATCCAGCTCAGGAGCAAGCCCAAGGCCGGAGCCTGACATTGCCTCCCGCGTGTCCTATCCACAACACCTGCGCCTTTGTGACCATTCGGTGACTAGACAGGTCCGGCAAACGGGCGCAAGCTCACCTCATGTTCAACCAAAGCAAAGGAGGTGATCCAGTGTCTTATGAGATTTTGGCTCTTGAGGAAGGTCTGGGTTTTCGTGTGTTGACTGGGAGTGATCTCGGCTAAAAAGCACACACCTCCCGGCCCTCAAGGCCGATAAGCTCAGGAAGGGCTGTCCGTCAGGGCAGCCCTTTTCTGTTGCCTGGGGCCTTCACCAATCATCCGGGCAAGACTTGACGGAGCGGCATAAGCCATTGATACCGCTGCCACGCGTTTTCATGTGGAGGCAGTCTTGTCCTCGTCCAATTTCGTCCTGACCCTGTCCTGCATCGACCGGCCCGGCATCGTCGCCGCGGTGACGACCGAATTGGCTGCGCTCAACGCCAATATCGCCGAGAGCAATCAGTTCTGGGATCGGGAAACCGGCCGCTTCTTCATGCGTCTTGCCTTCACCGCGCCAGAGGGCGTGAGTCGCGATGCGATCGAAAAGGCGCTGAAATCGCCCATCGAGCGCTTCGACATGAAGACCGCCCTCAGCGATGAAGGCCGCAGAAAGCGCATCGTCATCCTGGTCTCGAAGTTCGATCATACCCTGCTGCATCTGCTCTATCAGATCCGCGTGGGCTGGCTCGATGCCGAGGTGGCGGCCGTGATCTCGAACCACCAGGATGCGCGCAAGATCGCCGAGGATGCCGGCATCCCCTTCCACTACCTGCCGGTCAACAAGGACGCTAAGGCGGAGCAGGAAGCCCGCATCCTCGATATCGTCAAGTCGACCGGCGCCGACCTCGTCGTGCTCGCCCGCTACATGCAGGTGCTGAGCGACACCCTGTCCACGCGCCTCTTCGGCCAGGTCATCAACATCCACCATTCCTTCCTGCCCAGCTTCAAGGGCGCCAAGCCCTATCACCAGGCGCATGAGCGGGGGGTCAAGATCATCGGCGCCACCGCCCATTACGTGACGCCCGACCTGGACGAGGGTCCGATCATCGAGCAGGAAACCGCCCGCGTCACCCATGCCATGAGCGCCGATGACCTCGTGGCCGCCGGCCGCGACATCGAAAGCCGCGTCCTCGCCCGCGCGGTCAAGCTGCACCTGGAAAGCAGGGTCATGCTCAACGGCAAGAAGACGGTGGTTTTTGGGTAAGACCCCCCACCCTTGATCCCTCCCCACGAGGGGAGGGAGACGATGAACACTGGCGACTGAACCTGCGCATCCTCCCCTTGATGGGGAGGGAATGAGGGTGGGGTGACGACGGCATCAAGCGCGCTGCGCGCTAAACCGGCAGCTCTTCCAGATTGAGCGAATCCGCCAGGCTCGTCTGGTCCAGCACGGCCCTGGTCGCCAGCGTCACGCGTTCGAAGACATGGCGGATTTCGCACGCCGCTTCGTCCTGGCAATCGACGCATTTGCGATAGGCAATCTTGGAGAGGCAGGGCAAAGGCGCGATCGGCCCGTCGATCAGCCGCAACACCTCGCCATAGGTAATTTCCTCCGGCGCCTTGAGCAGTTCATAGCCGCCCATGCGGCCGCGGCGCGAATTGACGATACCGGCCCGCTTGAGCTCGAGCAGGATCTGCTCGAGGAATTTTTTCGGGATGGCCTGCTCTTGGGAAATCTCCCCGATCATCCGGCTCTGGCCCCGGCCGGCGCGCGCCAGCGACACCAGCGCCCGCAAGGCATATTTCGCCTTTTGCGAAATCATCGTTTCCCCCTGGCGGCCCGCGCCCTAGTTCTTGGGTTCCGGTTCGACATCCGGAACAGCCTTCTCGTCCTCGGCTTCTGTCGTCCCCTCGCCGGACGCGCTCTCATCGGCCGGAGCCTCGTCGCCCTGCTCGACCTCGGCCGTCTCCGGCATCTCTCCGGTTTCCGGCTTGGGCGGCACGACTATCTCGTCGATGGCGGCCGGCGGCTCGCCCACCGATGGCATCTCTTCGACCACGACGACCTCGGCCGGCGGCGGCAGGATGATCACGTCATCGCTCGCTGGCGCGGCTTCGGCCTCCGGCTCGGTGGGAAGAGGCGCCTCGATCACGGCAACCTCGCCGGTATCTTCCAGCCCGGCCGGAGCCGCGCTGGTCATCCCTTCCGTCGCTTCCTCGGCAGCCGCCGTCACCCCGGCGACTGTCTCCACCGCGGTTTCGTCACTGGGACCAGGTTCGGCCGCGACCGCCTCGGCAGCAACACCCGCGGCTTCCGGGGCCGTCGTCTCGGTCTCGGCAGGCGGGTCGGGCACGGGCACCGGCGTTGCGTCATCCTCCGGTTTCGGCTCTCCGGTCGGCGCCACCTCCGTGGGGGGCACGCCTGTAGCGGCACTGGCCAGAATGTTTTCGGCCGTGGGCAGCTTGACCTCTTCGGGCTCGACAGGCGCCCCGCTCCCTTTGCCCGCTTCGCTGCGTAGATGGGCCAGGATACCCTTGCCGATCTCCCGCTCGCCGCGGATGACCGTGGTAGCGCCGAGGTTACGCAGGAAGAGTTCCTCCTCCTCCGAATAGGCGCGCGAAATAATGGCAATGCCAGGATTGAGCTTGCGCCCGCTTTCGCAGACCGAACCCGCCTCGAAGCCGTTGGAAATGGCCACCAGCAGCGCCTTGGCCTGAGGCAGATTGGCCAGCTTCAGCACACTCTCGCTGGCCGCATTGCCAAACACGACTTCGTGCCCCTCGGCCCGGGCCGCTGCAACATCATGATCGGAATCCTCGATCACAACCAGTCCCCCGCCATCGGCCTTGATCCCGGCCGCAACGATGCGGCCGACCTGGCCATAACCCACCAGAACCGTGTGACCGGTCTGGTGCGAGGGCTCGCCCGTATCGTCGTCAGCACCTGGGCGTCCGCGGTCGACGGCCGCGTCGCTCGGGACATCGGTCGTTGCCGGGCCCTGGGCCGCCATCGACGGCTCCTGCCGGACTTCCGCCGCAGGCTCGACAGTCTCACCCCGGCGCGTCGCCGCCCGGGCTTCGAGGCGTGGCTTGACCAGGTCAAGCACGAAGAAGGCCAGGGGATTGAGCACGATCGAGATCAGTGCGCCGGCAAGGATCAGGTCCTGTCCTTCGGGCGGCAGGATGGCCAGGGCCACGCCCATGCTGGCCAGGATGAAAGAGAATTCGCCGATCTGGGCCAGCGAAGCGGAAATGGTCAGCGCCGTCCCTACCGGCCGCTTGAACAGGATCACGATCCAGAACGCCGCCAGCGACTTGCCGATGACGATGATGAACACGGTCGCCAGCACGAGGAGCGGCTGGGTGACAATGATCGAGGGGTCGAACAGCATGCCCACCGAGACGAAGAACAACACCGCAAAGGCGTCGCGCAGCGGCAGGGTTTCCTGCGCCGCCCGGTGGCTGAGCTCGCTTTCCGAAAGGATCATGCCGGCAAAGAAGGCGCCCAGCGCCAGCGACACGCCGAACAGCACCGAGGAACCCAAGGCCACGCCCAAGGCAATGGCCAGGACCGCAAGGCGGAACAGTTCCCGGCTGCCGGTATGGGCCGTGGCATGCAGCGCCCAGGGAATGATCCGCCGCCCCACCACCAGCATGAAGCCAACGAAGGCCGCGATCTTGAGCAGCGTCAGGCCCAGAATTCCCCAGAGCCCGACATCGACGCCCAATAGGCGCGTGACGAAGGAAACGAAAGGATCGTGCAGGCTCTCGCTGGATCCGCCAAGGCTGGCAATGGCCGGCACCAGCACCAGCGCCAGCACCATGGCCAGATCCTCCACGATCAGCCAGCCCACCGCGATGCGGCCCCGCTCGCTTTCGAGCAGGCGCCGGTCCTGCAGCGCCTTCAAGAGCACCACGGTCGAGGCCACCGAGAGCGCGAGGCCGAAGAGGATTGAGCCGAAGAGGCTCCAACCCAGCAGCAGCCCGAGCCCGGCGCCCAGCAGCGTCGCAAAGCCGATCTGCACGATGGCGCCGGGAATGGCCAGCGCCCGCACGCTCATCAGATCCTTCAACGAAAAGTGCAGGCCCACGCCGAACATGAGGAGGATGACGCCGATTTCGGCCAGTTCCGCACCCAGTTCCACGTCGGCCACGAAGCCCGGGGAATAGGGGCCAACCAGGATACCGGCAAACAGATACCCCACCAGCGGCGGCATCCTGAACCGGTTGGCGACCATGCCGAAAATATAGGCCAGCACCAGACCCGCGACGATCGTTGTGATCAGGGGGGTTTCGTGAGGCATCGGCGTCTCCGGTCCGGATGAGTTATGTCGATTGAAACAATGGAGTATTTTGCGCTCGGCACGCAAGCACTCTGTGCCCTGCCCGAACCATCCAACCGGCCGACACAGCGCGATCTCTATAAATCAGGTCAAGTATGTCTGAACTTGGGCCTGAATTCGCTCCGCCGGAGCGAATTCGCCTGTGGCACGGCTCGAGGCCCTCAGCTCACGATGGTGATCTTTTCCGCTGCCCGCGTGATCCCGGTATAGAGCCAGCGCGCCCGCTCCTCGCGGAACACGAAACTCTCGTCGAAGAGATAGACATTGTCCCACTGGCTGCCCTGCGCCTTGTGGACGGTGAGACAATAGCCGAAGGTGAACTCGTCGAACTGCCGCCGTTCGGGCCAGCTCATCGCGTCCTCCTCGCCCGAGAAAAACGCCTTGTGGGTGAGCACCCGCGCCTCGCCCTTGCCCTCGTCATCGGCCAGCAAGAGGCTCCACTTGCCATTGGACCGCCGCGTCGTATCGGTGACGATCCAGATCTGCCCATTGAGCAGGCGTTTGCGCGGGTTGTTCCGCAGGCACACCATGCGGTCGCCCACCACCGGCTCGTGAAAGGGCAGGCCCTTCAATTCGCGCAGGCGATCATTGTAGGTGAGCCGCGTCTTGTTGCGCCCCACCAGCACCTGGTCGGCTTCCAGCACCGCGTCTCGATCGACCTGGTCACGCCCGACCACCACGCTTTCCCCATAACGCCCGTGTTCGAGATAGCCGCCCTCGCGCACCGCCATGGAGAGCTGGATGATCGGGTTGTCCGCCGCCTGCCGGTGGATCTCGGTCAGCATGATGTCGGGCTCTTCATTGATGAAGAACCCCGCCCCCTGCACCGGCGGCAGCTGGAACGGATCGCCCAGCACCAGCACCTTCACCCCGAAGCTCAGCAGGTCCGCGCCCAGCACCTCGTCCACCATCGACACCTCGTCAATGACGATGAGGTCGGCATCGGCGGCCGGGCTTTCCGGGTCGAGCACGAAGCGCGGCTCGCCTTCCTTCTCGCTCACCAGCGTATAGATGAGGCTATGGATGGTCTGGGCGCCCTTGCAGCCGCGCTTGCGCATCACCATCGCCGCCTTGCCGGTAAAGGCGGCATATTTGACCGAGCGCACATCCTGCGCCAGGTGCACGGCCAGCGTCGACTTGCCCGTGCCGGCCCAGCCGAACAGGCGGAACACCTGCGGCCCGTTGCGATCCTTGAGCCAGGCGGAAACCGCGACCAGCGCCGCATCCTGCTGGGACGACCAGACCGGCGCCATCAGGCGATCACCGTCGACACCGTTCCCACGCCCTCGATGGCGCCCTCGAGCACATCGCGGCGGCGCACGGCTCCCACCCCGGCGGGCGTGCCGGTCATGATCAGGTCGCCGGCGCGCAGGGTGACGAGCCGGCTCAGAAAGGCGATGGTTTCCGGCACGCTCCAGATCTGTTCGGAGAGGTCACCCCGCTGCCGCTCGGCGCCATTGACCGACAGCGTGATAGCGCCGCGATCCGGATGACCAATAACGCTGGCCGGGGCGATCGTCCCGATCGGCGCCGACTGGTCAAAGCCCTTGGCCATGGTCCATGGGCGCCCGGCCTTCTTGGCGAGGGCCTGCAGGTCGCGCCGCGTCATGTCGAGCCCGACTGCATAGCCATAGACGTGGCTCAGCGCGTCATGCTCACGGATCGCCGTACCATCCTTGCCCATGGCCACCACCAGCTCGATCTCGTGGTGAAAATCCTCGGTCTGCGGCGGATAGGCAATCGGCGCGCCGCCGATCACCAGTGCATCGGCCGGCTTGGCGAAGAAGAAGGGCGGATCCCTGAGGTCATTGCCCATTTCCTTGACATGCTCGGCATAATTGCGCCCGACGCAATAGACCCGCCGCACCGGGAACAGGCCACCGCCCTGAACCGGCACGACGACCGGCGGCAGCGCCGGGATAACCAGGTCAGCCACGCGAATACTCCTTGGCATAGGGCCCGATGAGGTCAAGATCGACCTTGCTCAGCCGGTCCTGCGCGCTGAACGACTGGTGCCAATAGGGATAGAGCAGCGGCGGGCGGCTGACGGCATCGAGCCGGGCGCGCTCGCTCGCCCCGAGCGAGAGATGCACGCAAGCAATATTGTCGGCGAACTGCGCCTCGTTGCGCCCGCCGATGATCACCGAGGTCACGCCCGGCCGCTCCATCAGCCAGCTCAGCGCCACCTGCGCACCGGACACGCCGCGCTCCTCGGCAATGGCCACGATGACATCGATCGTGTTGTAGAGCTTGTCCCAGTCATGCACCGGCGGCTCGCGGAACCCGCCCACCTGCCGGCCGGTTTCCGGCTCGCTGTCACGCCGATATTTTCCCGACAGCAACCCACCCGCCAGCGGCGACCAGACGAGAATGCCCAGGCCCTGGTCCTGCGAAATCGGCACCAGCTCATATTCGGCGTCGCGGCAATGCAGCGAATAGTGGATCTGCTGGGACACGAAGCGCTGGCCCTGGCGCCTGTCGGCCGCCATCAGCGCCTTCATGATGTGCCAGCCCGAATAGTTCGAGCAGCCGATGTAACGGACCTTGCCGCTGCGGACGAGCGTATCGAGCGCCTCCATCGTTTCCTCGATGGGCGTCTTCCCGTCCCATTCATGCACCTGGTAGAGGTCGATCACATCGGTCTTGAGCCGGCGAAGGCTCGCCTCGGCTTGGGCGATGATGTGATGGCGCGAAAGGCCGATCTCGTTGGGCCCCTCGCCCATCTTGAACCGCACTTTCGTGGCGACCAGCGCCTTCTGCCGCCGCCCGTTCTCAGCCAGCACCTGCCCCAGGATTTCCTCCGATATCCCGGCATTGTAGACATTGGCCGTATCGTAGAGATTGATCCCGGCATCGAGGCAGAGATCCACCTGCCGTGCCGCCGCATGCAGGTCCGTGTGGCCGATCTTCTGGCTGCCGCCAAAGGTCATGGTCCCCATGGTCAGCACCGAGACCTTCAGCCCCGACCGCCCCAGATAGCGATACTCCATGGATTCCTCCTTTGTTCCGCAGCCTTTCAAGGGCTAAAGCCTAAGCCCGACCGGGTCAATGGCAGGCCAGCCGCCTCTGGCAGAATCAGTGGGTTTGCTGCAGGCTCCCTGCCATTTTGGGGGAGGAAAATCGTTGCGTATCAGGATTTTGTTAGTGCTTCTGCTAGCTCTTATCCCTGCGGCCTCGGCGCAGGATGGCGCGGCGCGTTATGCCGGCGACTGGCAGGTGACGAGCGGAGGCGGGGGCACCGGCATGTGCCGGATCAACCTCGCCACCAGCAGCGGCACATTCGGCCTCTGGGCAACGAGCCTGGGGTGCCTGGGGCCCATGGCCATGGTCAATGGCTGGCGCACCGAGGGCGGCAATGTCCACCTGCTCGGCTATGACGGCAATCCGGTGGCGACCTTCTCGCCCAACGGCTCGGTGCTCGATGGCCGGTTTGCCGATGGTGCCCCGGCCGTGCTTGCGCCCCTCAATGGCCAGAGCGTCGCCTCCAACATGCCGGCGCCGGCGCAGAACTGCATCCGCCATCCCGCCAGCGGCTATTGCGCCGACGCGGCCGACATCAACATCCCCACCGCCTTTCCGCTCTGGGTCCGTGGCCTCCATCCCCTCACTATCCGGGCCCTGCCGACCATGGCCAGCGACAAGCTGGGCGAAACCACGGCCGGCCAATGCTTCATGATCGATGCCTGCCAGGCAACGCCCGAAGGCACGCGCTGCCACATCGCTCCGGGCCAGAACAGCCTGCCTGCGGGCTATGTGCTCAAGCATTTCAACGACAATGGTTCCACCTTCGTCGGCTTCCAGAACTATTGCTGAGGCCGTGCCAGAGGACGGCATTGCTGCGTCTTGGTCGAGCGGCGGAGCATGACCCGGCTTCGATCACCCCGCTGTCGCAACGCGGACCAGAGCTTGGCTTCCGGCGCACTCGTCATCTTTCGCAATTGCCATGAGCGCGAGACGCCATACCCCCACCCTCATTCCCTCCCCACAAGGGGGAGGGAGCGCCGCGGCGCCCGCACCAGTCAATCTCGACCATCCACCGTCACGATGCAATGTTCAGCGTCTCCCTCCCTATGAAGGGTGGGATGCGCAGGCTCAGCGCCAATGTTCATCGACACCCCCCCCTTGAGGGGAGGGCAAGCAGAGCTTAGGTCCGCAAGGACCTTAGCGGCGCTCGGGTGGGGGTGTCGGGCCTAGGATCTGCGCACGTGCTCCTACACCCCCTCCCCAGCTTTGCTACGGCCTCCGGCCTATCTCCGCTACCCTCCCCTCAAGGGGGAGGGTGGGCCAAAGGCACAATCCCTGCTAGAGCCATCGGACCCATACGAAAGCCCTCCCCGTGCGCTCCAGCACCCTCTTTCTCCCCGTCCTCCTAGTCACCCTCGGCATGGTCTTCACCCAGACCGGGGCGAGCTTTGCCAAGATGCTGTTCCCGCTGGTCGGGGCCGGCGGCGCGACGGCCCTCAGGCTGACGCTCGCCGCGCTGGTCCTGATCCTGGTCTTCCGGCCCTGGCGCAAAGAGCTCGGCCCGGCGCAGTGGCGCTCGGTCCTCCTCTATGGCGCCGCCATGGGGGCGATGAACCTCTTCTTCTATGCCGCGCTCGAACACATTCCCCTCGGCATTGCCGTGGCGCTCGAATTCACCGGCCCCTTGGCCGTCGCGCTTTTCGGCGCCCGAAAACCGCTCGATTTCTTCTGGATCGCGCTGGCCGTTTCCGGCTTTGCGCTGCTCCTCCCGTGGACGCAGGCCTCCGGCGACATCTCGCCCCTCGGCATTGCGCTCGCCCTCTGCGCCGGGGCCTGCTGGGCCGGCTATATCGTCTTCGGGCAGCGCGCCGGCCAATCCGGGGACAATGGCAGCGGCGGCCCGCACATCGCCGCCCTCGGCGTCGCCACGGCGGCCGTTATCGCCGCACCCTTCGGGCTCGCCACCGCCGGAACCACCCTTTTCGATCCGGCCATCCTGCCACTGGGCCTGGCCGTCGCGCTGCTCTCAAGCGCCATTCCCTATGCGCTCGACATGGTCGCCCTGCCCCATATTCCGGCCCGGCTCTTCGGCATTTTGATGAGTGGCCAGCCGGCTCTCGCGGCGCTCTCCGGCCTCGTCATCTTGGGGGAAGTGCTGAGCGCAGGCCAGCTCGCCGGCATGGCGGCCATCATCGCCGCCTCGGTCGGCGCCACCCTCACCATTGCCCGGCGCGTGCCCCCACCCGAGGTCTTGGAATCCTGAGCCGACAGGAGCATAGTCCCCGCCGCTGCCAGCAAGAGGTCAAGAAATGCTCTACGCCATTCTCTGCTACAACGAGGAAAACGCCGTCGCCACCTGGACCAAGGAAGAGGACGACGCCTGCATGGCGCGGCTGATGAATGTGCAGTCGGGCATGGCCAGCAAGGGCAAGCTCGGCCCCGTCGTGCGCCTCTGGAATACCGACGAGGCCAAGACCCTCAGGAAGACCAATGGCGACCCGGTCGTCTTCGACGGTCCCTTTGCCGAAACCAAGGAACAGTTCCTGGGCTTCTACGTCGCCGACTGTGCCGACATGGACGAAGCCGTGGCCTTCGCCAGGGACCTCGCAGAAGCCAATCCCGGCCTCGGCTGCTACGAAATCCGCCCGCTGCGCTTCTTTGGCGACAACAAACTGGCCGGCGCGCCGCAGATCATGGCGGCGGAATAGGTCTTTCCGGAAACGAGCGTCATGTTCATCGTCTCCCTCCCCCTTGTGGGGAGGGCAAGCAGAGGTCCGCAAGGACCTTAGCGGCGCTCCGGTGGGGGTGTCGCGGCCGGCAACCGGGCCGGACGCTCTCATGGGCTCCGACACCCCCTCCCTACCTCCGCTATGGCCTGAAGGCCAAGCTTCGGTACCCTCCCCTCAAGGGGGAGGGTGGAAAGGAGCCGTGGTGTCTCAGGGCCGGGTCTATCTAGCCAATCACCAGATTGTCGATCAGCCGCGTCGTCCCCAGATGCGCGGCGACCGCGCAGAGGGCTCCGCGTGCCCCAACCGTGGTAATGGCCCCGAGGCTCTCAGGGTCACGCACATCCCAATATTGCGGCCTGATGCGCTCCGATTGGGCAAGGACCCCAAGACCGATGGACCGCAGCTTTTCCGCATCGCGCTCGCCGCCCGCATAAGCCGCGGCCACCGCCTGCAGGCTCTTGTAGATCAGCGGCGCCGCCGCCCGGTCTTCGGGAGCCAGATAGACATTGCGTGAACTCAGCGCCAGGCCATCAGCCTCGCGGACGATGGCGCCGCGCAAAATTTCCACCGGCACGTCGAGATCGCGCACCATGCGCTCGATGACGGCGCATTGCTGCGCGTCCTTCTGCCCGAACACCGCCACATGCGGCTGCACCAGGTTGAAGAGCTTCAGCACCACCGTGGTGACGCCCTTGAAATGCCCGGGCCGCATGGCGCCGCATAGGGGCCCCGAGACCAGGGTTTCCTCGACCAGCGTCGACGCGCCTTGCGGATACATGTCCTCGACCGTTGGCAGGAACAGCGCATCGACGCCCGCCGCTTCGAGCTTTTCGATATCGGCCTCGATGGGCCGCGGATAGCGCGAGAGGTCCTCGTTGGGGCCGAATTGCAGCGGGTTGACGAAGATCGAGACGACGACCACGTCGGCCACGCTGCGGGCCTGCGCCATCAGGCTCATATGCCCCTCATGCAGCGCGCCCATGGTCGGGACAAAACCCACCCGTGTGCCGTCCGTCACCTTGGCGCGCCAGGCGCGGAGGCTGGCTTTGTCGCGGAGAACGATGGTCATGCGATGAGGTCCCAGATTTGCCGGGCGATCTGCGTCTTTTCGCCCAGCGCCAGTTCATGGCGCTCTCCCTTGGCCGAGAGCAGCACGCCCGCATTGGTGCCCACGGCAAAGCCGGTCGCGCCCTTCGCGCCGAGCTTGCTCACTTCATTGGCAAAGAGGAAATCGAGCCCCTTGGCCTTGAGCTTGCCCGCGCCATGCTCTTCGACATTGTCGGTCTCGGCTGCAAAGCCGAGGAACCACTGTTTCGTCGCCGCCTTGCGCAACGTGCCCAGCACGTCGGTCGAGGGCACGAGGTCGAGCGCAATGGCGTCGGAGGCGCGTTTCAATTTGCTCGCCGAAGGCGAAGCCACCGAATAGTCCATCACCGCTGCCGTGGCGACCACGCCGGTTGCCTTCGGCAGGGCCTTGAGGGCCGCTTCGGCCATCTCCTCGGCAGTCCGCACCTCGACCAAATGAAACCGGCCTTCGGAGCCGCGCGGCGGCACCGGACGGACAACGCCCTTGTCCACGCCCAGCACATAGTCCACCACCGCCCCGCGCTTGAGCGCTTCCTCGGCCATGGCCGCGCCCATCCGCCCGGTAGAATGATTGGTGATGTAGCGCACCGCATCGATAGCCGTCGTCGTCGGCCCGGCGGTGATCAAAATCCGTTCATCTTTGAGGTCCTGGCCCCCCTCCGGACGCAAAGCCGCCTCGATGGCGGCAACGATCGTCGCTACCGGCGCGAGCTTGCCCATGCCCACTTCGCCGCAAGCCAAAAGCCCCGAAGCGGGCTCGACCACTCTGGCGCCACGCTCCACCAGCGTCGCAAGGTGTTGCTGCACAATGGGTTTTTCCCACATGACCGTATTCATCGCCGGGGCGATGAGCATCGGCGCTTCCGTCGCCAGTGCCACAGTGGAAGGCAGGTCATCGGCCAGGCCTAAAGCGAGACGCGCCAGCATGTTAGCACTCGCCGGCGCAAAGACCATAAGGTCCGCCCAGCGCGCAAAATCGATATGCTCGGTGCCCGACACATCGGGCCCGAACTGTTCCACCCGCGCCTTGCGACCGCTCAGCGTCTCGAGCACCAGCGGCGACACGAACTCCTTGGCGCTGCTGGTTAAAATGCACTGCACCTGGTGCCCGGCCTTGCCCAGTTCGCTGACCACATCGGCTGCCTTGTAGGCCGAAATCGAGCCGGAAATGGCGATGAGGATATTGGCCATTTCAGTCGGCCCGGCGCGGCAGGGGAATGGGCCCCCGTTCCGCCTTGGTCTCGGCCACATACTCGCCCACCGCCGCCTTGATCACCGAGGCCACATCGGCGCGCGGTCGCGCGAAGCTGGGCGGTGGCGCGGTGTTGAGGCCGATAAGGTCATTGACCACCAGAACCTGCCCCGCGCAATCCTGCCCCGAGCCGATGCCAATGGTGGGGATGGCCAGCATATGGGTGATTTCGGCGGCCAGGGCCGGCGTCACGCATTCGAGCACGATGGCAAAGGCCCCGGCCGCTTCGAGCGCCCTGGCTTCCTCGCGCAGCCGCGCCGCCGAGGCGTCGTCCTTGCCATGCATGTAATAGCCGCCCATCTGGTGCACGGCCTGCGGCGTCAGCCCGATATGGGCGACAACGGCAATCCCATGCTCCACCAGCCGTTTTACCGTGGGCACCATGGCGAGCCCGCCTTCGAGCTTGACCGCCTCGACCCCGGTTTCCTTCATCACCCGCACCGCGCTATCGAGCGCCGTATCCGGATCGGTCACCGAGCCGAAGGGCATGTCGCAGACCAGCAGGGCGCGCGATGAGCCGCGCTTGACCGCCGCCGCATGGCGGATCATGTCGTCCAGCGTCACCGGCAGCGTCGTCTCGTGGCCGAGCACGACATTGCCAAGGCTGTCGCCGATGAGGATCATGTCGACGCCGGCCATATCGACCAGGGCCGCCATGGTGGCGTCATAGGCGGTGAGCATGGCGATCGCTTCGCCCCGGCGCCGCATGGCGGCGATATCGCGGGTGGTGATGCGCTTGCGCGGGGTCTGGGCTGACATCGAAAAGTCCTCCAACCCGGCCGGTTCCGACACGGTCCGGCTCTTTATGCGGGAGATAGGACAAAGACCGGCCCGGCGCCAGCCCTTCATTGGTGCTATGCGCGCACCGGTTAACGACGCGCTGGCCCCATGGTCGCGCGCATTTCGCGCCATTGACCCGGCGCCACACCCTCCAGTGTCCAGTCGGCTATGCGCCAACGCACCAGGCGCAGGGTCGGCAGCCCCACTGCCGCCGTCATCCGCCGTACCTGCCGGTTGCGCCCCTCGGTGATCACGAGTTCGATCCAGCTATCGGGCACGCTCTTGCGAAACCGCACCGGCGGATCGCGCGGCCAGAGGTCGGGCGGTTCTATGCGGCGAGCTTTGGCTGGGCGGGTCGGCCCATCCTTGAGGGTGACGCCCCGGCGCAGCTGCTCGAGCGCCGCATCGGACGGCTCGCCCTCGACCTGCACCAGATAGGTCTTTTCCTTGTTGTATTTCGGTGAGGAAATCTGCGCCTGCAATGGACCATCGTCGGTCAGCAGCAGCAGGCCCTCGCTATCTTTGTCCAGTCGCCCGGCCGGATAGATGCCCGGGACCTGGATGAAATCGGACAGCGTTTCCCCCGGCCCGCCGCCGGTGAACTGGGACAGCACCCCATAGGGCTTGTTGAAGGCGATCAACCGGGCCATGCAATCCCTTCCATTGGCACTGGAGCATCCGCAGACCGGCATGGTCGCTACGCTGATTTCTGTCAATGCCGGCGGGCCCGGGACTATGGAGCGACAATGTCCGCCTGCGGGTGAAGTCTGAAGACGAGAGCATTCCGGCTCGCCCTGGCCAGGATGAAACGGGGAGACGCCAGAAGGCTGGCCTCGATCCGCGCAAAACTTCCCGCGGGCATGATACCGATATCCTCCACGCTGGCTGCCTGGCTGCGGGTGAGGATAACGAACCCGCCATGGTCCCACTGCGACAGCCAGCGCCCCAGAACACCTGCCGGGTCCTCGATGATATCCTGCCTGACCTCCGGATCTTCCTCCGAGATCGGCACATAGACGAAGTTCTCGTAATTGCGGAATTGGGACGGATAGCTCCGCGACCCTTCGACAAGCAACGATCCAGCCGGCGCATTGGTGTAGAGCCAGTCCGATACCTCGATCTCGTCGGGGGTGAACCGGTACTGCCGATCCTTGCCATTATTGGCGAGCACGAAGGCGGGCAACAACGCCAGGAGCAGGACGGCAAACAAGACGCTGGCCAGGCGCGTGTGCACCAGCGCAGGCCGGGTTTCAAAGGGTGCCGCCGCGAAAAAGCAGAGGCCTGGCAGCGCATAGAAATAAACGCGGAAGAGTATCTCCCCGCCATAGGACGTGGCTACGATGAGCGGCACTGGCGCCAGGACCAGCCAGGCCGCCACGCCATCCCGGCGGTCGGTCAGCAGGCGATAAAGGCCGCCGATAAGGGCAGCGGTCGCGATGAACCCTGCAAGCCCCCGAGCGGCCGCAGAGACCCAGAATTGACCCGGGCTGACCTGTCCCATATCCGCCATCTTGCCCAGCGCCAATCCGGCCGTGTTGCCAAACTCGGCCAGCAGGTCGGGTAGCACGGCGGCCGTATAGGGACCGGCAAAATAGAAGAGCCAGGCGACTTCAGCGGTGACGGCAAAGACCAGGAAGGCAGCGCTGATCCGGTGCAACGCCACCAGCCCGGCAAGGGCCGAAATCAGCAGAAGGGGGGTCAACTGATGCGTTGCGACCATGACCAGGGTCACGGTCAGCAGCAGGACCGTGGCCATGATGCGCGCCGGCCGGGAGACCTCTGGGGGCGGCGGCAGCGCTGCATTCAGCCATTGTTGCAAGCGCGTGATGCTCCCCCGGGCGCGCTCTTGAGCACCCGCCTGCCGGGGCCGTTTGGCGAGCGGCCCAAGGCAAAGGGCAAGGGCCGCCAGATAGAGAAGGAAGGCGACGCCCTGAGGCGAAAAGTAGTCCTGTCCCACCCAGTTGCCGACGATGAACAGGGCCGTGGCGATCCAGACGACCCGCACATCCTCCGTCAGTCGGGCAAACAGGCTCGGCAGCAAGGCGAGGTAGGCAAGGTTGAGGAGGAAGGGGACGTAGGTGGCGAGCCAGGCAAGCTCGATGGCGCCCAGTCCGAACGCGTCGGCAAGCCAGGCGGTCGAGACAAACAGCACCGGCCAGTTGTGATAGGCGGCGAGAAAGTCGGCCATCGGATCCAATACCCCGTGGCGCTGAATGAAATCGACGATACCGACATGCTTCCAGGCCCAGGAGTAGCGCAGGTTGCCGTAGGCCAGGGCCGGCGTGAGGTGCAGCATGGCAACCAGCCCCGCCAGGGTCAGGCTGGCCCTGAGACCGTCGGGGCGTGGATCGAGCATGTTGATCGCAAACGTCGCCACCAATAGCGCATAGGCGATCCATATCCCAGCGGGCAGGACGGCGATCAGGCCAAAGTCGCTGAGGGCCTCGGCGTCAATCAGCGGCAGGCACGCAAACCAAACGGCCAGCGCGCCCACAAGGCAGGCCAGCTGCAGGGCGAGGGTCGATCCCAGGACAGTGCCGGCGACCGGCTGGCGCTTTGCTTGCTCGGTCACCATCTATTGTCGCCTACTGCTCCCTGACGAATTTGCGCAGCACCCAGTCCACATTATGGGCCAGCCACAGCCTGTTGCGGCCATAGTGATGCGCCTTTTCGAGATTCCCCGCCACGTGCCGGAGCCAGGCAAGCCCGGTAATGGCGCGGACCCAGTCCGGATCGTCCCATGCCAGAGCTTGGGCATCGGTTCCGACCCAGCGCTGTTCCCTCTCATTGAGAGCTGGGACGTCCAGCATCTGCCGCACAACATCGCCCATCTGGCTTGCCTCAGCATGCATGCGCATGATCAGGACCAGCAAGGCAAGATCAAGGTCCGCTGGTGCGTCCGGCCGGGTCTGCTCCCAGTCGAGGATGCCGGTGAGCCTTGGACCCTCGGGCCCGTCTTCGAACATCAGGTTGTCGGGCGTGCAGTCACCATGGCACCGCCCCAGCTCCACGACCCGACCGAGCCAGAAACTGCGCTGCCAGTCGCCAAACCGGCGCAATGCCTGCGCCCTGCCCTGCCGAGACAGCAGAACGGTGGATGCCACGGGCAAGCGCTTTACCGGGGCTTCGATCCACGCATCGGCCCAGGCCTGGTCGAGGACGCGCATTTCCGACCGTGCGTCATGAATGGTGCGAATGGCTGCGGCCGCCTGCCTGAGCGAGGGGCCATTGTCCGGGCCGCGTAAGGCACGCCGACCATCCTCACCCTTTATCACCGCTTCCAGGCTCGCCACCAGTTCAGGCTTGTCGAGACTGGCGAGAATCGCCGGCAGATCAAAACCCAGCGCGAGATGCCGCACCTCCTCGTGCACCGCCGCCGTACCGACCAGGCATCGGCGCAAGGCGGCCATGCCTTCCAGGCTCGCGGAATATTTGAGAACAGCGCGCGGCGTCGGCGTGGGGGATGCCGGATCGCCCAGGAACAGGATGACACTGTCGCTGTAGGACACCCTCATTTCCAACGGGCGCCAGGTGGTGGCGCCTGGCTCGCCGACTGCCTCGAGCAGTAGCGTCAACTGCCGATGGGGGAGCTGCGGCGCATCAGTCCTGCCGCGAGGGCTGCGGACCTTGCCGATCGTGTCGGCCATGGCCGTGGCGAGGTCCAGCACGAAAGCGATCGCTCCATCCTTTCCGGCACGGCGCAGATGCCGGGCGACGAGACCGGCAAGGACCAATGCATGAGCGAGCAACCAGGCCAGCGCCATTCCGGGCGGCCCATGACGGGGCAGCAGCCACAGTCCCAGGGCGACGACCAGGAGCAGGGTTGCCAATTGGACCGCGAAGATCAGCCGCATCTCGCCCCTGACCCGCGCCAGGGCGAGTTGAATGGTCACGCATCCCCAGGGGATGCTGGCCAGAGCCAGGATCTGCAGAATGGCGCTGCCCTGCGCCGCATAGCCGGGCCCGAACAGGCCCATGATGAGCGGCGCGCCGGCCACGATGACCGTAGCGGCGCCCATGATCGGTCCCAGGGCATGCAAGAGCGCATCAGCGCCGAGGCGACGCAACCGGCCCGGCGAGGCAACGCCTTCGGCCAGGAGCGAAATGCCCATGGATCGCCCCACCAGGTAGAGCGCATAGGTGATTGTCCAGGAAAGATGATAGCTGGCGCTGCCATCGGGACCAGAGTGGTTGAGCACAAGGATCGGCGCTATTCCCAGGGCCGCGGTCAGCGCCAGACCGGCCGCATAGTCCCAGCCGATGAGACCTACCATGCGTCGCACGTCAATCGGTCTGCTGGCCTCGCCGGGCACAGGGCGCGCGACCTTCCGGAAGACGGGCAGGTTGACGGCGAGGATCAGCAGCAGCAAGGGCAGTGTCCAGGCCGCAAACAGCGCCAGCCCGGAGACCGTAACCAGCGCCAGGGCCGGCAACAGCGCCAGCTTGATCAGCGCATAGGCGGCGTTTTCCACCGGAACCCAGACGGACAGCCGAAGCCCCGCCAGAACGCTATCCTGCAGCGCGAACAGCGTCCACGTGGCAACAGCGAGCGCGAACCACGCCATCAGCCAGACATTGTCCAGGGTCCGGGCAAGGGTAGGCGCCACCGTCGGCGCCACCATCAGAAAGACGATCGCCAGAAGCAGGGAGGCCGTCACCCCGGCGGCATAGGCCAGCAGGACTAGCCTTGCCCGGGCTTGTCCGGCCACGGGCAATTCACGGTTGAGCCAATTGCCGAAGCCGAGCTGGGAGGCACTGGAAAGGGTGATCATCGTGGTCACGACCACGCCTCCAATACCCACTTGGTCCTGCGGGTATAGACGGGCAGCAACAATCCAGAAGACGACGCCGAGCACGGAGGTGATGGCAAAGCTAGCCACCAACGCATAGCCATTGCGTGTCAGCGGATTGGCCAGAACCGCGCCGAGAAATGGGAAGCCAGGAACGAGCGGATGTCGGCGGGCCAGGGAATTCTCGCGGCTGCCTTCATCGGCCCGGGTCATGGCGATGAGCGCTGCCAGACGCGCACATAGTCGACATCGAAATGAGCCGGAAAGCGGGTCGTTTCATCCGGGCTACCCGGCCAGTCGCCGCCAACCGCGAGGTTGAGCAGCAGGTACATCGGCTCGCTCGGAATGGCCGCGGTGTCGATGAAACGCCAGCGCGGGACGCCATCAAGATACCAGACAATGGCCTCGGGGCTCCATTCCAGGCCATAGACCCGCCAGTCCTGGGTGAGGTCGCGCGTCGCTACTTCGCTGCCGTAGCTTCGCCCGGCGCAATCACCATAGCCGCAGTGAAAGTGCATTTCGAGCGTGCCGGGCCTGTGTCCCAGCACCTCCATGATGTCAATCTCGGGCTTGCTTTCATGATCGGAGGGCAGCATCCAGACGGCTGACCACAGGCCCTGGCCGGAGGGGGGCCTGGCCCGCACCTCGACATAGCCATAGGTGAACGAAAACCGGTCCGGCCGCCGGCGTTCGGCATAGTAGCGTCCAGTGGTCACGATCCCGGAAGTATAGGGAAAAGTCCGGCCTTCATGGCCCGCGACGCGCTGCGGCAGCGCCGTCAGGCGCAGATGGCCATCGAGAACCGAGATATTGTTCGGCCGGTACCACTGCAACTCATTGTTGGACAGGTTGGTGCAGCCATCGTCATCCCACCAGTAGCACCGGGTCCAGTAGCGCGTATCGAGGCGGGAACCCGTAAACTCCTCGCCAAAGACCTGCTGCCAGCCCGATCCTCCCGGCGGCGCGGCAAGCACCCCATGCGTCGCCGGAGCGAGAAGAACAATGAGCAGCATGACCAGGGCAAGAGCCGGACGTTCACGCATCACGAAACCCGATCACCCGCTTGACCAGGGTTTTGACACCCGTTGTCAGTGCTGAAACGGGCACTTCTTCCCGGAAATATTCGGCATAGGGCACGGCTATCGCGCCAAATCTGGACTTGAACTGGGCGAGCGCTTCCGACCGCCCCGTCTCTCCCATGTGATAGAACCGGCAACCGGCCACGCAGGCCTCTTCTATCGCCCGGTAATGGAGCAAGACATTGGCCGACAACCGACCGGCCAGTTCTTCGTCCATAGCGCCGCGGGTATAGTGAGCATTGGTGTCCTGCAAGACCAGGATGGCAGCGACCGCCTGCCCATCATGGCGGGCCAGGCACAGCCGAAATCCATCCCCCATGGCCTCCGCCATGCGATTGAACTTGTCGATCGGGTCGCGGCGGCGCGCTCGCCACAGGGCAAGCGGCACCGGCTCGCGCTGCTTGCCCGCCCAGCGGATAATGGACTTTTCGAACAGCTTGTAGAATTCCTCGATCAGGCTGTCCGATCGACCGCAAACAATCTGCAACCCGGACGCCTGGGCCTTGCGGATGGCCGTCCTGGTGCGGGGTTTGAAGCTTTGCTCCCAGACATTTGTCATGCCCCCCTCGAGGTCGAGCACATGGGCACTGCGCTCAATTCGGGTCCAGCCCTGTGTGGCTTCGGCCCAGGCTTCAGCATGGAGGGGATTGGGGCGCAGGCCGACGCCGAGCGGCGAGATGTGCTCCAGGTCGGAAAGGATCGCCTTCAGATGTGCGGCATCGAGGCCGCCTTCGGCAACGACCCCGCCAAAGCCCCATGCCGCCGGTTGCGACCACAGGCGGCCCGAAACCAGCCCGCCATGGATCCGGCAGAACAGCGGCACCAGGGCCTGCCGGCCATCATCGAAGGTATAGAGACGGCTCCTGTCGGCATACTGGCCAGTCGAGACCAAGGCCTGGGCCCAGCGCCATGACTGGGTCGGCAGGGCATCGGGGTCGCTATGATAAACCCCGTCCCACGAACCTTGCGAAACAGGTGACGTGACAGCCGCGAGGGTCCGGTCGGCCGCAGGCGAAGCGCCCTGCGTCGAAGCCGGCTGCGCCTCGGCGGGATGGCCCGACTCGACACGCCACGTCATGAAATGCCACCCTCCCAAGCGGCGGACCAAATGAAGGTCACGTCTTTATGCGCAGCGCCCAGGTACTTGCAGTGCCGAACCCATCTGCCACTATTGCCTTTCCGAGAGGCTACACATGAAATGCTTCTTGTCCAACAGCATTGCAGGGGCCAGCGCATCACAACTCCTTCGGCGCCAGCTGCGCCTGCTTGTGGCGATCCTGCTTCTGGTCATCCTCTCCGCGCCGGCGACGGGCCAGGATTTCGTGCTTGAGACCGGTCATTTGACCGACCCCGAACTGGCCGAAACCCTTGAGGCAGGATTCAATCTTGACCAACGCGTCACGGCAGGCCTGCTCGATGCCGGCACACCGGCCATGACCGACGCCATCGAGATCGAGCGGACCAGGCTGCGGTCCCTCATGGACGGGCTTGGCTATCTCGACGCCAAGATGGACTGGGGCATGGAGCCGGCCGCTGCGACCTACACGTTCCGGCCGGAGCCAGGCCCTCGCTATGCGATCGGCGCCGTTGCCGTATCACTCCCCGAACTCAGTGATCCGGCATGGACCGGGGATCTGGAGGCCATGGCCCAAGCCGTGATCGGATCGGCCGCCCGCGGCGACGTCATTAGCCGATTGATCAACGATCTCGTGCATCGCCTGAAGACCTCCGGCTTTCCCTTTGCCCGCGTCACACACCGTGAGCTGACGGCCGACCGACAGGCCGGATTGGCCTTGCTGCGGATCACGCTCGACCCTGGCCAGGTGGCCACCTTTGGGGCAGTGACACTATCCGATGCGCGGACTTTCACCCTGGACCGGTTGCTCGAGCTCATGCCGTTCTCGATCGGGGAACGCTACGCTCCGGACCGGGTGGAGGCCTTGCGCGCCTCGCTTGCCGCCGAGCCGAACCTCCGATCCGCGCGGGTTTCAATTGTCGAGGCTGTCGAAGGCGAGGGGCGGCTAACGGTGGCCGTCAGCGTGCGTGAAGCAGTCGCCCCCGAGCTCCTGAGCGATCACCAGATCGCCGGACAAGTGGCGCTGCTGATCGTCCTGGCACTCCTGGCCTTGCGGCAGTTGACGGTAGCCGCAGGAGGCGCGGTCCACTCCCCACTGGTTCAGAGCCAGACCATTCTGAGCATGATCGCCATGGCCGTGGCGGCCTGGTTCGTGGCCAGACGTTTCATCGAATTTGCCGGGATTGGCTGAGGCAAAGGCCCTAGCCTTGACGTCGCCCAGGCACGACCGGGGCATCCTCGGCTGTGCTGATATCGTCGGAGATCAGTTCCGGCCCCATCTCGGCAACGATGAAATCGCCGGTGCGACCCTCCCGGCTTTTCCGGGCTGTCTGGATGATGCCGTCCATCCGATCCTTGATCTGGGCCAACTGGCTGGACAGGTCGGCGACCAGTTCACTCAGCCGCTCCCGTTCGGCATCGCTCAAGCCGGGCGCAAGCAGCTGCGCGCGTAGATCGTTCTGGCGCGCCTGCAGACCGTCCCATTGGGACGTCGCCTCCTGCCATTCATCGACAAACTGGTCGCCGGTCTTGCCCAATGTACCTATTCCTCGCGGCTGAGTTCAGCGCGCACAATCAGACCTGATTCATCATGATCAAAGAAGACGACAATAAGTTAACAATCGGTCTTTCTTGGACTTATGCCCTGCAAACCCGCGCCACCATCGGCCCGTGATCCACCAGCCGGGAAAGCGCATATCGGGCGGCGTCGGACTGCCTGTCGCAATTGGCATAATCAGTCGGAAACCAGACCTTAGTCTCAAATATTACCCGACTAGTGTCCCTACTCCAAAGGTTCGGCAGGGCGCATTATTTAACCCCGCTTGATTTAAAACAAATTTTTCCGCCGGCTAAGAGCGAAAGTCACTCGCACCGTCTCATCATCTCGCGAGGCGGTGCCGAGCAGGATGAGGAGGCACCCATGCAGCAAAACAAGATTGATGGACAGTCTATCCAGGCGGCGCAAGGTCCACTGGATGACAACTTGGCCGGTTTGCTGGGGGCATCTCGTCCAAGTGTCAGCGTCGTCATTCCGGCCATGAACGAGGAGAAGAACCTGCCTCATGTCCTGCCGCGCATTCCCAAATGGGTGGATGAGGTCATCCTGGTCGACGGCCATTCCAAAGATGCCACTGTAGCTGTGGCTCGCGAACTGATGCCCGATATTCGCGTGGTCCAGCAGGATCGCCGCGGCAAAGGGGCCGCGCTGCGATGCGGTTTCAAGGCCGCCAAGGGCGAGATCATCGTCATGCTCGATGCCGATGGCTCCACCGATCCGGGCGAAATCCCCGCCTTCGTGGGCGCCCTGCTCTCGGGCGCCGACTTCGTCAAGGGCTCGCGCTTCCTCCAGGGTGGGGGCACCGACGACATGGAATGGTACCGCTTCCTCGGCAATTGGGGCCTGGTCAAGCTCGTGACCCTGCGTTTCGGCGGCAAGTTCACCGACCTGTGCTATGGCTACAATGCCTTCTGGCGCGATGCCCTGGATCGTCTTGAGATCGATGATGTCGACGGATTCGAAATCGAAACCAGTCTCAATGTGCAGGCCCTGCGCGCCCATCTCAAGATCGCGGAGGTTGCGAGCATGGAAGCGCGCCGCGTGCATGGAACAAGCAACCTGCGCACCATTCCCGATGGATGGAGAGTACTCTCCACCATCATGAAGTTGAGCATGAGCCCTCCGCCCGAGTCGGCTCCCTCCCCCTATCGTCCGCGCGGCGGCATGCCGCTTCCCGGCGAGTAAGACCCGAGGCGCCGTTTTTGGGGACAGGCCATGTCTGCGCGCAACTCAGCCTCCATTGTCATCTGCGCTCATTCCACCGAGCGCCTGCCCTTGTTGCGCCAGGCCCTGTCCTCCGTTCTTGACCAGCGGGACGGCCCCCATGAGATCATCGCGGTCATCGACCACAATCCCGACCTGCTGGCCTATGTGGCCGGCGAAATCCCGCGTGTCAAAGTCCTCGCCAATCGCCACGGCAGGGGCCTGTCAGGTGCGCGCAGTACCGGCATCGAGGTCGCTTCGGGCGATGTCGTCGCCTTTCTCGACGACGACGCCGTCGCCCCGCCCGATTGGATCAGCCGTCTGCTTGCCCACTATGAAAATCTGGCGGTCATGGGCGCCGGAGGCCGCATCGACCCCGTCTGGACGCATGGCCGCCCCGCCTGGTTTCCACGCGAATTCGACTGGGTGGTGGGCTGCAGCTACTTGGGCCTGCCCGAAAGGGTAGCGCCCGTCCGCAACCTGATTGGCTGCAACATGTCCTTCCGCCGCGCCATCTTCTCGATGGCAGGAACCTTCCGCGAAGGCCAGGGGCGGAGCGGCGACAATGGGGCCGGATGCGAGGAGACCGATCTATGCATCAGGGCAGGCTCCACCTTTCCTGGCTCGCAAATCCTCTATGACCCCGACATTGCCGTGCGCCATATCCTGTCCGAGCAACGCCAGACTTGGTCATACTTCCTGCGCCGCTGCCGCGAGGAGGGCCGTTCCAAGGCCACATTGGCCAAGACACTGGGCGCCCAATCCGGCCTGGCCAGTGAAAGGCAATATGTAAGGCGCGTCCTCCCCAGGGGCATTTTGCGCGGCCTGAAGGATGGCTTGCGGCTCGACATGTCCAGACCGGCGCGGGCCTTTGCCATCCTGGCCGGATTGGCCAGTGTCGGCTGGGGCTACATCCAGGGACGCCTGCGCTCCAGCAAGGTCGAAACAACTGCGGCTGAAGCCGCTTTCGCGCCCATCCGTATCGTCGAAGTGGACCTCGATGGTCCGCGCATCGGCATAAAGGCAAAGGACGCAAAGACCGGCCTTCGCTATGGCGGTGCCCTCTGCGCCGTCCGGTCCGGCGGCGACCTGGTGCGGCTGCTCGAAGTGCCGCTCTATGGGGAAAACCTGAGCGCCGACCGGCTAGCGAAACTGCTTGCAGACACCCGCGCCATTCCCGCCCAGGCCAGGTCGTTCGAGGCACCGTCGGACCAGTTTGCCCGCGTCGTCATCGCCACCCGCGATCGACCCCAATCCTTGATCAAATGCCTCGATTCGCTGTTGCTGCAGAGCCACCAGAACTTCGAGGCTGTCGTCGTCGACAACTGCCCGTCCAACAGCGCCACAAGGGATCTGATCAGCAGTCGCTATGCCTCAGGCAATCGCATCCAATACCGGCGCGAGGATCGCCCCGGGCTGGGACACGCCCACAATGCGGGTCTGCTGGGCAACAGCGCCGAAGTCGTCGCCTTCACCGATGATGATGTCCGCATTGACGCGCGATGGCTCGCCGCCCTGCTGGCCAACTTTGCGACATCGGGGCGGGTGGGCTGCGTGACCGGCCTGATCCTCCCGGCCGAACTCGAGACCCGTGCCCAATACTGGACCGAGAAGCATGGCGGTTTCGGCAAGGGGCTGGAGCGCCGCGTCTTCGATCTGGACGAGCACCGCCCGCCCGGCCCCCTATTTCCTTTCACCGCCGGCAATTTCGGGTCCGGCGCCAATATGGCCTTCAGCCGTGCGGCGCTCGAAGCCATGGGCGGCTTTGACAGTGCCCTGGGCGCAGGCACCCTCGCCCGTGGCGGAGACGACCTGGCGGCCTTCGTCTCGGTCATTCAGGCCGGCTACCAGATCGTCTATGAACCCCAGGCCATCGTCTGGCATCACCACCGCCGCGGCGCGGACGGCATGGAAAAGCAGGCCTATGGCTATGGCGTTGGTCTGGGCGCCTATCTCACCAAGTTCCTTTTAGAGCGACCCGGGACGGCCTGGCACTACGTGAAGGCTCTCCCGGCAGGAGTGGTGCATCTGCTCGGCAGCGCGTCTGCCAAGAACGCCCGATTGCCTCTCGACTATCCGGCTTCCCTGCGCTGGAGCGAGCGGCGCGGCATCCTGGCCGGCATGCCGGCCTATCTCAGGAGCCGGGCCTCCTTTCGACGCTATCAGCGCAACCTGCATCATCAGGGGAGCGGCGGCGGATGAGTGCCATACCTATTCTTCTCTATCACAGCATCGGTCGCACCTGCAGTCCGGCCTACCGCCGCTGGATGGTCACGCCCGAGCGGTTCACCGAGCAGATGACCTGGCTCGCCGGCGCCGGCTATACGACGCTGACCATTTCGCGTCTGACAAGGGCCCTCCGCGAGGGCCTGCCCCTGCCCCCGCGCCCCGTTGCCGTCACCTTCGACGACGGGCTGCTGGACTTCCGGCTCGGCGCCCTGCCGGTGCTGGATCGGCTTGGCATGTGCGCCACGCTCTATGTGGTGGCCGGGCGCATCGGCCGGACAAGCGACTGGCTTGACGATCTGGGCGAGGGCGAGCGGCCCATGCTCGACTGGTCCGAACTGCGCGACCTGGTCGGCTGGGGCATCGAATGCGGCGCCCATACGCTCACCCATCCCCAGCTCGACATCCTGCCGCCCGCCCGGGCCCGTGTCGAAATCGAAGCCAGCAAGGCCATGCTCGAAGAGGGTCTTGGCAGCGCGGTCGAGTCCTTCGCCTACCCTCATGGCTATGGCAGTGCAGTCACCCGCGCACTGGTAGCCGCCGCGGGCTTCACCAGCGCCTGCCGGGTCCGCCATGCTCTCAGTTCGGACACCGAGGACCCTTTCGGCCTGTCAAGAATCATCGTCACCCAGGACATGGACCGGGACGCGTTCATGAGCGCGGTCCTGGGCATCGGCCTGCCTGTTGCGCCTCCTGCGGACCGATGGCTGGCGCAGGGCTGGCGCATGATCCGGCGCGTCGATCATGCGCTTCGGGATCGTTAGCAGCGGCAAAGGAGCGAAGCGGTGGCACGTCCCAGGATCAGTACCCTACTCGCCGCCATGGTTTCTTTGGCAGGCCCCGGCCTTGGGGCCCCACCTGCCGCTGCCCAGGAGGCGCCGACCCCCGGCTTTGCGGCGTCGCTTGGAACCGCGCTGGTCGCGCTAGGGAACCACTATCTTGCCGGCACACTCGACAGCGAAGCCGGCGAGCAGGCCCTTTCCTACTACGGACGGCTCGCGGCCCTCAATATCGACGCTCCGATTGGCGCGGTGATCCAACCCGACCACTTCGCTCAGGGTGGGTCTGGAGAGCCCGACGGGGCGGCGGCTGCGAGGGTCTACCGCCTGGCCGCAACCATCGGCCAGCCGGACGCCCTGATGCGACTGGGCGATCTCTACAGCGAAGGCAAGGTCGTGCCCCGCGACCTGGCCATAGCCCTTGGCTACTACCGGCAGGCCGCAGAGGCGGGCAGCCAGTCCGGCCAGTTGCGCTGGGGTGAAATGCTGGCCAGAGGACGGGGGGCGGAACAGGACGTCGAAACGGGGCTCGCATTGGTTCGGGAACTGGCCGAGGCGGGCAATGCCCGGGCATTCCTTGTCTTGGGCGACCTGTTAAGCGAAGGACTGCCCGGTGCGCTCGACGGACCGGCAGCTGCGGCCGCCTATGAGGACGCGCTCACCCGCGGTGAGATGGAAGCGCTTCTTCGCCTCGGCGACCTCTACCGCAACGGCACAGCTGTTCCCGCTGATCCGGAGCAGTCACTGGACTACTACAGAATGGCCGCGGAACAGGGAAACCTCACGGGGCAGTTCCGCCTGGGGGAAATGACGGCGCAAGGCCTCGGCACCGCTGCTGATCCGGAGCGCGGCCTCGCCATGGTGCGCGCCGCTGCCGACCAGGGTGAAACGGGCGCCCTGGTCTTTCTGGGCGATCTGAAGTCGGGCGGGGGAGCCGTCGCTGCCGGCCTCGAACCGGCATCGCACTACTATCGCCGCGCCGCGGAACTGGGCAGCGACACGGGCAAACTCAGGCTGGGCGAAGTGCTCCTGCGCGGCGGGGCAGCCGACGCCGACAGTGCCGAGGGGCTGGCCCTGATCCGGGAAGTCGCGGCCAATGGCAATGCGCAGGCGCTGCTGATGCTGGGGGACTATCTGTCCAATCCGGCTATCGGCGCCGCGGATGGTCCCGGTGCCATCGAGGCCTACGAGACGGCGGCCGGGCTCGGTCAGACCGATGCAATGCTTCGGCTGGGTGAGGCCTACGTCGTCGGCACCCTTGTCCCGGCGGACCTGTCAAAGGCCTTTAAGAGTTTCCAGCGCGCCGGGGATGCTGGCAGCCAAACCGGCAAAATGCGAGCGGGCGAAATGCTCCTCTCCGGACAGGGTATCGCACAAGACACGGCGGCTGGCCTCGAGCTCATCGCGCAGGTGGCCGAAAGCGGGCATACCGGCGCCCTTTTGAAGCTGGGCGATCTGCTCGCCAACGGTGCGGCCGGTTCCGTCGACGCCCAAGGCGCCATCTCCGCCTATGAGCGAGCGGCAGCCCTGGGCAGTTCAGAAGCCCTGCTCAGGCTGGGCGACATCTACCGGGATGGCATTCTTGTGCCGACCGACGGGGACCGGGCCGTCGCCTACTACCTGCAAGCCGCCGAGGCGGTGCCCGAGCAGCGGCCGAACCAATGAACAGCCCTGTGCGATCGGCCTGCGGGGCGCTGCTCGCGGCGCTTCTGCTCCAGGGTGCCGGTGCTAGCGCCCAGGACCTTACCCCGTCCCCTGGCCCGACCGTCCAGGCCCCCTCGGACCCGTCCGATGCGCTACTGCGCCTGGGCGACTTCTATAGTGAAGGCGGGGCCGGGCAGGTCGACTATGCCCGGGCGCTCGATTACTACCGGCAGGCCGCCGCGGCCGGCCGCGCGGGTGGAACTTTGCGCATCGCGCAGATGCTGATCGCCGGACAGGGCACGGCGCCGGATCTATCCAGCGGCCTCGCCATGCTCGAAACCCTGGCCGCCGATGACTATCCGGCAGCCCTTGTGATCCTTGGAGAGCTCTACATCGAGGGCATCCCCGATGCGCTCGAAGCGGCGCCCGAAAAGGGCCTCGCATTGTTGCAGCGCGCCGCCGATGGGGGGGATGCCAATGCAATGGTGCTTCTGGGTGATGCCCTGGCCCGTTTGCGCGGCGCAGGTGCCGATGCCTCGGCAATTCTCGCCTCCTACCAGCGGGCCGCCGACCTTGGCCGGGTGGATGCATTGCTGCGGATCGGCGATTTCTGGAGCGAGGGTAACATCGTCCCGGTTGATCTGGGCAAGGGATACGCCGCCTATGAAAAGGCCGCCGGCGCCGGCAGCCATTCGGCGCGTCTGCGCCTGGCCGAAATGCTGGCCCGTGGCCATGGCGTGGCGGCAGACCCCGGCATGGGCCTCCAAATGGTGCGCGACGAAGCGGAGGCCGGCAATGCAACGGCATTGCTCCTGCTGGCCCAATTGCTCTTGAGTGGCGATGTCGGTGCCCGCGACAGTGCCGGAGCGATTGCCGCGCTGGAACAGGCGGCGGAGGCCGGCCGCCCGGAGGCGCTGCTGCGGCTGGGCGAAATCTATCGCGACGGCATCGCCGTACCAACCGACAGTGCACGAGCCTATGGTTATTTTCGGCAGGCGGCTGAGGCGGGTCACGACTTCGCCCGCTATCTGCTCGCCCGTGGCCTGACGGAGGACCGGTTCAACCGGGTTAATGCCCAGGCGGAAGGACTGGCCATGCTGGAGGCGGCGCTGGCCGCCGGCATTGACGCGGCCGCCATCGGCATCGCCAATGCTCATCTCTACGGCTATGGCTTGCCGCAAGATCCCGATGCCGCCATCGCCCTGCTCGAAGCCGAGGCGGCCGCCGGAAACCTGGCCGCAGCTGGACGGCTCCTGTCGCTTTTTCGCGATGGGAGTCGCGATGGCAACGTCGTTCTTGTGGCACCCGATGCCACGCGGGCCCGGGCCTATCTGGCAATGATCGCCCCCGCCCTAGGCCGGGGCGATATGCTGGTAGAGACGCTGCTCGTGGAGGCCGCCAATGTGCGGGACGGCGATTTTTCTGCCTTGGCAGAGCGGATTGGCGAGCTTTCCCCCGATGACCAGAGCTCGTTGTTGCGCAACCTCGTGGGCGTAGCCCCCAATGCCTATGTCTACTTGCTGCAGGGCCAGTTGCGATCGATCGGCCTCTATGCCGGGCCACAGCATGGGCAGCTCGATCAACCCACCATCACCGCCATGCTGCGCTACTGCGACAGCAAGCAGGTGGGCGACGTGTGCCGTCGCGGGCCGCTCACCAGCCAGAGCGCTCAGATGTTGTCCTACGCCTTCTGAGCTTGTATCCGGGCTCGTCCACGGCGTCCAGGCGATAGCCGATACCGGCCTCGTTGGGATTCGGGAGGTTGCCCAGGCAGCAGATCAATCTTGGTCCTGCGCTGGCCGGCCAGCGAAGGGCCAGCCGGTTTCTCAAACAGGTCCAACAGTCGCTCACACGGGAAGAAGTCCGGCCAGATATTTGACGGCCACCTCGTAGCCTCGGGCGCCCAGGCCAGCGATGACCGCATCGGCTCGCATGGACACATAGGATCGGTGGTAGATTTGCTCGCGCTTGTGGATGTTGGAAATGTGCAGCTCGATGACGGGCGTCTCCACCATCTTGAGGGCATCGAGCAGCGCCAGCGAAGTGAAAGTGAACGCGGCCGGATTGATGATGATTCCGGCAGCTTCGTCGATGGCTTCATGGACCCAGTTGATCAGGGCTTCCTCGCTATTTGTCTGGCGGAAGATCAAGGGCCGATCGCCCGCCGCGATGCGGCAGCTTTCCTCCACCTCTGCAAGGCTCGTCGTGCCGTACATGTGCGGCTCGCGCTTGCCCAGCCGGTTGAGATTGGGACCATTGAGGACATAGATCGGTTTCATGGCAGCGCTCCCTGATAGCCAAAGAGCCGGGGTAGCCACAGCACGGTTTCGGGCACCAGCGTAAAGACGACCAGCGAGATCAGTAGGCCATAGAGGAACGGCAGAACATCCCCGATGAGCCTCTTCATGGGCGAGCCGGAAATCCGGGTCATGATGAAGAGCAACAGGCCATAGGGCGGGGTGATTAGCCCCAGCATGATGTTGACCACGACTACGACGCCGAAATGCACCAGATCAATGCCCAGCGCCTGAGCGGTGGGTATGAGCACCGGCACGATGACCAGGAGTATGGTCGTCCCCTCGAGCACACATCCCAGAACCAGCAGGATGATGTTCACGATGATGAGGAACATCAGCGGATCGAGATCCCAGGACAGCAGCAACGTGGACAGGCTGCGTGGGATGTTCTCGATGGTCACGACATAGTTGAACACCAAGGCTCCGGCGATGAGCATGCCGATGGACGCCGTGGTCTTGGCGCTGGTGAGCAGTGAGCGGTAGAAGTCGCCGAAGCGCACGCTGCGATAGACGACAATGGAAACAATCAGTGCATAGGCAGCAGCGACGGCGGCGGCCTCGGTGGGCGTCGTGACGCCCCCATAGATGCCCCACATCAGCACGACCGGCATCATCAGCACCGGTAGCGCCTCCCAGGTCATGCGCGGCAGTTGGCGCAGCGGCACGGGCGGCTCGACCGGGAAGTTCCTCCTGCGGGCGGTTATGCCGATTTGCACCATGAGCAAGACCGACATCAGGAGGCCCGGCATAAGACCGCCCAGGAAAAGGTAGCCGATCGAGGTATCGGCCACCAGCGCGTAGAGCACCATGGGAATGGAGGGCGGGATGATCGGGCCGATAACCGCGGTCGCGGCGGTCAGGGCTGCCGCGTAGGACGGCGTATACTTGCCGTCCTTGGTCATCATGTGCTGCATCATCTTGCCTGAGCCGGCGGCGTCGGCCACGGCTGAGCCACTCATGCCGGCAAAGACGATGGACTGCAGCACGTTGACCTGAGCCAGGCCGCCACGGAAGCGGCCGACAAGCGCGTCGCACCATTTGAGCAGGCGATCCGAGAGGGACCCCGAATTCATGATTTCGGCTGCCAGGATGAACAGCGGCACCGCCAGCATGATGTAGTTGGCATACATGCCATTGAGGAACTGCTCGGCGGCAATGCCCATGTCCTGCCCGCGCATCAACAGGTAGAGGATGGATCCCGAGATCATCGCTAGGCCCATGGGCAGGCCGAAAAAGGCGAGGAAGGTGATCAGCCCCAGGGCGACGGTGAAGGCGACTGAGACGGTCATACGCCCGAACCTGACTGGGTTGGATCGAACTCCTCGTCTTGCTTCCCCCAGACGGCGCGGCCGGTCAGCCAGAGCTGGCGCAGGATCACGGCCATGGCAAAGATCCCGTAGATGGAATAGAGATAGTCGAAGCGGATATCGAGGTAAGCGGTCTTTTCCACCTTCATGAAGGTGATGTAGTCCACGACCGCCGGCAGCGAGATGGCAAACAGCGCCACTGTGATGAGCCCGGTCGTCGCCACCATGATGCGTTTGGCTGGCCCACGCGCGGCCCCGTAGAAGATGTCGAAGCGGATTTCCTCGCTGTCGCGCACCACGAAGGCGGAGCCGAACAACACCATCCAGATCCACATGATCACCGAGACTTCATGCGTCCAGCCAATGGGAAAGTTGAGCAGGTAGCGGAAGACGATCTGTAGGATGAAGACCGTGAACATGACGGCCAGCATCAGCGCCAGTACGTTTTCCGCCCTGGCATGTAGCCAGCCGCCGAGGCGCAGCAGGGAACCAGTCATGGGTACACTCCGCATGTCGTCGGCGTCGTCAGCCGAGAATGCCGCAAGGAGGTCGCGGCACCACCGGCGCCGCAACCGGTCGGAGAGTTTGTCAGAGACCGTTGATGGTATCCACGGCGCCTTCCGGCCAGTCCTTGGCGAGGTCGCTGTCCAGGTAGACCTGCTGGGCGTGAGTGCGGAACGCATCCTGGTCCGGCTCGTAGATATCCAGGCCAACGCTTTTGAAGCGTTCAACCAGTTCTGCCTCGCGCTTCAAGTGCTCTCCCTGGCTGAAGTCGATGGCCACGGTTGCCGCCGCCTCGAAGGCCTCCTGCTGCTCTGGCGTCATCGCATCCCAGGCCGTGTTGCTGATCACCAGAAGGTCGAAACCGACAAGGTGCGAAGTCAGGACGATCTGGTCCATGACTTCGTAGAATTTCATGTTCTCGACGTTGGGCAGCGGATTGTCCTGGCCGTCAATGGCCCCAGTCTGCAGGCCCGTATAGACTTCCGCATAGGCCATCGGAGTGGGGTTGGCACCCAGCGAAGTCCCCAGGAACTGCCAGGCATCGCCACCCGGCATGCGCAGCTTGATGCCGGCCATGTCGGCCGGGGTGGTAATCTTCTTGTCGCCGCGCAGGCCGATTTGGCGGGCGCCGAAATAGGTCGGCCCCAGGATGTGAATGCCGAGCTGATCGGAGGCCATCTGCTTGAATTGCGTGCCTAGTTCGCTGTCGAAGAAGGCGCGCAGATGAGCGGCGTCACGGAAGAGATAGGCCGAAGTCAGCAGCGACCAAGCCGGGATCTGGTTGGAAATGTCCTGCGGTGCGATATTGCCCATTTCCAGGTTGCCGCGCTGCAGCGCGACGAGTTCTGTGCCCTGCTTGAAGAGATTGCCGCCCAGATAGGGTTCGATAGTAGCGACATCAGCAACCTGCGAGGAGAGCAGGTTGATCATCTCGGCACGGATGTCCTGCTCGGAGAACACGGCCGAGAAACGCAGGACGGGCTTGTCCTGAGCCATGGCCGGCAATGTCGCAGCCAGTAGCAGGCCGCCGATCATCAGGGCCCTGCGCGAAAGTGAAATGGTCATCGTTCTTCCTCCCATGGAGCGCCGAGCACTCCGTCCTGGTTGCACAACGGATGATGCCCGGGCAGTTGGGCTATCCGCTGCCTTGTTCTCGGGGCCATGCCCCAGCCTGGTCATTCAGTCCGGACCAACGGCCTCCCGCCATCGGTCGGATCACTTTGTACGAAACAGTTCGTTCATGTCAATGGGAAGTGTGGTGCAACGCCAGCGGCTCAGACGATCGACAACCGCATTACGCGTTGGCCGCGAAAGTCTTGCCCATTTCCACGCTATCCGGCTCGAGACCGGTGAAGAGACGAAAGGCCCGGGCGGCCTGAAAAATGGCCATGCCACCGCCGGACAGGGTGCGGCAGCCTAACCTGCCGGCTTGGCGAAGCAGTTCGGTTTCACGCGGAAAATAGATGATGTCGGCGACCCATTGCCATGGTCGCAACAGGGCTGGATCGAAAGGCACCCCGGGCAGCTTCTCCATCCCAATTGGGGTTGCATTGACCACGCCGGCGGCTAGACCGATAACCGCACCGAGTTGGCTTGGTGTCAGAGCTTGCGTGCGGACATTGGTCGTGCGGGCGATATGGTCTGCCAATTGCCTGGCTCGAGCCCGATCGGCATCGACAACGTCAACCGTCTTTGCCCCGAGCTGGACCAGGGCGTGAGCAATGGCCGAACCGGCTCCCCCTGCCCCGAGTTGCACGACATGGTCGGTCTGCACGGCGCCCAGGCCAACCCGCATGCTTTGGGCAAAACCCCAGCTATCCGTATTGTGGCCCATGGAGCCCCCTTCGCGCAGCACCACCGTATTGACTGCACCGATCAGATCGGCTTCCGGGGAAAGGTCGTCGAGCAGCGGAACAATGGCCTGCTTGAAGGGGTATGTTACATTCAGGCCCAGATAGCCGCCGGCTTGTGCCGCAGCCAGCATGGCTTCAAGATCGTCATCCTCCAGTCCGAGCCGATCGAAATCGATCAGGTCGTACCGATAGGCCAGGCCATTCCTGCGCCCTTCGGTCTCATGCATGATCGGGGTCAAGGACGAGCCGATGCCACGCCCGAAGAGACCAACGCGTACCGTGGGCGTTTGAGAGTCGCCAAAGGCTGAGCGGGCCGCGTCAATGACCGCATAGGCACGGCGAACCCGATCGATCCGACCAATCACGAAGGTGCTCCCCGGCGGGACTGTCCCCGCCCTTGTTTTGACCCGCGTCTCGCCAGTACAAGAACGTGAGGTGATATCTCCCACAATGTACGAACTGGTTAGTTCGGTCAATTGGGGGGAGTATGGGAAAGGTATGGTCCTCATGGCGGAGATAGGAGCGAGCGCAAGAAAGTCCGGGCAGAAGGCGCCTGTACGTCAACAGGACCCGGAGGGAACGCGGCAGAACATCATCGAGGTGGCCAGCCAGGAGTTCGCGCTCAACGGTCTTTCCGGTGCCCGAATCGACGAAATTGCTGCCAAGACGCGGTCCTCCAAGCGCATGATCTATTACTATTTCGGGGACAAGGAAGGGCTCTACCTCAGCGCCCTCGAAAGCGCCTATGCGACCGTCCGCGAGGGCGAGGCCGAACTCGACATCGCCGGCCTCTCACCCGTGGACGGGATGAGGCGGCTTGTCGAATTCACCTTCGACCATCACCACCAGCATGAGAATTTCATTCGCATGGTGATGATCGAAAACATCCATCACGGACAATATCTGGCGCGCTCCAGCGTCGTTCGCGACCTCAATGTGACAGCCATCGCGCGCATCAAGGAGGTTTACGAGCGCGGCATCGCCGAAGATCAGTTCCGCCCGGGCCTGGATCCGCTGGAAATCCACTGGCAGATCAGCGCTCTATGTTTCTTCAACGTGTCGAACCGGGCCACCTTCTCTCAATTGTTCACCCGCGACTTCGGAACGCCGGACATGCAGCGCAAGCTCCGGCAGAACACAGTCGAAATGGTTCTGCGCTATCTGGCTCGCGACGTTTCGCACGCCCAGGTGTAAGGTGTTTCTGGCCCAAGCCCGGCCGCTCCCCCCGCGTAGGGCCGGCGCTCGTTGACCGGGGAACAACTGGAGCCTAACATGTACGAACTGGTTCGTTCAGGATGCGGCACATGAAGACCTCGATCGCTACCGTCTCGATCAGCGGTGATCTCCGTGAGAAACTGGAGGCTATCGCCTCAGCGGGCTTTGACGGGGTAGAAATCTTCGAAAACGACTTTCTGGCCTTCGACCGGAGCCCGCTGGAGGTACGCCATATCGTTCAGGACCTGGGCCTGGAGATTACCCTATTCCAGCCATTCCGGGATTTTGAGGGCCTCCCCGATCCCCAGCGGTCGCAAGCCTTCGATCGTGCCGAACGGAAGTTCGATCTGATGGAGGAGCTTGGTGCGCCCCTGATGCTAGTCTGTTCGAGCGTCGCTCCCGTTTCATTGGGCGGTATCGACCGCGCGGCCGCCGACTTTCGCGAACTGGGCGAGCGCGCCGCAAAGCGCGGTCTCAAGGTTGGATACGAAGCGCTCGCCTGGGGGCGTCACGTCAATGACCACCGCGATGCATGGGAGATCGTCCGGCGGGCCAACCACCCCAATATCGGGCTGATCCTCGATAGCTTCCACAGCCTGTCGCGACGCATCGACTGGGACTCGATCCGCGTCATTCCCGGCGACAAGATCTTCATCGTGCAATTGGCCGATGCACCCGCAATGGACATGGATCTGCTATACTGGAGCCGCCACTTTCGCAACATGCCCGGCGAGGGCGACCTTCCGGTCCTTGACTTCGCCCGCGCCGTCGTGGCCACCGGCTATGACGGCCCGCTGTCGCTCGAAATCTTCAACGACCAGTTCCGCTCGGGCTCTCCTCGCACGATTGCCCAGGACGGCCACCGTTCCCTGGTCTTCCTGATGGACCAGGTGCGGGCGGCCGAGCCAGGACTTGTTCATGGCCTGCCGCCACTGCCGCCTCGCCGGGCTGTCAAGGGGGTATCCTTCATCGAGTTCACCGCCGACGAAAAGGAAGCGGAGAGCCTGCGCCACGTGCTGTCCCAGCTGGGATTTGCCTTTGCCGGCCGCCACAAGAGCAAGAGTGTGGAGCGCTTCACCCAGGGCGAAATCAACATCGTCGTCAACACCGAACGGGAGGGCCTGGCTCACGCGGCCTATGTAACCCATGGCACATCGGCCTATGCGATTGGTCTGCTGGTTGACGATGCCGCAGCCGCGCTGGAACGCGCCAGGGCCTTGGGCGCGCAGCCCTTTCAACAGCGCGTTGCTCCGGGCGAGTTGGCGATCCCGGCTGTCAGGGGCATCGGGGGCGGTGTCATCTACTTCCTCGACGATCACTCCGATCTCGCCAAGGTCTGGGACATCGAATTCGAGGCGCTTCCACCTGTTGCGAACGATGCCAAACTGACCCGGTTCGACCACATTGCCCAGACCATGAACTATGAGGAGATGTTGACCTGGATCCTGTTCTATCGCTCGATTTTCGAGGTGGACAAAGGTCCGATGGTAGACGTCGTCGACCCCTCGGGCCTCGTGCGAAGCCAGGTTATCGCCAATGACACGGGCTCGTTAAGACTGACGCTCAATGGCGCAGAAAGCCATCGAACGCTGGCCGGCCGCTTTATCGCCGAGACATTTGGGTCAAGCGTGCAGCACATCGCCTTTGCATCCTCCGATATTTTTGCCACGGCGGAACAGCTTGGCAAGAATGGGCTGGCCTGCCTGGAAATCTCGCCCAACTACTATGCGGACCTTGAAGCGCGTCTGGGACTGGACCCCGGTCTCATTGCGGCATTGCGCCGCTACAATCTGCTGTATGACCGCGACGACAAGGGGGAGTATTTCCAACTCTACTCGGCCAATTTGGGGGACGGTTTCTTCTTCGAAGTCGTGCAGAGAAAGGGGAACTATGCCGGTTATGGAGCCATCAACGCCCCCTTCCGGATTGCCGCTCAAAAGCGCGCTGTGGGTCCGGCAGCGGTTCCCCGCCGGTAGTCTGCCCTCTCCAGTGAAACACCCTGCCCCTCACCGGCCGGCTTCTTCGACGCCACCGAAGCGTTAATCGCAAAGCACCCCATGTCAGCGTCCCGGGGAGGTGAGGCTGTTGATTGCCGCCCGGAGGTGGCCTGGAATTCTATTGAGAAGTGACCCGCCTTTTGGGCACGGTTCGCGTCAGTTGTTCCCGCACCACCCCTATTGAGACTTTGGTGCGCCGAAGCGAATGCGTGCTGTGTTCCTCCTTGCGAAGACCGAGGGCGCTCACCCATTCAGGGCCGACCGCGGGTCGTCTGGTCCTGAATTTTGTCGGCTCGCTTCAATCACCGCATTGAGGTCGCCCCGATCGGCCTATTGCGTTGCCATGATCGTCGCGCCGCTCAAGTGCCAAGAAATGCTATATATTTCAATTTGTTACAAGGCTTTTCCGCCAGCTTTCCGTCTACTAAAGTTTTAGTTTGACAAACGATCACAGGCAGGCTGATTATCGCCTCAGCCAGTGGGAGCTGGCTCTCATATCTCAGGGAGGAGACAGGATGCGGAAGTACATTCTCTCCGCAGTGGCAGCGAGCGCTGTCATTGCGGGAGCCGGCCCGGCTTTGGCCGATGCTGCGGCTGCGCAGAAGTGGATCGACCAGGAATTTCAGCCATCGGTGCTCACCAAGGAAGAGCAGATGGCCGAGATGGAGTGGTTCATCAACGCCGCGCAACCCTATGCCGGCATGGAAATCAACGTGCTATCGGAAGGCATTCCGACGCACTCCTATGAATCCAAGGTCCTGACCCAGGCCTTCGAGGAAATCACCGGGATCAGGGTGAACCACCAGATTCTCGGCGAGGGCGAGGTGGTGCAGGCGGTGCAGACGCAGATGCAGACGCAGCGCAACCTTTATGATGGCTACGTCAACGACAGCGACCTCATCGGCACCCATTCGCGCCTGCAACTCGCCTACTCGCTCAGCGACATGATGGAGGGTGGCTGGGCCGACGTGACCAACCCAGACCTCGACCTCGAGGACTTCATGGGGCGCCAGTTCACCACGGGACCGGACGGCAAGCTCTACCAGCTTCCTGACCAGCAATTCGCGAACCTCTATTGGTTCCGCAAGGACTGGTTCGACCGTCAGGACCTCAAGGACGCCTTCAAGGCCAAGTATGGTTACGACCTCGGCGTGCCGGTCAACTGGTCGGCCTATGAAGACATCGCCGAATTCTTCACCAACGACGTGAAGGATATCGACGGCGTACCGATCTACGGCCACATGGACTATGGCAAGCGTGCGCCCGATCTCGGCTGGCGCATGACCGACGCCTGGCTGTCGATGGCCGGCGCCGGTACCAAGGGCGAGCCGAACGGCGTGCCGATCGATGAATGGGGCATCCGCATGGAGGCCGGTTCCTGCAACCCCGTCGGCGCCAGCGTCAGCCGCGGCGGCGAGGCCAACGGCCCGGCGGCGGTCTATGCGATAGCCAAGTGGGACGAGTGGCTGCGCGAATACGCCCCTCCGGGTGCAGCGTCCTACGACTTCTACCAGTCGCTGCCCGCGCTTTCGCAGGGCAATGTCGCCCAGCAGATCTTCTGGTACACCGCCTTTACCGCCGACATGGTCAAGCCCAAGTCGGAAGGCAACAACACGGTCGACGCCGATGGCATGCCGCTCTGGCGCATGGCGCCCTCGCCGCATGGCCCCTACTGGGAAGAAGGCCAGAAGGTCGGTTACCAGGACGTTGGATCGTGGACCTTCCTCAAGTCCACGCCGGAAGACCGCGCCAAGGCAGCCTGGCTCTACGCCCAGTTCGTCGTCTCCAAGACCGTCGACGTGAAGAAATCCCACGTTGGCCTGACCTTCATCCGCGACTCCACCGTGCGGCATGAAAGCTTCACTGAACGGGCGCCCAAGCTCGGCGGCCTCGTCGAGTTCTATCGCTCGCCCGACCGCGTGCGCTGGTCGCCAACCGGCATCAATGTGCCCGACTATCCCAAGCTCGCCCAGATCTGGTGGCAGCAGATCGGTGACGTGAACTCGGGTGCCTTCACGCCTCAAGAGGCCATGGATCGCCTGGCCGAGGAGATGGACATCACCATGGGCCGGATGCAGGCGGCGGACGAAAGTGCCAATGTCTATGGCGGCTGCGGCCCGCGCCTGAACGACCCTGTCGATCCGTCCGAATGGCTCGGCAAGGAGGATGGGCCCAAGGCCAAGCTCGAAAACGAGAAGCCGATGGGGGAAACCATCGACTACGACGAGCTCGTCGCCCGCTGGGCCGAGAACTAAGGGTCTCGACCCTGCCTGCCCGGAGGAGGTTCCGGGCAGGTTGGGCCGGGGCGCGCAGCATCGTCCCGGCTCTTCTCATCAATGACAAGAGTGCGGCGACGCATCTTGGAGCGCCTTCCGGCAAAGCGGCAGCGGCCTGCGGATCGGAAGCTCGATAAAACATGAATTTAGATCATTCCGGCGACGCAATGGAGCGCTGAGATGATCGCGCGCACCCTGGGGGGAATATGGCGCTGGAACTGAGAGCGATCACCAAGCGGGTAGCGCAGGTGACGCATATCAAGGAAACCTCGCTGGTGCTGGAACCGGGCCGGTTCAATGTGCTCCTGGGCGAGACCGGATCGGGCAAGACTTCGCTTATCAAGCTCATGGCCGGCCTCGACGGCGTGGCCTCCGGGCAGATCCTCATGGATGGCCGGGACGTGACGGGGATGAGCCCGCAAAAGCGCAATATCAGCCTCGTCCACCAGTTCTTCGTGAACTATCCGCACATGACGGTCTACGACAATATCGCCTCACCCCTGCGGGTCGCCGGCATGGCCAAGTCCGAAATCCAGGGGCGGGTGGAGGCTGCTGCGGACGTGTTGCAGCTTCGCCCCATGCTCCACCGCCGCCCGCATGAACTCTCGGGCGGGCAACAGCAAAGGACGGCGCTGGCCCGCGCAATCGCCAAGGAATCGACCGCCGTCTTCCTCGACGAGCCCCTCGCCAATCTCGACTACAAGCTGCGCGAGGAATTGCGCGAGCAGTTGCCTGAACTTTTCGCGGGCCGCGGCGCGGTCGTCGTCTATGCGACCTCGGAGCCGGCGGAGGCGCTGATGCTCGGTGGCCGTACGGCCCTGATGCAGGACGGCCAGGTCACACAGTTCGGCCCAACCGCCGAGATTTACCGGCGGCCGAATACGCTGGTTTCCGCCCGCGTCTTTTCCGATCCGCCGATCAACTCCGCGCCCGTCATCAAGCGCGGCGACCGGGTTGAACTGAGTCACGGCGTCGGCTGGCAACTGACCGGCCCGGCGGCGGCGCTGCGCGACGGCGCCTATACCGTGGCAATCCGGCCCAACTACATATCGCCCGTGCAAACCGGGGCGGCCTATGTGCCCATGACCGGCACGGTACAGATCACCGAGCTCTCGGGATCGGACTCCACCGCGCATTTCCGCCTGGGGGCAGAGACCTGGGTGTCGCTCGCGCCCGGCGTGCATCGTTACCGCGTCGGCGAGAACCATGAGTTCTTCATGGACCCTGCGCACTGCTTCTATTTCGCGCCCGATGGCGCGCTCGTTGCCTGAGGATCGCGCATGGCCAAGATCACGCTCGACAAATTGCGCCATAGCTACACGGCCGACCCGAAGGGGCCGCAGGACTATGCCATCAAGGAGATCAACCTCGACTGGCAGGACGGCGGCGCCTATGCGCTCCTGGGTCCGTCAGGATGCGGAAAGTCCACCCTTCTCAACATCATATCCGGTCTTGTTCAGCCGTCCGAGGGACGCATCCTGTTCGATGGGGTCGATGTCAGCGCTTTGCCTCCCGACCGGCGCAACATCGCCCAGGTGTTCCAGTTCCCGGTGATCTACGACACGATGACGGTTTACGACAACCTCGCCTTTCCGCTGCGCAATCGCGGGGTGGACGAGGCCAGGGTCGCCGCTCGGGTCACCGAGATCGCCCAGATGCTCGAAGTCACCGAAATGCTGGGGGTCCGTGCGGCCAATCTCAGTCCCGACAACAAGCAGAAGATCTCCATGGGTCGGGGGCTCGTGCGCGACGACGTCAATGTTGTCATGTTCGACGAGCCGCTCACGGTGATCGATCCGCATTTGAAATGGAAACTGCGTTCCAAGCTGAAGGAACTGCACCAGAAAGTTGGGGTGACGATGATCTATGTCACCCATGATCAGACCGAGGCGCTGACCTTCGCCGACCAGGTCGTGGTGATGCAGGACGGCGAGGTCGTGCAGATCGGCACGCCAGTCGATCTGTTCGAGCGCCCCGCCCACACCTTCGTCGGCCACTTCATCGGCTCGCCGGGCATGAACGTGCTGCCGGCGGAGGTGAAGGAGGGGGGCGCTTTCTTCTCCGGTCAGAGGATCGCGCTGGAAGGCGCGATCGTTCCCGGTGCCGGCCTGCATCAGATTGGGGTGCGCCCCGAATTTGTGACACTCGCGGCCACCGGCGTGCCGGCCACGGTGCGCAAGGTCATGGACCTCGGCCGCCATGCGGTCGTGGAGGCCTTGGCCGGCGACACGCGGGTCCACGCCGTCGTCGAGGGGGCATTGCCCGGACCAGGCGAGCCGGTTCATCTCAGCTTCCGCCCGGACCAGACGCGGCTCTACCGGGACGGCTGGATCGCCAGCGAAAAAGGGAGGGCTGCGTGATGCGCAAGGTCAACCAGAAGGGCTGGCTCTTCGTTCTGCCCGTCCTGATCCTCGTTGCCTTCAATGCCTTGGTACCGATGATGACAGTCGTCAACTATTCGGTTCAGGAAACCTTCGGCAACAACCAGTTCTTCTGGCACGGGCTGGGCTGGTTCGAACAAATCCTGCGGTCCGAACGCTTCCACGCGGCGCTGGGCCGGCAGTTCCTGTTCACCGCAATGATCCTCGCCATCGAGGTGCCGCTGGGCGTCATCATCGCCCTGTCGATGCCGCGCAAGGGGTTCTGGGTCCCCGTCTGTCTCGTGACCATGGCCCTTCCGATGCTCATTCCGTGGAACGTCGTGGGGGCGATGTGGAACATCTTCACACTGCCCGACATCGGCCTTCTGGGCTACGTGATGAACCATACGCTGGGCATCCCCTACAACATGACGCAGGACCCCGTCGCGGCCTGGATCACCGTCATCGTCATGGATGTGTGGCACTGGACCTCGCTCGTGGTGCTCCTGTGTTACGCCGGCCTGGTTTCGATCCCCGACGCCTATTATCAGGCGGCCAAGATCGACGGCGCCTCGAACTGGTCCGTGTTCCGCTTCATCCAGTTGCCCAAGATGAAGCAGGTGCTCACGATCGCGGTGCTCCTGCGCTTCATGGACAGCTTCAACATCTATACCGAGCCCTTCGTGCTCACCGGCGGCGGTCCCGGCAACTCCACGACGCTCCTGTCCATCGATTTGGTCAAGATCGCGCTGGGACAGTTCGACCTCGGCCCGGCTGCCGCAATGAGCCTCATCTACTTTGCGATCACGCTCTTTGTTTCGTGGTTGTTCTACACGCTGATGACGCGGCACGACGTGAAATAGGGAACGAAGATGAAAAAAAGATCTATTGTCGTAATCGCCTACATCGTCTTCCTGCTACTGCCGATCTACTGGCTGGTGGCGATGAGCTTCAAGACCACGCAGGAAATCCTAGGCGGCTTCTCGCTGTTCCCGCAGGTCTGGACCCTGCAGAGCTACCAGACCATTTTCAGCGACCCGACCTGGTATTGGGGCTATATCAACTCCATCCTCTACGTGACGATCAATACGGTGATATCGGTCACCGTGGCGTTGCCGGCAGCCTATGCCTTCTCGCGCTACCGTTTCCTCGGCGACAAGCAGCTCTTCTTCTGGCTGCTGACCAACCGCATGGCCCCGGCGGCGGTCTTCGCTCTGCCCTTCTTCCAGCTCTATTCGGCGATCGGGCTATTCGACACCCACATCGCCGTGGCGCTGGCGCACTGCCTGTTCAACATTCCCCTCGCGGTCTGGATCCTTGAAGGCTTCATGGGCGGCGTTCCCAAGGAACTGGACGAGACCGCCTTCGTCGACGGCTATTCCTTCCCGCGCTTCTTTACCCAGGTCTTCCTGCCCACGATCAAGGCAGGCGTCGGTGTAGCGGCCTTCTTCTGCTTCATGTTCTCCTGGGTGGAACTGCTTCTGGCCAAGACCCTGACGGCCGTCTACGCCAAGCCCATCGCTGCCACGATGACACGCACGGCCTCGTCGGCGGGTTATGAGCTTGGCCTGCTGGCAGCAGCGGGGACGCTGACCATTATCCCCGGCGCCATCGTCATCTGGTTTGTCCGCAACTACATCGCCAAGGGCTTCGCCCTGGGGAGGGTCTGATGCGTTACCTCGTAGTCCTTCTTGTCCTCCTGCCCTCCGGGGCGCTCGCCCAGCAGGCCGGCTGGGGCAATGTCGGCAAGCCCGTGGAGACCGGTTTTTCCTGGACGGATCCGCTTTGGCCATCGTTCTGGATGGCTTGGACGCCCGCGACCCTTCTCGTCTTCATCGGCATTTTCGCCGCGATGGGCGTTCTGACCGCGCTCGAAATCCGCTCGCCCGGCGGGAATGAGCGTCGGGGCGTGCTCGGCCTGACGACGACCCGCGGCGACCGGCTCTTCATGACCCTTCTGGGCACCAGCTACATCTTCATGGCCTGGCTCGGGCTGATCGGGTCGCCGCTCTGGTGGCCGCTCGGGCTCTCTATCGCCTGGGGCGTCTTCTGCTTCTGGAAGGTCTAGACGCACGCTTGAGGACGATGAGCCATTCCGCTTGGAGAAATACGCAAATCTTAGTAGAAAGGACACTTTCAGATCGTGCAGTATTGGACCGAGGCCGAAATGAGCCAGAAGAAGACAAAATTCCTGACCGAAGTGGAGCTGGAATTCATGTCGAAGCTCTGGGACCTGGGCGAAGCCACGGTGCGCGACGTGCAGGAGGCCCTCGGGCCCGCGCGCCGGCTCGCCTACACCTCGGCGGCCACGATCCTGCGCATCCTGGAACAAAAGGGCTTCGTCACAAGCACGAAACAAGGCAAGACCTTCTTGTACACGGCCACGCTGAGCAAGGACACCTACCAGTCCCGATCGCTCAGGAACCTCTCCGAAAAGCTGTTCGACAACACCCCCGCGACGCTCGTGGCGCGGCTGGTCGATGACAATGATCTGTCCGAGGAAGCGCTCGACGAGATTCGAGCGCTGATAGATAAGAGGCTCAGGGATGATAAACGCTAGCACCCTTCTGGACGCCTATGTCGATGTGAACCTGCTTCTGGCCTTCGTCTGCGTCCTTTGGTTCCTGGGCGCGCGGGTGCTGGATATGGCGGGGCTGGCCCATGCGGTGACAGCCAGGCTGAAGCTCTTGCGGGCCGTCCTCCTCGCGGTGATCCTGAGCCCGGTATTCGTCGCGCTTCTCGCCCTTGTCAGTCGGGCGGGCTATATCGCACCCCACCATGGCGTCAATGTTGCTGACTTCATCGTGGCGCAATACCTCCAGGGCCGGTTCGAGATGAACGCCTCGGCGCTCGAGGGGCTGCTCGGCATCCGCGGCCAACTGGCGGAAGCGGCCTTCTCGCCCGCCGGGCGGCTGGTGCTCTGGGCGCTGGTGGCGGGGGTGGTCATCTTTCTCGCGCGGCTCGGCTGGAGCATGCTCAAGCTGCATCGGATCATCGGCGACAGCCATGTCTGGCGCCGCTCTGGCCGTCTGGAATTGCGCGTCTCCGACACGGTCGCCGTGCCGTTTTCCACCCGTGGGCTGCGCACGCGGATCGTCGTTCTGCCCTCGGGCATGCTGGCGCGCGCAGCTGATCTGAGGATTGCGCTCGGCCATGAATTGCAGCACCTGCGCCAGGGCGATGTTGAATGGGAAATGGTGATGGAGTTGATCCGACCCTTCCTGTTCTGGAACCCCGCCTTCTATATCTGGAGGCGCCACGTCGAGGAGTTGCGCGAACTCTCTTGCGACCGGCAGGTGCTGGCGCGGCGGGGATACGATGTCGCGGCCTATTGCGAATGTCTCCTGAGGGTCTGCCATGACGGCATCCGCAGTCACCGGCTTCTGGCCATCGAGATGCCCGTTGTGGCCCTTGTCAGGCCGGAAAACCGGCTGTTCGGCGGTCGTTCGGCGATGCTGCTCAAGCGGCGGATGATGTCGGTGATCGAGGGGCGCGTGGAGCGGCACCCGCGTCTGGTTTTTGCGGCGCTGGCAGCACCCGCTCTGGCGCTGACATTGCTCGCCTCGGTCGCGATCCAGAAGCCTGGCGACTGGAGCCAGGACCGGATCATGCTCTCGACCATCGTCAATCTCGAACGCCTCGCGGCTGTGAACGGTCCTGTTCCGACCTTCGGCTCACCGGGCTACTGAGCGCTTTGGTCCGATTTCGACCTCGCGGGTTTCAAGACTTGACCCCGGTCATGGTCGTGGGACGGGTCCGGAGAATTGGGGCGACCCTTCGCGTCAGCGGAGCGCTTCTACTCACCAATAACAGAGCGCCGGCAGGACCAGTGAAGGCAGGGCACCTTTCGCGTGATCGACAACTCAGCATGAGTGGCCGGATGGGGGCGCTTCGCTGACTCGGGAGAGCAAAGCGCGCCCCTGCCCCGCAATTGACCGCGCCAACGCCTTGGGGGGCCGTGAATGGGAGGCGCAGATGGCGTTGACGGTGACGCCTTCCGCGCCGCCTCTTCGGCCAGGGTCCGAGTGAGACTGATAACACCGAATTTGGACGCTGCGAATGCGGTGAGGAGATGAAGCCGTCGCGCGCCTTGCCGGATGGGGGGCTGCGTGACTCACCGGAAGGAGGTCAATCCTCGATGATTACTGCCTCATGAATGCGCAGGCCCGGCACGCTCAGCCCATAGCGACCATCGGCCAACACCTCGATCGCCACGGGTTCACCTGAACCTGCCAGATAAGCCCGCCTCGGCGACACTGGCAGCCGCAGCACTGCCCTGATCGGTCCCAGCGCCGGGATGTCCTCGATCACCTCGATTGCCCGCGTTGAACCACCTCCCCCTGGCACCGCGTCGCCACGCAACTGCGGCGCGGCATAGAGCAGGTGCAACACATGGCGCCGCTCCGCCTGCTGCCGGGTAAGCCAGGCGCGCCCCGACGACGGCAGAACGACTTCGATCAGCGGCGCCACGAGCAACCGGTCAAGCAGCTCCCGCAAAATGGCCCTATAGAGCGGCTGGCCAATCTGCTTATAGAGCCGGAAGATCGGAAACGCGATGTAGCCCGCGCCTCTATGCAGCGTTACCGCTGCGCCGACAGGCAGCCGCGATGGGTCGTCTGGCGCATGCTGGTGTGACGAGAAGTGCTGGAAGCTTCGGTTGAAATACGGAGCCCGCACGACCGCCAATGTCTCGGCCATACCGGCCTCAACGGCCTCCGCGGGACCATAGACCACGAAAGGCGTCCTCGGCATGCCAGCACCGTGCCATTTGTCGGTCACCTCGGCATAGCTTGGATCCCACGGTAAAGGCCCTGCGCCTCGTCTGACGCCCAGATCAAGCGCAAAATCGCCCGTCCCGGGATCGAGTCCGGATCGGCCCGAGAGGACGAGGCAGCCGCCTTGTAGCCGATAGGCCTCGAGCCGCGCCGCCAGCGCCGCATCCACCGGCACGGAATCCGGCAGAATCAGGCACTTGTACCGGGCAATATCCGCCGTCGTATCGATGAAATCGAACGGGTGGTGCAGTTCGAGCAGCATGCGAGCAGCACCGTCGTCGCTACTGTGATTCCGCTCCGCTTCCCCGTCGGCGAACTGTTCGGCAGAGACGATGGCGATGTCGACCAGATGCTGTGCGTCGCGAAGATAGGGTTCCAAAGCGGCGATCCGCCCATAGGCATGGCCGATCAGCCGATAGGTATCGGCATTGATCGCGCCACTGGGATGCAGCTGGTCGCCCACCGAACACTTGGCGCCCAAAGCCACCATATGGGCGCACTCATAGTCGAGTGCGTCCAATGTCTTGAAGCCGCCAAACTCGCCCCAGCTGGTGTGGAACTTGCCGGTCATTCCGAGAAAATCCAGCCCCAGCGTCGTTGCGTAGCGCGCGCTCGACGGAAAGTGGTCATAACCCCAGCCGCCGGTGGGTAGGCTCTCCAATTCCAGATGGGAATAGGGAGCGTAGCGCTCCGCCTCACCCTTGCCGATGTGACTGGCATTGTAGAATACCCGCAAATCCGGCCAGCGCGCCCACAAGGCAGCGCTCATCTCGGCCCGGAACGCGTCGATCACCGCGCGATCGTTGCAGCGCCGGTCGGCGCGAAGGGAGGGGTCGAGGCCTTGCTCGGCCATGCGATCGAGGCATGCCGGACAGACGCAATCATTCTCGAACATGATGTCGAAGAACAGCCCCGGCGGCTGGTAGCGCTCGGCCACTTCCAGCGCATGGGCCAGGAGAAATTCCTGATAGGCGCGATGCGTCAGGCAGAGCGTGTGCCAGGTGGCCCGCATCTGCTCGGACAAGTGCCGCTCAGCCGGCGGCACATCGGCATTGGTCGCGCTCATCGCCCGCCACTCGGGGTGCAACCGCGCCATGCGCTCGTCCCACTGGACCGAGATATAGATCGGCGTTTCGATATCGGCTGACCGGCAGGCAGCGATCATCTCGCCCAGCAGATCCGGCCGCACCAGTCCGGGATGAACCGCCCCTACTGCGGTCGGATAGTAGCACCAGCCATGGTGGCACCGGGCAAACAGCGTTACCGAGTCGACATGAGCTGCGGTCAGCGTCGAGGCGAACAGGTCCGCATCGAACGCCGCTCCTACCCCGCCGATGGCCTCCGACGTGTGAAAGTCCAGATGCACCTGACGAAATCGCAGCGGTTTGAAACCGCGCTCGGATACCGGCAAGATCACCTCCACTGGCAGGATTCGTATTAATTCCATAACATGAAATTGTTCGGGATGTCATTCCCACTCTGGTTGTGCGATACCGGACAGGGTATTGGCGCAAACCTCGGCATTTTGTATAGTTTTTACCTGATGCGCTCTAGTTCTGTTCCAGAATTTAATCATGAAGACGCGCGCGAAAAACAAAAGCAGGTTGGTCCGCATGCTTGAATCGAAGAAGCCCGTTGGGCCCGTCGGCGCCATCGTGGACGGGAGCCGGATCGAGGACGCCCGCACCTTCAATCGCCGCCTGGTATTTGAGACGATCTTTCAGCGCGGACCGATCAGCCGGGTCGAGATAGCGAGCCTGGTGGGCCTGCGGCCTCAGACCATTTCCTCCATCACCCGCGAACTGATCGAGCAGGATCTGATCGTAGAGGCCGGGCGCTCCACCGGCCTGCGCGGCCAGCCGCAGATTTATCTCGAGCCTAATGCGCAAGCGGGCTACTCGGTCGGCGTCCATCTCGACCGCAATTTCTGTGTAATTGTGGTGTGCGACCTCAAGCGCACCGAGCTGGTCCGGCGTGAGCTCACCTTCGATACGACCGACCCCAAGGACACGCTGGCCCGCATTGCCCGAGCCATCGACGAGGCGCTGGTGGTCGCAAAGGCGCCGCGCGACCGGGTCTGGGGGGTGGGCCTGGTGTTGCCCACCTTCGGCTCGGACGTCTACGATTTCAACTTCGCCATGCCGCATTGGGAGGCATGGCGCAATGTCTCCTTCGCAGAAGACCTGCGCGCACTGTGCGGCCTGCCGGTGCTGGTGGAGAATGACGCCACCGCCGCCGCCATTGGCGAGCGCTTTCATCGTCAGGACATTACCAACGCCATCTTCGCATACTTCTATATTGGCCACGGCACCGGCTGCGGCCTCATCATTGATGGCGTGCCGTTCAAGGGTTTTGGCGGCAATGCCGGCGAGGCGGGGCTGTTACCAGTCTTCGGGCTCGATGGTTCGCCCGTCTGGCCTGACCTGCAAACCACCGACGTCCTGTCGCTGCGCGGCATCGCCACTGCCCTGGCGGTGGATGAAAGCGATCTCACCATCGAGATGATCACGCGACTTCACACCGTCCGCGACCACCGGCTGATGGAGTGGGTGGCCAGGGCCGCCAATGCCCTACGCGACGTGGTCGCTATCATCGAGGTGATGTTCGACCCCGAATTCGTTGTGGCGGGCGGCTCGCTGCCGCGCCAGTTGGTAGAATCGCTGGTCGATCGGGCCTATCCGCTGCGCCCCACTCCGGCCGCACGACGTGATCGCCTTCGGCCCCGCCTTTCGGCGGCGGAACTGGTAGAAGATGCAGCGGCCAGCGGTGGCGCCATGCTGCCCATCTTCGTCAATACCAGCCCCAATTTCCGTCACCTCTATGTGCGGCAAATCCCGCGTGACGAGCGCCCCTTCGATCTAGTGGCCAGCGAGGCCAGTGGTCACGAGCGGTAGAGGAGGTCCTCGCCGCGAAACAGTGCGTGCCGGCGCACTTGCAGGTTCATCGCATCACCCTCGCGCATCGGATGGGTCTTGTCGAGCAGCACACGTACCTTGGTGCCGTCGGCGCCGCCGGCCTCGGCAATAAGATAGGCACCAGCATTGACCACCCGGTTGACATTGAAGCGGGGCCCCTCGCTCGCCAAAGCGAAGTCCTCCGGTCGTACCGCCAAAATGGCTGTGCCATCGGCCACCGGCGCGGCGACAGCAAAGCCACCACCCCGCGCGCGACCTCCGACGACGTTCGCCTCGATCAGGTTCATCGAACCTATGAAGCCGGCGACAAATTTGGTTGCTGGATTGGCATAGATTTCATCCGGGTGCCCGACCTGCTCGATCCGCCCGGTCGACATCACCACGATGCGGTCGGCCAGCGCCAATGCCTCGTCCTGCCCGTGGGTCACGAACACGGTCGTGATGCGCAGCTTGCGCTGGATCTGGCGTACTTCCTCGCGCAGCCGCTCGCGCAGATGTTGGTCGAGACTGGCAAACGGCTCGTCCATCAGCAGGATTTTGGGCTCGATCACGATACAGCGGGCAATGGCGACGCGCTGCTGCTGGCCTCCCGAAAGTTGGCGCGGCATGCGCTTCTCATAGCCCGCCAGGCCAACCAGATCGAGCGTCGCCATAACCTTGTCACGGATTTCCGCCTTGGGGCGGCCGCGCAGCTTGAGGCCGAAGGCGACATTCTCGAAAACATTCATATGGCTCCAAAGCGCATGGCTCTGGAACACCATGGCCGTTGGCCGCTTCTCTGGCGGCACATCAGCGACATCGGCACCATCGATCATGATCTGGCCGCTCGATGGCTCCTCAAAGCCCCCAATCATACGCAACAGGGTGGTTTTTCCGGACCCGGAGGGCCCCAGCAGGCAAACCAGTTCACCATCGGGAATTTCCAGCGACAGCGGGTCGACGGCCGACATCGAACCGAAGAGCTTGGAGACGTTGTGCAAAGAGAGGCCGGCCATAGGATGTCCCCTTAGTAAAGCTGGTGAGGCGCTCAACCGCCCAGGCCGCGCGCAAAGGTATCCGAGCCCAGCACGCGCCGGGCAAAGAGCAGGGCGATCAGCGAGGGCACCCAGAGCATGACTGTCAGCACGGCGCCATATTGGACGACCAGCGAGCTACGGATCATCTGCACCATCAGCAGCGGCGTGGTCTGCACGCGCGGTGCGCCCATTAGCCAGGCGCCTTCGGTTTCGTAAAATGTCCACACGTAGGTCATCAGGATCGCTGCGGCGATGGTGGGGAAAGCCTGCGGCAAGGTGACGTACCAGAACACCTGCAGTGGGTTGGCCCCCATGTCGCGGGCCGCTTCTTCCATGTTGCGGCTCACCCCCTTGAAGGCGGCGGTCGGCAGCCAGACCATGATGAGAATGGTGGTGACGAGCTGAATGGCCACGATGCCGGTCCAGGTGCCCACCAGGTTGAGGCTGAGGAACAGCACGGCAATAGTCACCACCAGCGCGAAACGCGGGAAGGCGTTGCCCATCAAGATCGACATGAACAGGGTCTGCTTGAATGGGAAGTCAAGTCGCGCAAAGGCGTACGCCGCGGGCAGGCAGATGGCGGCTGAAATCGCCGTCACGATCGAGGTGATCTGCAGCGAGGTCCACAGCGCCGCCCAAACATCGGGCCGCGCCACCACCTGCTCCCAATATTTAAAACCCCATCGCGTGGGCAGCAGCGATGGATAGAACCACTGCTCGGCAAAGGCCCAGAGCAGCACTGTCAGGATGGGCATCACCACGAAGAAGAAGAGAAAGGTGGCCAGCAGCCAACCCGCCAGGTCAAGGCGCCGCAGCCAACTCATAGCGACGCCCCCTCGTCTCGCTGCCGCCGTGCCATGGCGCGCACATAGATATAGCCAGCCACCGAGCAGATCAGGAAGGTAACGGTCGCCTGCGTCGATGACGCGACGGGGTCGCGCACCGAAACGAAGGTCCGCAGCATGTAGGGGCCCATCAGTTCGGGCGTAGCTGGGCCCAGCAGCAGCGGCTGCAGCACAGACGAGAACAGGTAGAAGAAGTCGAGAGCGCATACCACCAGGATCGAATTGGTCATCTGCGGCAGGATGATGCTCCAAAAGATGCGCAGCTTGCCGGCCCCCAGATCGCGTGCCGCCTCGATCGAGGGCGTTGAAATACCGCTGGTGCCAGCGGCCAGCACCAACAGCGTGAACGGCATGGCATCCCACAACAGCCCGATCACAGGACCCCAGGGGGTGAGATAGGGCGTGCGATACCAGATGAAACCGACCTGGTTGAGCAGCGACTGCAACAGGCCATTTGGACCTAGATACTGAATCAGTGCGTAGCAGATGACGATGCCCGGCACGAACATCGGAAACAGCGCGGTAAACTGAATAAACGCCGCCAGCGGGCCGCGGGCAAACCGCAGGTAGATGGCGATGGGCAGGTTGACCAAGATCAGCAGGAATAGCGTGACGAAGGTCGTCCAGAATGTCTGTCCGAGATTAGAGAGAGAATAGGGATCGCTGAAAAACTTCCAATAGTTTTCCAGCGACCATTGCCACACGCCGTCCGTGCCGGGCACCTGCAGCGTCCCGATGATGCTGCGCAGCGCGGGGATGAACAGCACCCCCACGATGAGCAGAATCGGCGGGGCGACCAGGAGAAGACCGTAGGGCAGCGTCCTCCTGGTACTGGCAACTGGGCGCGACAGCGCTTCTACACTCATGGCATCGCCCCCCGCGGCGACGGCGTTCAGCCCTGGCTCAGGCCGACGCCCACATTGCGATACCAGCCGTCAAACAGCGGCGGTTCCCAAGTACCACCAGGGAAGCCCGGAATTGAGGTCGGCGCAACGTCCTTGAATTTGGCTTGCAGCTCGGGGGCCATCGCCTCCCAGTTGATGCCGGGGAAGCCGCCCAATTCGCTGACCACCTTGTTCTGTACTTCGGGTGAGATGACATAGTCAGCGAGCTTGAGCGCCAGATCCTTGTTGGCCGCGCTGTTGGGCACCACCACACCCGAGAAGCCGCCCACAAAGGCGAGATCCTTGAGCTGGGCGACGGCGGCGGAAGGCGGCACGACTTCTTTGCGCATGGCTTCGAGCGCCATGTCCGACCAGGCGATGGTCATGTCGACTGCGCCGCTAGCGAGAAGCTGGATCGAGGGCGTATTGCCGCCCGTATACTGCCCTTGGCCATAAAGGCTGGGGGCGATGTCGTTGAGATAGGCCCAGAGCTTGGCGAACATCGGCTCGGCATATTCGGGCGTGTAATTGTCATTGGTGAAGAGCGAGAGGTCCTTGCCCGTCACTTCCTGCAACGCCCGTTCAATGAAGCAGGCACCAGAGTCACCGACATCCGGGCGAGCATAGGCGAAGCGGCCGGGATTGGCCTTGATCCAGGCGGTCAGTTCCTCGAAGGTCGATGGTGGCGTCGCGATCTTCTCAGAATTGTAGAACATCACGACCTGCGAGCCGCGATAGGGCAGAGCCCATTTGCTCTCCATCACCACCGGGTTAACGATGCCAAAGTTACTCAGGCCTGCGGTGGAAAAATCCACCCACAGACCGGCATCGATGGCGCCGGCCGGATAGTAGGGGCCCATGGCCTCCATGAAATCCACCTGCGGGTCGGTGCCGCTCTGCAGGGCCGCCAACGCACGATCGGCGATAGCGTTCATCTGCGCCCCGCCGCCGCCCGAAACCAGGTTCAGCGTGACGCCGGGATTGGCCGCTTCGAAGCCGGGCTTAATATTCAGTGTCCAGAAGTCGACGACATTGACGTCACTGTTGAAGAACACGTCCAGCACGCCCGGAGCCGCAAAGGCGCGGCCGCCTAGCCAGCCCGTCGACAGGGCAAGGGTGCCCGCAGCGGTGGACGTCATCAGGAATTCGCGGCGTTTCATCAGTTGACCCTCCAAGTGGTTACGTTCCCTGCCTATGGCGTGCGGATCGACCCTTGCTCCCTCGGCCGATCCACTCGGGCTAACCGGCCCGTTTAAATACTTAACATGAACTTGATTTGGAAAGTCAAGCACCCCTTTCACGTCCCCCGCGCTCCGCGAGCTGGGAGAATCCCCGGCTTTCGCTTGATCTGACAGGATTTTTTCTTTTATCTTTGTTGGAGATTAAATATCGTCATTGTGCGAAGACGCCGCTTCGCTTTAGGTGTGACACGCCGTTCTGGCTGTGACTTCGACGAGGGGATAAATGCGAGTTTACCGTGACCGCCAGCGCAGCCTTGACCAGTTACAGCGCCATCTCGAGGTCTGGGCCGGTGAACTGACAGCTTGGGAGGTGTTGCGGCGCCATCCCCTCACAGACTGGAGCGTCGCCGCCCCAGACGCGAGCGACAGGCCGATCCGTCCCGGTGGCGGCTGGGACAACCGCTACGGCATCCACCGCTTCCGCACCGTGGCGTTGGTCGATCCTGCGCAGGCCAAGGGCGAGACCGAACTGCGGCTCGATTTCGGCGGAGAGGCCCTGGTGCGCCTCCTTCGCGCTGATGGCAGCGAGATCACCAGCTTCGGCTCCAATCCCCGCCATCCGCGCTTTGCGCCAGTGCCGGGGGAGCCCTTCCACATCGAGGCCGAGGTCGCGGCCCGTTCCCTGTTCGGCATTCCGCAGCGCGATCCGGTCTTCACCCGGGCTGAGCTCTTTGCCTTTCATCCCGAGGTCCGCGCCCTGCGCCGACGCGTCGAGATCGTCCGCGATACGATTCTGACCGTGCAGGACGAAGAACTAGCGCGCTCACTCTACGAAGTGACCGAGATTGCCCTTTCCGGGCTGCGGCTGCCCACAACCACCGATGAACTGGGCCCGCGCCTAGCCGGGCAGAACTGGGCGGTCGACATCTGGGAGCGCAGTTTCGAACCTACCGATACGCCTGCTCCCATTGGCGAGGCGGGCCTCGCATCGGTAGGTAACGCCATCACCATTCTGGATACTGCCCTTGCAGGGTTGCGAGAAACCTATCCCAAGGTGGGCAAAGTGCTGGCCACCGGTCATGCCCATATCGATTATGCCTGGCTCTGGCCGCAGCCCGAAACGGTGCGCAAGATCGTGCGCACCTTTTCAAGCGTCAACGCGCTTATGAAGGCACATCCCGACTTCACCTTTCTGCAGTCCTCGTCGCTGTTCTACCGCCATATCGAGCAAGAAGATCCTGCACTGCTGGACGCCGTGCGCGGCTGGGTCGAAGAGGGCCGATGGGAGCCGATTGGCGGGATGCTGATTGAGTGCGACACCAACATGCCCTCGGCTGAAGCTTTCCTGCGCCAGTTCCTATTCGGCCAGCGCGATTTCGAGCGCTATTTCGGCGCCGTCAGCCGCACCGCCTGGCTACCGGACACATTCGGCTTCACCGGGGCCATGCCGCAGATCATGCGCCATGCCGGCATTGAAGCCTTGGTGACAATCAAGGTGAGCTGGAACGAGACCAACAAGCTGCCGGAAAACCTGTTCCGCTGGCGCGGAAATGATGGCTCGGAGGTGATGACCCACACCTTCGACGCTTATGATGCCGATGGCTACAACATGTGGATGACACCAGGTGCCCTGGCCGAAGTCTGGAGCAAGCACACAGGCAAGGACCTGACCGATACCGTGATCGCCTCTTACGGTTGGGGCGATGGCGGCGGCGGCCCCGATCCCGACCAGATCGAGAGCATGGGGCTGATCAATCTGATGCCGGCCATTCCAACCGTCGCCCATGGCAATGTCCAGGCGCATCTCGACAGGATCGCCGTCGATTTGGCCGAAGCAGCGCTCCCCTCCTGGAACGGCGAGATGTATCTCGAGTATCACCGGGCAACGCTGACCACTCAGGGCCGCACCAAGCAACTCAACCGCCGCGCGGAATTCGCACTCGTGGCCGCGGAGGCGCTGGCTGTCATCGCCGCGCTTGATGGCGCTGACAACGCCCTGCCCGACTTGGCCGACGACTGGGTGCTGATGCTACGCAATCAGTTCCACGATATCCTGCCCGGTTCCTCGATCCGCGAAGTTTATGAGCAGACCGAGTCGGAACTGCGCGGCATCATCGACCGCACGGAAGCCATCGCCCGGTCCAAGCTCGGTGCGCTCACTGCCGCCCGCCGCGGCGGCGGGAGTCTCTCGGGTCTCGCGGTCGCCAATGTTTCGGGCAGCGCCAAGGCCAGCTGGCAGATCGTCTCGACCGAACCATTGCCGGCAAGCCTGGCGCCCCAGGCCATTGCAGGCGGCTATGTCGTCGCCTCCAACCGCCCCCTCGCCCCGCTCTCGATCAGCTTTGTCGCGGAGGCCGTTCCGGGCAATGTCACCGCAAGCCCGGAGGGCCTCGAAAACGACCTGGTCCGCGTCCGGCTCGACGCACATGGTCGCGTCGTCAGCCTCTTCGACAAGCGGTCCGGCCGCGAGCTGGTGGATGGCGCTGCCAACCGGCTGATGGTCTATCGCAACGATCTGCCGCGCAATTTCGACGCTTGGGATATCGAACCAGGCTTCGCGCTGGGTGGCGAGGAACTCCTGGCGCTCGACAGCGTCGCGATCACCGCCAGCGGCCCGCATCTGGCCGAAATCACCATCGTCCGCACCCTGGGCTCCAGCCGCATCCAACAGCGCCTGCGACTATGGGCCAACAGCCCGCGGCTGGATTTCGTCACCAGCATAGACTGGCATGACCGGCGCACCTATCTGCGCGCCGAATTCCCTGTCACGGTCCTTGCCGGCGAAGCCCAGTTCGACCAGGCCATCGGCATCACCGCCCGCGCCACGCATGACAACACCACCTGGCAACAGGCCCAGTTCGAATCCTGCGGCCACCGCTTCGCTTCGCTGTCAGAAACCGACTGGGGTGCGGCCCTGCTGTCATCCGACAAATATGGCTTCTCGGCCAAGGGGAACGTGCTCACAATCAGCCTCATCCGTGGCCCCATGTATCCCGACATGCTGGCCGATGAAGGCCATCACGATTTCACCTACGCGCTGCTGCCCCATGACGGTCGGCACTGGAGCGAAGCTGTACAGGCCGAGGCCGATCTCGTCTGTGACCCGCTCCGCGTTTTGGCCGACGAGGCTGACGAAGTCTACGATGTCAGGCCGGTCGCCTGGCAGGGCCAGCAGATGCGTTTCCACGCCCTCAAGCCGACTGAGGATGGCACCGACTACGTGTTGCGCCTCTCTGAGGCCGCCGGCCGGCGCGGTCACTTTGGCACTACCGTGCCGGCCGACCGAACCGCGATCATGGTCGACGGACTTGAGCGCGAGGTCGAGGACGGGGATCTGAACCAGTTGCGCCCCTATCAACTGATCAGCGTAAGGTTCTGAAGCTGGCGCGACCGCCCGGCTGCGAGCCCGCCTACGCTGCAAAGCTCCTCACGCCCATTGCCGCAGCCCGGCAGGCCGTCATGTTCATGAGTCCCGAAGGAAAACTCGGGAGGCTAAGTCATTGGAATCTTTGGGGTTGGGCAAACTGGCGGAGAGAGAGGGATTCGAACCCCCGATAGAGTTGCCCCTATGCCGCATTTCGAGTGCGGTGCATTCAACCGCTCTGCCATCTCTCCGCGAGATCGAAAGCGCCCCCGGAAGGACGCGGCTGGTCGATACGGGGCGGCTTATGGCATAGGCTTTTGCCGCCTGCAACACCCCTTTGTGGCTTTCTCCCTGCTTGGCCTCATGTTGGCCGGACGCGGAAGCCAAAGTCTGCGCCGCCCTGGCAAGGCCTGCTCAGTCCTCACTTTTGCGTGCAGCGTCATCCGGCCCCCCAATTGTGCCGTTAGGGTTGCAGCATCGTGCAAGTGAGGGAGACTAAACCATGGTTACCCGTCGAACCGTCGTTGCCGGCATGGCCGGCTTGCCCTTGGCCGGCTTTGCCGCCAATCTCGCGGCCAGCCCCACCTTTGCTCAGGAGACGCCCATGGCCGATACCATTGCGACCAGCGCCGGCGAGCTCGTCATCCATCCGGTGGATCATGCCAGCCTCGTGCTCGAATGGGGTGGCAAGGCGATCTATGTCGACCCCGTCGGCGGCGCGGCACTTTACGCCAACCTGCCCGCCCCTTCCGCCATCCTGATCACCCATGGCCATGGTGACCATTTCGACGTCCCGACGCTCGAAGCCATTGTCGGCGACGCTGTTCTCATTACCAATAGCGATGTTTTTTCCAAGCTGCCGGAAGGGCTTAAGGCCAAGGCGACGGCCATGGTCAATGGCGATGAAGGCAGTGTTCTCGACCTGCCGATCCGCGCCATCGCCGCCCATAACACGACTGAAGACCGCATGCGTTATCATCCGGTCGGGGTCGGCAACGGCTATGTCCTGACCTTTGGCGATGCGCAGGTCTACATTGCCGGCGACACCGAGCCCACCGAAGACATGCTGGGATTACAAGGCATTAGCCTGGCCTTCCTGCCCATGAACCTGCCCTATACGATGACGGTGGCGCAGGCTGTCGAGGCCATCAACACTTTCAAGCCCAAGGTGGTCTATCCCTATCACTATGGCGACAGCGACCTGAGCCCGCTCGAGACCGATGTCGACGAAGCGGTGGAAGTGCGCCTCAGGAACTGGTACCCCAACGCCTGACCCCAACCGGCAATTTGCTAGCACGCTGCTAGCATTTGTGACGCCCTTGGCGTGCATTGCGCTTGACTCTGCGGGGCTTTGACCCGATAAGCCCACCAATCTGCGCACCGGTCCGTCCGGTGCGCTGGTTTTTGTTTGAAAACGCTGCTCGAGGCTGCCGGCTGAATTTTTCAGCCCCCATCATTCGAAAAGCCCGCGGAACTGGCACGAAATCCGCGGCGCCGCAGAGCGCGACAGATAGGGACCGGTCGGGAAAACCGATCGGCATGAATATGACTTTCGCCGTTATCAAGACGGGCGGGAAGCAGTACAAGGTTGCTGCCAACGACGTCATCAAGATCGAAAAGCTCGAGGCCGAGGCCGGTGACATCGTCACCTTCGACCAGGTCCTCATGGTTGGCGACACCATCGGCGCTCCGCTGGTGGAAGGCGCCCTGGTTGCTGCAGAACTGGTCGAGACCAGGAAGCAGAAGACCGTCATCATCTTCAAGAAGCGTCGCCGCCACAATTCGCGTCGTCGCAATGGCCACCGCCAGCTCCTGACTACGGTGCGCATCACCGAGATCCTGACCGGCGGCGCCAAGCCGACGATCAAGGCTGCTGCCAAGGCCGAAAAGACCGAGGCTGTTGCCGAGAAGGCCCCGGCCAAGAAGGCTGCAGCCCCCAAGGCTGAAGCTGCCGCCGAAGCCCCAGCCAAGAAGGCCGCGCCGAAGAAGGCCGCTGCCAAGACCGAAGACACCGCCGCTGAAAAGCCGGCGAAGAAGGCCCCGGCCAAGAAGGCCGACAAGGCCGACAAGGAATAAGGAGCTAGACCATGGCACACAAGAAAGCAGGCGGCTCGTCCCGCAACGGTCGTGATACCGCTGGCCGTCGTCTCGGCGTCAAGAAGTTCGGCGGCGAAGCCGTCATCGCCGGCAACATCATCATCCGTCAGCGCGGCACCCGTTGGGCGACCGGCACCGGCGTCGGCCTGGGCAAGGATCACACGATCTTTGCACTGGTCGATGGCACCGTGTCGTTCCGCACCCGCGCGAACAACAAAGTACATGTGTCCGTCATCCCGGCAGAGGCCGCCGAATAACCCGGCAGGCCTGACCAACCCGCCGGAGACCAGTTCCCCGGCGCAGCGTTTGGCAAGACAAAGCAAATGCAAAGGGGAACCGGTCCGCCGGTTCCCCTTTTCCTTTTCCGGAGCATTTGCAAGTGACCATCGTCGCGACCACCATCAAGGACCGTCTGCCCACCACCCTGCGCACCCAGCGCCTGGTTCTGGTCACCCCGACCCTGGCCCATGCTCCCGCCATCGCCGCCCTGGCCAATAATTTAAACGTCCACAAATGGATGGCGCGGCTGCCCTTTCCCTACGGACTGAGCGACGCGGAATTCTTCATCAACGAGATCGTGCCGAGTGCCCAGGAGTTCTGCCTCGTCATCACCCGGGAAGACGAGCTTCTGGGCATTGTCGGGCTGCATTTCGGCGACGGGCAAGTGCCCGAACTCGGCTATTGGCTGGGGGAACCCTATTGGGGCCAGGGCTATGCCACCGAGGCCGCGCAGACGCTGGTCGCGGCAGCCCGAGCGGCAGGGGCCACCGCTCTGCGCTCGCGCGCGCTCAGGGACAACCATGCTTCGCGCAATGTGCTGGCCAAGGCCGAGTTCGTCCAGACCCAGGAAGGCCCGGAGCCCATTGGCCCGAACAAGGGCAAGCCGGCCGTGTTCCTCTATCTGGAGTTCAGTCCCAGATGATCGAGCTCGAAACATCCCGCCTCGTGCTGCGGTCCGCCCGGCCCGACGATGCGCCGTGCTTTGCCCTGGGCGTCAGCGACTTCGCCGTCGCGCGCTGGCTGACGCCCCTGCCCTTTCCCTTCACCCTCGCCATGGCCAGCGACTGGCTGCGTAACGCCCCCCGTTCCGATGGGGACAAGGCGCTGTTCATCGTCGACCTTCCGGGCCGAGGCCTGATCGGCTGCGTGACTATCGGGCCCGAACTCGGTTTCTGGATCGCCAAGCCCTATTGGGGCCGGGGCTATGGCACCGAAGCAGCAAGCGCCGTCATCGACTGGCACTTTGCCAATTCGCCAGCTGAGGCCATTGCCTCCAGCGCCCAGCACGACAATCACGTCTCCCTGCGGGTGAAGGCCAAGCTGGGTTTTGTCGAAACCGGCCGCGACATGCGCTTTTCTCATGCTTTGCAGCACAACGTGCCCCATGTTCTAACGGCACTGACGCGAGCCAGATGGATGGCAAGGGAGGAAAAGCGATGCGCCTGAGGGAGGCCCTGCCCGAGACGATCGAAACCGAACGGTTGCTGCTGCGCAAGCCGCATGTGTCGGACCTCGATGATCTCTTGGCTCACGCCAACAATTGGAACGTGCTGGAGCCGACGGCCAGCCTGCCCTTTCCCTACGAGCCGGAGCATGGCCGCGCCTTCCTCGAAAAGGAAAAGCGCGCCATCCATCATCCCTTTGTCATTGCCGAGAAAACCAGTGACCGGCTCATGGGGGTGATCGGACTCTACTTCCACGACGACCGGCCGACCGAACTCGGTTACTGGCTGGGGGAGCAGTTTTGGGGCAAAGGCTATGCGCCCGAGGCCATCAAGGGTCTGCTCGGCTCGGCGGCCTCTATAGGCCTGACCCCGATCCGCGCCCGCGTGCTCGCGCACAACGCCGGCTCGATCCGGGTGCTGGAAAAGACCGGCTTCTCCGTCATCGAAGAGACCACCAGCGTGGTCGAGCGACATCGCGGCAAGCCGCTGCTGGTGATGGAGTGGCAAGGATAGCCTGTTCCCGATGACCCCGACCCTGATGACCGACCGGCTGATCCTGCGCCCGCCCCAGCATGGCGATGCCGAGCCCATTGCGCTTTACCTCAACGACCTCGATGTTGCGGGCAACCTGGCGCGCGTGCCCTTTCCCTATCATCTCTCCGATGCCAGGGCCTGGCTGCGCACGCAGCGTGCGGACCTGACGCCCCATGCGGTCAATTTCGCCATCGAGCTTGCAGGCGTAGGCTATGTCGGCCATATCGGCTACCAGCCCATGGGCGAGGATGCCGTGATCGGCTACTGGCTGGGCAAGCCCCATTGGGGGCGCGGCATCATGAGCGAGGCCGCCGCAGCCGCCATCAAATGGTATTTTGGCGCCACGGACGCTTCGGTTCTCTATTCGGGCGTCTTTCATTTCAATGCCGCCTCGCTGGCCATCCAGCGGCGGCTGGGATTTACCGAGACAGGTCGATCCAGCCTGCTCTGCCTTGCGCGGAACGCCGAGCTGGAGCATATCGACACCAAACTGACGCGCAGCGTCTGGAAGGCACGAAACGCATGAAATTTCTCGACCAGGCCAAGGTCTATATCAAGTCCGGGTCCGGCGGCGCCGGCGCCGTCAGCTTCCTGCGCGAAAAATTCGTCGAGTTCGGTGGTCCTGACGGCGGCAATGGCGGCCGTGGCGGCGATGTTATCGCCGAGTGCGCCGATGGGCTTAATACGCTGATCGACTTCCGCTACACCCAGCATTTCCGCGCCGGCACGGGCGTGCATGGCATGGGCAAGAACCGCACCGGCGCCGATGGCGAGGATGTCGTGCTGCGCGTACCGGTGGGCACGCAGATTTTTGAGGAAGACCAGGAAACCCTGATTGCCGACTTCACCGAAGTGGGTCAGCGCGTGGTGCTCTTGAAGGGCGGCAATGGCGGCTTCGGCAATGCCTATTTCAAGACCTCGTCCAACCAGGCGCCGCGCAGGGCCAATCCGGGCCAGGAAGGCACGGAAAAGGGCATCTGGTTGCGCCTGAAGCTGATCGCCGATGCCGGCCTCGTCGGCCAGCCCAATGCCGGCAAGTCGACTTTCCTCGCCGCCGTTTCAGCTGCTAAGCCCAAGATTGCCGACTATCCCTTCACCACGCTTCACCCCAATCTCGGCGTGGTCCGCATCGGCGAGCGCGAATTCGTGCTGGCTGACATCCCCGGCCTTATCGAGGGCGCGAGCGAAGGCGTGGGCATTGGCGACCGGTTCCTCGGCCATATCGAGCGCTGCCAGGTGCTCATCCACCTTATCGACGGCACCAATGAGGATGTTGCCCATGTCTATGAGGCGGTCCGCTACGAGTTGGCCGCCTATGCCGACGTGCTGGCCGACAAGCCGGAAATCGTCGTCCTCAACAAGGTCGACGCGCTGACGCCCGAAGAGATCAAGGCCAAGGTCAAGGCGCTGAAGAAGGTCTCCAAGGCCGAGGTGCGCCAGGTCTCGGGCGCCACCGGCGCGGGCGTCGAGCAGGTGCTCTATGACGTGCTCAATATTCTGGACGCCGAAAAGGCAGAACAGGCCGAGGCCGAACGCAAGAAGGTCGAAGGCAAATGGACGCCTTGAGCGCCTCGAATCTATTCGGTGTGCTTGGCTCCACCCCACCCTCATTCCCTCCCCATCGAGGGGAGGGAGGCGCAGGACCGCGGCGCCAGAGTTCATCGTCTCCCTCCCCCTTGTGGGGAGGGATCAAGGGTGGGGGTGTCGGACTGTCAGCCCAGCAAATCGTTCAGGCATCTCCCCAATGAACCCCCTCGCCAAATACCGCCGCATCACCATCAAGATCGGCTCGGCCCTTCTGGTGGACAAGGCTGGCAGGCTGCGGGCCAGCTGGCTGGCTGGGCTGGCTGAGGACATTGCCGCCCTCAAGGCCGAAGGCCGGGAGGTGGTCATCGTCTCCTCCGGCGCCATTGCGCTGGGCCGGGGCCTCCTGGGCCTCTCCGCCCTGGCCCTGACGCTGGAACAGAGCCAGGCCGCCGCCAGCGCCGGTCAGATCGCCCTCAGCCAGGCCTGGGCCGAGGCGCTGGGCAAGCATGGGATCGTCACCGGGCAGATCCTCATCACCCCCAATATTACCGAGGAGCGGCGCTACTATCTCAATGCCCGCACCACGATCCAGACCCTGCTGGGCCTCGGCGCCATTCCGATCATCAACGAGAATGACTCGGTGGCGACGGCGGAAATCCGCTATGGCGACAATGACCGGCTCTCGGCCCGCGTCGCCACCATGATCGAGGCGGACCTGCTGGTCCTGCTCTCGGACATTGACGGGCTCTATACGGCGCCGCCGGCCAAAGACCCCGCCGCCGCCCATATCCCGGTTGTGGACGCCATCACGCCCGCCATCGAAGCCATGGCCGGGGGCGCGGCCAGCCACCTGTCGCGCGGCGGCATGACCACCAAGGTCGAGGCCGGCAAGATCGCGACGCTGGCGGGCACGGCCATGATTATTGCCAAGGGCACCGAGGACCATCCGCTGCGCCGCCTGACCCAAGGCGGGCTGCATACGCTGTTCAAGCCTGCCACCACCCGCGCCCAATCGCGAAAACGCTGGATCATGGGCACGCTGGCCGTGGCCGGAACGGTGCAGGTCGATGCCGGGGCAGCACGGGCGCTGAGCCAGGGCAAGTCGTTGCTCCCCATCGGCGTCACCCGTATCAGCGGCGAGTTCGAGCGCGGCGACACCATTGCCGTGCTCAATCCGGACGGACGCGAAATCGCTCGCGGCCTTGTCGGCCTCGACAGCGAGGACGCGCGCCTCGTCATGGGCAAGCGCAGCGACACCATTGTCGAACTGCTCGGCATGGACAGCCGCGCCGAACTGGTGCATCGCGACAACCTGGTGCTGATCGGCAGAGCCGAAAAACCGCAGCAGATGGAGGCCGACCATGAGCCTAGCTGAAGCCAAGACCACCGACATCGCCACGCTGATGGCCGAAATCGGCCGCAACGCCCGCATCGGCGCCAATGCGCTCAAGATCGCGACGCCGGAGCAGAAGCGCACCGCGCTTTTGACCGCCGCCGGGGCCATCAATGCCCATCGCAAGCAGATCCTCGCCGCCAATGCGCTCGACATGCAGGCGGCCGAGCAGAAGGGCATCTCGAAGGCCTTCCTCGACCGGCTGCTGCTGACCGATGCGCGCATCGATGGGATCATTGAAGCGGTGAAGACCATTGCCGAACTGCCCGATCCGGTCGGCACGGTGATCGCCGAATGGGACCGGCCCAACGGGCTCCATATCGAGCGCGTGCGTACGCCGCTCGGCGTCATCGGCGTGATCTTTGAGAGCCGGCCCAATGTGACGGCCGATGCCGGCGCGCTCTGCATCAAGTCGGGCAATGCCGTCATCCTGCGCGGCGGCTCGGACAGTTTCCATTCCTCCCGCGCCATTGTCGACTGCCTGCTCGACGGGCTGCATCTGGCCGGCCTGCCGGTCGAATGCGTGCAACTGGTGCCCACCACCGACCGCGAGGCGGTGGGCGAAATGCTCAAGGGCCTCGGCGGCAATATCGACGTCATCGTGCCCCGTGGCGGCAAGACGCTGGTGGCGCGCGTCCAGGCCGAGGCGCGGGTGCCGGTCTTTGCCCATCTCGAAGGGCTGGTGCATGTCTATATCGACAGGAGCGCCGATCTCGACAAGGCGGTGAGCGTCACCCTCAACGCCAAGATGCGCCGCACCGGCATTTGCGGCGCTGCCGAAACACTCCTTGTCCACCAGGACGTGGTGCAGACCCATCTCAAGCCCATCATCGCGGCGCTGGTGGCCAAGGGCTGCCAAATCCGCGGCGACGCCACGGTCATGTCCATGATCCCGGAGGCGAACGAAGCCACCGAGAAGGACTGGCAGACCGAATATGAGGACGCGATCATTTCGGTGAAGGTGGTCGACTCGCTGGAGGCGGCGATCGCCCATATCGAGCACTATTCAAGCCACCATACCGAGGCGATCATCGCCGAGGACCCTGAAGCGGTCGAAAAGTTCTTCAACGAAATCGACAGCGCCATTCTCATGCACAATGCCTCGACCCAGTTTGCCGATGGCGGCGAATTCGGCTTTGGCGGCGAGATCGGCATTGCCACGGGCAAGATGCATGCGCGCGGGCCGGTAGGGGTGGAACAGCTGACCAGCTTCAAGTACCGCGTGCGCGGCAACGGACAGCTGCGGCCCTGATCCCTTGACCCTGCGCCCGCCCCTCCGCATCCCCGGCATTACCGACATCCCGCCTTCCGCGTCGGGCATGCGCATTGGCCTGTTCGGTGGCAGTTTCAACCCCATGCATGAGGGGCACCTGCTGGTCATGGAGGAAACGCTGCGGCGGCTCGCGCTCGACGCGCTCTGGGTGCTGGTGACGCCGGGCAATCCGCTTAAGAACAACCATGCCCTGCCCTCGCTGGAGAGCCGGGTCGGGGCGGCGCGGGCACTGATCCGCAATCCGCGCATCCGCGTCACCGGCTTCGAGGCCGCCAAGGGCTTTGCCTATTCCTGGCAGACCGTCGATTTCCTCACCACGACCATGCCCGACCGGCGCTTCGTCTGGATCATGGGCGCCGACAGCCTCGCCGACTTCCACCGCTGGCAGCGCTGGCGCGACATGGCCGGGCGCCTGCCCATCGCCGTCTATGTGCGGCCCGGCGCGGCCCGGCGGGCCCTGGCCTCGCGCGCGGCGACGACGCTGGACTATGCCCAGATCGACGAAAGCGACGCATCGGTTCTCGCGGACTGCATGGCCCCGGCCTGGATCTACCTCCAGGGCCGGCAATCAGCGCTTTCTTCAACCGCCATCAGGGCATCGCGCCAACCCGGTTAAGCCTTCGGGAAGCCCCGACCTTGCGAAATCGGCCGCAAAAGCGCATATTGGGGACCAAGTGTGATCAACGTCACCGGAACAGGATAGACGGCTTGCCGTTAAGACGACGCCGCAACAGTCCGATCAACAACCAAGGATGCTCAACTCTCGCATGACCCATGCTCGCGCATGGGCGGAAGGCCGTTTCTGATGGCCGCGCTGCCCGAAAACAATCTCTCCGCTTCGCCCGCCGCCGTGGCCGGCACGCAAAAACCCCTCGTCGACCTCATCCTCGATACGCTGGATGACGCCAAGGCCGAAGAAACGGTCTCGGTGGACATAACCGGCAAGTCGTCGCTGGCCGACCACATGATCGTCACCTCCGGCCGATCGCAGCGCCATGTCGGCGCCGTCGCCGATCAGGTGATCAATGCCCTGCGCGACAATGGCTACGGCAAGCCTCGCGTCGAGGGCCTGCCCCATTGCGACTGGGTGCTGGTGGATGCCGGGGATGTGATCCTCCACATCTTCCGACCGGAAGTGCGTGAATTCTACAGCCTCGAAAAGATGTGGCAGGCCGACTTCGCCGCCGACCAGCACTGATCTTCGGCTGCCATGCGGATTGCCATAGCGGCCATTGGCCGGATGAAGACCGGGCCCGAGCGCGAGCTCGTGGCCCGTTATCTTGAGCGGGCCGTTGCCAGTGGCAAGCCTCTGGCCCTGACCGGTTTCGAGGTCAGCGAGATCAATGAATCACGCGCCGGTTCCGCCGCCGCCCGCAAGGCGGAAGAGGCCAGGGCGCTTCGGGCCGCCCTGCCCGACGGTATCACCGTCATGCTCGACGAGCGCGGCAAGGGCCTCAATTCGGAAGCCTTCGCCACCCAGCTCGCGCGCTGGCGCGACGATGGACGCCCCGCCGTTGGTTTCGTTATCGGCGGCGCCGATGGCATAGACCCCGATTTCGTGCGCGCGGCAGACCTCACCGTCAGCTTCTCGCCCATGGTCTGGCCGCACCAATTGGTGCGCATCATGCTGGCCGAACAGCTCTATCGGGCGACCACCATTCTTTCGGGCCATCCCTATCACCGCGGCGATTGAGGATCCGCCACATGGTTAAGCAATGTTAACCGGCGGTTTGCCGCGCGCTTGCTAGAGTGCACGAATTGATTCGGGGGTCCGCCCCCTTTTCGAGGAGACGCCATGCCCCCGCGGCCGGCACGCATAGCTATAGCCCTGCTGGCGGGCGCCCTGCTGACCGGGCTTCTGGCCCTGCCCCTCTTGGCGCAGACGGAAACGCCCGCGGCCCCCGCCGAGGACCTGGACCTGCGCCCTTCGCTGGGGACTGAACCCGATTCCGCTGGGGCGGAAACGCCCCTTGCCGAACCCAGTGCGACAGACGCCGCAACCACCGCCCAGCCCGCCTTGGGGGAGACCACCCCCGCTGAGAGCAATGCCGCCGAACCGGCCGACCGCAATGCCATCGACCTTGAAGAGGTGGAGGCGTCGCTGAGCCTCAGCCGCGAACGCATCGACGCCCTCAAGGCCGAGATCGCCGCCATGGAAGGCGACCGGACCCAGCAGAATGCCGCCCTGATCGCTGCCGCCCAGCGCGTCAAGCTGGCCGAGATCGAAGTTGCCGATGTCGAGGAACGCATATCGGACCTGATCGTGCGCGAACTGGAAGTGCGCGGCCGCCTCGACGGCGCCGATGCAGAAATCGCCAATGTGCTGGCAGCGCTCGAACGCATTTCCCTCAACCCGCCGCCGGCGCTCGTCGTCGACCCCGGCGATGCCCTGGGCTCGGCCCGCGGCGCCATGCTGATCGCGGCTATCCTGCCGCAATTGCGCGAACGGGCCGATACGGTGGCGACCGACCTCAAGGCACTAACCGACATCAAGGTGGCAGCGCTGGCCGAGGAGCAGACGCTCAAGGCCAATCACGAGGTGCTTGAGGAAGAACAGCTGCGCATTGCCACGTTGATCGCGGCCCGGAAAGTGGGCATTACCCAGATGAGCGCAGCGCTCATTGAGGAAGAAGAGGCGGCGCTGGCCCTGGCCGAGCGGGCCACCACGCTGCGTGAGCTGATCGGCACGCTCTCGGAACGTGCGGCCGCCGGTGCCACCGCCGCCCCGCCGACGACCGAGGCCGACTTGCCCCAGCTCTCGCCCGAAGCTATCGACCTGGCCTTTGCAGACGCCGCCCGAACCCAGCCGGCCGTACCCTTTCCGCTGGCCCATGGCTATCTCTCGGTGCCGGCCAACGGCGTCACCGTGGTCGATTTCGGGGCCAATGACGGCAGGGGCGGCATTGCTCAGGGCCAGTCGATTGTGACGCGCGCCGACGCCCAAGTGGTGGCGCCCGCCGATGGCTGGGTGCTCTATAAGGGCCCCTACCTCAATTATGGCCAGATCGTCATTCTCAATACCGGCAACGGCTACACTGCCCTCCTGGCCGGGCTCGCAACGGTTTCGGCCGATATCGGCCAGTTCGTGCAGATGGGCGAACCCCTCGGGACCATGGGATCACGCACAATTGGACGGACCGTGAGCACCAGCGCTGGAAACGAACAGCCGACGCTTTATATTGAGCTCAGACAGAACAACGAGCCCTTCGACCCGGCAGGGTGGTGGGCCAATAATGAACAGACGGGATAAATCATCCATGCGCCTGCCCACTCTTCGCCTTGCCGCCCTCGCCGCGGCAGTGCTGGTGCCCGCCACCGTGCTGATCGCCCAGGACCAGGCGCCGGGCGGTCCCGCACCGGCCGATCCGGCCCCGGTCGAGGAGCAGCTCGAACCCAATCCCAGCGGCGAGGAGGCCGAGCCCACTGCCGCCGAACGCGCCGCAGTCCAAGCGCGCGACCCGCTCGAAATCTATGCCGACCTGAACCTGTTCGGCGAAATCTTCGATCGCATCCGCGCCGAATATGTCGACCCACCCGATGAGGAGAAGCTGATCCGCGCCGCCATCCAGGGCATGCTGACCTCGCTCGACCCGCATTCGGGCTACCTGCCTCCGGTCGAATATGCCGACATGCGCGAGGATACGTCCGGCCAATTCGGCGGCCTGGGCGTCGAGATCATCATGGAGGAGGATCTGATCAAGGTCGTCTCCCCCATCGACGACACGCCGGCCGCCAAGGCCGGCATCCTGGCCAATGACCTCATCTTCGAGATCGACGGCCAGCCCGTCCAGGGCATGACCCAGGACGAGGCCGTCGCGAAGATGCGCGGACCGGTGGGTACCGAGGTGACCATTACCGTCTTGCGCGAAGGCGTGGCCGACCCGATCGAATTCACGCTGACGCGGGGCATCATTTCCATGCGAGCCGTCCGCTGGTCCATGGAAGGCGGCGCCGAAGAAGGTGAAGGCGACATTGCCGTCCTCCGCCTGGCGCGCTTCTCCGAACAGGCCTTCGTGGGCATCGAGCGCGCCGTGGAGGAAATCTACGAGCAGCGTGACGGCCAGGCGCCCAAGGGCATCATCCTCGACCTCCGCAACAATCCAGGCGGCCTCGTCGACCAGTCGGTCTATGTCGCCGATGCTTTCCTCAATCGCGGCGCGGTCGTCCTCACCCGTGGCCGCACCGAGAGCGAAAGCGCCCGCTATGATGCGGTGCCCGATCCGCTCGACGCCAAGCTGGCCGATGTGCCGCTAGTCGTGCTGATCAATGGCGGTTCGGCCTCGGCCTCAGAGATCGTCGCCGGCGCCCTGCAGGATCACAAGCGTGCTACCCTGGTAGGCACGCGCTCCTTCGGCAAGGGCTCGGTGCAGTCGATCATCTCGCTGGGACCGGACGGGGCCATGCGCCTGACCACGGCGCGCTACTACACGCCCAATAACCGCTCCATCCAGGCTCTCGGCATTACCCCGGATATCGAAATCCGCCAGGTCGTGCCCGAAGAGCTCCAGGGCCGCGACGAGATCATCGGTGAGGCGGGCCTGGAGGGCCATATTACCATCGAGGGGCAGGAAGAAAGCACGGTCGGTTCGTCGGTCTACGTGCCGGCCGAGCGGGCCGAGGACACCCAGCTTCAATATGCCATTCGCCTGATCAAGGGCGAGGAGAGCAACCAGGCCTATCCGCCCCGGGCCGAGTAAGCAGCGCGGGCCGTGCTACACTCTGGCGCGGCCCGCATGATTCGGGCCGCGAACCGCGGGAAAGCAACCGGACGGGATGAGCGTATCGCCCAATGGCCAATGATCTGTCCACGCCACTGACCGGTCGCCGCAGCCGCAAACGGGCGCGTTCGGGACGGTTTCACTTCCCCCTGGCCCGCCTGCTGTTCGCCCTCATCTTCCTCATCATCGGCGGCGTGGCCTTGCGGCTGGTCCTGGTCGATGACCCCGATGGCGGTCGCCCCAGCCAGGATGTGGCCATCACCTCCACGCGCGACGGCAATAGCGTGGCCAATTCGGCCGCCACCCGGCCCGCCACCATCACCGCCGATCCCGAACAATACCCGGCGGGCAGCTCGATCATGGCCGTGCCGCCACCTGCCCTGGCCGAGCCGGGCCGGATACCGGACCGTTTCGGTGCCCTGCCCGATCTCAGCGAGGAAACCTCCGCCGGCGCCATTCCGCGCATTTCGGGTACCGGCCTCAGGCCCTTCGACGCCTATCGCCGCCCGGCCGATGCGGCGCTCGCCAGTGGCGGGCCGATGATCGCAATAGTGGTCACCGGGCTTGGCATCAACGAACAGGGCTCGCTCGACGCCATCGACCAGCTGCCCGATGACGTCACCCTCGCCTTCGCGCCCTACGGTCGCTCGCTGCAGAACAGTGTGGCCGCCGCCCGCGCAGCCGGGCATGAAGTCATGCTCGAAGTGCCGCTCGAACCCTTCGACTACCCCCAGAACGATCCCGGCCCCCACACGATCCTGACCGGCGAGCCCCCAAGGGACAATCTCGAAAAGCTCTTTTGGCTGATGGCTCGCTTCGGCGGCTATTTCGGCTTAATCAACAATATGGGCGCGCGCCTGACCGCCTCGGCGCAGGATTTTGCGCCGGTCATGGAAGAATTCGGGGCGCGCGGCCTCGGCTATCTCGATGACGGCTCGTCCAACCGGTCCGTGGCGGCCCAATTGGCATCGGCCAATGCTGTCCCTTTCGCCCGCGCCGGCAATATGATCGACGTCAACCCGGCGCGCGCATCCATACTCTCAGCGCTTGCCAGCCTTGAAAGCCAGGCCATGGAACAGGGCAGTGCCATTGGTATTGTAAGCGCTCTGCCCATATCGGTGCAGGCCGTGTCCGACTGGGCGCAGGGACTCGACGCCAAGGGCATTGCCCTGGTACCGGTCAGCGCCCTGATGAAGTAGAGATCTGCAATGACCACCAGCCGGCCCGACCGGGAATCCCTGCCCTATCGCGATTGTGTCGGCGTCGCCGTGTTCAATGCCCATGGCAATGTGTTCCTGGGGCACCGCAAGCCCGAGGGCGACCCGGACCAGTCCGCTCAGCAGGGCTTTGCCTGGCAGATGCCGCAGGGTGGCATCGACAAGGGCGAGGACCCGCTGCGCGCCGCCCTGCGCGAGCTCCACGAGGAAACCAGTATCACCTCGGTGAGCCTTCTGGCCGAGGCGCCGGAATGGATCTACTACGATCTCCCCGACGAGCTGGTCGGCGTCGCCTGGAAGGGCAAGTATCGCGGCCAGCGGCAGCGCTGGTTCGCCTTTGCCTTTACCGGCCCCGACAGCGAGATCGATGTCGAGCGCCCCGGCGGCGGCAAGTTCAAGCCCGAATTTTCCACTTGGCGCTGGGAAAAGCTGAGCCGCGCGCCGTCACTGATCGTGCCCTTCAAGCGGCCCGCCTATGATCAGGTCGTCGAGGCCTTCCGCGACATTCCCCAACGCTTCACCCATGTCTAGAGCATCGGACTGGACCAAGCCGATGCGAGCCGGAAGGGCAGAGGCCCGATGAAGACCATCGGCCTTGTGGGCGGCATGAGTTGGGAATCGAGCGCCCACTACTATGCCGCCATCAACCGCGACACGGCCCAGCGGCTGGGCGGTCTGCATTCCGCCCCGCTCATCCTGCATTCGGTGGATTTCGCCCCGGTGGCGGCCCTGCAATCGGCCGGCCAGTGGGAGGAAGCGGGTCGCCAGCTCAATGCCGTGGCCCTCGGCCTGCAAGCGGCGGGAGCCGGGGTGCTCGGCCTGGCCACCAACACCATGCATGTCGTGGCTGACATCATGCTGGAGGGGATCGATATCCCCTTCGTCCACATTGCCGACCCGACCGCCGAGGCCCTTCTCGCCGACGGCTTCGACACGGTAGGCCTGTTGGGCACGCGCTTCACCATGGAGATGGACTTCTACAGGGACCGCCTCCGTCAGAGCGGCCTCACACCCCTCGTGCCCGGGGTGGATCACACCAATCTCAACGGCATCATCTATGACGAGCTCTGCAAGGGCATTGTCCGGGACGAGTCGCGAAAAGTCTATCAGGCGGCGATCGATCGCATGGCCGCCCGCGGCGCCCAGGCCGTCATTCTGGGCTGCACCGAGATCGGCATGCTGATCGACGACAGTTCCAGTTCCCTGCCGACTTATGACACGACCGACCTGCATGCGCGCGCGCTGGTCAGCGCGGCGCTGCGCTGAAGGCTCTCACGCCGCCCGGCGCTTGTCCTTTGCCGGAGCTGCATCGCTTTCGTCCAGGGTAAAGACATCCACGATCATGTCGAGCGCGTGGGTCTGGCCCTCGGTCTGCTCGATCACGGCATTGGTCTCTTCCACCAGCGAGGCATTGTGCTGGGTCATCTGGTCGAGGGTGCGCACGGCCGTGTTGACCTCCTCGATCGAGGCCGCCTGCTCGCGGCTGGCCAGGGCTATGGAGCGCACCAGGGCGCTGTTCTCGCTGACCGCGTCGAGCATGGCCTTGAGCTTGTCGCTCGCCTCGCTGACTAGGCGCGAGCCACCCTTGACCTCGTTGGCGCTCTGCTCGACCAGGGCTTTGACGTCGGCCGAAGCGCTGGCGGCGCTCTGGGCGAGACGCCGCACCTCGACGGCCACCACGGCAAAACCCTTGCCGGCGTCGCCCGCACGGGCCGCCTCGACCGAGGCGTTCAGCGCCAGCAGGTTGGTCTGGAAGGCAATGTCGTCGATCAGGCCGATAATGTTGGAAATCTTGGCGGAAGACTGGGTGATCCGCTCCATGGCGCCGGTCGCCTGCCCCATGACGGCGCCGCTGTCCGCGGCCGCTTTCGACACCATCTCCGCCTTGCCCGCGGCATCCTCGGCCATGCCGGCATTGCTGGCGACCGTGGCGGCCAGCTCTTCCATGGCGGCCGAGGTTTCCTCGATGGTGGCGGCCTGGCGCGTCGTGCGCTCGGAGAGATCATTGGCGCCGCTCAGCAGTTCGCCGCTGGCCGTGCGCAGGGAGCGGGTGGTCACCCGCAGCTGGCCCACCACGTCGGCAAAGCGCTCCACTGTGCCGTTGAGGGCGATGCGGAGGTCCTCGAATTCGGGCGGGAAAGGCGACGTGATCGTGCTGGTGAGATCGCCCTCGGCAAGCTGCTTGAGGCCGGCGCCGATCGCCGCAACGGAGGTCTTGCGGGCCGTGACGTCGGTGGCGAACTGCACGACCTTGTAGGGATTGCCATCGGCATCGAAGATCGGCGTGAACGTGCTCTGGATCCACACTTCCTGGCCATCCTTGGTCCGCCGGCGATATTCCCCGCTCTTGAACGCGCCTTCACCAATGTCCGCCCAGAACTGCTTGTAGCTCTGGCTGGTCGGATCGGTATCGAAGAGGAACAGCGCGTTTGGCCGACCGACAATGTCTTCGAGGCGATACCCGAGCAGGGCCAGGAAATTGTCGTTGGCCGTCTGGACCATGCCGTCGAGATCGAACTCGGCCACGATCTGGCTGCGCGAAATAGCCTGCAGCTGGCCGGTATGGTCCGCCGCCTCGGCCAGGTGCTGGCGCGCCTGGGCGTCGAGCGCGGCTTTTTCCACCGCATTGGCGCGGAACACCTCCACCGCCCGGGCCATGGCGCCGATTTCATTGCGCCGGTCCGTATAGGGTACGGAGACATCGAGATCGCCTTCGGCCAGGGCCACCATGACCTGCTCGATTTCGGGTATGGGACGCATCATCTTGCGCGCCGCAATCACCGCCGCGGTCCCCGACACCAGAAGACCCAGCAAGCCGATAGTGCCAAGCACCATCATGGACTGGTTGAGCACGGCCACGATGGGTGCCCGGTCGACTGCGACCATAAGCGCGCCGATAACGACACCATCGGCCGTAGCGATGGGCCGATAGCTCAGCAGATAGGAAATGCCGTCAAAATTGGCTTCGGTGCGGACAGGCTGGTTGGCCTGGAGAGTGGCGAATGTTTCCGAACCGGCCAAGAGGGCATCGCCCATGCGCCGCTCGCCGGCGATATCGATCAGGCTGGTGCTGATGACCACCATATCGGGGCTGGTCTCTGGATCGTAGTTGTAGACGGCCACATCCTGGCCCGCGACCGAGGCCACGGCGTCGATCACATCATTGGTGCGCAGGCGCGGCATGCTGCGGGCCGTAAGGGTCGCCACATTGCCGGTCTCATCGAGCCCGACTTCAAGGTTGGGCAGGTTCACTTGCAGGATCTGTGCCGCAATGCGGGTGGTGTCGCGCAGGGCCGCCGTCTCATCGTCGGCCACCGAGCCGCTCAAGCTGAGATAGAGCCCGGCCAGCACGGCAACGATGGCGACCGCAATCGCCCCGATCGTCATGCTCGAAATGGCAAAGGTGAGGCGCATATTGCGCAGGAGTGAACCCATGATCGTGCCCCCGTCGACCGACCGCCTTTGGCCGGTTATCCGCTTTCCGATGGCAGATTGCGGGGGAAGGGTTAATCCCCGGTTGAGATTAGGAAAAATCTCGGGATTTCAATGACTTGCTGAAATGTTGTGCGGCATGCTCATTTGGAAAGCACGAAGGCCGCCCCGAGGGACGGCCTTCGAAAGGATTTTTTTGAAGCGTGCCAGTGGTTAGTGAACGTGGGCGCCGTCGATATGCTGAGCCTCGATGGCCAGGTTCAGCAGGCCCGAGACAACTTCCTGGGCGTAGGACTTGTCCTCGGGCGTTGCCGCCCGGTTCAATTCTTCTTCCGCTGCCTTGATCTGGGCCTGCAGGTCAGTGTGATCGAATTCGGTAAACGGCACCGACTGCTCAGCCAGGATGGTGAGGCCGGACGGCGACACATCGGCAAAGCCGCCCTTGACGAAATAGACGTCGGAGGTGCCACCGGCCTTGGTCACGGTGATGAAGCCGGGCTTCAGCGTCGTCATGAACGGCGCATGATCGTCCATCACGGTGAAATAGCCTTCCGTGCCCGGCACGGTGACCGAAACCACGGTTTCGGACAGCACCAGCCGCTCGGGCGACACAATCTCGATCTTGAGGCCTTCAGCCATTCTTTTGGTCCCTTAGCGGAGCGAACCGAGAGGTTCGGGTCAGGCAGTGGGTCCGCCGCGCACGGCGAACCCAATTCGCAAAAAGCTTAGGCAGCCTGCGCGGCCAGCTTCTGGGCCTTGGCGACAGCGTCCTCGATGGTGCCGACCATGTAGAAGGCTGCTTCCGGCAGGTGGTCATAGTCGCCGTTCACGAGGCCCTTGAAGCCCTTGATCGTGTCTTCGAGCTGCACGAACACGCCCGGCGAACCGGTGAACACTTCGGCCACGTCGAAGGGCTGGCTCATGAAGCGCTCGATCTTGCGGGCGCGGGCCACAGTCAGCTTGTCCTCTTCGGAAAGCTCGTCCATGCCCAGGATGGCGATGATGTCCTGGAGAGCCTTGTACTTCTGCAGGATCGACTGCACCTGGCGGGCGGTGTCGTAGTGCTCCTGGCCAACAACGTTCGCGTCGAGAATACGCGAGTTGGAGGCCAGCGGGTCCACGGCCGGGTAGATGCCCTTTTCCGAGATCGCGCGGTTGAGCACGGTCGTCGCGTCAAGGTGCGCGAAGGTGGTGGCCGGGGCCGGGTCGGTCAAGTCGTCGGCGGGCACGTAAACGGCCTGCACCGAGGTGATCGAGCCCTTGGTGGTGGTGGTGATGCGTTCCTGCATCGCGCCCATGTCGGTCGACAGCGTCGGCTGGTAACCCACGGCGGAGGGGATGCGGCCCAGAAGAGCCGACATTTCGGCACCGGCCTGGGTGAAGCGGAAGATGTTGTCCACGAAGAACAGCACGTCCTGGCCCTGGTCGCGGAAGTGCTCGGCAACGGTGAGGCCGGTCAGCGCCACGCGGGCACGGGCGCCGGGGGGCTCGTTCATCTGGCCGAAGACGAGGGCGCACTTGGAACCGGCGGCCGAGCCACCATGTTCCTTGGGATCCTTGTTCACGCCCGATTCGATCATTTCGTGGTAGAGGTCGTTGCCTTCGCGGGTGCGTTCACCCACGCCCGCGAACACCGAATAGCCACCATGCGCCTTGGCGACGTTGTTGATCAGTTCCTGAATAAGAACGGTCTTGCCCACGCCGGCGCCACCGAACAGGCCAATCTTGCCGCCGCGTGCATAGGGGGCGATCAGGTCCACGACCTTGATGCCGGTGACGAGCACTTCAGCTTCCGGGGACTGCTCGACGAAGGAGGGAGCGTCCTGGTGGATTTCGCGACGGCCGGCGGTGACCACCGGGCCGGCTTCGTCGATCGGCTCGCCGATGACGTTCATGATGCGGCCAAGAGTCTCGTCGCCGACGGGCACCGAGATCGAAGACCCGGTATCGGTCACTTCGGTGCCGCGGACCAGACCTTCGGTCGTGTCCATGGCGATAGTGCGCACGGCGTTTTCGCCCAGGTGCTGGGCAACTTCCAGAACCAGGCGCTGGCCATTATTGGTGGTTTCAAGCGCGTTCAGGATGGCGGGCAGGTGATCGTCGAACACCACGTCAACGACGGCGCCAATGACCTGCGAAACGCGACCGGCCTTCTTCTCTGCCATTTGTTCGTCCTCGCTGATGGGTTAGAGCGCTTCCGCGCCCGAGATGATTTCGATGAGTTCTTTGGTGATCTGGGCCTGCCGCTGGCGGTTATAGCTCAACTGCAGCTTGTTGATCATTTCGCCGGCATTGCGGGTGGCATTGTCCATGGCGGACATCTGCGCACCGTAGAACGAGGCGGAGTTTTCGAGCAGCGCGCGCAGCACCTGCACCGAGATGTTGCGGGGCAACAGATCCTCGACGATGGCTTCCTCGCTCGGCTCGTATTCGTAGGGCACGGCAGAAGCCGCAGCCTCGCCTTCACCCTGGACCTTGTCCAACTTGGCCGGAATGATCTGCTGGGCCGTCGGCACCTGGCTGATCACCGAGCCGAACTTGGCAAAGTAGAGCGTGGCCACGTCGAACTCGCCGGCGGCAAACATAGCAAGCACCTTGTCGGCAACCTGCTGGGCCTGGGTGAACCCGACCTGCTTGATCTCGCGGAAGTTGAACGTGTCGACGATCAGGTCTGGATACTGACGGCGCAGGATGTCGTGGCCCTTGCGGCCCACGGTCAGGATCTTGACGGTCTTGCCCTGGGCGATCAGCTTGGCAGCATGGTCACGGGCGAGGCGGGCGATCGACGAGTTGAACCCGCCGGCCAGACCGCGTTCGCCGGTAGCCACCACGAGCAGGTGAACCTGATCCTTGCCGGTGCCGCCGAGCAGTACCGGGGCATTTTCCTGGCCATCATAGACAGCCCCGAGAGCAGCCAGCACTTTGCCCATGCGTTCGGCATAGGGACGGGCAGCTTCAGCCGCTTCCTGGGCGCGACGGAGCTTGGCCGCCGCGACCATCTGCATGGCCTTGGTGATCTTCTGGGTCGATTTGACCGAGTCGATCCGGTTTTTTAGGTCCTTTAGCGACGGCATGGCCTGTCGTCTCCTTCAGGGGCTCAGGCCGCGTAGGTCTTCTTGATCTCGTCGAGGGCCGACTTCAGCTTGGCGCGGGTATCGTCGCTGAGCTGCTTTTCGGTGGCGATGGTCTTGAGGAGGTCCGCGTACTTCGAGCGCAGGTTCGACAGAACGTGCTTTTCGAAGTCCTGCACCTTGCTGACCGGGATCGAGTCCAGGTAGCCCTGGCCACCGGCAAAGATCACCGCCACCTGTTCTTCCGTCTTGAGCGGGGAGAACTGCGGCTGCTTGAGCAGCTCGGTGAGGCGCGCACCACGGTTGAGCAGGCGCTGGGTGGCAGCGTCGAGGTCGGAACCGAACTGGGCGAAGGCGGCCATCTCGCGGTACTGCGACAGTTCGCCCTTGAGCGAACCGGCAACCTGCTTCATCGCCTTGATCTGGGCCGAACCGCCCACGCGGCTGACCGACAGACCGACGTTCACGGCCGGGCGGATACCCTGGAAGAACAGGTTCGTCTCAAGGAAGATCTGGCCGTCGGTGATCGAGATCACGTTGGTCGGGATGTAGGCCGACACGTCGTTGGCCTGGGTCTCGATGACCGGCAGCGCGGTGAGCGAACCAAGACCATGGTCTTCGTTCATCTTGGCGGCGCGTTCGAGCAGGCGGCTGTGCAGGTAGAACACGTCGCCCGGATAGGCTTCACGGCCTGGCGGACGGCGCAGCAGCAGCGACATCTGGCGGTAGGCAACGGCCTGCTTGGTCAAGTCGTCATAGGCGATCACGGCATGCTTGCCATTGTCGCGGAACCACTCGCCGATGGCGCAGCCGGTAAAGGGCGCGATGTACTGGAGCGGGGCCGGGTCCGAAGCGGTGGCGGCGATGACGATCGAGTACTGCAGGGCACCCGATTCCTCGAGCTGCCGCACGAACTGGGCAACGGTCGACCGCTTCTGACCCACGGCGACGTAGATGCAGTAGAGCTTGTCGGTTTCATTGCCGGCATCATGGGCCGGCTTCTGGTTGAGGAAGGTGTCGAGAATAATGGCGGTCTTGCCGGTCTGGCGGTCACCGATGACCAGCTCGCGCTGGCCGCGACCGATCGGGATCAGCGCGTCGATGGCCTTGAGGCCGGTCGACATGGGCTCGTGCACGGACTTGCGCGGCAGGATGCCGGGAGCCTTGACGTCGACGCGGCTGCGTTCGGTGTGATCGATCGGGCCCTTGCCGTCGATCGGGTTGCCCAGACCGTCGACCACGCGGCCGAGCAGGCCCGGACCAACCGGAGTATCCACGATGGCGCCGGTGCGCTTGACGACGTCGCCTTCCTTGATGGAGCGGTCATTGCCGAAGATCACGACGCCGACATTGTCGGTTTCGAGATTCAGAGCCATGCCCTTGACGCCGCCCGGGAACTCGACGAGCTCACCGGCCTGCACGTTGTCGAGGCCATAGACGCGGGCAATACCGTCACCGACGGAGAGCACCTGACCAACTTCGGAAACCTGGGCTTCCTGGCCGAAATTCTTGATCTGGTCCTTGAGGATCGCAGAAATTTCCGCGGCTTTGATGTCCATTATCCGACCTCTTTCATGGCGATCTTCATCGCAGCGAGTTTTGTCTTGAGGGAAGAGTCGATCATCTGGCTGCCGACCTTGACCTGAAGGCCGCCGATCAGCGAGGGATCAACAAACTGGTTGAGGGTCACGGTCTTGCCCAGTTTGACCTTGAGCGTCTCGGCCAAGGACTTGGCCTGCGCGTCGGTCAGGGGAGCAGCCGAGGTCACCTCGGCCGTGGTTTCGCCACGCGCGGCAGCAGCCAGCTCGCGGAACACGGCAATGATGGTATCGAGCGCGAAGAGGCGGCCGTTCTTGGCCACGAGGCGCAGGAAATTGGCAACGAGCGGATTGACCTTGGCCTTGCCGAGAATCGCGTCGAGCGCGGCAGCCTTGACGTCGCCGGAAATCACCGGAGACCGCAGATAGCGCGAGAAATCGTCGCTTTCACCGATCAGGCGGGAGACATCGGAAAGACTGGTCTCGACCTGAGCCAACTGGTTCTCGCCCTGGGCGAGATCAAACAGCGCCGACGCATAAGGCCGCGCAATCTGGGTAAGCACTGAATTCTGCGCTGCCAATGCCGCTTCACCCTCTTTTTGGCCGACCCTCTTGGTGGCTCCCAAAATGGGAACCCGGGCGGGTTTTGAACGCTTGGACGTGCTCGGAAACGGGGTTCGAGCCGGACCCCTCTTAAAGTCGCGCTCGCTCTATCACAAGCCGCGCGCGCCACGCAAGGCTCAGGGGATCGATTCAACCCTGTCGAAAGTGTCGCACTTCGAAGGCGGTCCGAAGGGCGAAAGGCTCCGGCGGAGCCTTTCGAGCCGAGAAGGCCACGAGGCCTATGGCCGAATGGCAGGCACTGGCCCAACGCAGGCAGCGACTACATAAAGCTCATCGGATCGATGTCGACCTGCACCTTGACATCGCCCTTGGGTTTTTCGGCATTACCGAGCCAGAAGCGCATGTAACCCGAAAGATCGAAATCCTTGCCGGACTGGGCGAGGAGCCGCACCCGGTGCCGCCCGCGGATCATGGCCACCGGCGCATCGGCTGGTCCGAATAGGCGCACGCCATCGGCCATGGGCGCGGCGGAGAGTAAGGTGCGGGCAAAGGTCATGGCCGTCTGCTGCTCATTGGCCGAGACGATCAGGGCCGCGAGGCGTCCGAAGGGCGGCATGCCGCCGGCCTCGCGGGCCAACAGTTCTTGGGCGTAAAAGGCTTCCCGGTCGCCCGAGACCATGGCCTTCATCACCGGGTGATCGGGATGATAGGTCTGCAGGAACGCCTTGCCGTGTTTGGAGGCGCGGCCAGCCCGGCCCGCCACCTGGGTCAGGATCTGGAAGGTCTTTTCGGCGGCCCGCGGGTCGCCATGGGCGAGGCCGAGATCGGCGTCGAGTACGCCCACCACCGAGAGCTTTTCGAAATGGTGGCCCTTGGACACGAGCTGCGTGCCGATGATGAGATCATATTCGCCCCGCTCGATCTCGGCGAAACGCTCGCGCAGCTGCGCATGGCTGCCCATGTCGGTCGAGAGCAGCACGCGCCGCGCATCGGGGAAGCGGGCCGCGGCCTCCTCGGCCACCCGCTCGATACCCGGACCGACCGCGACCAGGCTCTCGGTATCGCCGCATTCGTCGCAGGTCTTGGGCGTCCGCTTTTCATGCCCGCAATGGTGGCACATGAGCACGCCGCGAAACCGGTGCTCGACCATCCAGCTCGAACAATCCGGACACTGATACTGGTGGCCGCAGGAACGACACAGCGTCAGCGGCGCGTAGCCCCGCCGGTTGAGGAACAGCAGCGCCTGCTCCCCCCGGTCCAGTGCCGCGAACACTTCGCGCGCCAGCGCCGGGGCGATCCATTCGCCCTTTTCCGGGCCATCGACGCGCATATCGATGGCGGTGACATCGGGCATGGCCGCTTCGGCAAAGCGGCTCTCGAGCACGACATGGGCATAGCGGCCGTGATTGGCATTGTTGCGCGATTCGACCGATGGCGTGGCCGAGGAGAGAATGACGCGCGCCTGCGCCAGGCTGGCGCGAACAATAGCCATGTCGCGCCCGTGATAGGTAAAGCCATCGGACTGCTTATAGGCCCCGTCATGTTCTTCATCGAGCACCAGGAGGCCCAGCTCCCGGAAGGGCAGGAACAGTGCCGAGCGCGCGCCCACCACCGCCCGCACCGACCCGTCGAGCACGCCGCGCCAGACTTTCGCCCGCTGCACCGGCGTCATGTCGGAATGCCATTCGGCCGGTCTCGTCCCGAACCGCCTGGTGAAGCGGTCGATAAAGGTGTTGGTCAGCGCGATTTCGGGCAGCAGCACCAGCGCCTGCCGTCCGGCGCGCAAGGTGTCGGCCACTGCCTCGAAGAAGACTTCGGTCTTGCCGCCGCCGGTCACGCCATCAAGCAGCGCCACGCCAAAGGCACGGGCATCGAGCGCCAGGATCTGGTCGAGTGCCTTCTGTTGTTCGGGGCTGAGCTTTGCCGGATTGTCATCCGGGTCCGGCGGCATGACCACCGGCGGCGCCGGCATTTCCATCTTCTCGATGGCCCCGGCCCGCTCCAGCCCGTCGATGACTGAAGAGGAGACGCCACTGGCGCCGATCAGCGCCGGCTTGGGCCAGGCCATGTCGTCCAAAAGGCAGTCGAGCACAAGTAGACGTGCAGGGGTGAGCTTTTCCGGCTCGTGCCCGGTGCGGCGATAGGCGATGACCGGCTTGGGTGCATCAAGCGCCTCGGGCGAGCGGAGCACCCCGCGCAATACCTGACCCGGCGCAGCCAAGGTATAGCGCGCCACCCATTCGACCGTCCTCAGCAATTCCTCCGAAAGCGGCGGCACATCATAGGCATGGGCAATGTCGCGCAGGCGATTGTGGGCGATCATGTCTTTGGGCGGGCCCCAGACCACGCCGAGGATCAGCCGCGGCCCCAAAGGGACGGCAACGATGGAGCCGCGCCCGACCGTCATTCCCTCGGGCATGCGATAGCTGTAGGGGCCCTCGACGGCCACCCCCACCATCACCGCAACAATGTCCGGACGATCCATCATCTGTGCTCGTTCTGCTCGCATCGGCGGCGGCCCAATGCAAGCGATTCGGCCCTCGCCCTGCTGACACGGCCTGTCACAATGTTCTTGTAGTGTTCTCTTGAAGGCAAGAGAGGAGAACAGCCATGATCGAACAAAATCATCACCCCGTACCCCGCGACATGGTGGGTATCGTCCGCGAGGCCAGCTTCTATGACTGGCTGCTGGGCAAGAGCCGCTCCAGCCGCCGGCCCGCTCCAATCCCCTCGCGCCTCCATGCCGATCTCGGCCTTGCCCCACCCGAGCGGGTGCGGGACTGGTCGGGCTGGCGGCCCTTCGGCTAGGCTTTGCTAACCAGTGGGGGCTAGATTGGCCCCATGACCGACAGCGCCTTTGCCACCGATGATTTTGTCCGCAGCCGCATCGACGCCTGGCTGCGGGACCTCGGTTCGGTGCGGCGCCTTGCCCCAAACACACTGGACGCCTATGGGCGCGATCTGGGTCAGTTCATGAGCTTCCTCGCCGGGCATATGGGCGGCCCGGTCTCGCTCGATAGTCTCAAGGAGTTGCGCGGCGCCGATATCCGCGCCTTCATGGCCCAGCGCCGCAGCGAAAGCCTCGGCTCGCGCTCGCTGGCGCGGGTCCTGTCCTCGCTCAAGAGCTTTTTCGCCTTTCTCGAGCGCGAGGGCACATTGGCCACCGAAGCCCTCAACGTCATCCGCACTCCCAAGATTCCCCGCTCCCTGCCCAAGGCGCTGACCGTGGTCGAAGCCAAGGCCGCCATCGCCGCCACCGACGAAATGGAGGATCGGCCCTGGGTCGCGGCGCGCGACATGGCGGTCATTTCGCTCTGCTACGGTGCGGGCCTGCGTATCTCGGAGGCCCTGGCCCTGACCAAGGCCGATCTTGAAAGTGACACGCTGCGCGTCACCGGCAAGGGCGGCAAGGTGCGCATGGTGCCACTGATCGCCCCGGTGCGGCAGGCCATGGACACCTATCTCGCGCTGGCCCCCTTCAAGCTCTGGCCCGATGATCCACTCTTTCGCGGCGTCCGCGGCGGCGTCCTCTCCCCTCGCCTTATCCAATTGCGCATGGAGCAATTGCGCTCCGCCCTTGGCCTGCCGCCTTCGGCCACCCCGCATGCCCTCCGGCATTCCTTTGCCACGCATCTCCTTGGCAAGGGCGGCGACCTGCGCGCCATTCAGGAGCTCCTGGGGCATGCCAGCCTCTCGACCACCCAGATCTATACCCAGGTCGATACCGAGCACCTGCTCGAAAGCTACGCCAAGGCGCATCCGCGCGGGTGACCTTGTGGACGTTTTTGTTCCTTGCCGGCTTTGTTCGGCAGTCGGCCGGCCCTAAAGCTGGAGCAAAGGATCCAGCCCATGACCACCCCGACCAACCCGAGCCCGCCTCCCGCCATGGACACAGTCGGCTATACGCTGGCGCTATGCGGCGCGGCGCTGTTTTCCACCAAGGGCATCTTCATCAAGCTCGCCTTTGCCGAAGGCGTGTCGACCGAAGCGACGCTCGCCCTGCGCATGCTCGTCGCCCTGCCGGTCTATCTCGTCATCCTGTTCTCGCTATTGCGGCGCAACAGCCAGCTGCGCGCACATTTGTCGCCGGGCCGGGTGCTGGCGGCCATGGCGGTGGGTAGCCTTGGATACTACCTCTCGAGCTATCTCGACTTTGCCGGTCTTGCCTTTGTCTCGGCCCAATACGAACGCCTGGTGCTCTTCACCTACCCGTTTTTCGTGCTGCTCTTCGGGGTCTGGTTCTTCGGCGACCGCATGAACTGGGCGCTGATTCCGGCCATGCTGCTGAGCTATGGCGGCCTCATGGTCATCTTCGCCTGGAACCTCACCGTGCGCCCCGATGGCCTGCTGCTGGGCACGCTGCTGGTGCTGGGTTCGGCCCTGACCTTTGCCTTCTACCAGCATCTGGCCAAGCGGCAGATGCTGGTCCTGGGCTCGGCGCTCTTTACCTGCATCGGCATGTCGACGGCCGCCGTGCTGGCCGTCGCCCAGAGCCTTGTGGTGGATGGCCCCGCGACCTATCTGGGCTTCACCCCCTATGTGTGGTTTCTCGGGCTGATGCTGGGCATTTTCGGCACGGTCCTGCCCTCCTTCCTGCTCAACGCCGCCATCAGCCGGATCGGCCCGCGCGCCACCTCCTCCACCGCCTCCTTCGGCCCGATCATCACCATCGTGCTGGCGATCTTCATCCTGGGCGAGGACTTTACCCCGTTCCACGCCGTGGGCACCGCCATGGTCCTCATCGGCTCGTGGCTCTTCGCGCGGCTCGAAACGCGCAGGCCAGCAAGCCTCGATTAGCTTTCCCACTTCTGGCCGCCACAAAGCCGCTATAAGGTGGTGGCCATGTGGGGCGGCATCAGTGTTGAGGGAGAACAAGACATGCACTCATTGAGCAAGCGCCTGAGCGCGCTCGGCGCGGCCTTTGTCCTGGCGGCGGGCCTGTCCGCGCCGGGCCTGGCGCAAACCGGCGACGTGGACTTCGGCGACGACACGTCCGAATGGGCCAATGACGGGGAATGCGACGACCCCCGTTTTACCGGCACCGGCATGGCTGGCGAACTCGAGGATGCCGATATCGGCAAGGACGCCACCGACTGCCGCACCCTGTTCGAGGCCGGTTCGATCAGTCTTGCCGAGGGCCAGGAAATCGCCACCGATCCGCCGGTCGGCCAGACCAGCGACATCGACTTCGGTGACGACAGCTCGAACTGGGCCAATGACGGCGAATGCGACGATCCGCGCTTTGCCGGCACCGGCATGGCTTCCGAGCTGGAAGATGCCGATATCGGCCGCGACGCTACCGACTGCCGCACCGCCTTCGAGGCGGGCACCATCTCGCTGGTGGGCGACAGCGACCCCGCCACGATGGGCGACATCGACTTCGGCGACGACACGTCCGAATGGGCCAATGACCAGGAATGCGACGATCCCCGCTTCACCGGCTCGGGCATGGCCAGCGAACCCACCGAAGCCGACATGATGCATGACGCTTCCGATTGCCGTCAGGCCTATGAGGACGGCACCATCACCCTGGCCGGCAACACGCCAGACGAGCCTAACCAGACGACCGTTGCCGCCTCGGTTCTCGAAGCCCTCGCCGCCCGCATCGACTTTGGCGATGACAGCGGCACCTGGCCCAATGACGGGGAATGCGACGATCCCGACTTCGTCGGCTCGGGCGTCGCGAGCGACCCCTCCGATGACCAGCGCATGAAGGATGCCAGCGACTGCCGCGCCGCATTCCTCGCCGGCAATGCCGCGCTGAAATCGGCCAATGAACTGGGCGGCGTCTTCGACTACGGTTCGGATACGTCCGAATGGGCCAATGACGGCCAGTGCGACGACTGGCGCTTCACCGGCCCGGGCATGGCCAAGAAGCTCTCGAGCGTCGATGTGATGAGCGATGCCAGCGACTGCCGGGCCCTGGTCGACAGTGGCGAGATCAGCATCAAGCCGGTCTTCGACCCCAACTATGTCCTGGGCGCGCCCTATGACACATCCGGCGTCGAATTCGGCGATAACTCGTCATCCTATGCCAATGACGACATCTGCGACGACCCGCGCTTCGAAGGCCCCGGCGTTGCCGGCACCCTGCTCGACAGCGACCTCGAAAAGGACTCGGCCGACTGCAAGGCCCTGTTCGAACAGGGCAAGATCACCCTGCGCTGAGAGGTCCTGGACCCCAAAGATGAACGGCGGGACTTCGGTCCCGCCGTTTTTGCTGAAGGGATGGGTGGGTGGCGGCTAAGCCGCCTTGCGCTCGACCATCATCTTCTTGATCTGCGCGATGGCCTTGGCGGGGTTGAGGCCCTTGGGGCAAACTTTTGCGCAGTTCATGATGGTGTGGCAGCGATAGAGCTTGAACGGATCCTCGAGATTGTCGAGGCGTTCGCTCGTGGTCTCGTCGCGGCTGTCGATGAGCCAGCGATAGGCCTGCAGCAGCGCAGCGGGGCCAAGATACTTCTCGCCATTCCACCAGTAGCTCGGGCACGAGGTCGAGCAGCAGGCGCAGAGGATGCATTCGTAGAGACCGTCGAGCTTGGCGCGGTTCTCGACCGACTGCGTCCACTCCTTTTCCGGCGTGGGCGAAGTGGTCTTGAGCCAGGGCTCGATAGCGCGGTGCTGGGCATAGAAATTGGTGAGGTCGGGGACGAGGTCCTTGACCACCGGCATATGCGGCAGCGGGTAGATCTTGATCGGGCCCGAGCTATCGTCCATGCCCTTGGTGCAGGCGAGCGTATTGAGCCCGTTGATATTCATCGAGCACGAGCCGCAAATGCCCTCGCGGCAGGAGCGGCGCAGCGTCAGCGTCGGGTCGGTATTGTTCTTGATATAGAGCAGGGCATCGAGGATCATCGGGCCGCAATCATCGAGATCGACGAAATAGGTGTCGATGCGCGGATTGTCGGTGCTGTCCGGATCATAGCGATAGATATGGAATTCTCTGAGGCGTGTGGCGCCCGCCGGCTTCGGCCAGGTCTTGCCCTTTTGCGGCTGGTCGGCCTTGCGCAATGTCAGTTCGGCCATTTGCTTCGCTCTTCCTTCTCAACTTCGGGGTTTGGGCCCCAAGGAAATTCCGTTCCGCCCGATCAGTAGTTCGGCTTGCAGACCTGGTTCGATTTGGCGACATAGGTATTGTAGGCGTCGTAATCTGCTGCGGCGGGCGCGCCGCCCTTCATCGAGGCGATGACCACGCCCATGAAGCGCTCGTCGATCAGCGTCATGGCCGCATCCGCCTTACAGCCGCACAAGGTCGCGTCCTGGGCGATACCCATGCAGACGGCGTAGAACTCGTCCTTCTGGGCAGCGGTGGGCGGGGCGGCGAGGGCCGGCACGCTCAGGGCCAGCAGCGGCAGGAGGGCAATCAAACGCTTCATCTCAGCTCCTTGCGGATGACCAGTTTCAGCCCGGACCAGACCTCGTCCACGGCACACACTTTTACATCGACGAGACCCAGCGGCAGCACCACCGCGCGGATCACGTCCTCGGTGATGTCGGTGGCCACTTTCGAGGCCTTTTTCGGCCAGCTGACCCAGATCATGCCGTCGCGGGCGATGAGGGTCATGAGCCGCTCGATCACCTGTTCCAGCACCGCGCGCGCCGCGGTGAACAGATGAATGGCCGCATAGGGCCCCTCGGCCTGCTGCAGCTCATCAACCCGGAGACGATCGGCCGCGACAAAGTCCCGGCTGGAGGCCAACGCCGTCAGGGTCGGGGGCAGATCGACAAAGAGCACGCGGCTCCCGTCCTTGAAGCCCAGCTTCTGCGCCAGCGGCGTGCCGGAATAGCCCGCATCGCTCATTTGCGGTCCTCGTCGGCCTTGGGACGCGGCTGGGGCGAGGGCGCCGGCTTGGCGACAGGCGCAACCGGCACCGCATCGCTGCGGCGTCCGTCATAGCTGCGTTCTTCGCACAAGTGGCACATGCCCAAGCCCCTAGTAGACGCGCGCCTTGGGCGCGATCTTCTTGAGGTCGATGCCGCCCTGGTCCTGTGGCGTCAGCGGATCGGTGATCACCGGGCGATAGCTCAGGTCCACCTTGCCCGAGGCGATGTTGATCGTGGCCAGCGTGTGCTTGCGCCATTCCACGTCATCGCGATTGGGAAAATCCTCATGCGCATGGGCGCCGCGGCTTTCGTGACGGGCCTCGGCAGAGACCACCGTCGCCATGGCGCAGGCCATGAGGTTTTCCAGTTCCAGCGTCTCGACGAGGTCCGAATTCCAGATCAGCGACCGGTCGGTCACCTTGACGTCCGGCAGGCGCGCATAGATTTCGCCCATCGCCTTGACGCCGTTCTTGAGAGAGGCATCGGTGCGGAACACGGCGGCATCGGCCTGCATGGTGCGCTGCATCTCGTCGCGCAGTTTTGCGGTCGGCTGGGAGCCGTTGGCATTCCGCAACCGGTCAAATCGCGCAAGGATCTTGTCATCCTGCGCTGTGTTGATCCCGGGAACCGGCGTCGACTTGTCGATTACCTTGCCGGCGCGAATGGCGGCAGCGCGGCCGAAGACCACGAGGTCGGTCAGCGAATTCGAGCCCAGGCGATTGGCGCCATGCACCGAAGCACAGGCCGCTTCGCCCACGGCCATCAGGCCAGGCACCACGCGGTTCGGATCGTCGGCAGTCGGGTTCAGCACCTCGCCATGATAATTGGCCGGGATGCCCCCCATATTGTAGTGCACCGTCGGCAGCACAGGGATCGGCTCGCGGGTGAGGTCGACGCCGGCGAAGATCTTGGCGCTTTCGGTGATGCCCGGCAGGCGCTCATGCAGCACCTTGGGGTCGAGGTGATCGAGGTGCAGGTAGATGTGGTCCTTCTTGGGACCGACGCCGCGGCCTTCGCGAATTTCGAGCGTCATGCAGCGGGAAACGACGTCGCGCGAGGCCAGGTCCTTGGCATTGGGCGCATAGCGCTCCATGAAGCGCTCGCCTTCCGAATTGGTCAGATACCCGCCCTCGCCGCGTGCGCCTTCGGTGATGAGGACGCCGGCGCCATAGATGCCGGTGGGGTGGAACTGCACGAATTCCATGTCCTGCAGCGGCAGCCCGGCGCGCGCCACCATGCCATTGCCGTCGCCGGTGCAGGTATGGGCGGAGGTGGCGGAGAAATAGGCGCGGCCATAGCCGCCGGTGGCCAGCACCACGAGCTTGGCGCGGAAGCGGTGCAAAGTGCCGTCGTCGAGCTTCCAGGCGATGACGCCCTGGCAGGACCCGTCATCGCCCATGATCAGGTCGAGGGCAAAGTACTCGATGAAGAATTGCGCATCGTTCTTGACCGACTGGCCATAGAGCGTGTGCAGGATCGCGTGGCCGGTCCGGTCGGCGGCGGCGCAGGTGCGCTGCACCGGCGGGCCATCGCCAAACTCGGTCATGTGGCCGCCGAAGGGGCGCTGGTAGATCTTGCCCTCATTGGTGCGGCTGAAGGGCACGCCATAATGCTCGAGCTCATAGATGGCCGCCGGGGCCTCGCGCGCCAGGTATTCCATGGCGTCATTGTCGCCCAGCCAGTCCGACCCCTTGACGGTGTCGTACATGTGCCACTGCCAGCTGTCGGGCCCCATATTCTGCAAGGAAGCCGCAATGCCGCCCTGGGCCGCCACGGTATGCGAGCGGGTCGGGAAGACCTTGGTGATGCAGGCGGTGTTGAACCCCTGCTCGGCCATGCCCAGTGTGGCGCGCAGGCCGGCGCCACCGGCGCCGACCACGACGACGTCGAATTCGTGGTCGATCAGTTCATAACTAGCCATGGATCAACCCCAGAAGACGATTTTGAGAACCGAGCCGGCGCCGACGAGGGCAACGGCGAGGCAGAACAGCGTGTTGAGCAACATCAGCAGGCGATACATCGAGCCATGGGTATAGTCCTCGAGCGTGTCGCGCATTCCGTTGCGCATATGCACGGCGACGATGGCGATCAGCGCCGCAAAGGGGACGCCGACATACCACTTGCCCAGGAGCGCCACGACATCGGCGCGATCCTGGCCGGCCAGGCGCACGACCACGAAGAGCAAGAGGCAGAGGAAGGCAATGTTGAAAGCCCCGGTCACCCGCTGGGTGATGAAATGCCGGGTCGAGGCCTTGGCGTCGCCATAGTGGGTCCGGGGATTGGCGATTGTGTCCTTGGTGATCACGGTTTCGCGCATGTCAGGCCATCCACACAAACAGGGTCCAGATGAGAAGGGTGATGGGCACCGAGGCAATGATCGTGGCCCAGGCCATCTTGTCGCGCTGGCCAGGCTCCATCATCGCTGCCGTGTCCCACACGAAGTGACGAAGCCCCCCGCACATGTGATGCACCAGGCTCCAGGTGAAGCCGAACAGCACCAACTGCCCGAACCAGCTGCCATAGATATAGTTGACCTCGATCAGGGCTTCCTGCCCGAAGGCAGCGGCGGCCAGCCAGATCGCCAGCAGCGCCATGCCGGCATAATTGGCAATGCCGGTCATGCGGTGAAGGATGGACATCGCCATGGTGACGGTCCAGCGATAGATCTGCAGATGCGGGGAAGTGGGGCGGGCTCTGACCGACATGGGCGTATCCGGGGCCTTTCCGAGGCGGCACGCGGCCGCGTCCAGTTTGGAATGGTTCGAACGTTTAGCGCCCAACAGTTACGAAATCAAAGCCCTGCCCCCACCAGACGCTGCAACTTTCGGCGCATTCCGCACTTTGTTCGCATAGCGCACAGACTGTTCGGGCAGCGCCGGGTTTGGAGGTCGAAAGGGCGGCAGAACGGGCGATCGACCGCCATTCCGGCACTGTCGGCAGCTTATGGTAAACAATTATTAGCGCCTCCGTGGAATTTATAAGGAACTACGGAGATTTCCCAATGAAGCTCTTTTCCAGCGTCAAGGCCCGCATCTATGCCGCCTTCATCAGCGTGGTGGCGATCATCGTCGTCATTGCCGTCACGGCCATCCTGATGACTTTTTCGGCCGAGGCCATGTTCGGCCAATACCGGCAGGCGGCGCGCCAGTCGCTGGAAATCAACGACTATGTCCGCGATGTCGAAACCCTGCGCATGGACTTCTCCGACTATCTCCATGAGCCGACCGGCGCGCGCGCCGACCGGGTTCGCGAGATGATCCTCGATGTCGGCACCACCGATGCCGACGGCCTCGCCTTCTTCCTGCATGATCCGGTCTCGGTGGAGGCCATCGACAGGGTGACGGCGCAGTCCGAGCAATATGACGCGACCTTCTCCAAGCTGGTCGCCGCCATCGCTGCCGGGACCGATCCCTATGCCGCCCCCGAAACCACCGAGCTGCGGGCACTGGGCCTGGCCATGAGCGAGCTCTACAATGCCATGAGCGACCGGGCCAAGGAGACGCAGAACACGCTTGGCCCCGAGATCGAGGCTCAGCAGCAGGTTCAGACCTGGATTATCCTCGCGGTCGGGCTCATCGGACTTGTTGTCGGCATCACCCTTGCCGTGATCACCGCCCGCTGGCTGAGCGGCGCCATTGGCGGCCTCACCCGGACCATGCGCCACCTGTCCGAAGGCGACTACGAGGTCGAAATTGCCGGCACCGGAACCAGCAATGAGCTGGGCGACATGGCCCGCGCCCTCGAAACCTTCCGCGACAATGGCCGCCAGGTGGCCGAAGCCCAGGCCGGCAGGCAGGCCGAGGCCGAGCGCACCAGCGCCCGCGCCGAGACCATGGCCCGCTTCCAGGCCGCCTTCGACGCCGTCATTGCCCGGGCCCTCAACGGCGACTTTGCCGGCCGGCTCGATCCGCATAATGGCGATCCGGAAATCGACCGTATTGCCAGCAATCTCAATGCCATGCTCGGCTCCATCGAGGCGGCGCTGGCCGAGGCCGACCGGGTGCTGGACGCCCTGGCCCGGGCGGACCTGCGCGAACGCATGCTGGGCAGCTATGCCGGCGCTTTCGAACGCCTCAAGGCCTCCACCAATAATGTGGCCGACAAGCTGACCGATATGGTGGGCGAATTGCGCGACACCTCGCGCGCCCTCAAGACGGCCACCGCCGAAATCCTTGCCGGCGCCAATGACCTTTCCGAGCGCACCACCCGCCAGGCAGCCACCATCGAGGAAACCTCGGCCGCCATGGAACAGATGGCCTCGACCGTATCCCTCAATGCCGAGCGCGCCCGCGATGCCAGCGCCAGCACCGAAAAGGTCACCCATGTGGTGGAAGCCAGCAGCGCCGTCATGGACCAGGCGACCTCTGCCATGAGCGCCATCGAAACCTCCTCGGGCAAGATCTCCAATATCATTGGCCTGATCGACGACATCGCCTTCCAGACCAATCTCCTGGCGCTCAACGCCTCGGTGGAAGCGGCCCGTGCGGGCGAGGCCGGCAAGGGCTTTGCCGTGGTCGCCGTGGAAGTGCGGCGCCTGGCCCAGTCGGCGGCCCAAGCCTCGGCCGAGGTCAAGGTGCTGATCGAACAGAGTGCCACCGAGGTCCGCAATGGCACCAAGCTCGTGGCCGATGTGGCCGGTCGCCTGGGCGAGATCATTGCCGGCGTGCGCCAGACCGCATCGGTCATGGAAACCATTGCCAGCGATAGCAAGGCGCAGGCCTCGGGCATTGCCGAAGTCAATGTCGCCGTGCGCCAGATGGACGAGATGACCCAGCACAATGCCGCGCTGGTGGAAGAAATGAACGCCTCGATCGAACAGACCGAGGGCCAGGCCGGCAAGCTCGACACCATCGTCGAGACCTTCACCCTGGATGACGCCGTGGCGGCAAGAAGCGCGAAGCCCTCCCATGCGGCTCCTGCAAGCCCTGCGCCTGCCGAACCGGGCGCCCGCGCGCTCATGGGCAAGGTCAAAAAGGCGGCGAAGGCCTATTTTGGCGGCGCCGCGGCCCAGGACTGGAACGAGTTCTAGCCCTAGCCCGGGCACGAGACAAAACCGCCGGACCTCTGGCCCGGCGATTCATCGTTTCAGCCCGTGGGAAGGCTCATTTCCACTTGATGTCGAGGTCCGGCAGCTTGATGCCGCCCTTCTTGACCGTGCCGGCATGGCCGGACAGCGAATCGTCCTGGCCCATGCCGATCAGGCGGTTGACGGCGACGCGGTTGTCGATGCCGGGCCAGCTGCACTCTGCCCCGTGGGTGGCAAAGAAGGTGCAATCGACCTGCACTGTTTCGGTGTGGCAGATGAGGAGCGGCGTGGCCGCTTCGAAAACCCCGCCCTGGTCGACACAGCGCTGGGCAAAGGTGTCCATGCCGATATCCACCTGGCGGGTGGCAGCCTGGGACGGCGCTGCAGCGATCAGGGTGGCAAGGACGAGGCTGCCGGCGAAAATCATCTTGGTCTTGGTCAAAGTCAGTCTCCAATGTTGCAAATTGCGGAAGCGCTGGGCCGCCGCTGATGGAGCGCCTTCTAGCCGAGCCCACTTCACGCCAGCGTGAACCGTCCGTTTAGCTTTCGTTCATCGCCTAAAACCTGCCATGCAGCCAAAATTCTTCCCCTGGGCGCCGCGACCGGCTATGCCCGCCCTGCGGCAATGGGAGACTGACGTGACATCGAGAGTGAAGATCGTATCGAGCCGCATACTGGCCGAAAACTGGGGTCGGCTGACCAGCACGACGCTCGACTATGAGCGCCGCGACGGCACGGTGCAGCGCCTCGAACGGGAAGTCTATGACCACGGCAATGCGGCGGCGCTGCTGTTGCACGACCCGCTGACAGACCGGGTGCTGCTGGTCCGCCAGTTCCGCTATCCGGCGCTGCTCAATAGCGACATGCCCGACCTGCTCGAAGTCTGCGCCGGCCTATTGGATGGCGAAGACCCGCTCGTTGCCGCCGCACGCGAGGCGCTCGAGGAAAGCGGTCATGAACCGCGCAATATCCGCCATGTCTGCGATGCCTATATGAGCCCGGGCTCACTCACCGAAAAGGTCAGCCTCTATCTCGGCGACTATGACCAGACGACCCTGCGCCATGCCGGCGGCGGCCTTGTCGAGGAAGGCGAGGAAATCGAGCTGGTCGAACTCGACTTTGCCGAGGCCCTGGCCATGACCCGCGACGGGCGCATCATGGATGCCAAGACCATCCTCCTGCTCCAGCATCTGGCGCTGGAGCGGCGGGGGTAACCAATCCCAAACACGGACTCCGGGCCGTCCCGTAAGTCTCTCGCCATTCGAGCATAGCTCTCATGGCCTTCTTCGCTCCATTCGGTCCACCGGACCGAATGGCCCTGCGGGACGCCCTCGCCATTCGAGCATAGCTCTCATGGCCTTCTTCGCTCCATTCGGTCCACCGGACCGAATGGCCCTGCGGGACGCCCTCGCCATTCGAGCATAGCTCTCATGGCCTTCTTCGCTCCATTCGGTCCACCGGACCGAATGGCCCTGCGGGACGCCCTCGCCATTCGAGCATAGCTCTCATGGCCTTCTTCGCTCCATTCGGTCCACCGGACCGAATGGCCCTGCGGGACGCCCTCGCCATTCGAGCATAGCTCTCATGGCCTTCTTCGCTCCATTCGGTCCACCGGACCGAATGGCCCTGCGGGACGCTCAGAAGTCCACCAGCTTCTTGTCCGGGTCGTAGGGCTGGTCCTTGGCGACGCGGGTCACCGCCTGGCCGCAACGCATCTTCTTGCTCACCGCATCATAGGCATAAGTCGGGCTGCCATGGAGCTGCCAGCCCTCGCTGAGCGCCTTGGTGACCTTGTGACAGAAAGCGCTGTCATCCTCGCCGCTGAGAAAGCGATAGATCAGCATTGCATGTCCCCCATGTTCCGCGCGATGACGCCGGAGATTGATCTTGCCGCCTCTTACAGCTAATCGAGAACCATGCACAGCTTTCCTCAGCACCTGCTCGACGGCCACGCCAATTTCCTCGCCGGACGCTATGCCCGCGAAAAGGAACGCATCCGCGACCTGGCGGAAGCCGGCCAGACCCCATCCACCCTGATCATTGCCTGCTGCGACAGCCGCGCCGCGCCCGAGATGATTTTCGATTCCGGACCGGGCGAACTTTTCGTGCTGCGCAATGTCGCCAACCTGGTGCCGACCTACCAGCCCGATGGCGGCCAGCACGGTACTTCGGCGGCTATCGAATTTGCCATCAAGGGCCTGCATATCTCCAATATCGTGGTCATGGGCCACGGCCGCTGCGGCGGCATCAAGGCCGCGCTCGACCCCAACATGAAGCCGCTGGACGCCGGCGACTTCATCGGCAAGTGGATGAGCATGCTGGGCGAACTGCCCAGCCAGCTGGGCCAGAATACGCTCATGACCGCCGCCGAGCGTCAGACGGCCATGGAGCGCATCTCGATCCGCAATTCCATCCGCAACCTGCGCACCTTTCCCTATGTCAGGAATCTCGAGGACGAGGGCAAGCTGGCGGTGCACGGCGCCTGGTTCGACATTTCGACCGGCGAATTGTGGATCATGGACAATAACGGCGACTTCATCCGTCCAGCGCTCTGACCGGCCCCGGCTTTCCCCCGCCTCCACCTTTCACCCCGGACCTGAGCCGGGGTGTTTCATTTCGGACGGGCAGATGCTGAGCGAATGACAATTGCCTGCCGCGCTTTTGCCGCAGATTTGTACCGGACCAGCCGCGATCGTGATCACTAGAACGTGATCCATACTTGCGCGCGATCACGGGCCGGGGCCGTCGAGACTTGCCGATGCCCGCAATGCAAGTGGTTCAGGCCGCCCGAAAATCGCCCTGAGATTTGTCCAACCGCGCCCATCTGCAGGCCATTCCGAGCCACATTGGACCTCGATTGTCTGGGTCACGGGCCGCCGGAGAGCGACCCGTCGGCAGGGGCACCTCCCCTGTCGCCTCCTCCCAAAGTCAACATGGAGAAACCCCATGAAGAAGATCGTCCTGACCTCGCTGTTCGCCCTTGGTCTTTCTGGCGCCGCCATGGCCCAGGCTGCCACCGACTTCGCTTCGGTAGATACCGATTTGAGCGGCGGCATCTCGCTGACCGAGGCCCAGGTGGCCTGGCCGGATCTGACCGAAGAGGCTTTCACCGCGGCCGATATCGACGGCAATGGTGAACTGTCCGCCGAGGAATACGACGCCCTTGTCGCTGCCTCTGCGGCACCGGCCGCCCAGTAAGCGCGCCGATCTGCCCCCGACAGGGTTGAGCGCCCCCAGCCGGCAGTCCCCCGCCGGATGCTCAATCTCCCTCCCTGAGAGGGGCAGTCCAGCCAGCCACCCCACTCCCCCGGGGTGGCTGCGGCTTTTCTTGAAGGGGTGAAGACACCCCGCCACCGGAGACCAAACGATGAAGAAGACTGCACTGGGCCTAGTGGCCCTCACCCTCATGGCCGCCCCGGCCCTCGCCCAGACCCCGCTGACCTTTGTCGATGTCGATACCGATGCCAGCGGTGAATTGAGCTTTGAAGAGCTGCAGGCCGTCTGGCCCGATCTCACCCAGGACGAGTTCATGGCAGCCGATCTCGACATGAACGGCAGCCTCAGCGCCGACGAGGTCAACCGGCTGCAACCGAGCACCCTGCCAGCACCGGGCGCCGCGCCGCTTGACGGCGGCATGTCGGTGCCGGAGGTTCCGGACACACAGGCAGCGCCGGGTTCGCTGCTCGACACCACCGAATGACCAATGGCGGCCGCCCCTTTTCCGGGCGGCCGCTTTCTAGTCGAGGCGGATGGGCGGTTCGCTTGCCCGCGCCTTGCGCAGGGTGACGATCAGGCCGCAGATCACCAGCAGCGCACCGAAGACTTCTATGCGGGTAATGGTTTCCCCCAGCACCAGATAGCCCGATGCCAGCCCGGTTATGGGCACAAGCAGGGTGAACGGCGCCACCACTGAAGCTGGATGCCGCCCCAGGAGCCAACTCCAGATGCCCCCACCCAGGAGCGTCGCCGGATAGGCGAGGAAGGCGATGAGGCCCGCATCGCTCCAGGAAAAACCGGCCAGCGCCGCCGATACCGCCGGCCAGCCTTCGACCAGGAGGGACAGGCCCAGCAGCGGCAGCGGCGCCACCAAAGCTCCCCAGACGGTAAAGGCAATGGCATTGACCTTGCCCGCCTTCTTGGTGAGCACATTGGCCAGGCCCCAGCTCAGTGCCGCCAGCAGCACCAGCGCCAACGGCAAGAGATTGGTTGTCTCCAGCCGCTCAGAGGCAATGACGGCAATGCCGCCAAAGGCGATGGCCGCGCCGATGACCTGGAAGCGGCTCGGCCGCTCGCCCAGCAGCAGGAAGGCCATGACCATGGTGAAAAAGGCCTGGGTCTGCAGCACCAGGGACGAGAGCCCCGCCGGCATGCCCCAGGCCATGCCCAGATTGAGAAAGCCGTAGAGCGCCACGCCAAAGCTGAGGCCGAAGGCCACCACGATCCAGGCGGGCGTCTTGGGCGGTTTGACAAGGAGCACGGCCGGAAAGGCCGCGGCGGCAAACCGCAGGGCGGCCGCCAGGATGGGCGGCAGGGCCTCGACGCTCAGTTTGATGACAACGAAATTGAAGCCCCAGATGGCAACGACCAAGAGCGCGAGCAGAATATGGCGAAGGGGCATGAGGCACCGTTCTTCAAGGAAGGCCCCCTCTCCCGCGCTTCGCGCGACCTCTCCCCCGAGGGAGAGGTGGTGAAGGAACCGACGCCGCAACGGCGCCACCTCTCCCTTTGGGGGAGAAGTCGGTCCGAAGGACCGGGTGAGGGGGCCTTGCTCCCACACCCGACTTTGATCAAGCCGCCAGGGCGCGGGCCTTGTAGCCCTTCTCGATCAGCGTCTCGGCGATCTGGATGGTATTGAGCGCCGCACCCTTGCGGAGATTGTCCGAAACCACCCACATGGCCAGGCCATTTTCCACCGTCACGTCCTCGCGGATGCGGCTGACATAGGTGTCGTATTCGCCCACGGTTTCGACCGGGGTGGCGTAGCCACCGGCCTCGCGCTTGTCGAGCACCGAGATGCCCGGGGCCTCGCGCAGCAGGTCGCGGGCCTCGTCGGCGCTGATTGGATTGACAAATTCGAGATTGACCGCTTCGGAATGCCCGACAAAGACCGGTACGCGCACGGCGGTGCAGGTGACCTTGATCTTGGGATCGAGGATCTTCTTGGTTTCGGCCAGCACCTTCCACTCTTCCTTGGTGTAGCCATCCTCCATGAACACATCGATATGGGGGATGACGTTGAAGGCGATCTGCTTGGAAAACTTCTGCGGCGTCGGGCTGTCATTGACGAAAATGCCCTTGGTCTGGTTCCAGAGCTCGTCCACGCCTTCCTTGCCGGCGCCGGAGACCGACTGATAGGTGGCGACGACCACGCGCTTGATGGTCGCCGCATCATGCAGCGGCTTCAGCGCGACCACCAGTTGGGCGGTCGAGCAATTGGGATTGGCAATGATGCCGGTGCGCTTGGGATCGGCGAGCCAGCGATCGAGCACATGCCCGTTCACTTCCGGCACCACCAGCGGCACGTCGGAATGGTAGCGCCAGTAGGACGAATTATCGATGACCACGGCGCCGGCGGCCGCGATGCGCGGCGCCCATTCCTTGGAAATCGAGCCGCCCGCCGACATGATGGCGAAGTCGACACTCGAGAAATCGAAATGCTGCAGGTCCTTGGCCTTGAGGATCTTGTCCCCAAAGGACAGTTCCTTGCCGATGGAACGGGACGAGGCCAGCGCAAAGACTTCGTCGGCCGGGAACTTGCGCTCGGCCAGGATGTTGAGAACTTCGCGGCCCACATTGCCTGTGGCCCCGACGACAGCGACGCGATAACCCATTTTGGAACTCCGGTCCCTTACCATTTCCGCCCCCGCGCGATGGGATTGTTCCCTCGCGGTCAGTGCTCTTGCGCCTCTCCCCGGCGGGAGTGCGACCCGGGGAAAAGCGTCAGGCGGTTTTGGTAGTTTTGGTCATGGCATTCATGCCCCCGGCCAAAGACCGGGTGGGGGCAAGAGCGGCGTTTGAGCAGCGGCTGCGCATGACGAATTGATGCTTCCTATCTAAAAGCAGGACTTCTCATACTCTCAAATAGGAAAGAGTCAATGAATTTGGCGGCGGTGCCGAACCCAATTTGCGCCCTCACCCGCCCGGCCTCCGCGAACCCGCGGGTACTGGTGCAAAACCGCAATAGTCCGAAGGTACAAACTGCGCTAATTTAGCATGGCGATGCAATATTGATCCTCCCGGGGGCGGGTGCGATGTCGCAGCGGAGCAGTATCGATGCGCGTTCTACCACTGGTTCTGGCCATCTCCATTGCTGCGTCGGGCGCGGCGGCATCCCGGTCGCAGGAAAACGCGATCTATTTCAGCCCCGAGCTGACCGGCGAACTCTCCGCGCCAAGCGCGTTTGAGGGCCTTTATGCCGGCGTGCTGTTCGGTCCCATCTCCTCGCGCATGAACAATTTCAACGTCGGTGGCCCCACCATCCGCCCCGAGATCGGCGCCGTGGTCGGCTGGAACCAGCCGGTCGCGTCCGGCGTGGTCCTGGGCGCAGAACTGCAGGCAAGCCTCGCCACCGATTTTTCCAGCTCCGCCTATCTGCGCGCCATGGCGCTGGCGCGGCTGGGCTTTGCCGCCGGCGACAATGGCCTGGTCTATCTGCTGGGCGGCGTCGGCCGCATGGGCGAGGGCTGGGCTTTTGAAGCCGGCATCGGCGCCGAGGTCATGGTCACGGACATGCTGGCCGTGCGGCTCGAAGCGGCTGGCATCGGCCAGCTCGGCCCCGTGCCCAATGGCAACAATATCCCGGCCATTTCGGCCATGCGCATCACCAGCGCCGTGCTCTGGCAGCTCGACGGCCCGCCGGCCAGCACCCGCTTTCATTCCGGCTCCGTCACCGACTTCGCCGGTTATTATGCAGGCCTCAATATCGGCGGCCTGACCGACCCGCAGTTCAACTTCTTCGACGATTATGGCTGGGGCTGGCACCTGAGCCGCTTCGAAATCGGCACGCTGGCCGGCTACAATCTTGCCCTCAACGACACGTTCCGCGCCGGCGTCGAGGCACAGTTGGGCGTCAATTTCGACACGTCCGGCGATGCCGGCCTCGACGTGCTGGCGCTGGGCCATCTGGGTGTCGTGCCCATGGACGGGGTGCATGTCTATGCTGCGGCGGGCCTTGGCGTGGTCGAGAGTGACGCGGCCTATGCCCTGGGCGGCGGCGTCGAATATGCGCTCTGGGGCAATGCCGCCCTGCGCGGCGAAGCGCTGCTGCTGGGGCGGCTGGATGGGGCGCCGGGTCTTTCGGGCGTCACGGGTCCCACCACCAGCAAGGTCACGGTTGGCACCGTCTGGCATCTGGACTAAACACGCTCCGGTCTCCGCCGTCGCGGGATGACGCGAGAGAACAGCAATGCCCGATTTCGATGTAATTGTCCTGGGCGCCGGAGCCGCCGGCATGATGGCCGGCATCGAGGCGGGCAAGCGCGGCCGCAAGGTGCTGGTGGTCGACCATGCCCGCGATCCGGGCGAGAAGATCCGCATTTCCGGCGGCGGCCGCTGCAATTTCACCAATGTGAACGCGACTCACACCTTGGGCCGCGAGCGCTTTCTGAGCCAGAATCCGCGCTTCGCGCTCTCGGCCCTTTCCCGCTACACGCCCGAGATGTTCATTGCCCGGGTCAAGAAGCAGGGCATAGCCTTCCACGAAAAGACCCTGGGCCAGCTCTTCTGCGACGGGCCGGCCACCCAGATCGTCTCCATGCTGACCAATGACCTGCGCGCGGCCGGTGCCGCCATCTGGACCGGGCGGCAGGTGGGCAGCGTGGAACGCACTGCCGACGGGTTTGACGTCATGGTCGGCGATGGACGCGTGACAGCGTCCAGCCTCATCGTGGCCACCGGCGGCAAATCCATTCCCAAGATGGGCGCCACGGGCCTGGCCTATGAATTGGCACGCCAGTTCGGTCTCAAGCTGACCGAAACCCGGCCCGCCCTCGTGCCCCTGACCTTCGAGCCCGGCGCTCTGGAGCAGCTGAAACCCTTGGCCGGCGTTTCCGCCAATGCCGTGGTCAGCCATGGCAAGACCGGCTTCGAGGAAGCCCTGCTCTTTACCCATCGCGGCCTTTCCGGCCCCGCCATCCTGCAGATTTCCTCCTATTGGCGGGAAGGTGACGCCATCGGCCTCAACCTCCTGCCGGGCGAGGACGCGCTGGAATTTTTCCGCGCCGCCCGCAAGGCGACCCCCAGGCTCCACCTCCAGACCGTGTTGGCCGAACGCCTGCCCAAGCGGCTGGCGCAACTCCTGGGCGACGTGATCAATCAACCTGGCATGATCGGCGATTTTTCGGACAAGAAGCTCATGGCGGCCGCCGAACATGTTGCCCGCTGGACCCTGAAACCTGTCGGCTCGGAAGGCTATCGCACTGCTGAAGTGACGCTGGGTGGAGTGGATACGACGGACCTTGACGCGAGGACCATGATGGCGCGGGCCGTGCCGGGCCTTTTCTTCGTGGGCGAGGCGGTGGATGTCACCGGCTGGCTGGGCGGCTACAATTTCCAATGGGCCTGGGCCTCAGGCTGGGCAGCCGGCCAGGCAGCCTGACGCGCTCGCCTCTGGCAATTCATCGGCAACTACCGATATAAGGGGACCGAACGTCCAGGAGCCCCCTCATGCCCGCACCCTTCGACCTGTCCGTGCAGGACCTCGCCCCCATTGCCCAGGGCACGACCACAGCACAGGCCATGGCCGAGACGGTGCTGCTGGCGCAGGAGGTCGACCGGCTGGGCTACACGCGGCTCTGGTATGCCGAACATCACGGCATGCCCTCGATTGCGTCCTCGGTGCCGGAAATCCTCATCGGCAGCGCGGCCGCGGCCACCAAAGACATCCGCGTCGGCTCCGGCGGCGTCATGCTGCTCAATCACGCGCCCCTGCGGATTGCCGAGGCCTATCGAACGCTCGAAGCCCTCTATCCGGGCCGCATCGACCTGGGCCTCGGCCGCGCCCCTGGCGGCGATGGACATGCCATGCGGGCGCTGCGCAGCGGCAGCGGCGAGGAATTTTCGGCCTATCTGGCCGAATTGATGGCTTTCGACGAGGAGAGCTTTCCCCCCGATCATCCCTTCTCGCGGGTGCCGGTCAGCCCCGGCGGGGTGACCCTGCCGCCCAAATGGCTGCTGGGATCGTCCGGCGCCAGCGCCCAGGCCGCCGGCCAGCTCGGCTTCGGCTATGCCTTTGCCGCCCATTTCAGCCACACGCCCGCCGCCCCGGCTTTTGCCGCCTACCGGGAGGCCTTTCAGCCCTCCGCCGATTTTCCCGAACCCAGGACCATCCTCTGCCTCTCGGCCATCTGCGCGCCGACCGAGGAAGAGGCAAAATTCCTCGCGACCTCGCAGGCGGTCAGCTGGGCCCTGTTCGTCACCGGCGAACAGCGCCACCTGATGCCGCCCGAAGAGGCCGTGGCCCGCGTTCTTTCGCCGCAGCAGCGGCAGGTCATCGAGCATCAGTCCAGCCTCTGGCTGGTGGGAACCCCCGATCAGTTGGCCGAGGCCATCACCGAGAGAGCCCGAGCCGCCGGGGCGGACGAGGTGATGATCACCACCACCATCCACTCCTATGCCCTGCGGCGACGCTCCTTCGCCCTGCTCGCCGAGGCCCTTGGCATTGCCCCCCGCCAGTCGGCATAAAGCACTTCGTTAACGTCTCGTTCTGCCCCGATGGTTAGGATCGGGGCATACTGACCACGGAATGGTTCCATGAGCGCCGCAGCCTTCGTGCTCGCCATCAACCTCTTTGTCGCGGGCATCTTTGCCACGGCATTCGGCGTCGTGGCGGCCTATCAGCGCTCGGCGCTGGGCGCGCGCTGGCTGGCCTATGCCTATGGGCTGGGCGTCGTCAACGTCGTGCTCGAATTCATCCTGCCCTTCCAGGCCGACCATCGGCTGGTCAGTTTCGGCATCTTTGCGGTCTTTCTGTTGGCCCTGGCCGGCTGCGTAGTGGGCCTCGCGCATCACTATCGGCTGACGCCGCCCTGGCTGCTGCTGGCCGTGGCAGTGGTTGCCGCGCTGCTGCTCAACCTGTCCATCCTTGAGATGCCGCGGGCAAGTTTTGTCCGCAACCTGCTCTACCAGGCGCCCTATGCCGTCATTCAAGCCGTCGGCGTCGGCGTCATCCTCGCCAATCCGCGCAAGCGGGCGCTCGATCTGGCGCTGCTGGTCATCTACTTCATTTCGGCCCTGCATTTCCTGGCCAAGCCGGTGCTCGCCATGCTGATCGGCTCGGGAGCGGCGCCGCAGGCCTATATCACCTCGACCTATGCCGCCGTATCGCAGACCGTGGGTGCCGTGCTGCTGATCGCCAATGGCCTTGTCATGCTGCTCATCATCGTGCGGGACGTGATGGCCGACATGACCGCCCGATCGGAGACCGACACGCTCTCCAAGCTGCTCAACCGCCGCGGCCTCGAGGATCGGGGGGAGAAGGCCCTGGCGCTGGCGGCGCGCTCCGGCGTGCCCGCGGTCATGATCGTGGCCGATCTCGATCACTTCAAGAACATTAACGACACGTTCGGCCATGCCGCCGGCGACAAGGTGATCGCGGCCTTTGCCACCGTGCTCAGGAATTGTTCGGCGCCCCATGCCATATTGGGTCGCATGGGCGGAGAGGAATTTGCCGCGCTCCTGCCGGGCGCCAACCTCGCCACGGGCAAGCTCTATGCCGAAACGGTGCGGAATGCCTTTCGCACCATGCCCGAACAGCTGACCGGGCTTGCCGACCCCGCCACTGTGTCCATCGGCGTCGCCCAGCTCACGCCGGGCGACCAGCTTTCCGATCTCCTGCGCCGCGCCGACCGGGCCCTCTATCAGGCCAAGAGCGATGGGCGCGATTGCGTGCGGCTGGCCATGAGCGAACCGGCCAGTCCGCTTCGAAAAGGCAGCTTGCGAGCGGCTAGTTCATCACCTGCCGCGACACCAGGGAACAATCGCCGGTCGGCTCGACCTTGAGGGCCAGTTGCTGCCGATCCAGTTCCGCCAGCCACGCTGTCCAGGAACAGGGGCTCATGCCCACATCTTCCTGGCCTTCCTTCGCTCTGGCAAAACGCAGCTTGAGCTGGGCCCGTTCATCGCCGAACCGGTCCCGCACGCGGGCGATCGCCGGGCGCCCCTTGCGGTCAGTGACCCAGTTCTGAATATCCCGATGCCGGGTCAGCATATGCGCTTGCGTCATTGAGAGGCCTCCTCACCTGTTCTTTGCGCGAAACGGGCCGGTCCTCCTCCGGTTCCCTGTTCCGTCGATCAAATATCGGCCCATTCGGTGACGAGCCGATAACGCTCCATTTCCTCGGGCGTGAAATAATAGAGCTGGTCCGGCGGCGTCTCCATTGCATGCAGCCACAGGGCCGCATCCACGCCGGTTTCGCTCAAATGCCGGGTGATTTCTGCCGTCGCGCTTTGCGCATCCGCCATGGCCACCCCGGCAACGCTCAAGGCATCTACCGGCGACGCACTGAGTGCCGCCGCATAGATCTGGTGAACCCCGATTGCCGCCTCCGGCCCGGCGATCCGCGTCTCGCCAGAAGCAAAGACGAGCGGACAGGACGAGGCACAGAGCCCACCATTGCGGACCTCGGTCGCCAGACCCTTTTCCAGAATCAGGCGACCGATGTCCAAGGCATCGTTGACCGAGCCGCCGGGTGAATCCAGCAGTACGGTTGACACATATTCGCCCCGTGCGGCGATCTCCTGTGCAAAGCGCTCGGCCGAACCCGGATCGATCGTGCCGGTAAGGCTGAGCACGCCGCCGCTGCCCAGCGCGATCTCCAGCGGGTCGTCGAGAATTTCGGCGGGCGTGGTCAATGCCGGCCGGGCACGGCCGCCGCCGCTTTCGGTCGTTGCCGGCGGCAGGATGGGCTGGGGCATCTGGGTCAGCGCGGCGGGCGCATGGGCACTGAGTTCGCGAAAGTCGACATAGAGCACGCCCATTGTGCCGGCCAGGAGCGCGAAAAAGGCGAAGCGCAGAATGGCCCCATCCTCTATCCGTGCCGGCGAGGCGACCACGTGCCGGTAGAAGGGCCCTTCGTCGGTGCGGGCGCGGGCATTGGCATCGGTCTTCATGCCGGGCGCGGCCCCTCGCCGCGCTTGCGCTGGGCGGCATCGATCGGGGTCACCGTGCCGTCCTCGGCAACGGTCCTTTCTTCAACATGCGGCGCATCCCGCGCTGGCTCGGTCTCGAACTCTCTGACCTGCGGGCTCAGCGTCGCTGCCGCTTCGGCGGCCCCTTCGGCCTCCATGCGCTTGTAGAGGGCCATGGCCCGCAGCATTTCGGCGGCGGTGATGGTCTCGGCTTCCTGGAGGGTCTCGGCCTCGCGCCGCATCGCGTCATTGACGATCATCAGCACCAGCACCAACACCACAGGCAGCAGGTCGATGGAAATGGCGCCCGCCCAGGAGGGAACGAAATCCCCCCAATAGCGCAGCACCGCTTCGGCCGAGGACAGGGGCACGAAGCGCCGCTGCGCGACCGCCGGCGTGGCCAGGATTTCGTCGGCTGCCGCGACCAGCGCCGCCGATTGCGCATCCACCGATGCGCGCACCGTAGCCATCACCTGGTTCTGCCGCTGCGCCAGGTCACCCACCTGTCCGTCTGCGACGGGAGCGATGAAGCCGGCGGAGAGATCGGTGGCCGCGCGCTTGACCGAAGCGGCAATGTCGGTCTGCTGCAATGCGGCGACAATGGCCGAAAGCTGCACCGCCGCCGCCTGGAAGGCGTCCGAACGCGGCTCGATCTGCCCCGGCGTCGAGACCAGTTCGCGCATCGTGGCCAGGTGTTCCGATCCTTGCGCAAACAGCGTCGCCGCCTCGTCGCGCGAGCCGGAAATCGTCCCCGCCAACTGCGTCATCTGCGTGCTCATCTGGGTCAGCAATTGCACGACGCTGCCCGAACCCTGCGTGCCGGTGAGCGCGCCGCTATCCCGCTCGTCCTGCGCCAGGGTGGCGAAGCGGGCCGAAGCGCGCTCGACATCGGGCAGGAGGCTCTGGCTGGCCAGCGCATTGGCATGGGCCTGGTCGAGGTCCTCGGCATAGCCCTGGAGGGTCACCGCCATATGCTGCTCCAGCGCCGCCGACCCGGCCAGAGCCGCCGCATTGAGCCAGGAACTCATCGCCACGATCATGCCGCAGCCGATCAGCATGGTGGCAAACAGGCTCAACCGCTGCACCCCGCTGATCACCAGCGGCACGAAGCGCATCATATAGGTCCAGAAGGCGTAGATCGCGACCGAGACGGCCGCCGAATAGATGATGGCGGCAAAGAAGACAAAGCTCGCCGACCCGTCGAGCAGGCCCCTGACGCCCAGATAGGTATAGACACCAGACGCCAGCGCGAGGACGGCCAGCGCGAACCGGCTCATGGTTTCGACACCGCGCACGGTCTCGTGCAGGCGGAAGGCATTGGGCTTGAGCTGCATGAAGGGCCCCGGAGATTGTGGCCCGCCACCGGGCCCCTTAAGCGGACGTTAACACAGCCATCTCGGCAGAACCGAGGCAGACAATGGCAGGGTTAACGCCCCGGCGATGACATCTCGGTGAGCCCTTGGCCCCCTTCCGCGCCTTTGCCTCTTGCGCATCGAGCCCTGAGGCGCGTACGTCAAGCCGGGAACCATGAGGAGCAAGAGATGGCCGGAAAGATTCGCTGGGGCATCCTGTCGACCGCCAATATCGGCATGCAGAAGGTGACGCCGGCCATAATGGCCTCGCACAGTTCCGAAGTGGTAGCCATTGCCTCGCGCGATGCCGCCAAGGCGCGGGCCGCTGCCGACCAGCTCGGCATAACCAAGGCCTACGGCTCCTATGAGGAACTCTTCGCCGATCCCGGGATCGACGCCATCTACAATCCCCTGCCCAATCACCTGCATGTCCCCATGACCCTAGCCGCCGCCAGGGCGGGCAAGCATGTGCTCTGTGAAAAGCCGATCGCCCTCTCCGCCGCCGAGGCCGAGCAGCTGCGCGACATCCCGAACGGCATTGTCTTCATGGAAGCCTTCATGGTGCGCTTCCACCCGCAATGGGCGCGGGTTCGCGAGATCATCCGCTCGGGCGAACTGGGCGAAGTCCGCGCCATCAACGCCATCTTCACCTATCACAATGTCGACCCCGCCAATGTGCGCAACCAGGCCGATATCGGCGGCGGCGGCATCATGGATATCGGCTGCTACCCGATCACGGCGGGGCGCTATTTCTTCGAGGCCGAACCCAGCCGCGTCGTCTCGCTGGTCGAGCGCGACCCGACTTTCGGCACCGACCGCCTCGCCAGTGTCATGGCCGATTTCGGCGGCGGCCGCCAACTGAGCTTCACCTGTTCCACCCAGGCCGCGCCGCACCAGCGCGTGCAGGTCTTCGGCACCAGGGCCAAGGCCGAGATCATCATCCCCTTCAATGCCCCGGCCAATATGCCCACCGCCATCACCATCGATGTCAGCGGCACCGTCGATGGCTCGCTGGCCCGGCGCGAAATTCTGCCTGCCTGCGACCAGTATACCGAACAGGCCGAGGCCTTCGCCCGGGCGGTGCTGGGCATTGCGCCCCTGCCCTATGGCGTCGAGGACGCGATTGCCACCATGCGGGTGATCGACGCCATTTTCGAGAGCGAAAAGACCGGCGCCTGGGCCAGCGTGAAGCGCTAATCCAGTTCCGGACCCAGCAGCCGCGCGGCCAGCAGCTTGAGATCATCGGCCAGCGTGTCGGCGGCGATGGACTTTTGCGCCACGCCGAAACTGGCGTCGAGCAAAAGCCGCGCCAGACGCGCTGGGTCACCGACCCCAGCTGCCGCCAGTTCGGTTTCGAGGCGCGTACGCACCCTGAGGTCCGAGGCGGCAAACAGGGCGGTGGCCTGGCGATGGGCCGAGAACAGTTCATCGACATGCGGCGATGTCGCTATGGCCGCGGCGATGACCCCGAATTCGGCGGCCAGCGCCACCCCGATACGCTCGGTCAGCAGCCCAGGCCCGGCCATTGCCGCATCGAAACTGGCCAACTTGTCGGCGACCAGTTGCTCGAGAATGGCGAGGAACACTGCGTCCTTGTCGGGAAATTCGGCATAGAGGGTGGGCTTGGCCATGCCGGCACCCCTGGCAATGGCTTCCATCGTCGTGGCCCGCAGGCCCCGGCGCAGGAACAGCTCGCGCGCCGCCGCCAGGATACGCTCCCGCTTTTCCAGGTGCCGGTCAGAGATCATCGCAAATCTGTGTTCCTGCTACTATTGAACGAATTGAACGATGTACGTATATATCGTTCAATTCTTGAGGAGACCAGCCATGTCCGTGCCCGTCCCGACCCAACCCGACCGCGTCCTGCTCACCGGCATTTCCGGTTTCTTGGGCGGCCATGTCGCCCTGTCCCTGCTCAAGGCTGGTTATAGCGTGCGCGGCAGCCTGCGCAACCTCGGTAGGGCCGAGGTGGTGCGCGATACGCTGCGCCGCGCCGGCGCCGACGTTTCCCGGCTCGACTTCGTCGAACTCGACCTGCTCTCAGACAAGGGCTGGGACGAGGCCATGGAGGGCGTGCGCTATCTCCAGCATACCGCATCGCCCTTTGTCATCGACCTGCCCGAGGACAAGATGGAGCTGATCCGCCCCGCCGTCGAAGGCACCGAGCGGGCGCTCAATGCGGCGCTGCGGGCCGGGGTGGAGCGGATGGTCCTCACCTCCTCCATGGCCGCCATCGCCTATGGCCACGACAAGGGCCGGACCACCCCCTTCACCGAGAAGGACTGGACCAATCTCGATGGGCGCGGCGTCAACGCCTATATCGAATCCAAGACCCTGGCCGAGCAGCGCGCCTGGGAAATCATGCGCGCCGCCGGCCGCGAGGCCGATCTCACCACCATCAATCCCAGTGCCATTCTGGGGCCACTACTCGACACCGATCCCGGCACCTCGGCGCTGATGGTCAAGCGCCTGCTCGACGGCTCGGTACCGGCCCTGCCCCGCATTCCCTTCGTCATCGTCGACGTGCGCGACATTGCCGATGCCCATGTGAAGGCCATGACCGACGATCGGGCCCGCGGCCGGCGCTATCCCATGGGCGAGAAGTCCATGCTGATGGGCGAGGTGGCCGACATTGTCCGCACCGTGGCAACAGGACGTCGCGTGCCTCGTCTGAACATGCCGGATTGGGCCCTGCGCCTCTATGCCCTGTTCGATCGCGACGTGCGCGGCATCCTCAATGAGCTGGGCGTGCTGAAAAAGCTCGATTCAAGTGCCGCCGTGGCCCTGCTCGGCCGGCCGCTGCTGGCCGCGGAGCGTGCCATTGCCGATACCACGCGCTCGCTGATTGAAAGGGGCATTGCCTGACGCCGGCCGCGTCGCAACCCCTTGCCCTTGGCCGCGATATTGTCCATATACGCCCTTGGTGAGGGGCTGTAGCTCAGTTGGGAGAGCGCGTCGTTCGCAATGACGAGGTCAGCGGTTCGATCCCGCTCAGCTCCACCATTCCAAAGAAAATCAAGGACTTAGCAACGGGTTTTGCTTGGTGGGACATCCAAGTGAGACATTGGCGTGTTCAATCCTACTTACCTGCAACGCTCCCGGCACGGCATCTACTACTTCCGCTGGCCACTGCCGCGTTGTGCGAACCCATTCCGACAAGCATCAAGCCTCAAGCTGTCGCTACGCACCCGCGACCCCAAAGAGGCATTGCGGCTGGCGATGCCGTTGAGCTATCTCGCGCTCAGGATTAGCCAGAGAGGGCAGCAGGGCGGCATGGACCACAAAGAGCTACGTGCCCTTCTTTTGGAGCATTTCGGCCGTTTCCTGGCCGCGAGAAAGGCCGCAATCGACACGGCGGGGCCGCTATCGGGAGCCGACCGTGAGTTGTTGCAAACGACGGTCGATGTACTGTGTTCCCGCAGGAGCAAAATACATAGATGGCGCTGCTGGCGAGCTAGACACCTCCTACAGTAGCGTCTGCATTTTTAGGTCCACGCTGCTATTAGGAGCCATGCGTTGAAACCTTGGCCATTTGAGAATTGCCCCTAGGAGGGCCATTGAGCGGCAAAGGGGGCCTTCTGGTCCAGCACCCAATCTTGCTCCAAAAGCCCGCCCTTGGCCGCCTCTGGTGATCCAGCGAGGGTTTGGGACCAGCCTTCAGTGGCCCCAAGCAACTAGCGCTGCTTCTGCCTGATCCGGTGCATTCCTGATCCGCAAAATTGTCTGCCGGGTCAAGCCCGCGACCTTGGCAATGTCGGATGCCCCCTTACCCTGGCCTAACATGTCTTGCACGAGCTGGTACTGCTCCCGGCTGTAGCTCGGCTTGCGCCCTCTGTACTTGTCGGCCTTTGCCGCGACCTTGGCATGTTGGATTCCGGCCTTCTGTGCTTCCTTGGTTGCTTCTGCCTGGGCCTGTGCAGTTGCTGCCATGAAGGCAATAAGTGCATCTCGAACGGCCTGCTGGATTGGGTCGGTTGTCGTCCCGTCGAAGGTCATGTTGTTTATGACCGTTCTGATGGTGACGCCCCTAGACAGAAACTCCTGGATCGTATCGCACACGTCCCGGTAGTTGCGGCCCAGGCGATCAACCCAGCGGACAACCAGCGTATCGCCACGCCTGAGCATATCAAACAACCGCTTGCCTTCTGCACGCTCCCTTAGGTTGGTGCTCAGGCCGGAAACGCCGTCATCGGCAATAACCTGGTCAATGTCAAAACCCGCCTGACGAGCCTGTGCCTCTTGATGCTGGATTGTTTGATCAGCCGTGGAGACTCGTGCGTAAAGTATGGTCTGCATTGGATATATCCGAACTGTACATAAGGGTTATGTACGTTGATATATCTGTACGTTAGATGGTGTCAACCCTTATGGACATGCCTGGAATGGGCTCCATTGATGTACTCTAGGGTATACCTTAACGGCCATCAGTGCATTTTGATCTACCTAAGCCGTGGCTCCCTCTTGGTATTACCTGGAGACCACTAGCGATGATGTATCCTGCTTATATTCCCCGTCGGAGACGGACTGAAACTGATACCGGATTTGGCGTTTCTTCCTTCCACCGTTGGCGAACGGCGCGCTGATATCTGAGGGCATTACCCGATAGACACACTGAGCGATGATTGTAGAGCCTGCTTTTATTCCATATAGGGAGGGAAATGCTAACCCATTGTTTTTAAATGTGAATGCATAAGGTAGCCTACGGTGTTGGCCATGCTGCAAATTCAGGTGCGCCCCGCCCTCTCGCAAACAGCAAGTTCAGACGGCTTTAGAGCAAGTCTTATTGGATATAACACCAGTTCTCGAAATTGACGGAGGCGGTAGGGGTATGGGGGATTTTGGCCGCACCGGTGACTTAGTATCCCGTACGAAAAAATTCGCTGTTTCCAGATACGAAGATCACACACAACATTACGTGACGGAAGCAAAGTCGAGATTGGGGGGGGGGTAATGGTTGAGCAGATGTTCTTGCGCATTGGACGGTTCCTTGCATCTGAGGCAATCGCGGGACGACGAACAACTTACAGGGAGTTGGCAGTGGCAATTGGGTGGCATCACCCAACAGGTCGGGGCTTAGGCTCGCACCTATGGCAGCTGCTTAACTTTACTAGTGCGGAAAACCTGCCTTGTCTGACGGCGGTGCTGGTTCAGGCAGGCACATCCGCACCGCCATCAGAGGCGCTGGCCTACATCCGCGAGGTCTACGGTGACATTGATGTGTCCGATGAGCAGACGAGGGTCTTTAACTTCGACTGGAGCCGCGTCGGTCACTTCAGCTTTCCAGTGGTTGAGGCACCGGCCATCAACTTTGATCGTATCTACGCCACACGGACATGGGGCTTCGACCCGAAACGTTGGGGGATGACAGGCTTTAGCCAGGAATGGAGTCGCGACCGAATTTTGGCAGAGATGGGGAACGAGCCTATATACGTGGTTAGCTTCTGTAGCCAACATTCTGAAGTGGTTGATGGGCAAACGGATCGGTACACCATCGCTCCGCAAGATCGAGCTCGTGTACTTGGGATTTCGGAGGTCCAGCCTGTTAAGGCCGGGCACGAAGGTCATACGGATCCTGAGGCTATCCAGCAGATGGAGGTGGATTGGGGTGGGCAACGATGGCAATACGGACTCGAAAACAGTCGTGCATGGTCAATAGTAGCGCGACCATGGACCAAAGAGGTGCTGCCCAATGCGCGATCCACCTCCTGGGAAGCAACTGTAGGAATTGTAGCTCTGACCACGGAAGAGAAGCGGCTCTTGCGTCAGTACCAGCTAAACGAAGAGCCCGTTTACGGGAAAGTGCAGCGCCAGGTGGCTTTCGCACTACGTGAGCCCATGCACACGACGTACCTCGCCATTTGCGACAATCCAACGGTGCTGGCAAAGACCAATGCGCCATTGGGAACAAAGTTGGTAAAGATCGGAGTTTCTGGAGATACGGATAGACGCCTAAGAGACCTCAACGAGCATCACTTTGCGAAAATATTTGGAGTGTCCTTTTCTATGTACGCGACGAGACGCTGGGACACCCAAGCGGAGGCGTTAAGCAGAGAGACTTCCGCTCTGGAGTGGGCGCTGGACAATGCCACCGAACACGCCTCTGGCGAGTACTTCTACATGACTGATCAGCAGATCGGAGAAGCCCTGTTGAAAGTCAAACCAGCGAAGAGAGTACGCTAGGCATCCCTTTGCCCTTACGTGGCTAGTTGGCGCAGGAGTCCTACAGTCCACGAATTCAGGGACATTATGGCTTCGGTCAAACAAACGGTTGGCAGAACAAATCATCGTCCATGGCTGGGCAAACGAAGGGCATACGGTCCATTCGCCAACCGAACCAGTTGCATTACTGTTCCGTGCTCTATAGCAGGCACGCCGACCTCCTTAGTCAGCCAAGCGTTCGGCCCATCCCGCCTACATTTCCAAATGCCATCCGACCCGTGCGGGTCTCTAACGCTCACCACGCCATCCACCACTTCTACCAACGTCGAGAACCGGAAAGACCGATCTATAGCTGAATAGGTCCCGAATCCGAGATGTCGCGTGTCAGTCTCAAGATGACCTTCGATCTCGACCGCTTCATCACCATTAAGCGTACGGAACTTAGTCAAGGAAACATATTGCACTGGTATTCCCGCCAAGGCCTGCTCCCAGGCCGCATCGGGACGGTTTACCACCACAGCTGTTCCACGCGGCACCAAACGAACGAGGGTCTCTGCGGAGCTAAGTGGTATCCCAAGCTCCCGGGCTAAGATCACCGCACAGTCAGCTTGTGGCTCGCAATACCTAAAGGCTCTTACCTGGGGCAGAACATGCTTTTCAAGGGAGTGCGATGCCAACTCAACTTCCACGACAAACCAGTGAGATAAGTCCCTTGCTACCAGCGCCAAGTCAGGTTTGCTGATCCTGTCCTCGTATAGAAATGAGCCACCAAATACGACGCATTGGTGCTGAGGATAGAAGCAGTTGAGCGCCTTAACCGCTGACGCTTCGAACTCAACCTCTAACGTACTGTCTGGGTCTGCCACGACAAACTGCCGCTCCAGTACACAGTCGCCGACCATCAGCCGCTTCATTCAGTGCTCCACACCGTTTCTGCAACACCCTCCAGCTCCGCTTCCTCCTCCCGCAAACGATCGATCTCGGGTTTAGTGGCTACAAGTGTGTAGACAGTTGCAGAGTGCTTGTCAGATGAGGGGCGAAGCACACGCCCAAGGCGTTGTATTCTTTGTCTGCGCGTTGCTGTGCTGGCTGCAATGATTCCAACTTCCGTCTCCGGCACATTGAAGCCTTCGTCGAGAGCACGACACGTTACCAATACATCGAGGTTTCCCGCCCTGAAAGACGTGAGTACATCTGCTCGCGATCTCAGAGGAAGACCAGAATGGTACACACCTGCTGATATGCCATTCTCCACAAGGACCTGATAGATTAAGTCGCATGCACGAATGTCTTCGTGAAAGATGAGTATTTTTCTCCCCCGATTACGGGCAACAAGCCGTAGTGAGAGCCGCACTCTCGCTATGCTCATATTGAGCACCCGTGCTCGCTTCAACATAATCGCCACAGTGTCGGGGGCGTCTGGGCCGGATGCATCAATGGACCTAGCCAATCTACGGGTTAATCTGTCGTAGGCGACCTGCGTTTCTTCCTCTAGCTCAAAGACGATGTTGTGCAGCCTAAAAGGCACAATTACTCCATCTGCAAGCGCTTCACGGTATGTGTATCGGACGAGAACAGGTCCAAGGGTGGGGATCAGCACCTTCTCAAGACCATCGTCGTATTGCCGCTCGGGCGTAGCCGAAAGACCCAGGGTTGCAGATGGCTTAAGCGCCAGTACAGCACTAAAGCTTGGGCTTGCGGCCTTATGACATTCGTCCACGACCAGCAGGCAGTCGCCAAGTTCCTGCGTCATTGTCGCGGCTGTGTTTAGCACTGCCAAATTGACCGTGCCTCTGCGCAACCTGCCACGAGATTTGATCATGTGCACTTCGTCGAGTGACAGACCAAAATATTCAGCGACCTCTACCCACCACTGCTCCAGCAGAGCCAACGTTGGTACCACCACGAGGGAAGTCGAGCCGGGGAATGTACGGATGGCCTCTAACGCAAGGACCGTCTTTCCCCCGCCAGTGACGGCACTTATTATTCCCTTGCGTCCATTGTCAGTCCAAGCCTGCAGCGCTTTGATCTGCCAGTCGCGGAGCTGCCTAGCCACTTAGCCCTTCTGCGCGCCAGTTATAGTGGTCTCAAAACCACCGTTCCGAACACCATCCGCAGCGTTCTCAAGCCTGAGCGTTTCCGAACGAAGAAGGTCGTTCTTCAGCCGCCTTATTGTGTCGGGGTTTCGGTTCGAGGTCATCTTCAATGTACGGTATTCGGCAATCGCATCGTAAATGTATTGTCGGATGCACTCGTCGATGGCATCCGACGTTTCTAGGGCGGTGAAGTATGGGTGAAGCCCGTTGATTATGACGTGTATGGCACCCTGCTCAGCGCCAGCTTGGATGGTCAGATGAGGCTCGTACTCGCTTGACTCTCTAAGTGACACAACCACCTTCGCGTCAGCCAAGATAGGAAGCTCTGCCACCTTGTCTTCGGGACTAAGGTTACTCACCTGCGTCGTGACGTTCTGCATGATCGTATCAAGCGGCGGTAGCACCGCGTTAACGATTGCGTCCTTTAGCTCCGGACTAGTGAACTCCTTCTTCATGCTGTCTACTAGGTCCCGTATCTTTTCACGGTTCCACGCACTAGTGCGCTCGGTACGCCGCTTCTGAGCATATAGCCGGTAGTGCTCTGAAACATCGGTGAGGAACTTCTCCAGTTCCTCCTCCTCATCCCCCTCAAACAGGATCGCATCCTTTGTGTGCGACACGTGGAATCTATCATCGAAGTTGATGACACCCGTAAGCCGCTGAGAGACTAGGTTGTTCGCGCCCTCGTCATCCACACCACCAAAGATTGCACGGGGTCTCCACGCATTTGGAAAGCCCTGTATCTGGCGCTGGTTCTGAAACAAGGAGAAGCCGCCAAATTTTCTGCCGCCCCTTCTCAGGACGCCTATCCAGCCTGACACGGACTTCCCGTTGATGACCTTTTGAGGCAACTCCATCTTCATTGGTATCCCGGCCGCGTCCGTATCGAACTCATACTCTTCGGGGCCCTGGATTTCTTCGCCGTTGAATACCAACTTGAGCTTACCGCCCGCGATGTCGAAGCGGTACATCGATCCTAGATAACCACGGATGGTCTCTTCCGTGCGCGCCTGGAAATTTCGGTTTAGTTCGGTAATGATGATCTTCGTGTAGTGCGCGTCCTCGCTAACCGGCCTACTCGTGAGAGGAACTCGCTTCCCCTCAAATGCAATGCCTGCGACATCGACGGTCGCGGTCCACTCCTCGCCACTTGACCACTCAGCCGTTACCACCTGCCATCTACGTCCGATCCAACACGCTGCGGTTTTCATACCCATGCCAAAGCGAGAACGCCCTACGCTGTCGGCTGTGGGCACAGCAATCTTGAGACCAGCTACGAGCTTGTCCCGCGTCATGCCAATGGAGTTGTCGGATATAGTGATAGTACGTCTGAGCCGGTCGTAGGTGATCTCCACCACGAGCGGTGTACCCTCACTCTCTAGAACCTGGTCTATTATGCCATGGTGGTTAGTGCGTGACTGAGTTGAGTTATCAATAAACTCTCCCAAGGCATGCCACATCGTATAACTTAACCTAGCATAGGCGGCAATTGCGCCTTGTCCTATGCTGAAATCAGTTTCGGTATCATTAGTGTCAGCCACCATCATCCCCCTCGGCCATTAATTGCGGGAAGCGCCCACGCGACCCCTCAGCGTAAACCTCGTTTGCTTCTACACTAAGCCACTTACGACCAAGCAGCTCGGCCGTTGCGCCAGTAGTGTTAGAGCCTCCAAATGGATCAAATACCAGATCACCCTTGTCGGTCAAAAACTCCACAAAGAACGCTACAAGACTTGCCTGCATGCGAGCGGGATGCGCAGGAATGCCCCGTTTCTCGCAGTACGTCCTGTAAGCGGCATCCCAAGACGTGTTGGAATACTTTAGAACGGCCTCTGGAAGCCTGGCATCATCGCCCACCTCAAGGACACTTGGCGCTATCGCCCCCCCATGATTGGTAAGAAAGCCCGTCTCAGAGACAACGTGCCCGGACGGCCGCTTACCAGCATTGTACTTACCAGTCCGCAGCAATGCCTGCATGTCCTTGCCATAGGGAAGCAGAACGTTTCGATTGTTGGCCTTAGGCCTCGGCGTTTTCGACAGCCACCAGACGTGGGTGAAGCTGTCTTTCAGCCGTACGCGATCAACATTTACCCATGCCGCTGGACTAGGTAACCGAGCAGGATTGTGACAAATGACGTGCTGGCAGAGATGCAGATCGGCCGCCCGCTTGAAGGCTAACAGTGCTTCTAATGGAAGCGTAGACATCTCGGGCACACCGGGCTCCCACGCATTCCCAATTTCGATCACGATAGACCCATCGTCTGTAAGCAGCTGCGTGAGAGCGGGTGCTAGCGACTTGAGCCATTCCAGGTATTCCTGCCCAGTGGAGTTGCCGTACGACTTCTTCTTGAGAAGTGGAAACGGGGGAGATGTCATGACCAATGAAACCTTGCCCAGCACGTTCTCAATGGGCTTGGTCTGGAACACCTCCTCTATCCGGCCGACATACATCGATCCCAGAGCCGTAGAGTACGCTTCTGAGATCATTGAAGATGGCTTCGGCTTGATAGGAGCGTTCAAGTTCATAGCTGGTCCAGCGCGATAGAGTACAAAGGCTCTACAGCAGCTGGCGCCCCAATCGGCGCGACTTGCATTTGAACCTTACCCGATTTTGCACGCTTCGAGTGCGCTTGCCACAGCGGATGACAACTTTTCCTGTACCTTCTGGCGTCCAAGGGTGCAGACGCAACGTAGATGGCGCCAGCTAAATGCATCAAGGGACACGTAGCTCCGTCGGGCGCAACTTCGAGCTGTTGGTGATAGATGCCCAGGATTTTCGGGCTCTTGGAACGTACCGTCATGCACTAGCAGGAGATGCGCAAGGACTTAACCCAGACGATGGTACTTGCCTTTCGGCACTCCGATTGAGATGGTGAGGCATGTAGGTGGGGCATTTGTCCCACCGCCCATCCTACAGAACCCAAGCAGTCCGGGCTTCTCAGACAATGGTGGACGCCCCGCTCAGCTCCACCATTTTTCCAGCATTGTCGGATCGTGCCAACGAACGCCTGTCTCAAGCGACGGCGTCGCGACGGCCCCGGGTTTCGTCGAGCATGATCACCCTGTTGCGCCCTTCGGCCTTGGCCGCGTAAAGGGCCCTGTCCGCCTCGGCAACAAGGGTCTGCCAGGAGCCGGCTTGCCCGCCGGCCGACACCGCTACCCCAATGCTGATGGTCACCGTGCGGCCGATAGGCGACTTGGGATTGGGCAGCTTCAGCGCCGCGACCCGGTTCCGCAGCCTTTCGGCCACGGCCACCGCCTGGCTGGGTGTGACGCCCTTGAGCACGACCAGGAACTCCTCCCCGCCGAAGCGGGCGACATGATCCCGATCCGGCCGCAGCGTATCGGCCAGGGCGCGGCTGACGCTGACCAGGCACCGGTCGCCCTCGGCATGACCAAGATGGTCGTTGAGCCGCTTGAAATAGTCGATGTCGCACATCAGCACAGCAATCCCCGCCGCCTGCTCCCTTGGCTCGGTGGCCAGGCTGGCGAGGATTTCGTCCATCGACCGACGATTGGGCAGGCTGGTCAGCGGATCGGTCTTGGAGAGGGCGTCCAGCCTTCGGTTCATCTCGAGCAGTTCGCGCGCACGCCCGGCATCGCGCAGTTCGAGCAGAAAGGTGCGATGCGCCAGGATGGTGATCGTGTGCCGCGCCACGACCATGGCCGCGACGCCCCCGGCGAAGAACAGGAAAGCAGAAATGGCGCTGGTGGCGGTCAGGGCCGGATTGATCAACTGCAGGACCAGGTAGATGACCATGCTGCTCGCCGCCAGCAGGATGGGGACGGCCATGGAAACATTGAAGATGATGATGGCCGAGACGGCGACAAACAGCATGACGCTGAGATAGCGCTCGTGGAACTCGTCCCCCGCGGCCACCCCCATCATGCCGACGGCGGCCAGAATGACAACCAGCCCGGCCAGAAGCCCAAAATCCAGGAATCGCGCTGGCCGATCTTTGCCCCAGAGCCAATAGACCGCCACAGCGGCCGGGGGAATGAAGGCTGCCGGCAGCATCATGGCCGTGGTGGCGTCGTGCGGCAACAGCAGCAGATTGGCGCAAAGGGCAATCAGGTCGAGAAAGATCACCCAGCTCATCCATGATCGCACGATCTTGGATGTCTGCTTGAAGGAGCGCTCCCGGAAGGCCGCGTAGAGCTCCGGGCTGAGGCGAATATCGCGCGTGCGACCGCCCAGCAGGCGTTTGGCCTCGTCCGCCAGATCTGCATGGTTCAGTTGCGCCACGTCTGCTGGCCTCCCGCCAGCCTTCATTGTCCAGCTTTCAGCATGCTGTGGCCGCGTTAATGTCGGCTGAATGATCGACTGCAAAAGCGCCGTTTGCCTACTTGGGTGCAAAACGTCGTAGTCTATTAAGTACTTTCCCCGCATTTAATGGGCCATGCCGTCCGATTGCATCGATTGACAGTGCGGAAAATGACCCGGTCCTCCAATCCGAACCCGTTCACCAGCCAGCCATTGCATCGCTGCCCGGCGCTTTCCGCGCCGGCCCCGTCACGAAGATGCACCCTCAGCGGGGAGGCAGGATGGTGAACCGCGTTCCGCAGGGGCTTTCGCACACGAATGGGGCGATCGGCATGCAAGGCGACAGCCCGTTTGACACAGCCAATGGCGGCCATTGGTCCTTCGCCTTCGAAAATACCGGCCAGGGTGTCTGGGATTGCGACGTCAGGGCGGACCATGTGCGCTATTCACGCATGTGGAAGCAGATGCGCGGCTACGAGCCCGACGAGTTCGTGGACAGCGCCTTTGCCGCCTGGATGGAGCGGGTTCATCCCGATGACCGGGCCCATGTTCTCGAACAGATGGCCAAGCAGAACAGCCAGGCCGTCAAGGTCAATGCCTTCGAATATCGGGAGCGCCACAAGCTGGGGCACTATGTCTGGATCCAGAGCCTGGGCGCCGCCATTGCCTGGGCCCCGGACGGCACGCCGACCCGGGTCATCGGCACCGATACCGATATCACCGAGACCAAGCAGGCCGAGCTGGAGCGCCAGCAGTTGGCTCTGCGGCTCGAACTGGCCATGGAGTCCTCGCGCGATGGCGTGACCATCCTCGACCTCGAAACGCTCACGGTGGTGCAGGCCAACCAGGCCTTTGCCAGCATGCTGCAGCGCCAGGTCGAGGACGTGGTGGGCAGGCACCCCTGGGAGTGGGATGCCAGGACCAGCCGGGAGGAAATCACCGCGTTCCTCCGGGACAGCGGCGACGCACTTTCGCCCGACCCCATGCTGTTCGATGCCCTGCTCAGGCGCGAAGACGGGAGCCTCGTCGAGGTGGAAGTCGGGTTCTCGTTTTTCGAGGCCGGCGGCCGCCGATTTGCCTATAGCACCATCCGCGACATCACCGAACGCAAACGCGTGGAGCAGGCCCTGCGGTCCGAGACGGAGCTTCGTCGTCTGGCGGTCGAAACCTCCCATCGCGGCATTGCCCTGATCGCCCTGGATAAGGGCACGATCGTGCAGGCCAACCAGGCTTTTGCCGCCATGCTGGGGGTGAGCCGGGACCAGGTCACCGGCACCACGCTCTGGGACTGGGAAGCGGTTCCCGGCGAATGCATTCTGCAGGTCGTGCTGGCCGAGACCGAGACGGGGACGACCGCCCCGGCCAGCCACTACACGTCCACCGTGGTCCGGGCCGACGGCAGCCTGGTGCAGGTCGAGGTGGAAGCCAATGTCATCGTGGTCGACGACAACCGCTATTGCCACTTGGTGATGCTGGATGTCACCGCCAGCCGGGCCAGCGAGATGGCTCTGCGCCAGAGCGAAGAAAAATTCCGGACCATGTTCGAGAGCACGCGGCGATTCATCACGCTGCTCAGGCCCGATGGTCGGATCATCGAGGCCAATCCCATCGGCTACAAGTTCACCGGCCTGGACCCGCACACCGCTTCGGGACTGCTGTTCTGGCAGGGACAATGGTGGCTCGACGACGCCGGCCGGGACCAGGTCCGCGATGCCGTCAGCCGCGCCGCCGCCGGTGACTATGTCAGCCTCCAGCTCGGCGTCACCGAGCTGGACGGGACCGTTTGTTTCGCCGACCTGGGCATCGGTCCCATCCGGGATGGCGCCGGAGAAGTCGTCCAGCTCATGGCCGAAGCGACCGACATCACGGCCCTCAAGCGCGCCGAAACCGAACTCGCTCAGAGCCAGATGCGCTGGAGCCATGCCCTCGAAAGCGCCGGACAGGGCGTCTGGGAATGGAGCCGGGGCGATCCCCAGACCCGGGGCTCGCGCACCTGGAAGATGATGCGCGGCTATGCCCCCGACGAAGATATCGACTTTACCTTCGAAGCCTGGCTCGGTCGATTGCACCCCGGTGACCGCGACCGCATCCGCGCGACCATCCTGCAGCAGCAGGATAACCGGCTGGAATACAATTCCTTCGAATACCGGGAACGCCACAAGGCCGGCCACTATGTCTGGATCAACAGCGTCGGCGCCGCGGTGGAATGGGACGAAAACGGCACACCCATCCGCCGGATCGGCACCGATACCGACATCACCGAGCGCAAGCTCGCCGAACAGCGCGTGCTCGATCTCTCGCGACGGCTCGATCTCGCCCTTGAGGCCTCGCGCTTCGGCGTCTTCGAGGTGCAGCTGCATGACGGCTCCGTGCTCTGGGACGATCGGCTGTGCGAAGTCTCCGGCATTGATCGCAGGAACGCCCCCAAAACGGTGGCAGAGCTCGAAGCAGCCATGCACCCGGACGATGTCGGCAAGGTTCGCCAGGCGCTCGACATGGCTGGCGGCGCGAGCAATTTCGAGGTCGAATACCGGTTCGTGCGGCCCGACGGAGCCAGCCGGACCATGCGGTCGCGCGGGGCCCGCTTTCAGGACGCGCATTCGGCGCCCAGGCTCATCGGCCTCACCTGGGATGTGACCGAGGAAGTCGCCCTGACCCAGAGCCTGCAGGTCGCCAAGCATCTGGCCGAAAGCCGCAATGTCGAGCTCGAACGGGCCAAGGAACGCCTCGAATTCCAGTCCCTGCACGATGCCCTGACGGGACTGCCGAACCGGCGCTACCTCGACAAGGTGCTGGAGCGGCACGCCAGGCAGTCCCTGCCCGAGGCGGGGAACATGGCCCTGCTCCACATCGACCTCGACGGTTTCAAGCAGATCAACGATACGCTCGGCCATATCGCCGGCGACGCCATGTTGATCCATGTGGCCGGCCTCCTGCGCGAAAATATAGGTTCCCAGCAGTTTGCGGCCCGCGTCGGCGGCGACGAATTCATCATCGCCTGCCCCGGCGAAACCCGGCCCGAACGCCTGCAGGCGCTTGCCGGCCGGCTCATCGAAGCAATCCGCCAGCCGGTGCCGCATCAGGGACAGCTGTGCCGGCTGGGCGCCAGCATCGGCATCGCCGTGGAACAGGGAAGCGATTTCAACGCCCAGCGGGTGCTGATCAATGCCGACGTCGCCCTCTATCAGGCCAAGGGCAAGGGGCGGAACCGGCACGAATTCTTCTCGGCGGCGCTGCAGGAGGAGATCGCTTCGGAAAAGCACATCGCCGACGATATCCTGCGCGGCATCGAGCAGAATGAATTCGTTCCCCACTACCAGCCGCTTGTCGATGCCAGCACGTTCGAGCTTGTCGGGCTTGAGGCCCTGGCGCGCTGGAACCACCCCGTGGACGGCCTGCTCGCGCCCTTCCGCTTCCTCAAGGTCGCCGAGCGACTGGACGTGCTCGGCGCCATCGACCACATGATCCTGGAGCGCAGCATCAAGGACATGGAGGGCTGGCAGGCGCTGGGCGTCAACGTGCCCTCGGTTTCGGTCAATGTCACCTTTCAGCGGCTGACCGATGACAAGCTGTTGCCCGGATTGCGCAGCCTCGACATCCGGCCGGGAACCATTTCCTTCGAGTTCCTCGAATCGATCGTCCTCGATGAGCTCGACGACAAGGTCGCCGCCACCATCGAGCAATTGCGCGAGCTGGGAATCGCCATCGATGTCGATGACTTCGGCACCGGCCACACGTCCATCGTCAGCCTGCTCAAGCTCAGCCCCCGCCGCCTCAAGATCGACCGGCAACTGATCAGCCCGGTCGCCCAGTCTCCCGAGCAGCGGCGGCTCATCGCTGCCATTGTCGACATCGGCGCCTCATTGGGAATTGCGGTTGTCGCCGAGGGCGTCGAGACCATGGAAGAGGCCGCCATCCTGCGCGATCTGGGCTGCGATGCCCTGCAGGGCTACGCCTTCGCCCGCCCCATGCCGGCGACGGAGATTGCGGCCTGGATCAGGACCTCAAGCGGCAAGGCCCCAAGCGAGGCCTCTCGTCCGCAGCGGCTGGCGCGAGGTTAGCCGCCCTTTTCCATCCGGCCCGCTGCGCGGTCGAAGCCTTGGGAAATGGCATCGCGCATGGCCAGCCGCGCCGCATGGGCGTCGCCGTCTCTGATGGCCTCGGCAATGCGCCGGTGCACCCCGACAGTGACGGCCAGCGCCACCGGATCGTTGACCGGGGAAGAAATGGTGAAGGCGGCCGTCAGCGCCATTTCCACCAGGGCGCTGATCGAGGCCATGAAGGGATTGCCCGAGGCCTCGGCCACCGCCTTGTGGAATTCGAGATCGTAGCGGGCAAAGTCCGCCGGCGTGGCCGATCCGGCCATCCTGTCCACCCAGCCGATCATTGCCGCCGCCTCCTCGGGGCCACAGCGTTCCGCCGCCAGCGCCGCGGCCTCGATCTCGATGCCGATGCGCACTTCGGCAAGGCTCCTGAGGAAACTCACTTCCGGACCCAGCTCGAAGAACCAGGCCAGCACATCGCCATCGAAGAGGTTCCAGCGATTACGCGGCAAGACCCGGGTGCCGATGCGGGCGCGGGCCTCGATCAGGCCCTTGGCCGCCAGGGTCTTGAGCGCCTCGCGCAACACCGTGCGGGAGACCCCGAAGCGGTCGAGCAATTCGCTGTCCGATGGCAGGATTTCACCCTCGGCATAGCGTCCCGAGACGATGGCGAGGCCCAGCTCCCACAGCACGTCGGAATGCAGGTTCCGCGCCGGACTGCGCCCGGAAAGCGCCGCGATCAGATCGCCTGAATGTCGTGCGCGTCCGCCGGACCTGTCCATTGCCACTCCACTTCACCTCAGCCTCGTCCGACCTAATCACAGGCCAATTAGTATGACAATAATGCCGCCCGTCGGCGCACTGGACAGTTTCGCATCCGCCGCGCCATGGTGGCGCCTTGCTGACTTCCGGATTCGCACCAAAGGACTTTGCCATGACCACCGCCGCAACCATCGACGCCGTGCTCGAAAAGGTCGATTCGGGGCTGGATCAAAGTCTTGAACGTCTGTTTCACCTTCTGCGCATCAAGTCCATCTCCACCGACCCCGCCTATGCCGCCGAATGCCAGAAGGCGGCCGACTGGATCGCGACCGAGCTCAATGCCCTGGGTTTTGACGCCTCGGCGCGCCCCACGCCGGGCCATCCGGTCGTCGTCGCCCACGGGCCGGCCCAGCCCGGCCCGCATGTCCTCTTCTATGCCCACTATGACGTGCAGCCGGTCGATCCGCTCAACCTCTGGCACACCGATCCCTTCGACCCCCAGGTCGTGGAAAAGGACGGGCGCAAGGTGATCGTTGCCCGCGGTGCTTCGGACGACAAGGGCCAGATGCTGACCTTCATCGAGGCCTGCCGCGCCTGGAAAGAGGCGACCGGTTCGCTGCCCGTCCGCGTTTCGCTCATGCTCGAAGGCGAGGAGGAATCGGGTGGCAAGAACCTCCCCCCCTTCATGCGCGACAATGCCGAGGAGCTGAAGGCCGATATTGCCCTGGTCTGCGACACCGACATGTGGGACCGCCAGACCCCCTCGATCACCACAATGCTGCGCGGCCTCGTCGCCGAGGAGATCGAGATCACCGCCGCCAACAAGGACCTGCATTCGGGCATGTTCGGCAATGCGGCGCGCAATCCCAACCAGGTCCTGGCCGAAATCGTCGCCAGCCTCCGCGCGCCCGACGGCTCGGTGACCCTGCCCGGCTTCTATGACGACGTGGCGGAAATCTCGCCGGAGCTGAAAGCCCAATGGGCCGGTCTCGGTTTTGACGACAAGGCCTTTCTGGGCGAAGCGGGCCTCTCCGTCCCCGCCGGCGAACAGGGCCGCAGCGTGCTCGAAATGCTCTGGGCCCGCCCCACCTGCGAAATCAACGGCATGATCGGCGGCTATACCGGCGACGGGTTCAAGACCGTCATTCCCGCCAAGGCCTCGGCCAAGATTTCCTTCCGCCTGGTCTCGGGCATGCAGCCCGACAAGATTCGCGCCGCCTTCCGCGCCCATGTCCAAAGCATGCTGCCGCCCGACTGCAGTGTGAAATTCACTGCCCATGGCGGCTCGCCCGCCATCACCGTGCCGGCCGATGGCGACTACCTGCGGCTGGCCCTCAAGGGTCTCTCGGATGAATGGAACAAGCCGGCCGTGATCACCGGTTCAGGCGGATCAATCCCGGTGGCGGGCGATTTCAAGAAGATACTGGGGCTCGATACGCTGCTCATCGGCTTTGCCCATGTCGACGACCAGATCCACTCGCCCAATGAGAAATACGACCTTGAAAGCTACCACCGCGGGATTCGCAGCTGGGTCCGGGTGCTTGGGTCGCTGGCGCAGTAGCGCTTGGTCACCTGCCCCTGCCACCCTCCCCCTTGCGGGGAGGGCAAGCAGAGCTTGGGTCCGCCAGGACCCTAGCGGCGCTCGGGTGGGGGTCTTTACGCCAAAACCACCGCCAGGATCGCGATCACCGCCGGCACGGTCTGGATGAAGAGGATCTTCCGGCTGGATGTCACCGCGCCCACGATTCCCGCCACGGCCACGCAGGCGAGGAAGAACAGCTGGATCTGCCAGGCAAAGGCCGGGTCCGGATGCACCAGGCCCCAGATGAGACCGGCCGCGAGGAAGCCGTTATAGACGCCTTGATTGATCGCCAGCACCCTGGTCTGGCGCGCGAAATCCGGCTTGAGCCCGAACGCCTTGTGGCCGCGCGGCGTGTCCCACCACAGGACCTCGAGCAGAAAGATATAGACGTGCAGCAGGGCCACCAGCCCTACCAGGATCATCGCAACCAGAGCCAAACCGGCCTCCGTCATGTTTCGCGCTTCCGGACCACCCCGAAACGCCTCTAACCATTGAGTTTGCGCAAGAGTTTTTCCATGCGCTCGCGCTTGGCTCTTTGCGTGATCGTGCCGAGACGCGCGCGAATGGCCGCGATCAGGCCCGGTTTCTCGCCCGGCGTCACGACGCTCGCCGTCTCCTCCGCATAGGTCGGAAACTGGTTGGGCGCGGCCGTTCTGAGGCGCTCCACCAGGATCGGCACGGCCTTGTCGGCATAGCCGGCGCGGGCCAGCTTGGTCAGAAGCGAGGTGCAGCGATCCTTGGCGATGACCGAACCCCGGTCGGCCGCCTCGATGATCCTGGGCAGTTCGGCCGCAATCTGCTCGGCCCGCATTTCAGCCACGGTATCGAGCACGCTCATGGCGCCCCACACCTGGCGATTAGTCTTGCTGCCCAGCGCCTCAAGAAACACCGGGCAATGCCCGCCGATCAGGTCCGGATCGCGCGCCCCGATCTCGTAGAGCACCTTCATCGCGTCGTTGCGTTGGCGCGGCGTGCCAGAGCGCACCAGGTCGACCAGTTCGCGCACACCCTCTTTGTCCCTGGCCGCAGCAATCGCCTCGGCCAGTTCGACATTGGGCCGTTCATCTCGCCGGTCCAGGGCCCCGGCCAGGCGATCGGCAATGCTCATGCCTCGACCGCCACGTCCAGCGCCAGCTCGACCATATCCTTCAATGAGGTCTGCCGCGCCTCGGCATCGATCTCCTCATGGGTGATCAGGCAATCGGTCATGGTGCAGATGGTCAGGGCCTTCACCCCGAACCGCGCCGCCAGCGTATAGAGCGCCGCCGCCTCCATTTCGACGCCGATCACCCCGTGATCGGGCAGCTTGTCGTAACCGGCAAAGCCGTTGGCGTGGTAGAAAATGTCCGAGGAGAGCATGTTGCCCGCATGATAGCGCAGTCCCCTGGCATCGGCCTTGTCGGCGGCCGAACGCAACAGGCCGAAATCGGCAATGGGGGCGAAATTGAAGGCGCCGAAGCGGCCCTTGACGATGGACGAGTCCGTCGAGGCGCCCTGCGCCAGCACCACGTCGCGCACCTTGACCTTGGTATTGAGCCCGCCGCAGGTCCCCACGCGGATCAGCGACTTGATGCCATAGACATTGATCAGCTCATGCACATAAATGGCCAGCGACGGCTGCCCCATGCCCGAGGCCTGCACCGAAACCGGCCTGCCCTTCCAAGTGCCGGTATAGCCGAGGCAATTGCGCACCGAATTGACCAGTTTTGGCGCCTCGAAGAACGTCTCGGCAATCCATTTGGCCCGCAGCGGGTCGCCCGGCAGCAGCACCGCTTCGGCATAGTCGCCCGGCTTGGCGTGATTATGCGGCGTGGTCATGGGGCGCTCCCGGATTTGTCCATTTGGTCAAATCAATGCCACCCACCCGGGGTAAAGACAATCCTGCGCGGGAACCGTCTGTCACCCTCAGGCGCTATTTTCTTGACGCGCGGCGCCGCCGGCCCCATTTACCGCGCGTCCCCAATGGAGGCACGAGACATGGTCGCGAAGATTTTCATCGATGGCGAAGCGGGAACCACGGGTCTGCAGATCCGCGAGCGCCTCAGCGGCCGCCGCGATCTCGAAGTCCTCTCCATTGCCCATGACAAGCGCAAGGATCAGGACGAGCGCAAGCGCCTGCTCAACGCCGCCGACGTCGCCATTCTCTGCCTGCCCGACGATGCAGCCAAGGAAAGCGTGCGGCTGATCGAGAACGACACGACCCGTGTCATCGACGCCTCGACGGCCCATCGCGTGGCCGAGGGCTGGGCCTATGGCTTTGCCGAAATGGATGTCGGCCAGACCGAGGAAATCAGCAAGGCCCGCTATGTCACCAATCCCGGTTGCTGGCCGCAGGGCCTGATCGCCGCCGCCCGGCCCCTGGTCGAGGCGCGGCTCTTGCCGGGCGACTATCCGCTCTCCTATCACGGCATTTCCGGCTATACCGGCGGTGGACGCCAGATGGTCGAGGAATATGAGGCGCTGGGCGACAAGGCCAGCCAGTACATGCCCTATGCCCTGACCTTCCAGCACAAGCACCTGCCGGAAATGGCCCATTACGCCAAGCTCAACCGCGCTCCGCTGTTCGAGCCGCTGGTGGGCAATTTCGCCCAAGGCATGTCGACAAGCCTGCCACTCCATCTCGACATGGTCGCCGATATCCCAACCGGCAAGGACCTGCATGCAGCCCTTGGCGACTTCTACGCCGCCATTCCGGACAGTTTTGTCCGCGTCGCCCCCTATGACCCGACCCTCAGCAAGACCGCCGCACTCGACCCGCAGGCCCATAACGGCACCAACACGCTGACGCTCTTCGTCTTTGCCAATGACGAGCGCGCCCAGGCGGTGATCTGTGCCGTCTACGACAACCTCGGCAAGGGCGCCTCCGGCGCCGCCGTGCAGAACCTCAACATCATGCTGGGGGTCGGCGCCCGAGAGAGCCTCGCGGCCTGACGGAAAAGCCAAAAGAATGACCAAGAATGGTCGCCCGTCACTGATCACCGATATCAGGCTTTTTGTCGGAGAGCGCTACACATCCAGTCCATACTTGGAAGGGCAGGAGGAGGTGGTTGCTTTCGGTCGACGACTGGCCTTTCTTCTGAACAGCGAGGGTTTCAGCCTCGGGTCATTTCCAGCGCTCTATGTCCTGTTCAACCCATCCATGGACCCCGGTTCGATCAGGGTTACGGATGAAGGGGGCGATTGGTGGCACCGATATGTTCATGTTGGCGTAGCTCCTGATTTTCTGACCAGCTCGGACCTATTCACGGTTGCTACTCAAGGCATTGTCGAAGCCATCATTGCCCTAAGACCCGATCAGGAGAGCGCTATCCGTAGCGCTGCCGAGACGGTGCGCGAGCATGGTGATCACCTGCGCTTTCTGTTGACACGACAGGAGACAGCAAAGCTGACCGTGGAGATATCATTCAACATTGCGGCCTGGCCTGAGCCGTCGCAACTTTTCATTGCCCATATCGAAAAGGCGAACCCGATTTACCGGGAAGCCGATCCGATTGCTCTGGGCAATCATACCGAGGGTTTTGACCTGGCTGCCGGCATCAGACTCATAGACGCCGCAAACCTGACGGAGCGGCGCCCGCCCGCATTGACCAAACTGGTCAAACGTCGCGGCTAGGGCAAAGTCATCGCAACCGTACGCTTCGGTACGGTTCAGCCTTGACCAGAACCCCGCTTTCGCGCAAAGACGCTGGTAATAGCGAGGTCTTTGCTCCCATGGACAAGTTCACATCCCTGACCGGTGTCGCGGCGCCACTGCCGATCATCAATATCGACACCGACATGATCATCCCCAAGCAGTACCTGAAGACCATCAAGCGGACTGGTCTCGGCACCGCGCTTTTCAGCGAGATGCGCTACAATGAGGACGGTTCGGAGAACCCCGAATTCGTGCTCAACAAACCCGCTTACCGCAAGGCGCAGATCATCATTGCCGGCGACAATTTCGGCTGCGGTTCGTCGCGCGAGCACGCCCCCTGGGCCCTGCTCGACTTCGGTATCCGCTGCGTGATCTCCACCAGCTTCGCCGACATTTTCTACAATAACTGCTTCAAGAACGGCATCCTGCCGCTGGTGGTGACGCCCGAGCAATTGAAGCTCCTGCTCGACGATGCCGATCGCGGCTCCAACGCCACCCTGACGGTCGATCTCGAATCCCAGACCATCAAGGGCCCCGATGGCGGCACGCTGCATTTCGACATCGACCCGAGCCGCAAGCAGATCCTGCTCGAGGGCCTCGACGACATTGCCGGCACGCTGAAATCCGATCCGTCCATCTCGGCCTTTGAAGGCAAGATGGCGGCCGAGCGGCCCTGGCTCTGATCTTGCGATGGTCGAGATCGTCTTCGAGCCTGAGCCGCTGCCCGAAACGCGCGCGGCCATTCTCGAGGGCCTGATCGCCTTCAACGATAGACAGACGGAGGGGCGCTACGCCCCGCCGCAGACGATCGTGCTCTCGGTTCGTGATCCCCAGACCGGCAAGGCGGTCGGCGGCCTTACCGCCCGCATCTCCTATAGCCGCATGTTCGTGGAACTGCTCTATGTTCCCCACACCTTGCGCGGCCAAGGTTTGGGCGCCGAACTGATCAGCAAGGCCGAGGCCGTGGCGCGCGACAATGGCTGCACCGGCATCTGGCTCGACACCTTTTCCTTCCAGGCGCCCAGCTTCTACGAACAGCTCGGCTACACCGTTTTCGGCACCCTTGCCGACTATCCTCCCGGCCACAGCCGGTTCTTCCTTCACAAAACCCTGAGTTGATCAAAAATGGTTCAGCGCGTTTCCACCGGCTCCCCCTTTGAAGCCACTTTCGGCTATTCCCGCGCCGTGCGGCACGAGGACACCGTCTATGTGTCCGGCACGACCGGCTATGACTATGCCACGATGAAAATGCCTGAAAGCGTTGGCGAGCAGGCCAAGAATGCGCTGGCCACCATCGACAAGGCATTGAAGGAAGCCGGTTCGTCGATAGAGGACACCGTGCGCGTGGTCTATTATGTCGGCGACCGTTCCGACGTGAACGAGGTCGTCGCGGCTGTTGGCCCGGTCTTCAAGGATATACGCCCCGCGGCCTCCATGCTCATCGTACAGATGATCGAAGAGGGCATGAAGATCGAGATCGAAGTCACCGCCCGCATCGGGGCCGCCACCTCGTGACCGCCGCGCCCCGCCTCGAATTCGTCGACGCGCCCAGCGCCTCCGAGATCGAGGCTGTGGTGGGTATCCTGGGCGCCGCGGCCGAGGCCCAACGTCCCGGCGGCAATTACCGCGACTATGGCTTCCTTCTCAGGGATGAAGCCGGGTCCATCCTGGGCGGGCTGACCGGATATGTCCTTTACGACTGGATGTTCATCCAGTTCGTCTCGGTTGCCGCCGAATTGCGCGGCCAGGGCTTGGGCCGGATGCTGATGCAAAAGGCCGAGGACTGGGCCCGCGAGCAGGGCCTGGGGGGCATGTGGCTCGATACGTTCGCCTTCCAGGCGCCGGACTTCTACCGCAGTCTCGGCTTCGTCGAATTCGGCACCATCGAGAACCACCCTTCCGGATCGCGCCGCATATTTTTTCAGAAGCGCCTGGCATAGAACATGACCCGTCGGCAGCTTGTCCTCATCGCTCACGCAGCGCTCCTCATCGGGGCGCTGTTTTTCATCGTGCCCTGGCTGACCACCTGGCACAGCCAGTACGGCTATCTCTTCGTCCTGACCTTCTACTGGCTTTTCTTCTGCCTGCCCGTCATCGGCTGGCACGCGCTTGAAGGCAATGACGGGCGCCTGTTCTCGGAAAAGGTCGCCTGGCGCGATTGGTGGATCATTCCGGCTTTGCTCGCCCAGGTCGGCCTCGTTGCCATCGCCAATTTCGTACCGAATACATCGATGCTCAGCCAAGGCGGCATGTATCTGGCCCTGCTGATCGCCGGTATCAATGGCCCGCTTGAGGAAATTGCCTGGCGCGGCGGGTTTCTCGGCACGTTCCGGGATCGCCCGCGGCTGGGCTTCTGGCTCGGCTGGGGCCTGTTCACGGCCTGGCACGTGCCCCTGGCCCTCAGTGTCGGCATCGCCTTCGACCATGGCGCGGTGGCGCTGATCGCCGGGGCCGCTGTCCTTGGCCTCTTCTGGAACTGGATCGCTTGGCGCACCGGCTCGGTCTTCTATACGGGCCTGGCGCATTTCCTCACCAATGTCTTCGCCTTCTGGGTCCTGTTCGACCGGAACGGATTTGTCTGAACGCCTCAATCGGCGCGCGATCAGGGCGCGGCCGGAAGACAGGCGTGGCAGATGGCGTCGATATGCCGGTGGTCGGTTCCGCAGCACCCGCCGATGACCCTGATATTGGGCAGGAGCGGCAAGAGGCGCTGATAGCGCTGCGCCAGATCCTGCCAATCCCCGATATCAAGCACGGGGCTTTCGTCGAGTTCGGCATGGCTCTTCATCGAGGCATTGACGCGCAGGCCGCCGATCCGATCCACCCAGGCGCCGGCATGCCTTATCGTGCTGGCAAAATGGATCGGATGGACGCAGTTGATCATGTAATAGGCCGGTGAGCGACCGGTCGCCTCTTCCACCGCCTCGATGGCGTCTCCCAGGGGCCGCCCGCCGGGCAGGAGGCCATCGGTCTCGAGCGTGAAAGAGAGCACGCAGGGCAGCCCCGCCTCCTCGGCCAGGCGGGCTATTCCAATGGCTTCGGGAACATTGGTCAGCGTATAGGCGGTGACCAGATCAGCCCCCGCCTCCGCGAAGGCTGCGATCTGCGCGGCGTGGTAACCCAGCGCCTCGTCCACGCTCATCACCCCGTCATATTGCCAGGCATCCCGCCTCGGGCCCATGGCGCCACTGATCACGGTTGGAACGCCCGCCGCCTCAAAATCCGCGGCAACCTCGCGGCATAGCCGAACGGCGGCGACATTGACGGCCCTCAACCTCGCCGCGTCATACCCAACCCGCCCCCCCCAATCAGGATTGGCGCGCCAGGTATTGGTATCGAACAGGAAGCCCTGGCCGGCGCGGCGGGCAATCTCGACATAGGGCGCGTAATAGTCCCGCATCACCTGCCGGCCGGCCTCGCTGTCATTGAGCTCGAACACCGTGAAATGGGGAAAGCTGTGGCCCCCGTTGAAGATGAGGTGGGTTTCGATGCCGCCATCGGTGACGAACATCTGGCCCCGCTGCTGCGGCAGTATCGGAATAGATTCGTCCATGGTGACCCCCGCTCTCGCCCAGGCAATCCGGCGGTGGGGAAATCTGCCGCCGTCATGCGGGACTGGCCTTCATTCGGCTTCCAGTCTAGCACGGCGGCATCCGTGGCGGCAGCACTAAGGCCCAACATGGCGATGGGTGCAGATCATCGGACGATTCTGCCTCAGCCGTCCTTGCGCAGGGGCCTGAAAACCTTGTATGTCGGCTCCCAATTTCAAGGTGTACCCACCAGTACGGCAAGGAGCTTGTCCCACATGGCCACCCATTCCCTTTTCCTTCTGCCCGGCGACGGCATCGGCACCGAGATCATGGTCGAGGTGGAAAAGCTCATCGCCTGGACCAATGCCGAGGGCCTGACCGACTTCTCGACCGATAGCGGCCTGGCCGGCGGCGCCGCCTATGACGCGCATGGCGTCGCCATCACCGATGAGGACGTCGCCAAGGCCAAGGCGGCCGATGCCGTGATCTTCGGCGCCGTGGGCGGACCGAAGTGGGATAACGTCCCCTACGAGCACCGCCCGGAAGCCGCCCTGCTGCGCCTCCGCAAGGAACTGGGTGTCTTTGCCAATCTCCGCCCCGCCATCTGCTATCCCGCTCTGGCCGAAGCCTCTTCGCTCAAGAAAGAACTGGTCGAAGGCCTCGACATCCTCATCGTCCGCGAATTGACCGGCGGCGTCTATTTCGGCGAACCCAAGACCATCACCGATCTGGGCAATGGCCAGAAGCGCGCGATCGACACCCAGGTCTATGAAACCTACGAAATCGACCGCATCGCCCGCGTCGCCTTCGACCTCGCCCGCACCCGCGGATCAAAGGTCCATTCGGCCGACAAGAAGAATGTCATGAAGTCCGGCGTGCTCTGGGACGAGGTGGTCAAGGGCGTCGCCAAGGACTATCCCGATGTGGAACTGCATCACATCCTGGCCGACAACGCCGCCATGCAGCTCGTCCGCACGCCCAAGCAGTTCGACGTCATGGTCACCGACAATCTCTTCGGCGACATTCTCTCCGACGTCGCCGCCATGCTGACCGGCTCGCTGGGCATGCTGCCCTCCGCCTCGCTCGGCGCGCCCGATCCGGTCACCGGCAAGCGCAAGGCCTTCTACGAGCCCGTCCACGGCTCCGCCCCCGACATTGCCGGCAAGGGCATTGCCAACCCCATCGCCATGATCGCGTCGTTTGCCATGGCCCTGCGCTATTCGTTCAACATGATCGAACTCGCCAACCAGGTCGAAGGCGCCATCTCGGCCGTGCTCAGCGACGGCTTGCGCACCGGCGATATCGCCCAGGCCAACTGCAAGACCGTCGGCACCGAAGAAATGGGCGCGGCGATTTTGAGCAAGCTCAAGCGCTAGCGACCTCGTGGTTCGAGGCGACGAACCAAAAAAAGCCCCGGTCGTGAGACCGGGGCTCTTTCATTCCAGCAGAACTAGAGAACTTACTCGGCAGCGCCTTCAGCGGCGGCAGCGGCCTTGGCGGCCTTTTCTTCGGCGCGTTCCTTGGCCTTGTCGCCGGGAACACCCTTTTCCGGGTTGTTGCGGGCTTCGCGCTTGACGAGGCCGGCAGCGTCGAGGAAGCGCAGCACGCGGTCGGTCGGCTGGGCGCCATGCGACAGCCAGTGCTTGGCGCGCTCGGTGTCGAGCACGACGCGGTTTTCAGCGGTCTTTTCGAGCAGCGGGTTGAAGGTGCCCAGCTTTTCGATGAAACGGCCGTCGCGCGGCGAACGGGCGTCGGCAATGACGATGTGGTAGAAGGGGCGCTTCTTGGTGCCAGCGCGGGCAAGGCGGATCTTGAGAGCCATTTTGCAGTCCTGTCAGTCAGTCGGTTTGATAGTCGGGGTTATTTCTTCTTGCCCAGGCCCGGAAGGCCAGGGAAACGGGGAGCGCCACCGAGGCCCGGAAGCGCCGGACCCCCAGATGACTTGAGAAGGGCGTTGACGTCCGTCGGCAAAGCCTTGGGCGCGGGCAGGTCGGCCGAGGGCAGGCCCTTCAATTGATCTGGATTGATGCCGGCCTGGCGGGCCATCTGTTCAAGCTGCTTGGGGTCCATTTTCGAAAGGTCGGGCATGCCGCCCATCATCTGGCCCATCTTGCCGCCGAACATGCCGCCCAAGGCACCCATGCCACCCTTGCCGACCTTCTTCATCATGTCGGCCATCTGGCGGTGCTGCTTGGCGAGCTTGTTGATTTCCGAGACTTCGACACCGGCGCCCGCGGCAATGCGCTTGCGGCGGCTGGCATTGAGCAGGTCAGGATTGGCCCGCTCCTTCTTGGTCATGGAATTGATGATGGCGATCTGCCGGTCGAAGACCTTCTCGTCGACATTGGCCCCGGCCATGGCCTTCTTGAGCTGGCCTGCACCAGGCAGCATGCCCATCAGACCGCCCATGCCGCCCATCTTCTTCATCTGGATGAGCTGGACGCGCAGATCCTCGAGGTCGAAGGAGCCCTTCTTGAGCTTCTTGGCCATCTTCTGAGCGTCTTCAACGGAGACGTGCTCGGCGGCCTTTTCGACGAGCGAGACAATGTCGCCCATGCCGAGGATCCGGTCGGCAATGCGCGAGGGATGGAAATCCTCCAGCGCATCCATCTTTTCGCCGACGCCGATCAGCTTGATCGGCTTGCCGGTGGCCGCGCGCATGGACAGCGCCGCGCCACCGCGACCATCGCCGTCGACGCGGGTCATGACGATGCCGGTGACGTCGAGACGCGTATCGAACGAACGCGCGACATTGATCGCGTCCTGGCCGGTCAGCGCATCGACGACGAGGAGAATTTCGTGCGGCTTGGCGATGTCCTTGATGGAGACCGTCTCGGCCATCAGCTCTTCGTCGATATGGGTGCGGCCGGCGGTATCGAGGATAAGGACGTCATAGCCGCCCAGGCGACCTTCGCGCTCGGCGCGGCGGGCAATCTCGACCGGGGTTTCGGACGTGACGATCGGCAGCGTATCGACGCCCACCTGTTCGCCCAGCACGCGCAGCTGCTCCATGGCGGCCGGGCGGCGGGTATCGAGCGAGGCCAGCAGCACTTTCTTGCGCTGCCTGTCCTTCAACCGCTTGGCAATCTTGGCGGTGGTCGTGGTCTTGCCCGAACCCTGGAGGCCCACCATGAGCAGGGTCACGGGCGCGGGGGCATTGAGGTCGATGGTAACGGCATCGGAACCGAGCACCTGGACAAGTTCGTCATTGACGATCTTGACCACCTGCTGGCCCGGCGTCACCGAGCGGGTAACCTCGGCGCCGACGGCGCGCTCGCGCACCTGTTCGACAAAGGCGCGGACCACTTCGAGCGAGACGTCGGCCTCGATCAGCGCCCGGCGGATTTCGCGCATGGCCGCATCGACATCGGCTGCGTTGAGCGCGCCGCGTCCGCGAAGGCCATCGAATATTTTGCCAAGCCGGTCTGAAAGGCTCTCGAACATCTTTTATCCTTTTCGCTCACGGGCCAATCCCGGAGAGATAGGGTCCAAAAGGCCAAATGCAAAACCCACCCGCGGGCGCAACGCGCTGGCGGATGTTGGCCTCCGGGATCGTGGAACCCTGTCGGGGCCCCGGTCGGCGGGTCAGGAGCAAATGCCTGATGAACGGGGTGGCTTTAGGTCAAAGCTGGGGCAGAGTCAAGGAATGGCAAGGCGATCGTTCCTTCAGTCCGGGGCGGATGCATCCTCTCGAGCCACAGTCGCAGCCGAGGCGTCCCGGGTCTGATTGCCATGACCGAGCATCCGCATCAGCAGCGCCCGCATTCCGGCCGGCATGGCCAGGGCGAGCCGCTTGAGGCCGGGGCGGAGGCGAACATCCCAGAGCTGGATGACCAGCCAGCCGCGCGGCGTCATGGGCAAGGCATAATCGCGCACCGCAATGGTCTCAGTGGCAAAGGTGAGCTTGTAGGGCATGACCGGCACGCCCAGATCGCATCCCCTGAGGCCCCGCCCGGCGCAGGCTTCGAGGATTTCGCGCAGGTGCAGCTTGCCCGGGCTTTCGTCCGAATGGGAAAAGTCGCGGCTGGCGACGAAGGCATAGTAGCGCCCGCCATGCACGAAACCCCACTGCTCGGCCAGCGGGCGGTCCCGATGGTTGAGCGAGAAAGCCAGCAGCCCCATGTCATCCCGGCCGACAAGGCTGCGGCAGAAATCGACAAAGCCGCCGTCGCGGAAAGCGCGCGAGGTCAGGCCCTGCTCCTTGAGCCGGTCGGCGCGCCCCTCGAGGGTGCGCTCGATCAGCGCCAGCTGCGCGGAAGGCTCGGTGACCACGCGGTGCTCGACCGCCCCGTCCCGCTCCAGCCGGTTGCGGGCATTGCGCATGTTCTTGCGAGTCTTGGACCGCACGGTGGCGAAATAGGCGGCAAAGTCTGGAAAGGCATCGAGCGCTACATAGGGCGCGCCCTGTTCCTCGCCGGTCCGGATATGGGTGCGCGGCATGCCCAAGGCGAGGGCCGAGCCATCGCGAACCTTGAGCAGGCTCACGCCATCGCTGGGGGCGGCCGTATTTGCGGCCTTGAGCAGGCGTCCGACCGCCTGCGCCGGTTCGACCCGCGCATCCAGCAGCACATCGGAAATCTGTACGAAAGCATGACCAAGCGGCACCAGCAGCGTCCGCGCCCCGGTCCTCACCCGCTCGAGCGGCAGGACCCCCACGAGACGCTGCCCATCCTCGATCGTGGCAATCACCGGATCGAAATCCTTGTTGCCCCGCGCCGCTTCGAAGTCGAACACGGCCCGCGCCCAACCCAGGCTCTGGAACAGATTGTACCGGTCCGAAAAACGCTCAAGCCCCTGCCACCGCGGTGCCAGGACCTCCAGTGCTTCCCGCGTCCGGATCACCGAACCAGCAAGGCGATGACCGGCCGGCGCCGCGTCTCTGGCGCGACGGTCATGCGGTCCGGCAAGGGCGTCGGCTATGCTCATTTCTCGAATGTATGCGCCGGTATGTCCCGGACGCCTTCGGGGGCGGCCGGATCGACCTGGAAATCGACCGTATAGACTTTTTTCTTCTGCGGATTGAGCGGCGAGAACTTTACCGCCCCGGCCAGCCCCAGCTTGCTGAGATAGGAGAGGCCCGTTACCTGCTGGCTGAGCTTCTGCATGCCCAATTTGCTGCGCAGCACACCATTGGCATAGTTGACCGCGTAGTGCTTGCGCAATTCGTCGGTCCAGTGCTCGGTGGTGAAGCTGACATTGAGCATGCCGTGATTGACCACGCGATGCGGGCCGTTGAGCGGCCAATGCAGCATCTGCCCGGCTTCCAGGTCATAGACCTGCGCGAAATCGTCGAACCAGGGCTCGAACGGCATGTCGGTTTCGCGCAATTGCCCCAGGATCAGCTTTTCCAGCGCTGGCTGCGAAATGAATGGCGCCTGGGCGGGATAGACATAGACCTTCTTGGTGCCGCGCACCTGCCAGAGGCTCTGCCCCGGCACGTCGGAATGATACTTCACCGACACATTGGGCGAGGAAATGAGGATTGTGAGGTTCCGCTTGTAGCTCTTGAAGCCCGGCACCCGCTCCTCGAATTCGGCATAAAGGCTATCGAGCAGATCGCCATAGGCTGGATTGACCTTGGCCGGGGCCGTCAGGTTCACCCAGATATTGCCATTGCGGACCGTCTCGATCACCTCGGCGCCCGAAAGGCCCTTGATCTCGCCTTCGCGCCGCTTGGGCGGATTGCCCGGCGTCTTCTGCGAATAATTGACGTGATAAGCCTCGCGCGGGCTCTTTTCGATCAGCTCGGCCAAGGCCGCGTCGGTAAAGAGCGGCGAACTGGCCAGGCTATGCTGCAGGCGCAGCGACTGATTGCCCCAGAGCTTGGGGTAATGCGGCTGCCAGTCGGTGATGATCTGGTCGGTGATGAGCGGCATGTTCATGGGCTTTGGCTCCCGAAAAGGTCGCAGCGACGAAAAGTCTTCACCTCCCACACTAGCGCAACTGAAGCTGCATGCACCTCAAAGCTGCCACTCTGGTTAAGAGCGGACCCCTGGCAAGTGGTTAAGATTAAAAGAAATTTCGACGCAACTGGGCGCTCTGCCAGGCCAGCGCATCATCTCCCTCCCCTGACCCGGTCTGGCAATTTGGCGCCAGTTCCGCCATATAGGGCGGCAAGGCGGCCGCGGGCCGCGCAACCCTCTTGGATTTCCGGCGTGACCGACGTCCCCTTTTTGAAGATGAACGGGCTGGGCAACCAGATCATCGTCGCTGACATGCGCGGCACGGCGGCCCGCGTCACGCCCGCGGCCGCTGTCGCCATCAACGCGCGCCCCGAGACCAGGTTCGACCAGATCATGGCCATCCATGATCCGCGGACGCCCGGCACCGCCAACTATATCGAGATCATCAATTCCGACGGCTCGATTGCCCAGGCCTGCGGCAATGGCATGCGCTGCGTCGTGCAGGCCCTTTCCGCCGAACAGGGCCGCCAGCGCTTCACCTTCGAAACCGTGGCCGGTATCCTTTTTGGCGAAGAGGCCGAGAACGGCCTCATCACCGTCGACATGGGCACGCCCAAGTTCGCCTGGTACGACATTCCGCTCAACGAGGAATTCGCCGATACCCGCGCCGTGGAATTGCAGATCGGGCCGATCGACGCCCCGGTCCTGCATTCGCCTTCGGTTGCCTCCATGGGCAATCCGCACGCCACCTTCTGGGTCAAGGACGACGTCTGGTCCTACGCGCTCGACCGCTTCGGGCCGCTGCTCGAAAACCACCCGCTGTTTCCCGAGCGCGCCAACATCTCCATCGCCAATGTCCCGGCGCCCGACCGCATCATTTTGAGGACCTGGGAACGCGGCGCTGGTCTCACGGAGGCCTGCGGCACCGCTGCCTGCGCGGCCCTCGTCAATGGCGCCCGCACCCGCCGCACCGCCCGCAAGGCCACCGTGACTGTGCCGGGCGGCGACCTCGTCGTCGAATGGCTCGACAATGACCACGTGACCCTGACCGGTCCGGCCGAATTCGAATGGCGCGGCCAGCTCGATCCGGCAACCGGCGCCTGGACGCGCAGCGAGGCCGCCTGATGGCGATCGAAACGCTGAATTTCGGCTGTCGCCTCAACGCCTATGAGGGCGCGGTAATCAAGGCCGAGGCGGAAAAGGCCGGGCTCGACAATGCCTTCATCATCAACACCTGCGCCGTCACCGCCGAAGCGGTCAAGCAGGCGCGGCAGGCCGTGCGCAAGGCCCGGCGCGACAATCCATCCGCCCGCATCATTGTCACCGGCTGCGCCGCCCAGACCGAGGCGCGCAGCTTTGGCGACATGGACGAGGTCGACCTCGTCATCGGCAATCACGACAAGCTCAAGGCCGAGAGCTACGCGCCCATGGTCTTCGGCCCGCCCCTCAATGACAAGGTCCAGGTCAACGACATCGGAAATGTGCGCGAAACCGCCTTGCACCTCATCGAGGCCATGGATGGGCATACCCGCGCCTTCGTGCAGGTACAGAATGGCTGCGACCACCGCTGCACCTTCTGCATCATCCCCTTCGGCCGTGGCCCCAGCCGTTCGGTGCCCATGGGCCTCGTCGTCGAGCAGGTGAAAAAGCTCGTCGCCAATGGCATTGCCGAGATCGTGCTGACCGGCGTCGACATCACCTCCTATGGCCCGGACCTGCCGGGTACGCCGACCCTGGGCAAGCTGGTGCAGGCCATCCTCCGGCATGTGCCCAACCTGCCCCGCCTCCGGATCTCCTCCATCGACAGCATCGAGGCCGATCCGGCGCTCTATGAGGCGGTGACCGACAGGCGCCTGATGCCGCATCTGCATCTTTCGCTGCAATCGGGCGACGACCTGATCCTCAAGCGCATGAAGCGCCGCCACTCTCGCGACGAGGCGCTGGCGGTGGTGGACAGGCTGCGCAGCCTCAGGCCCGACATGGTCTTTGGCGCCGATATCATCGCCGGTTTCCCCACAGAAACAGACAGCATGTTTGACAATTCGCTGCGCTTCATCGATGAGGCGAACCTGACCTATATCCACGCCTTTCCCTATTCGCCGCGCCCCGGCACCCCGGCCGCGCGCATGCCGCAGGTCGGGAAGGCCATTGCCCGCCAGCGCGCCGCCCTGTTGCGCAAGGCGGGTGAGAAGCAGTTCGCCTTGCTCTGCCAGAGTCGCCTGGGCGCGGTTGAAACCGTGTTGATGGAGCGCGGCGGCACCGGCCGGACCGAACATTTCATCCCCGTGCGCGTTGCGGGCGTCGAGGCCGGCCAACTGGTTGGTGTGCGGATCACGGGCCTCTCTGAAACCGGCCTTGTGGGCGAGCCACTGCGCGCGGCAGCCTGACGGAAGAGCAAGCAGGAACAACAATGACCGAAAAGAAACCCGGCTTCTTCCAGCGCCTCTTCGGCACCCCGGCGGCGCCCGAACCCAAGCCGGCCCCGCCCGAAACCCTGCCGGAAACGCCGGTGACGCCCGAGGCCATTCCCGATAGTCCCGAACCGGAACCCGCGCCGCCGCCCGCTGCCCCCGTCGAGACCGAGCCCGAGGACCTGCCCCCGCCCGGCCCGCCCGAAACCACGCCCGAATATATCGAGGATGTGGAAGACCAGCTCGTCTCCGCGCCGCAGCCCGTGGCAGAACCCGAAGAGCCGCAGCAGGGCTGGTTCGCGCGCCTCGCCTCGGGCCTCAAGCGCTCCTCGGACAATCTCACCACCTCGATCACCTCGGTCTTCACCAAGCGCAAGCTCGATGCGGCGACGCTCGATGAACTCGAGGACGTGCTGATCCAGGCTGATCTGGGCGTGGACACGGCCATGGCCATCACCGAAACGTTGCGCCGCGATCGTTTCGACAAGGATGTCTCGGGCGAGGATGTCCGCGCCGTGCTGGCCGCCGAGGTCGAGAAGGTCCTCGGCCCCGTGGCCCGCCCGCTCGTCGTCGATACGGCAAAAAAACCCTTCGTCATCCTGATGATCGGGGTCAATGGTTCGGGCAAGACCACCACCATCGGCAAGCTGGCGCAGAAATTTGCCGCCGAGGGCAAGTCGGTCATGCTGGCGGCGGGCGACACGTTCCGCGCCGCCGCCATCGAACAGCTCCAGGTCTGGGGCCAGCGCACCGGCGCCCCGGTCATTGCCCGGCCCGCAGGCGCGGACGCCTCGGGCCTTGCCTTCGACGCCGTCACTGAGGCCAAAGCCGGAGGCCGCGACGTGCTCATCATCGACACGGCCGGGCGACTCCAGAACCGCGACGAGCTGATGAACGAGCTCGAAAGGGTCATCCGCGTCATCAGGAAGGTCGACCCCGAAGCCCCGCACGCGACGCTTCTCACTCTCGACGCCACTACCGGACAGAATGCCCTTAAACAGGTGGAAATCTTCGGCCAGCGCGCTGGGGTGACCGGCCTCGTCATGACCAAGCTCGACGGCACGGCGCGGGGCGGCATCCTCGTCGCCATCGCTAAAAAATTCGGCCTGCCGGTACATTTCATCGGCGTCGGCGAAGGCGTGGGCGACCTTGAGCCGTTCGAGGCAAAGGACTTTGCGCGGGCTATTGCTGGAGGCGAATAAGCCTCCGCTCCACAGACGCAAATCGTCTGATCACCCACCGCGCGTCACCCTCGGCCTTGAGCCGAGGGCTCTGCACTTGGCGACGCCCTCACAAAATCAAGCTATTCGGAATTGCTTTGCCCAATAGGTCCCTGACAACTCCCAAAGCACAGAGCCCTCGGCTCAAGGCCGAGGGTGACGGCCGGTGGAGTTGGAACATGCGGAGGAGAACAGACGGTCGGCAAGTGACCCCATTGCGGTCGTTCAAACCATCGCAGTGGATCGCTGAAACTTGCCACGCGACCGAAGCTCCGTGCCAAAGGCGCCGCAGCACTTGATATTACTCCAAAAGCGCAATATATGTCCTATATTACGCTTTTGGAGTAATAAATATGATTACCGCAGAACAGTGTCGTGCCGCGCGTGCTCTCATAGATTGGACGCAGAACGATCTCTCCTACCACTCCCGTATAGCTAAGAAGACAATCGCTGATTTTGAGCGGGGCAATCGGGCTTACCACCCCAAAACCGCGATTGCCGTACGGGGTGCTTTAGAGGCACACGGGGTGCTATTCATTGCAGAGAACGGTGCCGGCGCGGGCGTTCGGCTGCGTAAAGCCATGCCGCGCTTGTTTCGCCGCGATCCAGTGGACGGCCGCAATTGGGTTGCGTTTGCATTTGACTACAAGGCCAAGCGGTACGTTGGATTTGTTACTTACGCTGCCTTGGCCCAGATTGCGCTGGACGGCCTGAGCCCCGCCGAAACGTTTGATCGGGACAAGCGACGCATACTGTTAGCGGCGTCGGACAAGGTAGACAATGGTCAGCTAGACGAAAACGGTCGTATACATTTAGACACCCGGGACCTCGAACCAATTGAATTCGACAATGAAGACGATCTGGCTCTCGATCGAACCAACTATTGAATGGATTTCGAGTTGAGTGTGCCGCCCGAGGCCGGCTTGGACGACAACGGCATTGCCTATCTGACTGTGGCTGCTTGAGTGGATTTTCTACCTAGAACCTGACAGTCCGCAATCCACCCCCTATACGTCAGTAGTCCCCACCCCGACAAAATCTGACCACTCTTGCCCGCTATCGGCTTGCATCGGGGGACAGCTGCCATCACATTGGCTGCAACGCTACGGAACCACGCATGACCGATAAAGCCGAACCCGAACTCAATTGGGACGAATTGCGCCCCCAGATCATCAAGCTGGTGCTCGAACTGGGCCCGCTGGTGGTGTTTTTCATCATGAATGGGCGGGCCGACATCTTTGTCGCCACCGCCTGGTTCATGGGCGCGATGGTGCTGTCGCTGGCGCTGAGCTGGCTGATCCTCAAAAAGATCGCCGTCATGCCGCTGGTCACCGGCGTCGTGGTGCTGGTCTTTGGCGGGCTGACGCTCTGGCTGCAGGACGACACCTTCATCAAGGTCAAGCCCACCATCACCAACACGCTCTTCGCCTCGGTGCTGCTCGGCGGCCTCCTCTTCGGCCATTCGCTGCTCAAATACGTCTTTGGCGACGTCTACAAGCTCCGCCCCGAAGGCTGGTGGAAGCTGACCCTCAACTGGGGCCTGTTCTTCGTCGTGCTGGCCGTGCTCAACGAAGTCGTCTGGCGCAACTTTCCGACCGATTTCTGGGTGGCCTTCAAGGTCTGGGGCATCATGCCGCTGACCGTGGCCTTCTCCATGACCCAGTTGCCGCTGCTCAACAAATACGCGCCGGCGGAGCCAGTGAAGACCCCGCCGATCGTGGTCGAAACCTAGCCGAAGATCCCCAGCACCACGCCCTGCACCAGCAGCGCCGCCAGAATATAGCCGCTGTCGATCGCGGTCAGCGACCAGGGCTTGCCCTGATAGCGGTGGTTGAGGATCATCGAGGTCAGGACGAAGCCAAACCACATCAGGGCGGCCACCTGCAGACCGTGTCCGATGGTCATGGCACCCGCCAGCGGCGGGGTCAGCACGGCCAGGAAATAGGCCATGATCAGCTGGACGATCACGCTCCAGACATAGGGCATGAAGTCCTTGGGATCGATGTCCTCCTTTTTGCGCCCGGATGCCTCCAGCCATTGTTTGGACAGGACGCCATACCAGGCCGCGCCCAAGGCCATGCTGGCGACGGTGGCCAGCACAATGGCCAGCCAGTTGACGGCAAGAAAGTTCATGAGATTTCCCCCTCGCAAATGATTGCGCTGAGGAATCTAGGCCGATTTGTTCGCGCTGAACAGTCGACTACAGTCCGCCCATCTTGCAGAGCAGGTCCCACTCCTTTGGGCTGACCTTGGACACCGAAAGGCGCGACAGCTTGACCAGTTCGAGATTGGCCAGCGCTTCGGTCGCCTTGATTTCGGCCAGCGTCACCGGACGGGGGAAGGGCTTGACCGATTGCACATCGACGCACTCCCACACCACTTCGCCCTTGGCATTGAGATCGGCGGTGCTGTCGGGATGGGCTGGGGCGACCACGGTCATGATGCCCACGATCTCCTTGCCGATATTGGAGTGGTAGAAGAAGGCCCGGTCACCCAGAGCCATGGCCTTCATATTGTTGCGCGCCGCGTAATTGCGTACGCCATGCCATTCCTCGACCTCGCCCCGCGCCGTCTTGGCGACGAGATCGTCGAAGGAAAAGACATCCGGCTCGCTCTTCATCAGCCAATAGGCCATCGCTCAGAGCTCCGCGCCCGAATTGTTGATGGCGATGCGCCAGCGCTTGACCTCGTAGCTGGCAAAGACCCCCGCCGGCACGAACGGGTCGGCTGCGGCCATGGCCTCGGCTTCGGCCAGGTCCGCCGCCTCGAACACCACGATCGAGCCCTCGGGCTGCTCCTCGGCATTGACCAGGGCGCCGGCAAAGACCAGCTTCTGGCCCAGCGACTTGAGGTGATCGAGATGCACCGGGCGCGTGTCGAGCCGCTTCTGCAGCGCGCCGGGCGCATCCTTGGCGATCATGGCATAGAGCATTGGTCAGGCTTCCCTTTTGAGCGGGCGGGACATGAGGCCCGCAACGATGGTGGCAATATCGGATTTGCCGGCAACCACGGCATCGACCGCATCGATCAGCGGCGCATCGACGCCCAGGCTTTTGGCCAGCGCCGCGGCCACCGGCGCGGTCGACACGCCTTCGGCCAGCTTGGCGCCCGAAGCCAGGATATCGGCCGTGCGCCGGCCTTCGCCCAGCGCCATGCCGAACTGGTAATTGCGCGACTGCACCGAGGTGCAGGTCAGGGTCAAATCGCCCAGCCCCGCCAGGCCCGTCAGCGTATGGGCGGAACCGCCCATGGCCGTCACCATGCGCGCCATTTCGGCATAGCCACGGGCAATCAGCGCCGCCCTTGCCGACGCGCCCAGTTCGGCGCCATCGACCGCACCGCAGGCCAGGGCATAGACATTCTTGAGCGCCCCGGCGATCTCGACCCCGATCCGGTCATCGGCCGCATAGGGCCGGAAGCTCGGCCCGGCCAGGGCCGCGGCGAGGTCCGATGTGTCACTGGCATCGTCCCCGGCCAGGGTCACCGCGGTCGGCCGACCGGCGGCGACATCGGCTGCAAAGCTGGGGCCGGACAACACAAAGGGGATGGCCTCGGGCGCCATGTCGACAAGAATTTCGCTCTGTCGCGCCAGCGTCCCGGTCTCGAGCCCCTTGGCCGAGAGCACGACCGGCTTGCCGGCCAGCAGCGCTGGATCGAGACCCGAGAGAAGGGTGCGCGTCGACTGCGCCGGTACCGCCAGGACGACGATATCGGCATCGGGCAGGTCATGGGCGGCCGTAACCCGGTCCAGCAAGACCTGCCCGGGCAGGGCGGTCTCGTTGGTGCGGCCGAGATTGATCTCTTCGGCCTGTTGGGCAGTCCGCACCACCAGGGTGGTGGGTCGCCCGGCCATGGCCGCGGCCTGCGCCAGCGCCGTGCCCCAGGCCCCGCCGCCGATCACCGCTACGCTATGGAGCCGCATGGTCCGCAATCCTCATGTCGGGCGTGTCGAGCGGCCAGCGCGGCCGTGCCACCGCGTCGAGCCCGTCCCTGTCGCCCAGCGCCAGGCGTTCCGCACCAGCCCAGGCCACCATGGCGCCATTATCGGTGCAGAGTGCGATGGGCGGCACGACCAGCCTGGCCCCGGTCTCGGCAGCGACAGTCTCCAACGCCACAGCTATCGCCCGGTTGGCCGCCACGCCCCCCGCCACCACCAGTTGCGGCAACGCCCCGGGCAATTCCACCTGGAACCGCTCCAGCGCCTGGCGCGAGCGAGTGGCGACGATTTCGGTCACCGCCGCCTGGAAGCTCGCCGCAATGTCGGCCACGTCCTTGTCAGTCAGCGGCGCCAGCGCCTCGGCCTGCAGCCGTACGGCGGTCTTCAGGCCCGAAAAGGAAAAATCCAGCCGCTGCTCACGCAGCAGCGGACGCGGGAACTTGAAGCGTTTCGCATCCCCTTCGCGGGCAATCCGCTCGACCGCCGGTCCGCCGGGATGACCCAGCGACAGCAGCTTGGCGACCTTGTCGAAGGCTTCGCCCAGCGCGTCGTCGATCGTGCCGCCCCAGCGCTCGTAATGCCCGACGCCCCGCACCAGCACGAACTGGCTGTGCCCGCCCGACACCAGCAGCATCAGGTAGGGAAACGCCACCCCATCCGTCAGCCGGGCGGTGAGGGCATGGCCCTCCAGATGATTGACGGCGATAAGCGCCTTGCCGAGCGAGGCCGCCAGCGCCTTGGCGGTCGTAAGGCCCACCAGCACCCCGCCGATCAATCCCGGACCGGCGGTAGCGGCAATGGCATCCACATCCTCAAGCGCTATGCCCGCCTCCTCGACGGCCTGGGCGATGATGTGATCGAGCCATTCGACATGTGCCCGCGCCGCCAGTTCCGGCACCACGCCGCCGAATGCCGCATGTTCATCCAGCTGCGATCGGACCACATTGGAACGAATCGTCCCTCGCCCCGATTGATCCCGCACCACAATGGCGGCGGCGGTTTCGTCGCAGCTGGTTTCGATACCCAGAATGATGGCTTGTGCTTGCCCGGTCACGATGAACTGGTCTACTCCCAACAGAGCCTATCGCCTACTATAGGACCCCTAGTCGATGCAATCATCCCTCCCCTTCGCCCGGATCGGAACGCGCGGCAGTCCGCTGGCGCTGGCCCAGGCAAGACTGGTGCGGGAACTGCTAAGCCGCGCCCATGGCGTGGCCGAAGAGCGGATAGAAATCGAGGTGTTTTCGACCGGCGGCGATCGCAGCCAGGCCGAGAACACGACGCTCTCCGATATCGGGGGCAAGGGCGTCTTCACCAAGGAAATCGACGAGGCCCTGCTGGCGGGCCGCATAGACCTGGGCGTGCATTCGAGCAAGGACGTCGCCACCGGCCTGCCGCCCGGCATGGTCCTGGGAGCCTTCCTCGAACGCGAGGATGTGCGCGACGCCTTCCTCTCGGTTTCGGTCAAAAGCATCGACAACCTGCCCGAAGGCGCCCGCTTCGGCACGTCCTCGATTCGCCGTGCCGCCCAGGCGCTGCGCCTCCGACCAGACCTTCGCATCGTTCCCTTCCGCGGCAATGTGCATACGCGGCTGCAAAAACTGCTCGACGGCGTGGCCGACGCCACCCTGCTGGCGCTGGCCGGCCTCAACCGGCTAGGCGAAGCGCATCGCGCCACCGCGATTCTCGACGCAGACGCCTTCATGCCGGCCCCAGCCCAGGGGGCCATCGGCATCGCTATCCGGGAAGGGGACGAGCGGCTTGCCGAGATCGTCGCCCCGCTCGACCATGCCCCGACCCACGCCGCCATTGCCGCCGAACGCGCCATGCTGGCCGTGCTGGACGGCTCCTGCCGCACCCCGGTCGGGGCGCTTTCGGGAACCTCCGGCCCCCTGCTCACCCTCAAGGGCGAGATCCTGAGCCTGGATGGCCAAACCAGTTTCCGCGCGGAAGCCCAGGGCAGCGATCCTCGGCAACTGGGCGAACAGGTCGGTCGCGACCTCCTGGCCCAGGCCGGTTCCGACTTCCTCAACGGGTGGAACCGCTGATGCGCATGCTCATCACCCGCCCCGAGCCCGATGCCGAGGCGACCCGCGAGCGGTTGGCGGCGCTGGACATCGCGGCCGACATCGCGCCGGTGATGACGCGTCAGACCCTGGCAGCCAATCTCCCGCCGGCCACCGGCTTCGCGGCCCTTGCCCTCACCAGCACCAATGCCCTGCGGGCCCTTGATGACATGGGCGCACTCGATCAGTTCCGGGCCGTGCCAGCTTTTGCTGTTGGGGACCGCACCGCCCACGAAGCCCGTCAGCACGGATTTGACAAGGTGTCGTCCGCCGATGGCACACTCGAATCATTGGCAACCCTCATCGCCCTGGCGCAGCCTGCAGGCCCCGTCTTCTATCCCGCCGGTAAGCATCTGAGCGGCGACCTGGCCCGTGCCCTGGCGCCCCGGGGCCTCATGGTGGTAACGACCCCTGTCTATGAAATGGTGGCCGAAACGGCCCTGCCGGACCGGGTCCGAGCCGATCTGGCCGCCGGCAATTTCGGCGCCGTGCTCTGTTATTCACGCCGCACCGCCGAAATCTTCTGCGCCTTGACTGAGGACGTCATCACCCCCAAGGCGCGGCGCCATCTGCCGATCATCTGCCTTTCCGAAAATGTGGCTCAGCCGCTGCTCGAGCAGCGGTTCAGCCGCGTGCTTCTGGCCGACCACCCCAGCGAGGAGGCCATGATGATCCTGGCGCTGGCTTTTGCCCGCGAGCAAACTGGGTCATGATCGGATCAACAAGAAGGAAGGCCCATGGCTGACGAGACCGGCAAGACCACGCCTCAATCCGATCCCAAAAGCACTGACAAGCCGGCCACCAAGCCCGGTGCGGTCAAGCCGCCCGTGCTTGAGGGCACGGCGCGTCCGAGCGCTGCCAGCAAACCAAGTGATTCGATGGCCCCGGACAAGGCGGCCAAGCCGCTTGGAGACCGGCCCGCGGCCAGCACCATGAGCCCGAAGCCTCGACCGGATGCGGACAAACCGCCAACTCGTGGCGGAAATCCCTGGTTGGCGGGCTTGTTTGGTGGCGCAATCGGCCTTGGTGCCGCCTATGGACTGGCCTGGTACGGCCTCTGGCCAACACCTCCCGAGCCTCCGGTGCCCGCGGACCCGCGCCTGGCGGAGTTCGCAACCGCCATTCCCGAACTCGAGACCGTCACCAGCACCGTCCAGGACGAGCTCTCGACCCTGACCGGCAGGGTCGGCGCACTGGAGAACGCGGCCGCCGAGACTACTTCGGCGCCAGCGGCAGGAACGGACCCGGCGGTCACCGAACAGCTGGCAGCCCTCGCTGCACGCCTTGATGAACTTGCGGCGGCATCGGCCCAGCCGTCAGACACGGCAGCGCTCGACGGCCTTGCGTCCGAGATCGAAACCCTGCGCTCCGAGACGGCCGCCACGGCCGCGCAATTGGCCGAGGCCAACCAGCAGTTGGCCACCCTGTCGCAAGCAGCCAGCAATGCTGCGGGGGCGGATGCCGCCACCATTCGCCTGCCGCTGATCTTTTCGGGACTCGAAAGCGCCTTCCTGAGCGGCCGCCCCTTCGAGACCGAACTGGCTGCCCTGCGCCAGGCCTTGCCCCAGACGCCGGTGCCCGAGGCCGTCGCCGGTCGGGCCGCCACCGGCCTGCCGCAGCCCGAAACCATCCAATCACAGCTGCAAGCCGCTTTGCCCGACATGCTGGCCGGTCGCCCGGCCAATGCCGATGCGGGCTGGCAGGGTGCAACCGTGGACTGGTTCCGGGGCCTGGTGGCCATGCGCCCCGCCGGTGCCGTCGAAGGCGACAGTCCCGATGCCATCATTGCCCGGCTCGAAGCAGCCATCGAGCGGCGCGACTTCGCCGCCGCCAAGGCTGAACTGGACACCCTGCCCGAAACCATGCGGCGCGGGGCCGAACCCTTTGCCGGCGAGATCGAAAGCCTCGCCGCCGCCCAATCCTTCCTCTCCGAGCTGCGAACGCTGGTGCTGACCGGGGAGAACGGGGCATGATCCGTCTCGCCTCCTGGATCATTGGCAGCCTCGTCATCGCCGGGATTGCCGCCTGGGTGATAGCCCTTCCCGGCACCCTGACCCTGGAAGTGGCCGGCTATCGCCTGCAGCCCCGGCTGGGCACCGCCGTGGTCATGCTGCTGGCCGCCGCCACGCTGGTCATCGTCACCTGGGCCATTGTGCGCCGCATCATTGGCGCCCCTGGAGCCATGGCCAGACGCCGGGCCGCGCGGCGCCGGGAACAGGGTGTAGAAGCCCTCTCCGATGCCGTTATTGCCCTGCAATCGGGTGACCCCGCCCGCGCCCGAATCATGGCCCGTGAGGCTCAGGCCCGGCTGCCCGACAACGGCGCCGCCAAGCTCCTCGAGGCCCGTGCCGACCTCGCCCTGGGTGACATGCCGGCAGCGCGGGAACACTATCGGGCGCTCATCGCCAGTGAAAAGACCGCCGTTGCCGCACTCACCGGTCTCTATGATCAGGCCCGCGCCCAGAACCGGTCCGATGCGGCACTGACCTTTGCCCGCAAGACCCTGGCCCTGGCGCCGGAGACGGCCTGGGCCGGGCAGGCGGTCTTCGACGACCTGGCGCGGCGCGGCCAATGGGCCGAGGCGGTCGCCATGGTCAATGCCGAACCAGCATCGACCCGCGAGGAAAAGGCCAGAAAGCGCCGCCGGCAGGCGGTGATCGAGACGGCGCGTGCCCGCGAAGCCGAGACCAGTCATCCCAATGCAGCGCTCGAACATGCGTTGACGGCCTTGAAGCTCCTGCCCGATTTCGTCCCCGCCGCACTGATCGCGGCACGCATCTATTCCAATCGGGGCGAGGTTAGGCGGGCCCAGAGCCTGCTCCGCCGGATCTGGCGCTCTACCGGCCATCCGGACGTGGCCACGCTCTATGCCCATTCCCAGCCCGGCACCTCGGCGGTGGACCGGCTCAAACGCCTTGGCGAAATCATCGAGATGCCTCCGCCGCACCGGGCCGCCGCCATGGCCATGGCCCGCGCCGCCATCGATGCCTATGACTGGCCCCGCGCCCGGGCTGCGCTGCAGGCCTTTGCCGGCACCGAGGCCACCCAGGGCGTGGCGAGCCTGATGGCCGAGATCGAGGAGGGCCAGAGCGGCGACCAGGGCAAGGCGCGCGAATGGCTGGCTCGTGCCGTGCGGGCGCCCCGCGATCCGGCATGGACGGCCGACGGGATCGTTAGCGACGAATGGGAGCCATTGAGCCCGGTCTCCGGGCGGCTTGACGCTTTCGAATGGAAAGTGCCAGTCGCCACCAATTCGCGTCCCGTCGCCCTGGCGCCGACCAGCGGGGAAGCGCCAGCAGCGCTGTTGCCCGCCGATCCCGCCTTGCCCCTTGCATCGGTCGAAAACGCCCAGTAAAAGACCGCCCATCCGAGCGGGCTGCGGCCCCTTTGGGCGCCGCAGTAGCTCAGTTGGTAGAGCACGTCATTCGTAATGATGGGGTCGGGGGTTCGAGTCCCTTCTGCGGCACCAGTCTCCCACCCAGAGCGGTTATCCCTGATGGCCTTCAAGGCCTCCATCCTCGCGTTCGCAACGCGATGACTAGACCCGTCCTGCGGTCTCGTACACCTTGAGCCTTTGTGCCAACCGGGCGGTTGGCGCCACGGTGCTGTGCTGGGCAGGTACGTCGCCGAACAGTGCCTCGCGCTCCTGTTCGGTAGACTCGAAGAAAGGATATCGCCGCAGCATCCGCGGCAAGGTGACCGGCAGGTAAGTCGCATAAAGCCAGACCGGAAACTTCAGCTCACCCCAATGGCCCTCGCCCGCCAATTGCCGTGATTCGAATACCCGCTTGTAGAAGGCGCCGTGCTCGGGCCGCACCGAGCTCAGGCAATAGGTGGCCCCGAAATAGATGCTGGCCATGACTCCGATTCGAAGGGTTAGGTATGGCAGGGCGGGATATTCGAGCGTCGCGTCACGATCGGCGGTGAAGCGGCTGGGATCGAGATAACTCTCCCCCTTGTCGAGGATGGCGCCCAGGACGTCGGGCCAGATATCGAGGCTGGGGGATATCCGCTGGTCGGGCGTCACATGGTGCAGCCGCACCGAGCTGACCAGCTTGTCGTCTATATAGACGCCGAAGCAGTAGCAGTTTGCCGCTTCATCATAACGATCCCGCGTGATCTGCTGAGAATTGACGGGAATGAAGTCTTCGCGCCGATAGGCCTCATAACGCAGGCGATAAACCGGGTCGAATTGCTCCTCGACCGACACGCGCCGATAGCGCACGCGATCCAGAATATCGATCAAGCTCATGGCAAAGCGCGATGGCGCACTATTGGCCGTTTGGGTTGCCGCACTCATTACCTGTCCCCACGGTCTTGAGGGACATTAACGCTTTATTAGGGTTACTCACATCGGGAAATTTCCCCAGGGTCGCGCGCTTTCGGCGCCGACTCGACAAATTTGTCTTTAATTACCTCAGGTTAATGGCCGTTAACCATGCTGCGCTTTTTCGGCGCTACGGCAGCGGCGGTATTCAGCCGGCCGATCAGTTCGGCAATGTCCCGCGCCGGCAGCGGGCGGCTGAAGACATAGCCCTGGACCTGTTGGATCTGGGTACGTTCCAGCAGCAGCTTGAGCTGGGCTTCCGTCTCGACGCCTTCGGCCACAACGGTCATGTCGAGATCGCGGCCGAGCCGGGCGACGTTGGCCAAAAGGCGCAGCGATCTCTCGCTGTTTTCGATGTCGACGACGAAGGACCTGTCGATCTTGAGCTTGTTGAGCGGCAGCGCCGAAAGGTAGCTGAGCGAGGAATATCCGGTGCCGAAATCATCAAGCGCGATGCTGACCCCCTGTGCCGCCAGTTGCGACAGGGCCGTCTTGGCGATGGCATGTTCTTCGATGACCGCCGTTTCGGTGACTTCGATTTCGAGCCGGTCAGGCGAAAGCCCGGTGATCTCGAGCGCCTGACCGACCAGTCCGGCAACATCGGCGCCACGGAAATCCCGCGCCGAGATATTGACGGCGACCCTGACCTGTCCCGGCCAGCTCTGGCACTGGCGCGCTGCTTCCTCGACAACCCAGGCGGTGATGTCGGAGATCAACCCCGTCTCCTCGGCGAGCGGAATGAAGACGGAGGGCGCGATCGGGCCAAGCTCGGGGTGATGCCAGCGTGCCAGAGCCTCGCAGGTCATGACCTTGCGCGTGCTGATGTCGAGCAGAGGCTGGAAGGCCAGCGTCAGACCATTGGTGTCGATGGCCGTGCGCAGGTCCGCCTTGAGACGCTGCCGGTAGTGATAGTCGATGTCCATCTGCTCGTGGAAGGCTTCGCTGCGGGCCTTGCCGGCGGCTTTGGCCGTGTAGAGCGCCAGGTCCGCCTTGGTCATGAGTTCATCCGGCTTGTCCTCTGCGGACGTGCTGGTAACCAAGCCAATGCTGACCTTGATAGCCAGGTTGAGACCTTCGAGCACGAAGGGCGCCTCAAAGGCCTGCTGGATGGCCGCTATGTCCCGGTCGACCTGTTTGGAGTCCCGGGTGTCGGCGCTATAGGCGATGAATTCATCACCACCCTGTCGGGCCAGTATGGTTCGCGCAGGCAGCGCGTCGCGCAGGCGCTTGGCGACCTGGATCAGCAACTTGTCACCGACCAGATGCCCATGGGTGTCGTTGACATGCTTGAAGTCGTCGATGTCGATGATCATCAGTGACACGATGCGTGCCGGGTGCCCGGCTTCGGTCCGGCGCAGGTCGAGATCCTCGGTGATCAGCTCGCCGAAATAAGCGCGGTTGGGCAGCCCGGTCAGCATGTCATAGCGTGCCATGAAGCTGATGCGTTCCTCGGCGGCCACGCGCTCGCTGATATCCTCGAACAGCAGGACGCAGCGCTTGTGGCGGCTGCTGACGCTGACTTCGAAGTAGAGCCCCTCGCTCAGGCTGAGCAGGGCCTTACCCGACTCCCGAAGATTGACGAGGTCGAGCAGGCGATCGACCGTGGTACGCGGCAGTCTGCCGCCTTTGCCCAATACCCCGAGCACGCTGTCGAGCGGCTGGCCGACGAGGTTGGTGACCCCGAAACGGCCGAGCAGCCGGGTCGCAGGCTCATTGACAACGGAAATCGCCCCCTCTTCATCGAGCAGGCACAGGCCATGCTCCAGGGTGGCCACCGCCATATCCAGTTCGGCCGCCAGGCGCGAGGCTTCGACGCGCCCATGAACGGCGCTGAGCAGGATGGAACGAATATCGGCGGCCAGCTTGCGGAAGCTGGCGAGCATTACGCCGAGCAGGGAGGCCAGCACGACGTGATAGATATCGCCATGCAAGGCATAGCCGACGGCGAGGGGTACCATGACCACGACCATCTGGATGGTCAGGAGACGTTCCAGCCCGAAATTGCGGGCGACCAGGCCAACCATGGCGGCTGTCGTCAGCGTGGCGCTGGCCAATTCGGCGAAGGGATCCTGCACCACGACCATGGAGATAAAGCACCAGGCGCCATAGACGCTGCCGGCCATGGCGCCGGTAATGACCGCACGATGCTCCCAGTATTCCGCCCCCTTGGCGTCGTCGTTCTCGATCGCCGCGCGCGAGAAGGCGCGTGCGTCGGCATAGCGCAACAGACCGATCAGGATGAAGGCGAAGGCAATGACGAACAGGAGCAGTGACTGCGACTTGTAGGCGCTCAGGCCCGCTGCAAGCGCCGTTCCGCAGGCCGCAGCCAGCATCGCCTTCCGGTCGCCATAGACCGATCGGATGATGGACACATAGTCCAGGGCCGGCATGGTTTTTCTGGCTGAGGTCAGCACGGAAATTTCCCTATTACCGTGCCATTAAGCTCCCAAGCCCTTAATAACACCTTGCCTCGGGGGTCAGGCGGAAAGGGACTCGCCTGCAGACTGAACGAGCGGTTAATGTGTTGGATTTGACCCTATTGAATTGCAGCCTTGGCCGGTTTGAGGCGTTTGCCGGACAGGCAAGAGGAGGATGGGATGGCAGAAAAGCTTTCACCTGCAGCACGGGAGGCGGCCTTGGCCGCCCTGGACAATTGGGCCTTCGATCCGGCGCGCGACGCCATCGGGCGCGAGTTCAAGTTCAAGGATTTTCCGGAAGCCTTCGCCTTTATGGCGCGCGTGGCCTTGGTGGCGGAAAAGGCGGGGCATCACCCCGATTGGTCCAATTCCTACAATAAGGTCTCGATCAGCCTTTCGACCCATGACGCGGGAGGTCTGAGTGAAAAGGACGTCGCCCTGGCCAAGGCGATCAATGCCTTGCTGACCTGAGTTCAATGGAAATTGCGGCCCTTGGGCATGGCGGCATAGGCCCGGCGACGCGCCAGTTCCACCTCCCGGATTTTCTGGCGGTCCCGGCTCTGGCTGCCCGGCGGGCCTGATTTCCCCTCATCGGCCCGGGCCAGGGCCTTGTCGCCGAAATCTTTGCCCTGCGACAGGTCGAGCAGGTGTGGGGTCAGGTCCTCCATATCCTGGGCGATGACATGGATGACGCCCTGCTCGGACTGCACCTTGCCGCGCACGGCCAGCATCCGGCTGGTGAGGAGGATTTTGCGCATCCGGTCATCGTCGAACAGTTTTGACCAGACCACGACATTGGCGACGCCGGTTTCGTCCTCGAGCGTGGCAAAGATCACGCCGCTGGCCGTCCCTGGGCGCTGCCTGACCAGGACCAGGCCAGCCACTTCAACCACGATATCATTGGGCACGTGGGCAAGATTGTCGGCCCGCGTCGTGCCGCGCGCCATCAGCATGGGCCTCAAGAACTGGACCGGATGGCCCTTGAGGGAGAGCGAGAGGCTCGAATAATCGTGGATCACCTCCTCGCCCGGAGCCATCAGCGGCAGGCCCGCCGGCTCCTCCTGCGGGGTCTGCAATTGCGGCCGGGCGGCAAAGAGCGGCAGGGTCTCGGCGCCATGGGTGCCGATGAGCCCCTTGACCGCCCAAAGTGCCTCGCGCCGGTTGAGCCCGAGCGAGGCAAAGGCGTCGGCCCGGGCCAGTTTCTCGAGGCTGGCGACGGGCACGCCGGTTCGCAGCCAGAGGTCGCGCACGGACCTGTAGCCCGCACCCCGGCGAGCCAGAATCACATTGGCATCCTTTTCGGCCAGTCCTTCCACAAACCTCAGGCCCAGTCGGAGCGCCTTGTTGCTCAGGATATCGCCCTGCATTTCGGCATGTTTTTTCCAAAGGTGTTGCCGCGCCCATCGCTCTTCACCGGAGCTCTCAAGCACGCTGTCCAGGTCGGAGCGGTTGATATCCACTTCCCTGACCTCCACGCCATGCTCGATGGCATCGCGGACGATCTGGCTGGGCGAATAAAAGCCCATGGGCTGGGAATTGAGCAGGGCACAGGCAAAGACATCCGGATAATGGCATTTGAGCCAGCAGGAGGCGTAGACCAATAGCGCGAAGCTGGCGGCATGGCTTTCGGGAAAGCCATATTCGGCAAAGCCCTGGATTTGGGCAAAGCAGTTCTTGGCGAATTCGAGCGGATAATTGTTGGCCGTCATCCCGGCCAGGAACTCCTCGCCGAACTGGGCAATCTTGCCGGTCCGCCGCCAGGCCGCCATGGCCCGCCGGAGCTGGTCGGCCTTGCCCGGTGAAAACCCCGCCCCGACAATAGCGATCTGCATGGCCTGTTCCTGGAACAGGGGAATACCCAGCGTGCGCTCCAGTACGCCTTTCAGGTCATCGCTGTAATAGACTGGTTTTTCCAGCCCCTGCCGCCGCCGCAGGTAGGGATGCACCATGTCGCCCTGGATCGGCCCGGGCCGGACGATCGCCACTTCGATCACCAGGTCATAGAATTCCCTGGGCTTGAGACGCGGCAGCATGCTCATCTGCGCCCTGCTCTCGATCTGGAAGACGCCCAGCGTGTCGGCCCGCTGGATCATCGCGTAGACCCGCGTCTTGTCCAGCGGCCCCCTGCCCTTTTCCTCGGCCAGCAGATCGACCAGCTTCAGATCCTGTCCGTAATGCACATGCATGAGCTCGAAGGCACGCCTGAGGCAGGAGAGCATGCCCAGAGCCAGGATATCGACCTTGAGGATGCCCAGGGCGTCGATGTCGTCCTTGTTCCATTCGATGATGACCCGGCTGTCCATCGCCGTCTTGCCGATTGGAACCAGGCTCTCGAGCGAGTCGCGGGTGATGACGAAGCCGCCCACATGCTGGGACAGGTGGCGCGGAAAGCCCTTGAGGACCTTCACCACCTCGAACATCTGGGCAAGGACCGGATCGTCAGGGTTGAGCCCGATCGTCCTGATCTTGGCGAGGTCGACGCCTGAGCCCCAGCCCCAGTGAAGCTGGTTGAAGGCATTGACCGTATCTTCGGAAACCCCAAAGACCTTTGCCGTCTCGCGGATGGCGCTCTTGGAGCGATAGGAGATGACATTGGCGGTCAGGCCGGTCCGCTTGCCACCATACTTGCGATACACATACTGCATCACCTCCTCGCGCCGCTCGTGCTCGAAATCGACATCGATATCGGGCGGTTCATCGCGCTCTGTGGAGATGAACCGCCCGAAGACCAGATTCCCGGTTTCCGGATTCACTTCCGTGATGTGGAGGCAAAAACACACGCTTGAATTGGCCGCCGAACCGCGCCCCTGGCAGAGAATTTTGAGGTCCTCGCGGGCATGCCTGACGATATCGGCAACGGTCAGGAAATAGGCAGCATAACCCTTGTAGGCGATGAGACAAAGCTCGGTCCAAAGCGATTTCTTGACGGTTTCAGGAACCCCGAGCGGATAGCGTTTTTCCGCGCCTTCCCAGGTCAACCGCTCCAAAGTCTGCTGCGCGCTTTCTCCGGTCCCGATGGTTTCCTCAGGGTAGTTGTAGCGGAGCTGGGTGAGCGAGAAGTCGATGAGGGCGATGAAGCGCTGCGTTTCGGCAATGGCTTCGGGATGGGCGGCGAATAGCCTGGCCATTTCTGCGGGTGGCTTGAGATGACGCTCGGCATTGGCCGAGAGCAGAAAGCCGGCTTCGTCCAGCGTCACATGCTCGCGGATGCAGGTGACGACATCGAGCACCATGTGCCGGTCCGGCTCGTGATAGGCCACGTCATTGCTGGCGAGCATCCTCGCGCCATGCCGCCTGGCCACCAGATCGACGCGGTTGAGCCGGGCCCGATCCGAACCATCGAGCCGCGCAAAACCCGCCATCCAGACCCGCCCGGGAGCTGCGTCGGCCAGCCGTTCCAAGTCGCCTTCGGTGCGCTCCCAATTGCGCTCGTCGGGAATGAGGATAAAAAGCTGGCCTTGGGCAAAGGTCTCGGGTGCCGCCTCATCCTGTGTTGATGCAGGCTCGATTACGTCGAAGAGATCATCGAACCTGATGTCCGGCCTGCCTTTTTCACCCCTTTTGTTGCCCAAGGTGAGCAGCCTGCAGAGCCGCCCATAGGCATTCCTGTCCTGGGGATAGACCACGATGTCAGGCGTACCGTCGGAGAAGCAAAGGCGAACCCCCACCAGATAGCGGAAGCCGGGATGGATCTCGGGATTGTCGCGCGCGGCGACATAGCCGCGGACCACGCCGGCGAAACTGTTGCGGTCGCAGAGGCCAAGCGCACTCATCCCCAGATGCATGGCGCCGGTGACCAGCTCCTCCGGATGCGAGCCGGACCGCAGGAAGGAGAAATTGCTGGTGGTGATCAGCTCCGCATAGGCGGGGGCCTTGGCCGCTGGCCGGAGCCGGGGGCGATCCCGGGGCGTGAGCCTGACGATATCGCTCATGGGAAAAACCCATGCAGATACCAGCTGGGAAGGACGGGGCCGCCATAGAGCCCGAGCCGGAAAACCCAGAAGCGATGCCCGGCCTGGTCTTCGACAGCATAATAGTCCCGCGTCCCCGTGACAGGGTCGAAAAGCGGCAGGTCAGGACTGTAGGGGACGGGCTTTGGCTGCTCGCCCGGTTCCGGTTTCTGTGGCCCTGGCTCAGGCACGAGCATCAGGCGCTCATGCGCGCGCCACCATTCGGCACTCAAGCGCTCCGGCCCGGCTGCCTTGACCAGACGGAAAGGCTGGCGCCGCCAGATCATTGACGCCGGCAGGCCATCGGGCACTTCGGCATTGATGGCGATGGGTTCGGGCTGGGGCAAGAGGCGCAGGGGCCGTTCGCGTTGCTGGCCGCCAAGCGGTGGCTGTCTCACACCGGCTACGGCAGGAACGAGCCTTGCTGCCCTCTCGGGAAGATGACTTGCCAGCAATTGGGTCCGCAGAACGGACAATGCACCCAGCCGGCTGGTGAGCCGGTCAGTCAGCTGATCGAGGGCGGCGGCTCCGGTTTCGATGCTGAAGCTGCCCAATTGCTCTGCATCCAGACGGTCGAGCGAACTTGCCGCCATCCGCACCATGTCGATGCCGAAGCCGGGATCGTAATTCTCCTCCTCCAGCCTTTGCGCACGATGGCGGAAGAGATCGGCAATATGCCGGGGATCGCGCGTCAGCCGGGCGGCATTGAGCGACAAGGTCATGACCTTGTGGTCCACGCGGTAGAGAAACAGGTGGAAGGTCTGAGCTCCCATCCCCGCTTTCTCCAGAATTTGCGACAACTCTTGCGCCAATCCTCCTGCGGTGAGCAGGACATCCTCCAATGTGGAGATCGGCTCGAAGAATTTGCGTTCGACAAAATGCTCCGCCGGGGGCAGGCGGGGAGTCATCCGTTCCTCGACTTGGCCATAGGCCTGGTCGAGCCTGAGGATCAGGGATGCCCCGAACCGGGCCATGAGGGGCTTGCGCGGACGCCCGCGCAATTGACCGATGTGGTTCAGCCCCATCTGGGCCAGGAGCCCGATCCGGGTTTCATCGAGCCGCAGGGCTGCGACCGGCAGGCCATCGAGCATATCGGCAAGCTGGCCATGTTCGAGGATGCTGCTGCGGGCAAAATGGCTCACGGCCCATGCGCTGCCAATGGTGGGGGCAATGGCGCCGGAAACCGTGTAACCGAGGGTCCGCAACCGGTCCAGGACCATGCGCAACATGGCGGCCTCACCGCCGAACAGGTGGGCCACGCCGGTGATATCGAGGACGAGATCGCCGAATGGCGATGTGTCCTGCATCACCGCGACCAGGGGACTGGCATTGGAATGCCAGTCGGCAAAATCGGCAAAGGCTGCGGTCAGGAGCCCCCTGTCCTGCTCGATTACCGTGAGATCAGGGACGATGGCGCGGGCATCGGCAAGCGTCTGGCCCAGCCGCAGCCCTGCGGCTCTGGCCTCCCTGTCCAGCGCAACCAGGCGCAACCCACCCTTGATCCTTTCGTAGAGTACCAGGGGCGACTTGAGGCTTGCATCACGCCGTTTGAGATAATCCGTCGGCCAGTCGGGCAGGTTGAGACAGAGGTACCGGCGATGAGGAATGAGGCCGGGGCTCGGCTGCAGAACTGCTTGGGAGGGATTTGAACTCATTTCCTGTCCACTCCAGGATCCATTCGGTGTTCGGCTGCCCGGCATTGCCTTTCTCAAGAGTGAGCTTCCAGCGGGCCCTCCCGGGAGCGCGCTCATCAAAGGGCTTCTTGCCCGATCTGTGCGGTTCAATGCGCCAGCGCAGATGGGCGGCGCTGGCCTGGCGGTCCGACCCGTAGCGCAACAGGAACAGGGACGTCCTGCTCTCCACCGCCCGCAGGCTCAACCGGCGGCTGGCAGTGAAATCGAGAGGCTCGGGCGACCCGCCGATATCGGCAACAATGCCGGCAACGGCCCGGCAGGACAGGGATTCCTCGGCCACCCAGAGCAGGTCGCGCATATCGAGCGCGCGCACGATCACCAGAAGCGCGGGATCGAGACCAAAGGTAGACAGCCCCGGGCCATAGGGCAGGCCGAAGAACTGTGCATCTGTTTCAAGCTGCAGGTAGAGGACGGCCATCCGCCTGGAGTCGAGCAGCATGCCTGCCTGCCCCAGAGCAAAGCCGAGACTGGCGCCCCCGTTGCGGACACTATCGGCAAAGACCTCCTGCAGCAGCCCGCCCGGCAGCCGAGGGAAGCTTCCCTGGGCAGCCGCAAAGGATCGCGCCCGTGCCTCGGCCAAGGCTGGCTTGCGCTCGATATCGGCAATGACATTGCGCAGCGCGGCAAGGCGCTGTTGACGACTGGGGGTCTGCATGGGCGACCGTTGACGTGAACAAAGAGAGAACATTTAGACTCCGAATCTGGCCAGAGTCGAGTCTCTTTTGCGCCCGACGGGTGTGGCCCGGCTGCATCAGCACCCTCAAGACCGCGTGAAAGGCGCATGAACCCCATTGAGCCGCCGCCGCTTATGGCTAAGTCTCCAAAGGCCTGCCTCCCGGCGTGCATTCACCCAACCTGTTCGACCCCGAAGGAGGCTCGCCGCCATGTTCGAGGCCCTGACCCGCTTGTTCGCAAAACCCGAGACGCGGGCTGATCTGCATGATCCCAAGCTGGCCGTGGCGGCATTGCTTGTCCATCTGGCCGCCGTCGACGGATCGATGCAGGACAGCGAGCGCAAAGCCATCCGCGGCGCCTTGATGGACCACTACGATCTCGACGAGCCTTCGGTGGACAAACTCATCCGCGAAGCCCAGAAGCGCGATGCCGAATCGGTGGATTTCTACAAGTTTACCAGTGGTTTGACCCAGCTCGACATGGGCGACCGCATCGAGATCATCCGCATGATGTGGAGCGTAGTTTTTGCCGATCGCAAGAATCACGAGCTGGAAGACAACATGGTCTGGCGCATTGCCGAGCTGATCGGGGTTTCGAGCCGCGACCGCACCATCCTGCGCAACCAGATCCGCGGCCGCGCCGAGGAAACCGAAGCCGAGGATCAGTAGGCCTCGAAGGCGCCGATGATCTCGACCTCATCCGTCGCGCAGTCGAAATCCCCTGCCTTATCAGCAGCTTGGCGAGCCAGCTCATTGGCATTGTCATTGGCCCGCGCATCCACATAGGCAATGTGGCAGCTATTGCCCTCGGCGATCTGGCTCACCACCAGAACCTGGCCAAAATCCTCGCCGGTTTCGGGATGGGCGGTGTGATAGCGCACGATGGTGGCGATCGGAAACCAGCGTCCCAGCGCATTGGAAAGCCGCCATTCGAGCTTCTCCCCCAGCCGATTGAACGGCGGAAGTGTTTGAAAACCCACGCTGTTTTCATCCGCATCGAAGCCATAGCTCAAGGAAAAGCGCAGGTCTCCCTCCTGCACCAATAAGGGAAAACCCTTGTAGCCCGGGCAGGACCATGAGGCCCCGAAATCGTCGGCCTCGAGCACCAGGCATTGGCTTAGATCGAGATCGGTATAGGCGCTGGTAAAGCCCGACTGCGCCAAGGCCGCCGATGGCACCAGGGCCAGCAGCAGGGCGCAATTTGTCAGCAGACTGTTAACCTTTGTCATGACCACGAGCCTCTTTGCGCTAAACTGGTGTCAAACACCGATGATCCAGATCAATATGCTCCCCAGATGAGCATGCCAAAATGGTGCACACAAGGAGAAGCGGACCCATGTTCAAATCCATCCTCGTCGCCAGCGACGGTTCCGACCTCGCCAATAAGGCGCTCGACCTGGCGCTCGAAACGGCCCGCCTCAATGGCGCCAGGTTGACCATCGTGACCGCCACCGATCCGGTCGCCACCGGCATCGGCTCGGGCGGCTTTGGCACGATCGATGCCGGCCCCATCGTCGCACGGCTCGAAGAAGCCTATGCGGCCGAGGCCGCCGACCTGCTCGCCAAGGCCCGGCACCGGGCGCAAGAGGCTGGAATCACAGCAGAAACGCTGCACCTGCCGCGCCACCGACCGGCCGACGGCATCCTCGAAGCGGCCGGCGAAAAGGGCTCAGACCTCATCGTCATGGGCTCGCATGGGCGGCGCGGACTCAACCGCCTGCTGCTCGGCAGCCAGGCCGCGGAAGTGCTGGCGCGGGCCAGCGTGCCGGTGCTCATCGTCAAATAGCAGGGCTGCTGCGCCGCTATTGGACCTTGCCTTTGCGCGCCTTTGGAGGCAGAACCGCCGCACTCCTGGACCCCCTCCATGAACGGCGAACGAACCAACATGAACATCGACGCGATCCCCACCGGCAAGAACCCGCCCGACGAGCTCAACGTCATCATCGAAGTGCCGCTGGGCGGCGAGCCGATCAAGTATGAGATCGACAAGGATTCCGGCGCGCTCTTCGTCGACCGCTTCCTCTATACGCCGATGCGCTATCCCGGGAACTACGGCTTCGTCCCCCACACCCTGTGCGGCGACGGCGACCCGCTCGACGTCATCGTCATGAATTCGCGTCCGCTGGTGCCCGGCGCCGTGGTCCGCAGCCGCCCCGTCGGCGTCCTCTTCATGGAAGACGATGGCGGCCAGGACGAAAAGATCATCGCCGTGCCGGTTTCCAAGCTCACCCGCATGTATGACAATATCCAGGATATTGGCGACATGCCGGAAATCCAGCTCGAGCGGGTCAAGCACTTCTTCACCCACTACAAGGATCTCGAACCCGGCAAGTGGGCCCGCATCGACCGCATCGGCGGCCTCGAGGAAGCCCGCAAGGTGATCCTCGATTCCATCGAACTGGCCAAGAAGGCCTGACCCGATTTGTCAAAGGCGGCCCCGGGCCGCCTTTCTCGCTTTAGGGCCGCTCAGTCTGCCGGCGCAGCGCCGCCACCTCTTCGCGCAGCGCTCGAATTTCTGCCAGCAGCAGCGCCGCATCCTGCTGCTGGTTCTGCCTGTCGGCATGGGCTTCCGCCTCTGCCTCGCCCTGCATGGCCGAGACGATGACACCGATGAACAGGTTCAGGACCGCATAGGTGGAGAGCAGGATGAAGGGCACGAAGAACAGCCAGGCATAGGGGAATTCCGCCATGACCGGGCGGACAATGCCCATGGACCAGCTTTCCAGCGTCATCACCTGGAACAGCGTATAGAGCGACGCGCCCAGATGCCCGAACCAGTCGGGAAAGGCAGTGCCGAACAGGTTGGTCGCCATGACCGAAGCCACATAGAACAGCATGGCCATCAGCACCAGGATCGAGCTCATGCCCGGCAAGGCAGCGATCAACCCGCCCACCACGCGCCGCAAGGCCGGCATGACCGACACCAGGCGCAGCACGCGCAGGATGCGCAGCGCCCGCAGCACCTGGAACGGCCCCGCCGCGGGAATGAGCGCGATGGCCACCACCACGAAATCGAAGAGGCCCCACGGATCGCGAAAGAATCTGGGTCCGAAAGTGTAAATCCGCAGCGCAATCTCGACGACGAAAATGCCCAGGATGATGACATCGAGCGCATGCAGGATCGGACCATAGAGGGCCACGATCCCGGCATCGGTCTCGAGACCCAGGACGATGGAATTGACTACGATCACGCCGATAATGATCTGCTCCCATTGACGGGATGTGAGAATGGCGGCGAGGGCCTGTCGCATGGCGGCACTGTCTCCGGGGAACGCTGCATCAGGCAGAATCCAAGCCGCTGGATTCGTCAAGAGTGCGCATCAGCAAGGCCTTGCCAAGGCGCGTCGGCGCCCCTCCTATGGCAGCATGACCCTGCCCACGCCCTATGATGGTTCCTCGCCGCTGTTTCGGATCGGCACCAGGCCGCTGGACCCCGCGGATTGGCTGGCGCCGGATGCGGCCATGGCAGGCCAGCTCGCCCAGAAGGCCCGGCTGTTTGCCGAGCGGCGGGATGCAGTTTTTGCCGCAACGCCCGAGAGCCACCCGGCCCAGGCTGAGCTGCTGGCCCTGCTCGTGAACCATCTGCCAGAGCGGTTTCCGGACCTATGGCGCCATAGCAAGGCCGGAATGCTTGTGGTTGCGACGGGTGACACGGTCGATCTCGATTCCGGCCAAAACCCGCTGCTGACGGCGGCAAGACTGGTTCAGGACGACCTGCTCCTTCTCCAGCGCGACAATGCGGGCTGGCGGCTGGTGGCCGGCTGCCTCTGTTTCCCGTCCTCCTGGGTCCTGTCCGAAAAGCTGGGAAAGGTTCTTGCGGAGATTCATGCGCCCGTGCCCGGCTTCGGCCCGGGCACGCGGCAGGCCGAGGTCATGGCCCGCATGTTCGACGCCCTGCGGGTCGAAACGCCGATGATCCGCTGGAATTTCTCGCTCTATGGCGATGAGAGGCTCCATCATCCCGACGTGTCGGGGCCGGAGGAGCGTCGCTTCGGCACGGGCGAACGGGCCGACCCGGTTTTCCTGCGCGTCGAGCGGCAGACCCTGCGCAAACTGCCGGAGACAGGGGCGATTGCATTCACCATCCGCATTTCCGTCGATCCGCTAGAGCGGCTGGAGGGGCATGCGGATGCGGCAAAGATCGCGGCCTCGCTGATGGGGCAGATCGAGGCGCTGACGCCGGAACAGCTCGATTACAAGGGACTGACGCGGGAAAAGGAGCGGGTGGTGAAGAGACTCGGTGAGATTGCTGAACCCACGCCCACCTAGCCTTCCCCTTTACGGGGGCAGAGGATCGAGGATGGCGCCCTCGTCCTTCGAGGCCCCTTCGGGGCTCCTCAGGATGAGGGCTGACGAGATGCCGGTGTTTCAGAAGCCCTCATGGTGAGGTGCGGAGCGAAGCGCAGCCTCGAACCACGAGGGCGACCAGCCCCCTACTCTGCCTTCTTCGCGTAAACCTGCACCACATTGCCCTTCTGTGTCACGTCGCAGCGGATGAGTTCCAGCCGCGTGGTCGGATCGCCGGGCTCGAACAGGTGCCTCCCTTCGCCGGCCACGACCGGATGGGTAATGAGCGCGAGTTCGTCCATCAGCCCGGCAAACAGCAATTGCCGCACCAGCGAAATGCCGCCCATGACGGCGATCTCTCCGCCCGTCTGGGATTTCAGAGCGCGGACGAAATCCACCACGTCGCCCGCGATCAGCGATGAATTGGACCATTTTGCCATGTCCGCCTGGCTCAGCGTCTCGGACGCGACATGCTTGGGCACGGCATTGATGAACTGGGCAAAATCCATGTCCTGTTCGGCCACGGGCCAATAACCCGCCCATTCCGACCAGCCCACCCGGCCCATGAGCACGGTGTCCACCCGTTCCTGCACCCCGGTCAGCATCTCCCCGAGCTGGTCGTCAAAGCTGTCGAACTGGAACTTGAACGGGTCCTGCACCACGCCATCGACGGAATGAAAAAGCCCGGCTGTCACTTTACGCATCTTTTGCAACTTTCCCTCTGGTTGCGGGCGGCACTTTACCGCCCGTTTCGCTGAGGCGACGAGGGAGGGGTGAGGGGTTCGACATTCTTTCTTACGTGCCGACGAAAGCAGAAGTGCCCAGGCCCCGACCGAGGGAGATGGTGGGCATCTTGGCCGTGAGCCATCGATAACGTTAACTACTGAACCGATCAGAGAGTGCTTTGCCTAAGGCCACAGCGCCACCAAGGAGTCTTCTTCGAGTAATAGCCCGATTCCCAGCTCGGCTTCACCCAAAACCAAAAAATCTACGCGCAATCCGATGAACTTGGCGAGCTCGCCAGATACCAAATGTCCGTGGTCAAATCCCGCAAGCGGATCGCTAAATGAAAATGTAACAAAGAGAATGTCGACATCTTTGGCCCGGCCCGGGTCACGGAAGAACGAACCAAACCCGTGAACCGACTTTATTATGTCAGGACGGATTAAGTATCCTATTTCCGTCCTCATCCTTCTTTGCGTAGTCCCAATACCTGTCAGCCCAAATTCCTCCGGCGAGTTCGGTGAAATTATATAAACCGATCCTATTTTCTTGGCAGTATTCCTTCGCTTGCGGTGAATATCGATTCCAGTTCCCACCTATCGTTATGAAGTGCAAGGGGCCAAAATCGTCTAGCGCTGCCATGACCGTAGAAAGGCCAAAAACGTACTCATCGGCACCCAGCAGGCGCATTTCGTCGCCCTGTCGCGCCCTAGTAAATAGAAATAGTATGTCTTTCTCGCGCCTAAGGTTGGTGACATTCTCATGGTTCGATAGAACCCGCATCAGGAACGAAGTACGAGAGAATGATACGTTCCAACGGTCACTAGATGCAGTCATCCGAATCTCTCACCAAAAACTTCGGGGAAGGTTGGATAGAACTCTTTTCTTCGTCCTGATAATTCCTGCTCCTCGAATGCCAATGCATGCTCTCTAAACGCTGCATGCGCTCTTTGATCTTCGGCATCTCTTAACAAAGTTGCGTTTGCCTCGAGTAGGGTCAGTATCATCCTGTTGTTGGGAATGATTGTGTCCGCCTTACGTAGTTCCCAAATCTCGATGGCGTCGGAGATTGGATCTGCCAAGGCGATTTCAGATTTTGGGCCAACACTGCGGAATACAGCGTGATTTTGAAATAGCAATCCGCGCACAGCATGCTTCAATGCAGCCAGATTCGCAAATATGGGCGTCTCTGATGACCTAGAGACTTCCGCCTCACGGATGGCTTTCCATTCTCGCAGCAGGTGCTCAGGAAAACTCTCCGGTGCCTTGTCAATCATTGTGTGGCAGGTGGGGCATAGAAGTACGAGGTTATCGTATGTGTCGTCGCCGCCTACTCCATCCCCTCTAGGGCCATCTGAGCTGTGAGCAATTAGATGCGCCATTTCTCCTAGATGGATAACCCTTTCACTGAGAAACCTCGTAAGATCGGAGCGGCAGTCTGGGTTGCAGCAGCGCGCACCAGCCCTGCCCCAAAGTACTTTCGCATCTGACAGGCCAATTGCCACTTCAATCCCCAAGTTGGTGGCGGCACGAGGCCGCCACCATAGTTCTCACATCCCCATATTCGCCAGCACCGCCAGGAGCAGCAGGGCCACGATATTGGTGATCTTGATCATCGGGTTGACGGCGGGGCCTGCCGTGTCCTTGTAGGGGTCGCCGACGGTGTCGCCGGTGACAGAGGCCTTGTGGGCGTCGCCGCCCTTGTGGTGGGTGACGCCGTGGCTGTCGGTAAAGCCGTCCTCAAAACTCTTCTTGGCATTGTCCCAGGCACCGCCGCCCGCCGTCATGGAAATGGCGACGAAGAGGCCGGTGACGATGACGCCCATGAGCATGGCGCCCAGGGCCGAGAAGGCATTGGCCTGGCCGGCGATCCAGAGGATGACGAAATAGACCACGATGGGGCTGAGCACCGGCAGCAGCGAGGGAACGATCATTTCCTTGATCGCCGCCTTGGTCAGCATGTCGACGGCACGGCCATAATCGGGCTTGTCGGTGCCGGCCATGATGCCCGGCTTTTCCTTGAACTGGCGGCGGACTTCCACCACGACCGACTGGGCGGCGCGGCCGACGGCGGTCATCGACATGCCGCCAAAGAGGAAGGGCAGGAGACCACCGAAGAGGAGGCCCACCACCACATAGGGGTTGGCCAGGTCGAAGCTGACGGTGAGGTCGGTGAAGTAGTGTTTTAGGTCCTCGGTATAGGCCGCGAACAGCACGAGGGCACCGAGGCCGGCCGAACCGATGGCATAGCCCTTGGTGACGGCCTTGGTGGTGTTGCCGACCGCGTCGAGCGCGTCGGTATTGTGGCGCACTTCCTTGTCGAGACCGGCCATTTCCGCGATCCCGCCAGCATTATCCGTGACCGGGCCGAAAGCGTCGAGGGCGACGATGATGCCGGCCAGGGCCAGCATGGTGGCGACGGCCACGGCAATTCCGAAGAGACCGCCCAGACTATAGGTGACGATAATGCCGGCAATGATGGTCAGCGCCGGCAGCGCCGTCGATTCCAGTGACACGGCGAGGCCCTGGATGACATTGGTGCCATGGCCAGTGACCGAGGCTTCGGCAATCGAGTTCACCGGGCGGCGATTGGTGCCGGTATAATATTCGGTGATGACGATGATGAGGCCGGTGATGACGAGGCCAACGACGCCGCACCAGAACAGCGACCAGGGAGTGAAGGTCTTGCTCTCGGTTTCGATGGCGACATTCATGTCGCCGAACATCAGCCAGAGCACCGGCAGCAGGGCGACGAGCGAGAGCACGCCGGTGGCGATGACGCCCTTGTAGAGCGCGCCCATGATGTTGTTGTCGCCCCCGAGCTTGACGAAATAGGTGCCGATGATCGAGGTGACGACGCAAGCGCCGCCAATGGCCAGCGGCAGCACCATGCCGATGAGCTTGAACTGCTCGGGCAGGATGATGGCGGCCAGCACCATGGTGGCGACAATGGTCACCACATAGGTTTCGAAGAGGTCGGCGGCCATGCCGGCGCAGTCACCGACATTGTCGCCCACATTGTCGGCGATGGTGGCCGGGTTGCGCGGATCGTCTTCCGGAATGCCGGCCTCGACCTTGCCCACCATGTCGCCGCCGACGTCCGCACCCTTGGTGAAGATACCGCCGCCCAGACGCGCGAAGATGGAAATCAGCGAGGCGCCGAAGCTGAGGGCCACGAGAGCATCGATGACGGTGCGGCTGGTGGGCGCAAAGCCCATGCGGGTCAGGATGATGAAATAGAGCGTGACGCCGAGGAGCCCGAGCCCGGCCACCAGCATGCCGGTGACGGCGCCGGACTTGAAGGCCAGATCAAGCCCCTTGGCCAGCGAACCCACGGCGGCCTGGGCAACGCGCACATTGGCGCGCACCGAGACATTCATGCCGATGAAGCCGGCCATGCCCGACAGCACGGCGCCGATCAGGAAGCCGATGGCGGCATAGATGCCCAGAAGAAAATAGGCGGCGATCAGGATGACCACGCCGACCAGGGCGATGGTGGTATATTGCCGCTTGAGATAGGCCGATGCGCCCTCCCGCACGGCGGCCGAGATTTCCTGCATGCGCGCCGACCCCGCATCGGCCTTGAGCAGGCCCTGGGTGGTGACGACGCCATAGACGATAGACAGGCCGCCGCACGCAACGATCAGCCAAAGTGCCAGATCCATAAGAAGTCCCTCGAAACGTTTTCTCCGAGGGCCCACGCCGGTCCTGGCCGGGTCTTTCGCCCGGTCCGCTCCCCGCCCTTGATCGGGCCCCCTCCGGGGAGGGAGATTAACGGGAATAATCGGTTAAGCAATGGGACTTGCGCGCTTTTGTCGCGGGCCTAGGGGGGTGAGCGCAGTGAGGCGCGCGAGGAGGTCGTCGGTCGCGCCGGCGATGCGCAGCGCCTTGAAGCGGCCCGTTTCGCCGCTGACGAGCTCTAGGGAGGATTTGGGCAGGCCCAGCGCCTTGGCCAGCAGCGCGATGACGGCAGCATTGGCGCGGCCCTTGTCGGGCACGGCGGCGACGCGGAGGCGCAGCACGGTGGTGCCGTCGTCGCGGAGCTCGGGCCCGTCAATGGCGTCGCGCCCGGCATTGGGCGTGACGCGGAGATGGAGGAGAAGCCCGGCCTCGGTCAGCCGGGCATAGAGGGGCAGCGCGGCCAACTAGATCCCGGCGCGGGCGACGGCGGGATAGACGTAATAGCCGATGATCGACTGGATGAAGAAGATGATGAGGAAGGCGATCAGCGGGGAAAGGTCGAGCCCCGAGAAATTGGGCATGAAGCGGCGGATGGGTTTCAGCACCGGTTCGGTCAGCTGGTTGAGCACCTGCCAGACCGTGGCGACGAACTGATTGCGCGTGTTGATGACGTTGAACGAGATCAGCCAGCTCATGATGATCATGATGAGCAGCACCCACCAGTAGAGCTGGAGCAGGATGAGGATGATGTCGAGCACGGCGCGCATGGGCGTCTCCGGAGGGAAAGGGTCGCGAATTATCTAGTGGCTGCGGGCCGATGGGGCAAGGCCGGGCGGGCAGAAGCGCAAAAGCACTGGGGCCCTGCACCAGATTACGCGATGCAGGGCCCCACATGACTTTGGACCCGGTACGCGAAACTCTTCATCCGGGCCTCATGGCAAATGCAGGAAACGTGCCAGATGGGGAGGCCCGGAAATCCGGGGGCCAGAGATTAAGCCATTGTGAAGTTTCGCATTTTGCGGCGAAAGCCGGTGATGCAGAATGCGAGGCGCCTCGCAATTTGCAAGGCTCAGTCTTTGGTTGTTGCGGTTCGGAAACGCTCTAGGACCGCTGCTGCGCCGGTCGCCAGGTGATGACGCGGAAGAGGTAGATGAGCACCACGGCGGCGAGCACGAGATAGCTCAGCGGGTCGAGCACCACCTCGATGACCTCGTAATGTTCGTGCAGGATATAACCGGCCAGCGTGAGGAAGGTGTTCCAGACCAGTGCGCCCGTCCCGGACGCGAGAAGGAACAGCGGCAGCGGCATTTTGGCGAGGCCCGCCGGAATGGAGATGAGCGTGCGGATGATGGGCATCAATCGCCCGAACAGCACGATGATCGGCCCGAAGCGGCGGAAGAAGGCCACCGCCACGTCGATTTCCTCGGCATTCATGGTGAGGAGCCGTCCATGCCGGTCGGCCAGCCATTTCACCCGGTCGAGCCCGAAAATGCGGCCGGCAAAGTACCAGGGCAGCATGCCGACCACGGCGCCGAAGGTGGCGGTGGCGAGGACACCGAAGAGGTTGAGATCGCCATTGGCGGCGGCATAGCCGGCAAAGGGGATGATGAGTTCGCTTGGAATGGGCGGAAAGATCGACTCCGCCAGCATGACGAGGAAGATGCCGACATAGCCGAGCTCGGTGATGATCTGGATGATCCAGTCGGTCATGCTTGCGCTCCCTCGGGCAGGACTTCGGCGATCGTTTTCAACACCCACCGGCCGTCCTCGGACTTGATCCGAGGACCATTCGTAAAGCGTGCTATGTCGAGAGTGGCCCTCGGATCAAGTCCGAGGGCGGTATCGTGATGGGACGGGTATTGGCGCCCGACCTTCGTTATGCCGTCTTGGCCGAAGCGCGGCTCATGCGCTTGCGATCATTGGGGTCGAGCCAGATCTTGCGCAGGCGGATCGACTTGGGCGTCACCTCGACATATTCGTCTTCGGCGATATAGCCCAGGCTCTGTTCCAGCGTCAGCTTCTTGGGCGTGGTCAGCCGCACCGCTTCGTCCTTGGACGTGGTGCGGATATTGGTCAGCTGCTTGCCCTTGAGCGCGTTCACCTCGAGGTCATTCTCGCGGCTGTGCTCGCCGATGATCATGCCTTCATAAATGTCGACGCCGGCATCGATCATGATCGGGCCGCGGTCTTCGAGGTTCCAGAGCGCAAAGGCCACGGACTGGCCGGTGCCATTGGAGATCAGCACGCCGGTGCGACGGCCCGGCAGTTCGCCCTTATAGGGAACGAAGGAGTGGAACAGGCGGTTGAAGATGGCGGTGCCGCGGGTATCGGACAGCAGTTCGGGCTGATAGCCGATCAGCGACCGGGTCGGGACCAGGAGCTGGATGCGGGTACGGCCGACGCCGGAGGGGCGCATGTCGGTCAATTCGCCCTTGCGCTCGGTCAGCTTCTGGACCACTGCGCCGGTGAATTCGTCATCGACGTCGATGATGACTTCTTCGATCGGCTCGAGGCGTTCGCCATTCTCTTCCTTGAACAGCACCTTGGGGCGGCCAATGGTCAGCTCGAAGCCTTCGCGACGCATGTTTTCGATGAGGACGGCGAGCTGCAATTCGCCACGGCCCGCCACGTCATAGCTGTCATTGTCGTCGCCGGGCGTGACGCGGATGGCGACATTGCCTTCGGCCTCGCGCATCAGGCGCTCGCGGATGACGCGCGACTGCACCTTGTCGCCTTCACGGCCGGCCAGCGGGCCGTCATTGATGCGGAAGGTGACCGACAGGGTCGGCGGATCGATCGGCTTGGCGGCAATCGGCTTGGTGACCGAGGTGGCGCAGAGCGTATCGGCCACGGTGGAGGTCACCAGACCGGCAATGGCGACGATATCGCCGGCTTCGCCCACGTCAACCGGGGTGCGCTCGAGGCCACGGAAGGCCAGGACCTTGGAGACGCGGCCTTTCTCGACTTCCTTGCCCTCACGGTTGAGGGTGTGGATGGGGTCGTTGGCCTTGACCGAACCGGAGGTGATGCGGCCGGTCAGGATGCGCCCGAGGAACGGATTGCGCTCGATGGTGGTGACCAGCATGCGGAAGGCACCGTCTTCCACGGCCGGCTGGGGCACGTGTTCGACGACCTTGTCGAGCAGCGGCGCCAGCGTTTCCTTGGGGCCTTCGGGCTCCAGCGCCATCCAGCCCTGCTTGGCCGAACCATAGAGAACCGGGAAATCGAGCTGTTCGGGCGTGGCGTCGAGAGCGATGAAGAGGTCGAAGATTTCCTCGAGCACTTCCAGGTGCCGCTCGTCGGACTTGTCGATCTTGTTGATGGCGACGATGGGCCTCAGACCCTGGGCCAGCGCCTTGCCGAGCACGAACTTGGTCTGCGGCATCGGGCCTTCGGCGGCATCGACGAGGATGACAACGCCATCGACCATCGAGAGAATGCGCTCCACTTCGCCACCAAAGTCGGCGTGGCCGGGCGTGTCGACGATGTTGATACGGGTGCCGTTCCAGAGCAGCGAGGTGACCTTGGCCAGGATGGTGATGCCGCGTTCGCGCTCGATATCGTTGCTGTCCATGGCGCGTTCTTCGACGCGTTCGTTCTCGCGGAAGGAGCCGGACTGCTTGAGCAGCACGTCGATCAGCGTGGTCTTGCCGTGGTCAACGTGGGCGATGATGGCGATATTGCGCAGAGACATCAGGGTCAGCCTTGTTGGCACGATCCACGAAACCGGGCCCACGGGAGTACTCTCGTGTGGGACGGTCAGGACGGACCATGCGGTATGGATTTGCCGGCGCCAAATAGGGGAGCGGCCCGGCAGTTTGGGCGGCTCTTACAGCAAGGGGCCGGTTTTCACAAGGTTTCAATCTGCAGGGCGGGCTTGCAGGCGAGCCCGAGCATGCACGATGTGCACCCTCCCCGTAACGGGGGGACTGTTCAGTTTGGACTTTGAGCCCGACTCCTGGGCCACCCTCCCCCTCAAGGGGAAGGGCACGCAGAGCTTAGGTCCGTCAGGACCTTAGCGACGCTCGGGTGGGGGGTAAGCGCCTCCAGCAAGCATCGCATCTGCAACAGCTCCGGACACCCCTCCCTAGTTGCGCTAGGCTGCTCCGCAGCCAGCTTCACTACCCTCCCCTCAAGGGGGAGGGTGCCAAAGGGCCGATGGCCTCGCGCATGGCACGCGCTCTGTCTGAACAGTCCCCCTTGACGGGGAGGGGTGCTCAAAAACCTCCAAATCCCGCTGGGGAACAGCCCCACCCAACCTCCCCCGGCAAAGGGGAGGTGCCGCGCCAGTGGCTACCTCAGCATCAAGCGAGACCCTGGCCCGCTACGTCAGCGTCCGCGGCAGGTCCCCCGATTGCCAGAGCCCCAGGCCAAAGCCATCGGGATCCAGAAAGTCGGCGCTCCAGCCGCCGGGGGCTTCGGAGACCGGGGTGACGATATTGACGCCCTTTTCGGCGAGCTCGGCGACGATGTCGTCGATGCCGCCCTCATCGAGTTCGAAGACGATGGCCGGCGTATTGCCGCGAACTCCGTCCATTTCGAAGAAGATGAGATCGGGTCCGTCTTCGATACTGGCCTGCAGCCAATAGGGCTCGGCCCCCTCCATGCGCTGAAGCTGGAGACCCAGGGTCTCGTTGTAGAACACTTCGGTCCGGGCAATATCGGCGACGTAGAAGACGATGCTGACTTTCTTCGGCTTGAGACCCATGTCGGGCTCCTTTTGCTGATCGACAATGGCCTATTGCCGCGGCGCGGTATTTTGTGAGCGCCGCACCACAAACAAATGTCCATCCGGATCGTGGCTGGCAAAATATCCACCATGCTTGTGCAGGGCCGGCAGCAGGGCGTCACGTATTCGGCCATAGGCGAGGTCGAGATGAAGCCCGGTCAGTTCGCCCGGCGCTGACAGGCCCCTGGCGACGAGGTGCCGCTTGAGGGCGCTGACCCGCTGACGCAGGGCCGTGTCGGGAAGGCGCAGCAGCCAGGCGATCTCGCGGCGGTTGTGACCGGTCATGACCAGCGCCGCCAAAGTCCTCAGGGCCGGTGGCAGGCCCTCAAGGATTTCGGCTGGAAGGGGGTCCTGCCCCGCCTGCGGCTCCATTCGGTCTTGCTGCCAGAGATGGTCACGCCGTGCGCGCCGCCGGGCTCCGCGGGCCGCCATGCGGGCACGATTGCGCACCACGCCGCAGAGCCAGCGCTGGGTTTCCGCATCCTCGAGATCCATGCGCCCCTGTTCGACCGCGACGAGCAGCGCATCCTGCACCACGTCTTCAGCCAGTGCGGCGCCGGCCTCTCTTCGGGCGATGGAAACCAGCCTTTCATTGAGCCGTGAACGCATGCGCCGGAGCGTGTCAGCTCGCTGCCCTGTCGGCAAGCGCCGTATGCTCAGGAGGCCTTCCGCTCGGCCTGGGCCTTGGCGGTCTCGGAATGCAGGAGATTGGCCAGGGCCTTGGGCTTCAACGGCGGCGAGAACAGGAAGCCCTGGACTTCGGACACGCCATGCGCGCGGACCATGGCCAGTTGCTCTTCGGTTTCCACGCCCTCCGCCGTCGTCGACATGCCCAGGGACTGCCCCAGGCCGATGACGGCCTTGATGATGGCCTGGCTATCGGCGCGGGTGGTGAGATCGCGCATGAAGGAGCGGTCGATTTTGATCTTGTCGAAGGGGAAGCTGCGCAGATAACTCAGCGACGAATAGCCGGTGCCGAAATCATCCATGGAGATGCGCACGCCCATGTCGCGCAACTCGTGCAGGGCCGCAATGGTGGTTTCGCTGTCCGACAGGATGATGCTTTCGGTGATTTCCAGTTCCAGCCGCGTCGGTTCCAGCTTCGCTTCGCTCAGCGCCGCCTTGACCTGGCTCACCAGGGCTTTGTGACGGAACTGCACCGGCGACAGGTTGACGGCCACGCGGACGTCACCGGGCCAGGTCGCGGCGGCCTGGCAGGCCTCGTGCAGCACCCATTCGCCGATCGGCACGATGAGCCCGGTCTCTTCAGCCACCGGCACGAACTCGGTCGGGGAAATGGTGCGGTCGTCGTGATCCCAGCGCAACAGCGCCTCGACGCAGGCGACACGATTCTGCTCAAGGTTGAGCAGGGGCTGGAACATCAGCCGCAGTTCATCGCGCTGCATGGCCAGGCGCAGGCCCGCCTCGATGGACCGGCGCTGCTGCAGCTCGGCATCCATGCCGGCTTCGAAGAAATGGTAGGTGGACCGCCCCTCGGACTTGGCCTTGTAGAGCGCCAGGTCGGCATTCTTGACCAGCTGGTCGGTGGTGATGCCGTCGCCGGGACCCACGGCAATGCCGACCGAAGCGCCGATCTCGATCTGCTGGCCACCGATATTCATGGGCGCGCGCATGGCCTTGACGATGCGGTCGGCCACCTTGGCCGCCATATCCACCCCGTCGATGGGCCGCAGCAGCAGGGCAAATTCGTCGCCCCCGAGCCGGGCCAGAAGATCGGTTTCCCGTGTCGTGCCCCAGAGGCGCACCGCAGCCTGCTTGATCACTTCGTCGCCCACGGCGTGGCCCAGCGTGTCGTTGACCGCCTTGAAGTGATCGAGGTCGATATAGAGCACCGCCGCCATTTCATTGCGCTTGAGGCCGGCTTCGGCCCGCGCCATCTGCTCGAGGAATTCGATACGGTTGGGCAGGTCGGTGAGCGCGTCGTGGCGCGCCAGGTGCTGGATGCGGGCCTCGGCCTGGCGCTGCTCGGTAATGTCTTCGTGGGTCGAGACCCAGCCGCCATCCTTCATCGGATGGTGCTGCATCAGGATAGTCCGGCCATTGAGCTCGTGGATGTTCTTGCCATATTCGCGGCGCGAAATGACCTCGCGGCGCCAGGCGACATATTCCTCCTTGGTGCCACCCGTGGACATGCCCTGGTCAAACAGATGCGCCAGGATGTCCTCGAGCTGACTGCCGGGCTTGAGGAGGTTTATCGGCAGGTTGTAGATGCGGGCATAGGGCTCGTTGCAGATGACCAGGCGCCCGCGCGCATCCATCATGCAGAGACCGATGGAGATATTGTTGACCGCCGCATCGAGGCGGATGTTTTGCCGCTCGAGTTCGAGCTTGCGCTTCTGCTGGCTTTCGGAGCGGGCAATCTCGTCGGTAATGTCCTCATGGGTCACCACCCAGCCCAGATTGTCCGAATAGACATGGGCGGTTTCGATGATGCGGCCGCCGGCCACCACTTCCTGGGCCTTGTGGCGCGCGCCACCGCGATTGGCGAGGAGCTGGCTGGTATAGTGTTCGTAGAAGTGGTCGGCGCTTTGTCCGGGATGATTGCCCAGCCGCGCGGAGAGGTGCACCACGTCTTCCAGCGTCATGCCGCGATGGATGGCATCCTCGGAAAATCCATAGAAATCGCGATAGTGCTTGTTCCACATCAAGAGGCGGAACTGGGGCGACCAGACACAGAAGCCATAGGGAATGTTTTCCAGCGCTGCATCCAAGAGCAGTGCTTCGGCAACTTCCCCAACTTTGCCGAGGTCATCGGACCGCATCAAACCCCATCCCCAAAGAGCCATACGCGACGCTGGCGGAAAGCTAAGCGTGGGGTCTTAATGAGCCATTAAATGTGTCAGTTTGAAAGTAAAACGTGATGGGGGCGGGCCTAAACCCGCCCCATTTCGTCAATTTCAGCCGCGTGCCTTGGCATTCCGGGCTGCCCAGGTCTTCAACCGCAGGCCATTGAGACGGATGAAGCCGGCCGCATCCTTGTGGTCATAGGCAATCGCGCCTTCCTCGAAGGTCACGAGGTCCATGTTGTAGAGCGAGTGCGGCGAGGTGCGGGCAATGACGCTGGCCGAGCCCTTGTAGAGCTTCACGGTCACCTCGCCGGTCACATAGGCCTGGCTCTTGTCGATCAGCGCCTGCAGCATCTCGCGCTCGGGCGAGAACCAGAAGCCATTGTAGATGAGCTCGGCATATTTGGGCATCAGCTCATCCTTCAAATGCGCTTCGCCGCGGTCGAGGGTGATCGATTCAATGCCGCGATGCGCTGCGAGCAGGATCGTGCCGCCGGGGGTCTCGTAGAGGCCGCGCGACTTCATGCCGACGAAGCGGTTCTCGACGAGGTCGAGACGGCCCACGCCATGCTTGCCACCGAGCTCGTTAAGCTTTGTCAGCAGGGCAGCAGGGCTGAGCTTGACCCCGTTCACGGAGACCGGATCACCCTTTTCATAGCCGATGGTGATGATTTCGGGCTGGTCGGGCGCCTTTTCCGGATCGACCGTGCGCTGCGGCACATAATCGGGGAAGGGCACGCCGGGATCTTCGAGCACCATCCCCTCGGACGAGGTGTGCAGCAGGTTGGCGTCGACCGAGAACGGCGCCTCGCCGCGCTTGTCCTTGGCGATCGGGATCTGGTTCTTTTCGGCGTAGTTCAACAGAGCCGTGCGGGAGCGCAGGTCCCACTCGCGCCAGGGGGCGATGACCTTGATCGCGGGGTCGAGCGCATTGGCAGTCAATTCGAACCGCACCTGGTCATTGCCCTTGCCGGTGGCGCCATGGGAAATGGCATCGGCGCCGGTTTCCTGGGCGATTTCGACGAGGCGCTTGGCGATCAGCGGGCGGGCGATCGAGGTGCCGAGCAGATACTGCCCCTCATAGACCGTATTGGCGCGGAACATCGGGAAGACGAAATCGCGCACGAATTCCTCGCGCAGGTCCTCGATGCGGATGTCCTTGATGCCGAACATCTCGGCCTTCTTGCGTGCGGGCTCCAGTTCCTCGCCCTGCCCGAGATCGGCGGTGAAGGTCACCACCTCGCAATTATAGGTCTCCTGCAGCCATTTGAGGATGATGGAGGTGTCGAGACCGCCCGAATAGGCCAGCACGACCTTCTTTACGTCATTCGCCATTGGTGTTCACGCTTGCTTGGGGCCAGCCGGCCCGGAAATCGGGCGCACCCTATTCATCCGCGCGCTTTGATGCAATTGTCCGCGCAGACCAAATCGAGACTGCCATGCCCCCCTTCATCCCCGACCTGCCCGTCCTTCTCGCCTTCGCGCTGGCCACGGTGGTGCTTGCCATTACCCCGGGGCCGGACATGGCCCTGCAGATGAGCCGCGCCATCAATTACGGGCGGGCGCATGGGCTGGCGGCCATGTTCGGGGCCATGGCGGGCATTCTCGTCCACACCATGCTGGTGGCCTTCGGCATTTCCATCCTGATCATTGCCGCCCCGCCGCTGTTCCTGGCGCTCAAGATCGCCGGGGCCATCTATCTGCTCTATCTCGCCTATCAGGCCGTGTTTCATGGCGGTGGACTGCGACTGTCCGAGGCGGCGCGCAAACCTCCGACGGTCAAACAGAGCTTCATGACCGGGATCGGTATCAACCTGCTCAATCCCAAGGTCGTCCTCTTCTTCGTGACCTTCCTGCCGCAATTCGTTGATGCGCACGATCCGGGCGCGACCGGCAAGCTGATCTTTTTGGGCCTCGAATTCGTGGCACTCTCCATTCCCTTGGGGATCATCACCGTGCTTCTGGCGGAAAGGCTGGCCGCCCTGTTCCGCTTCAGCAAATGGGTCGAGCGGGCGCTCAACTGGAGCTTTGCCGCCATCTTCACCGCCTTTGCGGCAACCATCCTGACGGCGCAGGCGCGGCACTAGACATGAATTATCGCCACGCCTTCCATGCCGGCAATTTTGCCGACGTGGTCAAGCACACCATCCTCACCCGCATCCTCGCCTACCTGATGAAGAAGGACGCCGCCTTCCGGGTGATCGATACCCATGCGGGCCTCGGCATCTACGATCTCTTCGGTGACCAGGCGGAAAAGACCGGCGAGTGGCAGGACGGCATCGGCCGGCTGATTCACGTGAAACTTCCGCAGGATGTGGCCGAGCTGCTGGCGCCCTATCTCGACGCGGTTCGCGCGCAGAACCCGGACGGAAAGCTGCGCTACTATCCCGGCTCGCCCTTCATCACCCGGCACATGCTGCGGAGCCAGGACAGGCTGATGGCCTTTGAGCTGCATCCAATGGATGCCGATCGATTGAAGGAAAATTTCGCCGGCGACTTCCAGACCCGCGTCACCCAGCTCGACGCCTGGGACATATTTGGGACCCATCTGCCGCCCAAGGAAAAGCGGGGCCTGGTGCTGGTCGATCCGCCCTTCGAGGAAAGGGGCGAGTTTTCACGCATGGTCGCAAGCCTCGAAAAGGCGCAAAAACGCTGGCCCGGCGGGACCTATGCCTATTGGTATCCGATCAAGGAGTCGGGCGAGGTGGAGGCCTATGTCAAGGCACTCAAGGCCACCGGCATTCCCAAGATCCTCGGGATCGAGCTCACCATCCGCCCGCCCTCGGACCCGCCACGCCTCCATGGCACCGGCATGGTCGTGGTCAATCCGCCCTATGTGCTGGAACAGGAGATGCGCGTGCTGCTGCCGGTGCTGGCGGAGTTGCTAGCGGAGGATGGCAAGGGAAATTTCCGGATTGAACAGCTGTCCAAGTTCTAGCAGGTTCGCTTTGGGGGCGAGCAGATGGACTCACTTATCAATTTACCGTTCGAGATACAGGTGTCTCTCGTTGCGGGGTACCTAGCCTATAAGGTCTATGTTGCGGGTCGCGGCGCAATACACAAGACTGAGGATGTTATACTGCAAGTGGTCGTCCTGGGTCTTGCAGGGCGGCTGGTCGCCGGAGCGCTAAAAGCTTGGGCGACAACCGCTGCTGGTCCACGCCTGCAATTTCCCCCAGAAATAGATGCCGTCCTTCTGGTTCTCGCCACGCTAAGCGCATCAATTGCGTTAGCTAGTTACTGGAGAAAGCATGGTAACAAGCAATTCAGCCGAGCGATGAACAAGCTTGGAATATATAATGACGACCACGAATATACGGCATGGGCCTCGCTAACCAACGACAAGGCGAAATGGACATTTATACAGGTACATCTGACAGACAATAGGATACTTGAAAGTTACTTTTCGTCGCTACCCGAAAATCCTATTGGTGGCGATATCGTCATCAACGACGATGGCATCGTCATGTACGTCACAAAAATTTACGGGCCCGATAAGGCTGCCGAACCCGCCGAGAGTTACGTTATTGGGACTGAAGGCGATATGGTTGCGACCTATGTCCCTAGAGCCAAGATTTCGCAGATTGAGGTAGGTCGGATCCGCTAGCGCTTTGGCGGACGAGGCGGATTAGCGCCTGACCCCGCGGTTGTTGGGGTGGATGAATTCTGGACATAGACCGTTCCAGGCCTAGTGCCCGGCTTGGTCGAACCAGGTTTGGCGTTGCCGGTCCTAGAAGTCATTGCTCACCTCTTCGGCGGTCTGGGTGGGTTGACCCCAGAACCAGTCGTTGGAGGGCTGTTTGACCCCTGCTCATGGGGCCGATCCGGCCGGATGGCAATTGGTCGCTGGGCTGGCGGTTGAGTTTGAGTCGGTGAAGTCATTGTGCGTCTCCGATATTCGTCACCGCCAATATAGTGGCAGAAGCCGCGTAACCCAACCTATCGGCAATTTTGCCAAAAATTCGCCTTTTCGACCTTGCGGGCCGACGGGGTCACAGCGCCAACAGCGCGTCGCGGTCTTTCTTGGTCATCCGCTCGCTCTCGCTCTTCAATTGCCCGCAGGCGGCAAAAATGTCGCGGCCGCGCGGGGTGCGGACGGGTGAGGCATAGCCGGCGCGGTTGACGATGTCGGCGAAGCGCTCGATGCGGGAGCTTGGCGAGGTGCCATAGTTCGAACCCGGCCAGGGGTTGAACGGGATCAAGTTGATCTTGGCCGGAATGCCGGCCAGCAGCCGCACCAGTTCGCGCGCTTCGGCATCAGAGTCGTTGATGCCGTCGAGCATGACATATTCGAAGGTGATGCGGCGGGCATTGGAGAGGCCCGGATAGTTCTTGCAGGCCTCGAGCAGGTCCTTGAGCGGCCACTTCTTGTTGATCGGCACCAACACGTCGCGCAGGTCGTCGCGCACGGCGTGGAGCGAAATGGCCAGCATGACGTCGATCTCGCGGCCGGTCGGCTCGATATAGGGCACGACGCCCGAGGTCGAGAGCGTGATGCGGCGCTTGGAGACGGACATGCCATCGCCGGCCGAGGCAATGAGCAGGGCCTGCTTGACGTTGTCGTAGTTGTAGAGCGGCTCGCCCATGCCCATCATCACGATATTGGTGATGGCGCGGGTTTCCCCGCCGGGGACCAGGCCGCCGTCATCAGGACGCGAACCACCCGGGAAATCGCCCAGACGCTCTCGGGCCATGAGGATCTGCCCCAGGATTTCCCCGGCCGTGAGGTTACGCACCAGCTTCTGCGTGCCCGTGTGGCAGAAGGAGCAGGTCAGCGTGCAGCCGACCTGCGACGAGACGCACAACGTCCCGCGGTCGCTTTCCGGGATATAGACGGTCTCCACCTCGACCGGCGGCATGTTCGGGTTCTGCGGATCGCGGAAGCGGAACAGCCATTTGCGCGTGCCATCGACCGAAACCTGCTCGGTGACGATTTCCGGGCGATCGAGATTGAAGGTGTCAGCGAGCTTCTGGCGCACCGGCTTGGCCACATTGGTCATGCGGTCGAAATCGGTCACGCCGTTCACATAGAGCCAGTTCCAGAGCTGGCTGGCGCGCATGCGGCCTTCCCTTTCCGAGACCACGTCATGGCTGACCAGGGCCTCGGCCAGCCCGGCCTTGCTGAGGCCGATCAGGCTCGGCCGCGCGGCGGCGGCCGGGCGGATGGCGGTCGAATGGTCAAGGTTCAGCGCAATGCTCATGGCAGGCACATGGGGTCCACAAATGCGGGAAGTGCGCGCCTTTAGCACAGACGCGAGGTTTAGGCAAAGTCACGCTGATGGGAAGCGGGTTTGCGGGGGGTGGGGGGCAGTCCGAAACACAGAGCCGCCCCCGGACTTGATCCGAAGGCCCTCGTCACTGGTGCGACCCCGGAACGGTCCGCGGGTGAGGCCCGAGGACGGAACTCCGAACGCAGAAAATCAGCACTCGGCGCCGATGGCCTGCTGGGCGGCGGTGGCGCCGGAGAGCGAATAGGTCTGGACCACCTCCGTGCCACTGGCCGAGGTGCCGGTGACTGTGACGGTCGAGCCGGCGCGGATGGCGGCCGCCAGGTTGGCCGACTGCGCGCTGTCGTCGAGCCAGGCGGCATCGTTCTGGGTGAAGAGCGCAAAATCCTGCCCGCCGACACTGGCAACCGCCATCGAGCCGGTCTGGAAAGTGTAGCCGGCCACCACGTTGAATTCGTTGGCGACGTCCTCGTTGGGACGATTGGTGATGTAGAGATAGGCATCGCCATAGCCCTCGGGCGTCGGCTGGGTGGTCTTTGGCCTGGTCATGGCAAAACAGACCGTGCCGCTGCCATCGTCGGCGGCATAGCTCGACCAATCGCGAAAATCGCCCAGAACCCGTGCCGACTGTGCCTGGGCTGGCCCAAAACCGGCAAGCGACAGGACAAGGGCGAGCGAGAGGGCGGAAAATCGGGTCATCAAGTCTTCATACCATTGCAGAACAGGGTGACGGGTCTTGGCCCGTCACCCAGTTATTGTGTTTGTGCGCCGGACGGCAAGCCCCTGCCTATTGGCAGGCCGCGTCGATGGCATTCATGGCAGCGGTCGCGCCGGACAGGGAATAGGTATCGACCGTATTGGTTCCCCGCTGGCTGGTGCCGCGCACCACGAGCTGGTTACCCGCCTTGAAGGCCGTGACAAAGCCTGGCTCATCGCTGCTCGAGGCCAGCCAGGCGGTGGAGCCGCGCGCCGCCATGACATAGCTCTTGCCATCGACGGAAGCCGAGGCCTTGGCATCGTTGGTGTTGTACGGGTAGCCGATCTGAGTCTGGACCTCGTTCTTGGACCCCATGCCCTTGCGGTGCACGATGAGGAACTTGATAGGGTCGCGATTGGCCCCGGCAGGCTCGCTTTTGATCGGTTCGCCGATGATGAAACAGAGCTGACCGCTCTGATCCGTCGCCGTATAGGCCGACCAGGCGTTGAAGGTGCCCAGCTCTGTGGCCTGCTGCGCCTGCGCGGCCGGTGCCAGAGCCATGACTGTGGCCACCGCGAGCCCGAGTGCAAGGCCACCGGTTTTCGTCGTCATCGCCAATTCTTCCTCTTGTCTTTGGTGTTCGGGGGCGTTCTGCCCGTCCAGTCTGCCTCGAACATGGTTACCAAGGAGTCAAAGTCCCGGCCGATCCCCCACTGGTTGCCGGGCTTTTGCTTCAAATGAAAGCCAAAGGCGGCGGGATTGGGGCGCTTGCCGCCCACTGGGCGGCCTCGGGTCGCGAAACGGTTAAACCTCCCTTAACAAGGGTGTGATCAGCCCTGGCCGCTGGCTCATGCAGCGAGCGGATAGCTCTGCTCGACGAGATAGGGTCCGCCACCCACCGAGTCGCGGCTGGAAAACAGCACGAAACGCGCCGGCACAAAGGTGAGAGGCTCGAAACGCGCCGCCTCGGCCATGAAGCGCGCCAGCTCCTCCGCCGAGGTGCCACGCAGCCTTGCCAGGGAAACATGCGGCACGAATTTGCGCCCCTCGGGCGGCAGCCCGGCCTTTTGCAGCATCCGCTCCTGGGCCGCCTGCAGGCGGTGGAGCGCTTCGGACGGCTCCACCCCGGCATAGAGGGCCCGCGGCTTGTCGCCGCCAAAACTGCCCAGATGCGTGAGGCGGATGGAAAACTGCAGCGAATTGGAAAGCCGATCGAGGCTGTCGGCCACTTCGTCGGCCGTATTGCCATCGACATCGCCGATGAACCGGAGCGTGATGTGGTAGTTTTCGGGATCGATCCAGCGGGCGCCGGAAAGGCCTCCGCGCTTGAGCGAGAGAGCAAACCCCACATCGGCGGGAATTTCGAGGCCGGTAAAGAGCCGGGGCATGAGGAGCCTCCCTGGCAGAGGAGCGCAGAACCGGCGCTCCCACCTTCTGGTGGCGCATCATTTCCAGCGGAAAGCCCGTTTCCGTCCGGAGAGCAATGCGCCGGTCCGCACGATTCGTGCCCATCGACCCTAACACAATCGCTTTATTGAGCCAGTCCCGGTGTCGCAGTCACCCGATTATCCTTGTCAATCACCTGAGCCATCCCCATATTCCTCGCCAAGTGGCAACGCCAATTGCCCCCGGCGGTGACAAGACCGCATTACGTGTTTTGGGAAAGGGAACCTGAAAATGGCTGAATATGACCGTCAGACCCTCGGTGCGCGGGCCGGCTCGGCCTTGGCCATCGATGAAGGTCTTCGCAGCTACATGCTGCGTGTTTACAATTATATGGGCCTCGGCCTGGTCGTCACCGGCCTCGTGGCCTGGTTCACCAGCCAGTGGGCCATGTCCAGCCAGGCCAATGCCGAACTGCTCTATGGCAGCCCGCTGGCCTGGGTGATCATGCTCTCGCCGCTGGCCTTCGTGCTGGTCTTGAGCTTCGGCATCAACAAGCTCTCCGTGGGCGCTTCGCAGGCCATCTTCTGGGCCTTCGCGGCCGTGATGGGCCTGTCGCTGTCGTCGATCTTCCTGGTCTATACCGGTGCTTCGATCGCCAAGGTGTTCTTCATCACCGCCGCGACCTTCGGCGCGATGAGCCTTTACGGCTACACCACCAAGCGCGACCTGACCGGCATGGGCAACTTCCTGATGATGGGCCTGATCGGCATCATCATCGCCATGATCGTGAACATCTTCATGCAGTCCAGCATGCTTGACTTCGCGATCTCGGTCATCGGCGTGCTGATCTTTACCGGCCTGACCGCCTATGACACCCAGAAGATCAAGGAAAGCTATTCCGAGCATTATGGTGCCGACGTGATGGCCAAGAATGCCATCATGGGTGCGCTGAGCCTCTACCTCGACTTCATCAACCTGTTCATGATGCTGCTGCGCCTGTTCGGCAATCGCGAGTAAATGAACGAAGTTCCTTGATGCTTTGATCAAGGAATTTGGTTGGACGACAAAAGGGACCGCAGCTTAGAAAGGCTGCGGTCCTTTTCTGTTTTGAGCGTCTGCCGTGTCCGACTATCTCCTGCGCCCCTTTGCCTGGTCCGATATTCCCGCCATCACGGCGATCTACCGCCACTATGTCGAGAACACCGCCATCACCTTCGATACCGAAGCGCCGGGTGAGGAAGCGATTGCGGAGAAGTATGCGGGGCTCAAAAGGCTCGGCCACCCGCTGATCATCGCCGAGCGCGCCGGCAAGGTCGTCGGCTATGCCTATGCCAGCTTCTACCGGCCGCGGGCCGCCTATCGCTTCACCGCTGAGGATTCGATCTATCTCGATCCCGACGAAACCGGCAGAGGCCTGGGGCGGCTGATGCTGACCGAGCTGCTCATCCAGTCGAAGGCCTTCGGCTTCAAGCAGATGCTGGCGGTGATCACAGCGGATACGGCCAATTCGATTCGCATCCACGAAAAATTCGGCTTCGAGCGCGTCGGCTACTATACGGGCGTGGGCTTCAAGTTCGACCGCTGGCACGACATCGTGCATCTGCAGAAGGCGCTGTGACGGAGGCCGCTATCGCAGCGGCTTGCGCATGGGAAAGCCATTGATCCGCCGCCCCGACGCCTGTGGTCCATCCTCCAGCCAGCCCGCGCCTTGGTAGAACCGAAGCGCCGTCGCCGTCGCCTCCAGACGGCCCTCGGCATATCCCAAGGCCCGCAATTCGGCCTCCAGGCGCACCAGCAAGGCCTTGCTCACGCCGCGAAAGCGCGCGGTGGGCGCAACATAGTTGAGGGCCACGAGCCCGGTCTCCGATACGGCACCAACGCCAGCCACCACCCCGTCGCTCTCGGCCACGAAAAACCGCGCACCGGGCTGCGACAGCATGGCGGCGACGCCCGCCTCGGTCTTGTTGGCCGTCCAGGCGGCAAGTGCGATCGGGTCGTTGCGATGATCGGCGACACAGAGTTCGGTGATGGACGCAGTGAGGACGCGGCTCATCGCCGGCACATCCTCCGCCCGCGCCGGGCGGACCGTGATGCTCACCCGACCACCATGAGGTCCGGATCAAGCACCCGCAGCACCTGGGTGAGGTCGTGGCCGCGTTTCAAAATGCGCCCCTGCTGGTTGGTGACCATGTACTGGCCTTGGCGGTTGCGCAGCCTGGGATTCTTTTCGACCACGAAGAGAGGGCGCTCCGAGACGCGGGCATAGATGGAAAACAGCGCCCGGTCCTTCAGGAAATCCATGGCATAATCGCGCCACTCGCCGGTCCCGACCTTGCGGCCGTAGACCGCCAGGATCTGGGTCAATTCGCGGCGGTCGAAGGCGACGATGGGTTGCACGGGCCGGTTCGGCTGGCCTGCGGGTTCGCCCACATGCACCAGCGCCAGATTGACTCGATTCTCATCGGGAGGACTCTGCACGCGCCTCAATGCCCTGTCATCGCTCCGTCATGATCGGCGCATTCGCAGGGCTTGGCAAGAGAGGATAAAATTCCGCATTTCGGCCATGATTTGTCCCTCAACACGCCCCATTGGCCCGGCACCGTTCAATCATTGCCTCCAGTGGCTGGCAGCCGGGCCGACGAGCCCCCAAACCAGAAGGCCCAGTTGCCAGCCGCCCTATTTCAGTTGACCCAAGTCATTGCCGCCCGCTCCCGCCCCGGAGCGGGCGTTTTCTTTGGCGGCCGGTCAGAAGCTGTAGGCGGCGGCGCCCAGTATGGGACCGGGCAGGCCATTGCGCTCGGCCTGGATGAGGATGGCCAGCCCGCCATTGTCCTCCCCGGCAAACTGCTCGAGCGGCAACTTGATCTCGGCGCCGGCCGAAGCCTCCCACAGGCCCACCGGCTGCCGGTCGACAACGACCTGGGTATAGACCATGGCCTTACCAGCATTCTCGCCTCTTTCGATGGCCACGTCGGCCCGACCGAGATAGCGCACCAGCCAGATCGTGGCATCTTCCAGTGTCTCATCGGCCGGAACTTCGAGTTTGAGCATCCCGCCATGGGCGACAAGAGAAACCGGCAGCGGCAATTGCGCCGAGGTCACGGCATCGTGGACCTCGTCGCGCCGCGAACCCACGACGCCCTCGCCGCCATTGACCACCATTTGCGGGGTGAAGATGCGCGTCGAGCCCCAGCTCTTGGCATAGCCACGCTGGCGATCGGAAAAATCCTTGGCCCCAAAAGTGTCTTCCCAGCCGATATAGTCCCAATAGTCCACGTGATAGGCCAGCGCCACAACGTCCTCGCGTTCGGCGAGGCTGGTCAGGAGGGCATCGGCGGGCGGGCAGGACGCACAGCCCTGGCTGGTGAACAATTCCACGACCGCCTTGGTATCCTGCCGCAAGCTTTCGGCCTGTGCCGCGCCCGAAAGGGCAAGGCAGAAGCAGAGGCCAGCGAGGAGGGGAGAGAGGGGGCGGCTGAACATGGGCGTGTTTGTAAGCCGCGCGGATGGTGCTTGCCTAGTCAAAAGCGGGTGAAAGCATCGATTGGCTGCTCCCGGCGCCGTGCCCAGGCCGTGCGGGTCATGGCAAAGATGGTGGCGTCGAACTCCTCATCGCCATCGCGCAGGCGCGCCTCGTGGTCAGGGACCATGCCCAACCGGCGCATGACCGCGAGGGAGCGCTCATTGGGCGTGTCGGCCATGGCAATGATGCGCTGGCGCGTGGTGCTCCTGAAGGCCAGATCCAGCCAGGCCCGGCCCGCTTCACTGGCATAGCCCTGCCCCCAATAGTGCTGGAACAGCCGCCAGCCCACCTGCAGGTCATCGGGATACCAGTGCTCCACCGAGAGGCCGGCAACGCCAAGGAAGGCGCCATCGCTGCGGCGTTCGACCGCAAGAAAGCCATAGCCCCGTTCCGCCAGCGCCTCGTTGGCCTCCCTGGCGGCCTGCAGGGTCTTTTCCGCGCTCCACAACCCGCCCAGATAGCGCATCACCACCGGATCGCGCCCCAGCGCCTCGTAGAGCGGCAGATCATCGCGCCGAAACGCCCGCAGGACCAGACGTTCGGTGGTGAGCACGGTCTGGCCGGTCCAGATGTCAGTCATGTCACCCTCCCCAAACGACAATGGCGGCCCGGAGGCCGCCATTGCAAGGCATTGGATGTAAGCAGCGCTTACGCGGCGACGAGGCTCCGCAGCACATAATGCAGGATGCCGCCATTCTTGAAATAGTCGAGCTCGTTGGCCGTATCGATGCGGCAACGGGTTTCAACATTGAGCACGTCGCCATTGGCGCGGGTAATCTTGACGGTGACCATGGCGCGCGGCTCGATGTTCTCGACCCCGGCAATGTCCACGGTCTCTGTGCCGTCGAGGCCCAGCGTCTGCCAGCTCTCGCCATCCTTGAACTGCAGCGGGATGACACCCATGCCGACGAGGTTCGAGCGGTGGATACGCTCGAAGCTCTGGGCGATGACCGCCTTGACGCCGAGCAGGTTCGTGCCCTTGGCCGCCCAGTCACGCGAGGAGCCGGTGCCATATTCCTTGCCGGCGAAGATGACCAGCGGCGTGCCCTGGGCCTGATAGGCCATCGCGGCGTCGTAGATCGGCATCTGCTCGCCGGTCGGACCCTTGGTGAAGCCGCCTTCGACGCCATCGAGCATCATGTTCTTGATGCGGATATTGGCGAAGGTGCCGCGCATCATCACCTCGTGATTGCCGCGGCGGGCGCCATAGGAGTTGAAGTCCTTCGGGGCGACCTGGCGTTCGGTGAGATACTTGCCGGCGGGGGTGGCAGCCTTGAACGAACCGGCCGGGGAAATATGGTCGGTGGTGATGCTATCGAGGAACAACGCCAGCACCCGGGCCGAGACCACATCGGTCACCGGCTTGGGCTCCATGGTCAGGTCTTCGAAATAGGGCGGGTTTTGCACATAGGTGGACGAGCCGTTCCAGCCATAGGTCTCGCCGCCTTCGACGGCGATGGACTGCCAGTGCTTGTCGCCCTTGAACACGTCCGAATAGCGCGAGCGGAACATGTCGGCATTGACGTGCTTGCGCACGATCTCGGCGATCTCGTGATTGGTCGGCCAGATGTCCTTGAGATAGACCGGCTTGCCATCCTTGCCCGTCCCCAGCGGCTCGGTGGTGATGTCGACATTGAGCGTGCCCAGGAGGGCATAGGCCACCACCAGCGGCGGGGAGGCCAGGTAGTTGGCGCGAACGTCGGGGTTCACGCGGCCTTCGAAATTGCGGTTGCCCGAGAGCACCGAGGCGGCGACCAGCTTGTTCTCGTTGATGGCCTCGGAAATGGCCGGCGGCAGCGGCCCGGAATTGCCGATGCAGGTGGTGCAGCCATAGCCCACGAGGTTGAAGCCGATGGCATCGAGGTCGGCCTGCAGGCCTGCCGCAGTCAGATAGTCGGTGACGACCTGCGAGCCGGGAGCGAGCGAAGTCTTGACCCAGGGTTTGCTATCGAGGCCAAGGGCACGCGCCTTGCGGGCGACGAGACCGGCCGCGACCAGAACCGAGGGGTTCGAGGTATTGGTGCAGGAGGTGATGGCGGCGATCACCACCGAACCGTCGCCGACCTCAAAATCCTCACCCTTGACCGGGAACTGCGTGCCCGGGGCGATATCGCCGCGGCCGGCCCCCAGATCGGGCAGCGCCTTGGCAAAGGCCGAGGTCACATCCTTGAGAGCCACGCGGTCCTGCGGGCGCTTCGGGCCCGAAAGCGACGGCACGACGGTGGACAGATCGAGCTCGAGGGTCGAGGTGAAGACCGGATCGGGCGTATCGGTGGTGCGGAACATGCCCTGGGCCTTGGAATAGGCCTCAACCAGGGCCACGCGATCGGCATCACGGCCGGTGGTGGCGAGGAACTTGAGCGTGTCGGCATCGACCGGGAAATAGCCGCAGGTGGCGCCGTATTCGGGAGCCATATTGGCAATGGTCGCCTGGTCTTCGAGGCTGAGGTAATCGAGGCCCGGGCCATAGAATTCCACGAACTTGCCGACCACGCCCTTCTTGCGCAGCATTTCGGTGACGGTCAGCACGAGGTCGGTGGCGGTGATGCCTTCATTGATCTTGCCGGTGAGCTTGAAGCCCACGACTTCGGGGATCAGCATGGTGATCGGCTGGCCCAGCATGGCCGCCTCGGCCTCGATGCCACCAACGCCCCAGCCCAGGACAGCCATGCCGTTGACCATGGTTGTGTGCGAGTCGGTGCCCACCAGCGTATCGGGATAGGCGACGGTTTCGCCATTCTCGGTCTTGGTCCAGACAGTCTGGGCCAGGTATTCGAGGTTCACCTGGTGGCAGATGCCGGTGCCGGGCGGCACGACGCGGAAGTTGTCGAAGGCCGACTGGCCCCAGCGCAGGAATTCGTAGCGCTCGCCATTGCGCTCATATTCGAGCTCGACATTCTGGTTGAAGGCGAGCGGCGTGCCGAAATTGTCGACCATGACCGAGTGGTCGATGACCAGATCGACCGGCACCAGCGGATTGATCTTCTGCGGATCGGCGCCGAGCTTGGCGGTGGCATCGCGCATGGCGGCAAGGTCCACCACGGCCGGAACGCCGGTGAAGTCCTGCATCAGCACGCGGGCCGGACGATAGGAAATTTCGTGATCGGATTGGCGGGTGACCAGCCAGGTGGCGACGGCCTCGATATCGGCCTTGGTCACGGTGCGGTTGTCTTCGAAGCGCAGCAGGTTTTCCAGCACCACCTTCATCGAGCCGGGAAGCTTGGAAACCCCGGCAAGGCCGTTCTTTTCCGCTTCGGCGATGGAATAGTAGGTGTAGGTCTTGCCGCCAACGGTCAACGTCGACTTGGATTTGAAGCTGTCGATCGAGGTCACAGTGCTCCGCCCTTCTTGCTGCTTGTACGCGGGGATTTCCAAGGGGCTTGGGGCCGGGGAAAATGCCGCGCTTTTCTGGAATGACTCCAACTCCGGGCGGTTATAGTCAATCACATAGGCCCTTGCCAGTCGTACCATGGGTTCAATACGAGATGGGGCCATGACGCAAAGGCAAGTCCAGCAGCGATTAAGTCTTGAGGCACAGGGCCTTGCCTGCGGCCATGGGGACAATGTCCTGATCCACGGGCTCAGTCTTTCGATCCAGGGCGGAACCGGGCTTTTGCTGCGCGGGCCCAATGGCGTCGGCAAATCCACCCTGCTGCTGACCCTGGCGGGCCTGCTGCCCGCAATCGCGGGTTCCATTGCCTTTGCGGGGCACGATCCGGAGCTCGGCCCCGCCCTCCATCACTGCGGCCATCGCAACGCCGTGCGAGCGCGGCTGAGCGTCATCGACACCTTGCGCTTCTGGGCGGCGATCAATGGCACGACCGGGCTGGCGCCGCAGGCGGCGCTGGATCGCGTTGGCCTCGGACGCATTGCCGATCTCGATGCCGGCTATCTCTCGGCCGGCCAGCAAAGACGGCTGGTGCTGGCAAGGCTCCTCGTCTCCTACCGCCCGATCTGGCTGCTGGACGAACCCAGTGCCGCGCTCGACACCGAGGGACAGGCGCTGCTGGCTGCACTGCTCGAGGAACATCTGGCGGGGGGCGGCCTCACCGTCATCGCCACCCATGACGATATTGCTGTTGCGGGCCTCCAGACACTGACCCTAGGGGTGGCCACATGACGGGCTTCGTGAGCGTATTGCGGCGCGACCTCCGCCTGGCCCTGGCCGGCGGCGGCGATATCCTGACGCTGGTGCTGTTCTTCGTCATTGTCGGCGCCATCACCCCCTTTGCCGTGGGACCCGATCGCGAGCTTCTGGCTCGGATCGCGCCCGGCGTCATCTGGATCGCGGCCTTCCTCGCCATGTTGCTCGGCCTCGACAAGCTGTTCCGCCCCGACCGCGACGAAGGCACGCTGGCGCTCTACCGGCTGGCCGACATGTCCATGGCCAGCATTGTTGGCGCCAAGGTAATCGCCCATTGGCTGACCGCCGCCCTGCCGCTGATCCTCGCCTCGCCCTTTCTCGCGCTGATCCTCGGGATGGATGGGGAAACCTTCTGGCGCACCGTCCTGTCGCTGCTGCTCGGCACCCCGGCGCTGGCGGCGCTCGGCACTTTCGGCGCCGCCGTCACTGTGGCGATCAGGCGCGGCGGCCTTCTGGCCCCCATCCTCATCGCCCCGCTCTCGGTGCCGGTGCTGATTTTCGGCGTCGGCGCGATTTCCCCGCTCGGCGGTCCCGACCAGGCCAGCGCGGCGCTGCTCTTCCTTGCGGCACTCAGTCTCATGGCCATCGCCCTCTCTCCCTTTGCTGCCGCGCTTGCGATAGACTGGGGGGAAGAGTAGAGCCCGCACATGAGCATTGAAGAGACCCCAAAGCTGAGCTGGTGGAACCGGCTGGCCCATCCCGGCCAGTTCGTGAGCTGGACAAAGCCGCTGATCTGGCCGCTCGCGGCCATCACCGCCGTGCTCTTCGCCCTGGGCCTCTGGTTCGCATTCTTCAACTCCCCGGCCGACTACCAGATGGGCGACACCGTGCGCATCATGTATGTGCATGTGCCCACGGCCTGGCTCAGCCAGTTCGTCTATGGCGCCATGACGGTTTCGGCCCTGGGCACGCTGGTCTGGCGCCATCCGCTGGCCGACGTGTCGATGAAGGCCGCCGCGCCGCTGGGCGCCGCCTTTACCGCCATGGCGCTCTTTACCGGCTCGATGTGGGGGCGCCCGACCTGGGGCACGTTCTGGGAATGGGACGGGCGCATGACCTCGACCCTGATCCTGCTGTTCATTTATCTCGGCATCGTGGCGCTCTGGCGCGCCTTTGACGATCAATTGCGCGCCGCCCGCGTCGTGGCCATCTTCACCCTGGTGGGCGCGGTCAATGTCCCGATCATCAAGTTCTCGGTGGATTGGTGGAGCACCCTGCACCAGCCGGCCGGCGTCTTCCGCGCCGATGGACCCACCATGCCCGGCTCGATTCTGATGCCGCTGTTCGTGATGTTCTTCGCCTTCAGCTTCCTCTTCGTGACCCTGCAGCTGGTGGCCATGCATACCGAAGTGCGCCGCCGCAGGGTGACGACGCTGGAGCGCAAGGCCGCACGGGGAGAGACCGCATGATCGAACTCGGCCAGCATGCCCAATTCATCATCGCCGCCTATGCGGGCGTTTTCCTCGGCCTTGCCGCGCTGATTGGCTGGGTCGTCGCGGACAGCCGCCGCGTCACGGCGCGCCTCGCCCAGCTCGGGGACAAGCGCGGCTGATGCGCTACGCCCTTTTCGCCCTGCCGCTGATCCTGCTCGTGGCCCTGGTCTCGGTCTTTGCCTTTTCCATCGACCGCGATTCCAGCCTCGTCCGCTCGGTGCTGATCGACAAGCCGGCGCCGCAATTCGATCTGCCTCCCGTCGAGGGTCTCGACATTCCCGGCTTCGGCTCGGCGGCGCTCAGCGGCGAGCCGACCGTGGTCAATGTCTTTGCCTCCTGGTGCATTCCCTGCCGCGACGAACACCCGCTGCTCGAGGCGCTGAAGGCCGAGACCGGCGTAAAACTCCTCGGCATCAACCATTCCGACGCGCCGGAAAACGCCGTCGCTTTCCTTGCCGAACTGGGCAATCCCTATGACGCCGTGGGCGCCGATCGCGACCGGCGGGTGTCAATCGACTGGGGGGTCTATGGCGTGCCCGAGACCTTCCTGGTCGACGCCAAGGGCGTGATCGTCTACAAGCATGTGGGTCCGCTGACGCCCGAGGCCATCGAAAACGAGCTGCTTCCGGCCATCGCAGCGCTCAGAAGCTGAGCCCGTTCAGCTTCTATTCATCTCATTGGCCGCAAATGGGTGGTCTTCGCGTATCGGAAGAGAGTTCTATGCTGCCTCGCCTCGTGACCCATCTGCGCCAGCAGAAGCTGATCACCCTCATCGAATATCTGCTGATCGGCTCCATTGTCACCGTGGCAACGACTTTCGCGGTTTCCGCCGCCGGCTACAACATCACCGACTTCTTCCCCGGCTAACGGCAGGTCCAGTCTGTCGCGCTCCCAAGCGCAAAACCCCCGACACAGCTCGAAGCTTAAAAGTCGCTGGTGAGGCCCTTGATCTCCCAGTCGCCGTAGCGTCCCGGTTCCAGCCCGCCGCGCCCGCCTTTTTCCTTGGGCGCCATGGCCGTGGCCGCATCGATCGCCTGCCTACGGGCCTCTGCCTCCGCCAGCGCCCGCTGTGCTGCCGGAGTGAGCACCTTGGGCTCGGACGGCTCGGACGCAGCCTGCGTCTCGAACTCTTCGGTCATCTTCATTTGCATTACCTTTTGGTCACCCGCTTGCGCGGAACCCTTTTGCACACAACATAGTTGGCCAGAGACGCCAACCCAAGGGGTTCGAGAGATGTTCAATATGTTCCGCACCTTCGTCCTGCTGGCCGGGATGACGGCGCTGTTCATGGCGGTGGGCTATTTCATCGGCGGCACCGGCGGCATGATGATCGCGCTGGCCTTTGCCGCCGTGACCAATCTCTTCGCCTACTGGAACTCGGACAAGATGGTGCTGCGCATGCAGAATGCCGTCCCGGTAGAACGCTCCCGCGCCCCCGAGCTCTATGACATGGTCGATGTCCTCTCCCGCCGCGCCGGTATTCCCACCCCGGCGGTCTACGTGATCGAGACCGACCAGCCCAATGCCTTCGCCACCGGCCGCGACCCCAACAACGCCGCCGTGGCGGTATCCTCGGGTCTGTTGCGCCAGCTCGATACGCGCGAAGTGGCGGGCGTGGTGGCCCATGAGCTGGCCCATATCAAGAACCGCGACACGCTGACCATGACGATCACGGCCACCTTGGCCGGTGCCATCTCGGCATTGGCGCAGTTCGGCCTGTTCTTCGGTGGCGGCAACAATCGCGACAATCCGCTGGGCGGGATCGGATCCTTGCTGATGGTCTTCCTCGCCCCGGTCGCGGCTATGATGGTGCAGATGGCGGTGAGCCGGACCCGCGAATACGAAGCCGACACGCATGGCGCGGAAATTTCGGGGGACCCTCTCGCCCTGGCATCGGCGCTCCACAAGATCGCTACTTTGGCCGGAAGACAGGTCAATGTCGCGGCCGAGCGCAACCCGGCCATGGCCCATATGTATATCGTCAACCCGCTCTCGGGCGCCCGCATGGACAACCTCTTTTCCACCCATCCGGACACCGGCAACCGCATTGCCGCCCTGCAAAGGCTTGCCGCCGAGATGAGCGTGGACGATAAGGGGCGCAGGCCCCAGCCCCGCCCGCGTGCTGCTTCGCGCAGCAATGACAGCGGTGGCGGCTGGCGCGTGCCGACCGCCGGACGTACCGAAGATGACGGGAATGTCCGCGGACCCTGGGGATAATGGCGCCTGCCGCAGAGGCCGCGCCGCAACCGAGTTGACGACGTGGCGCAACGCACCGAACCGGCGGGTCTCAAACTTCGCCTCATTGCCGCGCAGCGGCTGAAAGCCGTGCTGGCCGGCGAGCATTTTGCCCCGCTCGGCGCTGGCGAGTTGGCCGACGGCCGTGATCGGGCCCTGGCCAACCGGCTGATCACCACGGCCCTCAGGCGCCATGGCCAGATCAATGCCATGCTGGCCGATCTTCTCGAGAAGGGCATGCCGCCCAAATCCGGCACGTTCGAGGCCGTGCTGCGCCTGTCGCTGGCGCAACTGGTCTTTCTGCCCGACCTGGGTGCCCATAGCGCGCTCTTTCTCGCCGTCGAAGCCATCAAGCGCGACAACAAGGCCCGGCACCTCTCGGGCCTGATGAATGCCGTGCTGCGCCGCGCCCAGGCCAATTCCGCCCGCTATGGCCTCATGGACGAGGCCCTGCTGCTGCCCGAGCATTTCGCCAAGAGCTGGTCCGAAGCTTACGGACCCGAGGCGGTGGCGCGCTTTGCCGATGCCTTGGTGGATGGGGCCCCGCTGGACCTCACCTTGCGCGACGACGATGCCGACCTCGTCGCGGCGCTCGGCGCCGAGCGATTGATTGCCGATTCCGTGCGCCTCGAAAGCCGCGACCGGCCGGTGGAGGCTCTGCCTGGCTATGCCGAGGGACGCTGGTGGGTGCAGGATGCCGCCTCAGCCCTGCCCGCCCGGCTCCTCGACCTGCCCGCCGGCAGCAGTGTGCTCGACCTCTGCGCCGCCCCCGGCGGCAAGACCGCGCAATTGATCAAGGCCGGCTACAAGGTGACGGCGCTCGACAGCGACGCCGTCCGGCTCGACCGCCTCAAGGCCAATATGGCGCGGCTGGGCTACGCTCCCAAGGTGGTGGAGGCCGATGCCGCGACCTTCGATCCGGCAAAACCCTTCGACGGCGTGCTGCTCGACGCACCCTGTTCGGCCACCGGCACCTTCCGCCGCCATCCCGAAGTGCTCTGGAGCCGATCGGCCCAGGACATTGCCGGGCGGGTGCGGCTGCAACGGGCGCTCTTGGCCAATGCCTATCGCTGCCTGGCGCCCGGTGGCACGCTGATCTACTGCGTCTGTTCGCTGGAAACGGCGGAGGGCGAGGACCAGGCGGCCTGGGCGCTCGAAACCCTGCCGGGGCTGCAATTGCTGGCCGTGGCACCGGCCGAACTGCCGGGCCTTGAGGAAGCGGTGACACCCAAGGGACTGGTGCGGACCCATCCCGCCATGACCCCGGGCAATGGAAATATGGGTATGGATGGGTTCTTCGTGGCGCGATTCCGCCGAACAGGCTAAAGGGCGACGATGCGGCAGAAGTGAATGGGCTGCCGGCAAGGAAGACAATTGGCAGCACTAAAGGACATCAGGCCCGCTACGGCGCCCGAACGGGCGAGGGCCGGCAGATGAGCGGGGGACTGCTCTCGGCGGGTCGGCGCGCGGCGCTGGGCCTGGCCGACCAGATCGTGACCCTGCCGGTGCTGCGCTGGACCTGGCGCGGCCAGACCGATCATGCCTTTGCCGGCGACCTGCCCGACTTCCGCCCGGCAGACCGCGACGCCGTGCGCGAAATGATGTCCGGCCGCTACCTGCTCGCCTCCAAGCTGTTCGAGACCGGCGGCGCCTCGCCCTTTTCCATCGATGTCGACCACCCCGACTGGTGGAACAACCTTCACAGCTTCTCCTGGCTGCGGCACTTCCGCGATTGCCGCGATCCGGGCGAGAAGCACTTCGCCCGCACCCTGGTGCTTGACTGGATCGGGAGGGAAGGCCAGTTCGAGGCCGATAGCTGGACCCTGACCCTCACCGCCCAGCGCGTGCTCAACTGGCTGCGGCACCTGACGCTGGTGCTCGATGGCGCCACACCCGACCAGACGCGAACGATCCAGCGCGCCCTCTCCACCCAGGTACAGAGCCTGCGCGTCCGCGGCGCCCTCGCCGCCGACGCGGTAGAGGCGCTGTTTGCGGCCATTGGCCTGTTGGGCGCGGAACTCTGCAATATCGGCGACGTGCCCGACATCGATACCCATGTCGTCCGCCTCGACGCGCTACTGGCGCAGCAACTTGACAGCGATGGCCTGCACCTGTCGCGCAATCCCAGGCTGCAGCTCTTCCTGCTGGTCGAACTGGCAAGCCTGCGGCGCGCTGTGGGACGGCATGGCAGCCCCGCCATGGCGGAACTGACCAATCGCATCGACCGCATGCATGAGGCGCTCGATGCGCTGACGCTGTCGAGCGGCGAGCCGGTCTATTTCAACGGCTGCGGACAGGTGCCGCATGACGTGCTGGTCGCTGTGCAGGCCAATGGCCCCTCGGCCTCGCGGCGCTCGCGTCTCCTGGGCGGATACGGCATTGTCCGGGCCGGCGAAACCGTCATCATCGGCGACAGCGGCTTGCGGCCCCCGCCGGGTTTCGACGGCGAAGCCCATGACGGGGCCCTGGCCTTTGAATTTGCCCATGGCAGCGAACTGATCGTCGGCTCCTGCGGCCCCGCCCCCTCCGATCTGCCGGATAGCCAGGACCTGTTCCGGCAGGCCGTGGCCCATTCCTCCCCCACCATCGATGCGGAAGGCGCGACCCAGCGCGCCACCCGCAGCCATGCCGCACAGGTCATGGCGCTCGACACCGCCGAGCACATGCTGACCATGACCAGCGCCGGCTATGCGGGCCGCTTCGGCGTCGAGATCGAGCGCCGGCTGACGCTGCTGTCTGAAGGCACGACCTTGGTCGGGCAGGATCGGATCCTTGCCAAGGGGCAGCCGGATGGCCTCCTGGCCCTGCGCTTCCACCTCGCGCCCGGCGTCAAGATTCGCCGGACGACCGGCGAGGGCATAGCCCGGCTGGTCCTGCCCAATGGCGTGGTCTGGAGCTTCCTCTGGGAAGGGGCGCAGTTCCGCGAGGAAGACAGCGTGCGCCAATCGGCCTATCTCGGCTTCCATCGCACGCGGCAGATGGTCCTCGAGGCCACGGTTGCCGCCGAGACCGAAGTCGCCTGGATTTTCACGCTCGAGCAGCAATGAAAGATTGGCCTTTGGCCCGTCTCGTGCTAGCGAGCGCCGCAAATTCCTCCATTGACGGCGAGACGACATTTCCATGGGCAAGACGGTAACGGTCGGGCGGGCACTGCTTTCGGTTTTCGACAAATCGGGCATGGCGGATTTTGCCAGGGGGCTGGCGGAAGCGGGCGTCGACCTGGTCTCGACCGGCGGCACCCATAAGCTGATCAGCGAAGCCGGACTTCCGGTCCGCGATATTTCCGACCTCACCGGCTTTCCCGAAATGATGGATGGCCGCGTCAAGACCCTCCATCCCAAGGTGCATGGCGGGCTCCTCGCCGTTCGAGACAATCCCCAGCACCAGGCGTCGATGGACGAGCACGCGATCGGCCCGATCGATCTCGTCGCCGTCAACCTCTACCCGTTTGAAAAGACCGTGGCCTCGGGCGCTTCCTATGACGAGATCATCGAGAATATCGATATCGGCGGCCCGGCCATGGTACGCTCGGCGGCCAAGAACCATGCCTATGTCACCGTCGTCGTCGACCCGACCGATTACCCGGCCATTCTCGACGCCATCAAGGCGGGCGGCATTCCCTTCGAGCTGCGCCAGAAGCTTGCCGCAAAGGCCTATGCCCGCACCGCCGCCTATGACAGCGCCATTTCGAGCTGGTTCGCCCGCGAGATCGACTTTGCCGATGTGAGCTATCGCAGCTTTGCCGGCAGCTTGAGCGAAGTCATGCGCTATGGCGAAAACCCGCATCAATGGGCCGCCTTCTACAAGACCGGCGAGAACCGCCCGGGCGTCGCCACCGCCACCCAGGTGCAGGGCAAGACACTCTCCTACAACAATATCAATGATACCGACGCCGCCTTCGAACTGGTCTCCGAATTCGACCCCGCCGAGACGGCAGCCGTTGCCATCATCAAGCATGCCAATCCCTGCGGTGTCGCTGTGGCCGATGATCTCAAGACCGCCTATTTGAAGGCGCTGCGCACCGACCCGGTTTCCGCCTTTGGCGGCATTGTCGCCACCAACCGCGAAATCGACGCCGAAACCGCGACCGAGATCGTCAAGGTCTTCACCGAGGTGATCGTTGCCCCTTCGGCCACGCCCGAAGCGCAGGAGATCATCGCCGCCAAGAAGAATCTTCGCCTCTTGCTGACCGGCGGTCTGGCCGATCCCAAGGCCGAGGGCCTCCTGGTCAAGTCCGTGGCGGGCGGCCTGCTGGTTCAGGGTCGCGACAACAAGAATGTCGACGATTGCGAATTGAAGGTCGTCAGCAAGCGCCAGCCGACCGCACAGGAACTCACCGACCTCAAGCTCGCCGCCAAGGTGGCAAAGCACGTCAAATCCAACGCCATCATCTATGTCAGGGACGGCGCCACCGCCGGCATTGGCGCCGGGCAGATGTCGCGCGTGGATTCGGCCCGCGTCGCCCATCGCAAGTCCATCGACGCAGCCCAGGCGGCCGGCATCGACGGCGCACTGACCGAAGGCTCGGTCGTGGCCTCCGATGCCTTCTTCCCCTTTGCCGACGGGCTCGAAGCCCTGGTGGCGGCCGGCGCCACCGCGGTCATCCAGCCGGGTGGCTCGATGCGCGATGACGAGGTGATCGCCGCCGCCGACGCCGCCGGCATTGCCATGGTTCTTACAGGCATGCGCCACTTCCGGCATTGAGGCCCATCGGGCGAACCTTACGGGAATGTCATTAACCGCCCCAAGGCCCGGTAGGAGCTTCTTGAGACGCCTTGTGGCATAGTCTTCGGCGCCGCATCCCTCTGCGCGGCGCCAGGGACACGACGTCATGCGGATCAGGATACCCAGCGACCTCAGCGGCCTCTTGCAGGCTGGGCTGCTGCGTTCCGTCGGTTCGCTGGGCATCAAGGTTGCCACGGCAGGCCTCACCTACCTCACCTATGTGGTGCTCTCGCGCACCCAGACCAGCGACGAATATGGCCACTTCGCTTTCGGCCTCGCCCTGGCCACCGTGCTGGCCATCCTGGCCGGCGCCGGACAGCCCATGGCGGTCCTGCGGCTCTGGGCCGAGCGCAGCGGCAAGGGGGACGCGCCGGGGGCGCGCGCGGTCGTCGCGGCCGGGTCGGGGATAACCATTCTTGCCAGCCTTGTGGTCGCTGCCCTGCTCGGCCTCGCCACCTTGGCCTATCTGCCTTTCCTCGCGCCGGGCGTGACCGCCAATCACTATTTCGGCGCCGCCTTCCTCATCCTGCCGCTGGCTCTGGCCGAATACAATTCCTCGGCCCTGCGCGCCCAGGGCTCGCTCTGGACCGCGCTGCTGCCACGCGACATCTTCTGGCGCGTCGCCCTGCCCGGCCTGGTCCTTGCCCTGTTCGGCGCCGGCATCGTGCTGAGCGGACCCGATGCGCTGGTGCTGGCGGCGGGTCTGCTGATGGGGGTGCTGGCCCTCCAGATGTGGATGGCCATACGCCGCGGTTACACCATTCTGCCGGATGGCAAGTCCTTGCGCAGCCACTGGCGCAACTGGGGCGGGCTCAGCCGCTGGCTGCTGCTGGGAGCCCTGATCGAAACCGCGGCCCTCAATGCCGACGTCATCCTTGTTGGCCTGATGCTCGACCTCGAAAGCTCCGGCCTCTATTTCAATGCCTTCCGAACCGCCGGGCTGATGACGCTCTTCACCTTTGCCATCGAACTGGTCATCGCCCCCATGGTGGCCGAGCATTACCATGCGGGAAACATGCGCAAGGCCCAGGCCATCACCGCGCTCTGCTCCTGGGCGGGCTTCGTCTTTTCGCTCGGCATCTTCGCCGGCTTCGGCCTGTTCGGAACAGAGATCCTGGGTCTCTTCGGTCCCGCCTATGCCGATGGCTGGCTGATCCTGATGCTGCTCTCCTTCGGCCTCCTGTTCGACGCGGTGACTGGCCCCTCCAAGATCGTCATGATGATGACCGGCCATGAGCGCCCCTATGTGGCGATCTTCGGCACCATCATGGGGATCGGCTTGCTCCTCCAGATCCTGGTCATCCCTGTCTGGGGTCTCGTCGGCGCGGCGGCGCTCAACATGACGGCGCGGGTCGTGGCCCAGTTGGGCATCGCCCTCTGGTGCCGCTACCGCATCGGCCTCGATACCAGCCTTGTCGGGCTCTTTGCCATCGGCCGCCTGCGCGACGCGCCCGCCACCTGATCCGGAACTGCCGTTGCCGTACCCGTGAGTACGGTTGTGCTTGACCCTTGCCCCGGCTTGGGCTTAGAACCACTCCAATCTTTCAGTCCTGCCCCGGAAACACGGATATGACCAAGGCCCGCACGCTCTACGACAAGATCTGGGACGACCATTTGGTCCAGAACAACGAAGACGGCACCAGCCTTCTTTATATCGACCGGCACCTGGTGCACGAGGTGACCTCTCCCCAGGCCTTCGAAGGTCTGAGGATGAATGGCCGCAAGGTCCGTCATCCCGAGCGTACGCTGGCCGTGGTCGACCACAACGTGCCCACCACCGACCGGTCGCTGCCCAATCCGGATCCGGAAAGCGCCATCCAGATCGCCGCCCTGGCCGAGAACACCAAGGATTTCGGCATCGAATATTACGATCCCTTCGATCATCGCCAGGGCATCGTGCACATCGTCGGCCCCGAACAGGGCTTTACCCTGCCCGGCATGACCATCGTCTGCGGTGACAGCCATACCTCGACCCATGGTGCCTTCGGCGCCCTGGCGCACGGCATCGGCACCTCGGAAGTCGAACACGTCCTCGCCACCCAGACGCTGATCCAGCAGAAGGCCAAGAACATGCTGGTGCGCGTCGACGGGCAACTGCCCGAAGGCGTCACTGCCAAGGACATCATCCTCGCCATCATCGGCGAGATCGGCACCGCCGGCGGCAATGGCCACGTCATCGAATTTGCCGGCGAAGCCATCCGCTCGCTCTCGATGGAAGGCCGCATGACGGTCTGCAACATGACCATCGAAGGCGGCGCCCGGGCGGGCCTGATCGCCCCCGACGAAAAGACCTTCGCCTATGTCAAGGATCGCCCCCGCGCCCCCAAGGGTGCCGCATGGGACATGGCGCTCGACTATTGGAAGACGCTCCACACCGACGAGGGCGCCCACTACGACAAGGTCGTCATCCTCGACGCCGGCAAGCTGCCGCCCATCGTCTCCTGGGGCTCCTCGCCCGAGGACGTCATCTCGGTGCAGGGCGTTGTCCCCAATCCCGATGATATTGCCGACGAGACCAAGCGCGCCTCCAAGTGGCGGGCGCTGGACTATATGGGCCTCAAACCCGGCACCAGGATCACCGACATCAAGCTCGACCGCGTCTTTGTCGGCTCCTGCACCAATGGCCGTATCGAAGACCTGCGCGCCGCCGCCGCCGTCATCAAGGACCGCAAGGTGGCGAGCCACGTCTCGGCCATGGTCGTGCCCGGCTCGGGTCTGGTCAAGGCCCAGGCCGAGGCCGAGGGTCTGGACCTGATCTTCAAGAATGCCGGCTTTGAATGGCGCGAGCCGGGTTGTTCGATGTGCCTCGCCATGAACCCCGACAAGCTGGCCCCCGGCGAGCGCTGCGCTTCGACCAGCAACCGCAATTTCGAAGGCCGCCAGGGCTTCAAGGGCCGCACCCATCTCGTGTCCCCCGCCATGGCCACCGCTGCCGCCATTGCCGGCCACTTCGTCGACATCCGCGAGTGGCACTGAGCAAGACCGACTGGTCGGGGTTTTACGCCCCGACCCTCGATGATATCGAGGCTCTGGCGAGCGCGGCGCTCCGCGACTTGCCGGAGCCTTTCGCGTCCCTGGCGGCCGACGTCACCTGTTCGGTGGCCGAATTTGCCGAGGACGACATTCTCGAGGGCTTCGGCATGGAAAGCCCGTTCGAGTTGATGGGCCTCTTTTCCGGCGTGGGCCTGACCGAAGACGGCGCCGTGCCCCAGACCGGGCAATTGCCCAATACCGTCTATCTCTATCGCCGCGCCATTCTCGACTACTGGGCCGAGAACGACGACAACACCTTGGGCGAGATCGTCACCCACGTGCTGATTCACGAGCTCGGGCATCATTTCGGCTTTTCCGACGAGGACATGGAAGCGCTCGAAGCGGCCGCCGATGCCGCCGGGGTAGAGGCATTTCCCAAGTCCTGACACCGACTTAATGTGTGCCGGGCAGCGCCCGCCCCAAGATTGCGTTAACGGCCCTCCTCTATGCTGCCGCCCGTCAGGGGATTGGACGCAGTGGCCCAGTTTGACATGTTTTCATTCGCAGCCGCGATCACCGCGCTGCTGCTGGCACTTGGCCTTGTCGCGGCCTATGCCATCAATCGCCGGCTCGGCGGCTTCCGCTGGTGGGCGGCAAGCTTCGTGCTGCTGGCCTTCTGGCTGGCCACCGCCACGCTGCGTGTCGAGGGCGGCGCCCCCTGGCTCAAGGGGCTGAGCTGGGGCAGTCTCTACGCCGCGTCGTCGCTCGTCGCCTATGGCCTCTACCGGCAGGGTGCGACCCGCTCCAATCCGCACAAGCAGATCTTCGTCTGCGGCCTCGTCTTCGTGCTGACCGCGGCAACCCTGATTGTGATGGATGCGCGCCAACCGCACTGGATGCTGTTCGGACCTCTGCCGACGATGATCTTCATGGCCTGGTCCGGCATCCTGGTGCTGCGCGCCGGGGCCTGGGGCTACGGCCTGGCCATCTATGCCGGTGTCGCCGCCATACTGATGCGGGCCCTGTGGCACCCGGCCAGCCTCGCGCGCGCCTTCGCGCCGCCCCCTGGCTCCACTGCCCTGCGCAGCGGCTTCGTCCCCGGACCCAATCCGGGCCCGCCCCCTGGCCCGCCGGGCGCGCGTCCCGGCCCAGGCCTCATCGACTTCACGCCGCCGCCAGGTGTCCGCCCGCCCTTGGAGCATGCCCTTACAGTGACGATCATCACCATCGTTGCGCTGCTGGTGCTGGCTATCGCACTGGTCCTGCGCGACATCATGGCTGAGATCGACGGCATGCGCCAAAGGTCCAGCACCGATGCCATGACCGGCCTGCTCAACCGTGCCACCTTCGAGGAAGCCGCATCGACCCGATTGCGGGTGGACGGAGACAGCCCGTCCTGCCTCGTGCTCTTCGATATCGACCATTTCAAGCGCATCAACGACACGGCCGGCCACGCCGCCGGGGACCGGGTGATCGAACGCCTGGGTCAACTGGTCGGAGAGATGAACCTGATCCAGTCCATTGCCGGCCGGGTCGGCGGAGAGGAATTTGCCGTCCTGCTGCCCGGCGGCGACATCAGCACGGCACGCCTTTATGCCGAAGCGATCCGCTCCGGCCTTTCGACCTCCGATTTCGGCGACGAGATCGGCTGGGGCATAACGCTGAGCGCCGGCATTGCCCGCCATCGCCCCGGCGAAAGCCTTGCCAACCTCACGGCGCGGGCCGACAAGGCCCTCTACGCCGCCAAGACCGGCGGCCGCGACCGTGTCATGGTGGAAGACGGGCCCGTGCCTGCCGCCATGCGGCGGGCCTATGCCACCTGACCAAGGCTCAGTCGCGCTCGACGAATTCGAACTCGGCCTCGTTTCCGCCCGCAGGATCGTCCGAAACCTTGAGGGCGAGGTGGCCCTGGTCCAGCGCGGCAAACCACTCTTCCCAGCTTACAAGCTGGAACCCGCCCACCCGGTCGGGCCCCTGATTGGTGTCGGAATTGAGCGCTTCCTGGCCGAAGGCCAGTTGCAGCACGGTGCGTGTCTTGCTGCCATCGGGGATATCGCGCAGCACCGGATTTCCGCCACGGGCCGCAACCCATTGGCGGATCGCTTCGCGGTCGGTGAGAATCTGGGACATGGACGCCTCCAATTCGTTGTCTTCCTTGAGAAAGCGCCAGTCCCGTGCAAGGTTCCTTGCTCTGGATCAAGGGAGGTGTCGATGCTTTCGGAATTTCGGTGCAGGAGCGCCGCTGGCCTTCTTGCGGCCCTCTTGGCAATGCCTGTCGTAGCGCCCCTGGCCTGCGAAGTGCCCGCCGGGGCGGCCATCGATCAGCTGGACGGGGATCGCATGACCGGTTTCGATGTAGCCCGCATCCGTGGCCTGGGCGAGGCCCTGCTCTCCGACAGCGCCGAGGAACGGACCATAGTTTCAGCCCTCTACGCCTCCGGCGATACGCCCATTACCACCATTCCCGATGGGACCTATCGGTGCCGAACCATCAAGCTGGGCGGGCTCCTGCCGCTCACCGCCTATGGCTATTTCAACTGCGCCATTTCCGGCGATGGCACGGTGATCGAGAAACTGACCGGCTCGCAGCGCTTCAAGGGCGACCTCCTGCCCGCCGAGGGCAGCCTCTTCTATTGGGGGGCGCTGCACTACGGCGATGAAGAGCCTTTTGCCTATGGGGCCGACCCGGAACGCAACCAGGTCGGCTGCCTTTACAAAATCGACGGCAAGCCGGTGCGTTATCGCCTGGAAATGCCCTTCCCGCTGTTTGAATCGACCCACGACATCATCGAACTGGTCCCCGCGCGCTGAACGGGCTTGCATGGACTGACGGCGCTGCTATGGAGCCGCTTGAACAATTGGGGCCAGGACAATGGCAGAAAAATCCTCCCGCATCCTCATGGGCACGATCGGCGCCGCGCATGGCATCAAGGGCGAGGTGCGCATTGCCTCGCATACCGAAGACCCTGAAGCGATTGCCGATTATGGTCCGTTGGAAACCAACCGCCCCGGCCTCACCATCACCATCGAAAGCGCCCGGCTACAAAAGACCGTGCTGATTGCCCGTTTGAAGGGTGTCCGGGACCGCAATGCCGCCGAACTGCTCAACGGCGTCGAGCTCTATGTTACCCGCAGCCAGTTGCCCGAGATCGAGGACGAGGACGACTTCTACCACGCCGACCTGATCGGTCTCGACGCCCGCCTCGACAGCGGCGTTTCCATTGGCGCCGTCAGCGCCATCTACGACCATGGAGCCGGCGACATCCTTGAAGTGCGCGACCCGCGCTCGGGCGACACTTTCCTCTATCCCTTCACCAAGGCCGTCGTCCCCACGATCAGCCTCGCCGACGGCTACGTGATCATCGCGCCGCCGCGCGATGCCGACCCGGGCGAGGAAGAGCCCGACTGATGTTTTCGGCCGATATCATCACGCTGTTTCCCGAGCTGTTTCCGGGTCCATTGGGCGCCTCGGTGCTCGGCCGCGGCATGAGCGACGGGCTCTGGAGCTTGCGCACAACGCAGTTGCGCGATTTTGCCACCGACCGGCATCGCACTGTCGATGACACGCCCTCGGGCGGCGGCGCCGGCATGGTGCTCAAGCCCGATATTCTGGCGAGGGCCATCGACACGATCGCCCCTCAAGGCGATCCCCGCCCCCGCATCCTGATGTCACCGCGCGGAACACCGCTGACCCAGGCTCGCGCCCATGACCTGGCTGTCGGACCCGGCGCCGTCATCGTCTGCGGCCGCTTCGAAGGGGTCGACCAGCGTGTCATCGACGCTCGTCGGCTCGAGGAAATCTCCATAGGTGACTATGTGCTGGCCGGGGGCGAGGTGGCCGCCATGGTGCTGCTGGAGGCCGTGGTGCGGCTCATTCCGGGCGTGCTGGGCGCGCTCGATAGCCGCGACGAGGAAAGCTTTGAAAGTGGCCTCCTCGAATATCCGCATTATACGCGGCCGCAGCTGTTCGAGGGCCGCGAGATCCCGGCTGTGCTGACCTCGGGCGATCATGGCAAGATCGCCAGGTGGCGGCATGAACAGTCGCTGGAACTGACGCGGGCCAGGCGGCCGGATCTTTTGAAGTGAGCTTTGGTCTCCTTGGCTGCGCGATGCCGTCCACGGACTTGATCCGAGGACCAGCTTCTACAATCTGCGCGCTTTGAGTGGCCCTCCGGTCGAGCCCGAGGGCGGAACCGCTATCGTAGAGGGTTGAGTGGCACCTGACTGCCCAAAACCCCTAGACTCTTGCCGCTTTTTGCCCTATGAGCCGCCCATTCGCGTGCCTGGCGTATCGGACCGGCACCGGAAAAGACCAAGAAGACTGCCCTTCCGTTACCAACCAAGACCGGGCGACGGGGCCAAAAGCCCCGAAAAATCGCTCCTGTGAAAAGATCGAACGGATCGAACATGACCAATATCATCGAACAGCTCGAAGCCGAGCAGGTTGCCGCGCTCGCCGCAAAGCGCGAACTCCCCGATTTCACCCATGGCGACACCGTCAAGGTGTGGGTCAAGATTCGCGAAGGCGACAAGGAACGCCTGCAGGCCTATGAAGGCGTTGTGATTGCCCGCTCCGGCGGCGGCATCATGGAAAGCTTCACTGTCCGCAAGATTTCCTATGGCGAAGGCGTGGAACGCGTCTTCCCGATCTACTCGCCCAACATCGCGTCGATCGAAGTGATCAAGCGCGGCAAGGTCCGTCGCGCCAAGCTCTACTACCTGCGCGATCGTCGCGGCAAGTCGGCCCGTATTTTCGAATCGACCAATTCGCGCACCAAGAAGATCGAGGCCTCCGAGCGTTCGGCTGCCCAGGCCGCCAAGGAAGCCCGCGAAGCCGAGAAGATCGCTGCTGCCGAGGCCTTTGCCGCCGAGCAGGCCGCCAAGGACGCGGAAGCTGCAGCCGCTGCTGCCGCCGCTGAGCAGGCTGCTGCCGCTGAAGGCGAAGCCAAGAGCGAATAAGCTCTGCTGCATCGCAGAATTTGAAAAGCCCGGCAGCAAGGTCGGGCTTTTTGTTTGGCCGTTGGGCCAACGATTCACGTGGAACATTCCGAAAGTACCCCCCACCCTTGATCCCTCCCCACAAAGGGGAGGGAGACGATGAGCACAGGCGGCGCGGTCCTTTGCATCCCTCCCCTTGATGGGGAGGGACTGAGGGTGGGGTGACGCGGCTCCTGCCATCCCTCGTCAGGAGCGGGCGATAAAAGCCCATTTCCGGCTTTACCCCTGCTCGCCGCTTGGCGATAAGAAGGCCCAAAACTGCGCCACGCCCAACCCGGACGCCCAATGACCCATTCCATCGTCACCTGGAACATCAATTCGGTGCGCCTGCGCCTGCCGATGGTGTTGGACTTCCTCGCCAAGTATCAGCCCGAGGTGCTGATGCTGCAGGAGATCAAGTGCACCAATGACCAGTTTCCGCGCAATGCCTTCATCGCGGCCGGCTATCCGCACATGGCCGTCCATGGCCAGAAGGGCTATCACGGCGTCGCCATCGTCTCGAAGTTTCCGCTGACCGATGTATCGAGCCGCGTCTTCTGCGAAATCCCCGAATCGCGCCACGTCTCGGCTTTGGTGGATATGGGCCACGGGCCCTTTACCCTCCACAATTTCTACATTCCCGCCGGCGGCGATGAGCCCGACCCGGAGATCAATCCCAAGTTCAAGCACAAGCTGGGCTTCCTGGACGAACTCAAGACCTGGTTCGCCGACCCGGTCTTCCAGCGCGGGCATCTGATTGCCGGCGATTTCAACATTGCTCCCCACGAAAACGACGTCTGGAGCCACAAGCAGCTGCTTAAAATCGTCAGCCACACCCCGGTCGAGACCGAGGCGCTCAATGCCATTCTCGCTGGTGGCCATGGCTGGACCGATCTCGTGCGCAAGCATGTGCCCCACGAAGAAAAGCTCTATTCCTGGTGGAGCTACCGCAGCGCCAATTGGGAACTGGCCGACAAGGGACGCCGTCTCGACCATATCTGGTCCACCGCCGACGTGGCCGAGCGCTCGGTGGGCGCCGAGATTATCAAGACCTATCGCGGATACGACCCGCAGCCGAGCGACCACGTGCCGGTGATCGCGCGGTTCGTGAAACCCTAAATCGGGGCGGAGGGTGCCTCCGCGCCCGGTTTCGACTTTTTCAACCTGATGTCTCTCTCGGTGATCTCGATCGGATTGGCCCAGCCAAGATGCCGGTAGAAGCCAGCCGCGCGAGTCGTCTTTCCGGTTTCCAGCCAGATCACGGCATGCCGCTCAAACAGTGCGGTTTCGGCAACCGCGACCAGTGCCTTGCCTATTCCTTGGCCCTCGTAGGAAGGCAGGACGAACGCTGCGAACAGCGAGCCGCCCTGCAGATCGGCCATCGAAAAACCCACGACCCGATCATCCTCGACGGCCACCCAGGCACAGGCGGGCTGCCCAATCATTTTCGTGATAGTCGCCGGGGTGATCCCCATATCAGCGAGTTGAGACCGATCGAGGATGTTTTCAGTCACCGAAGTACGGACCTCGAATATCGCTTCAACGTCAGCCGGTTGGGCGAGGCGAATGTTCAACGGCTTTGTCTTCGTGAAGCCTTGAGGCTCACGCCCCCTTCATCTTGCCCCTGAGCGGCTCGAGGGCGTGCATGTAGCGTCCCAGGTCCTGCTGGATGCGCTGCGCCGCCCGTGCCGCCAGTTCCGGATCTTGCCGGGCCAGCTTCATGAAGGCCGAGCGCGGCACGAACAGCAGCTCGCAATCGGTTACGGCGGTAAAGGTCACCGGCCGTGGCTTGTCGAGGATCAGCGATGTGGGGGAAATGACGCTGCCGGGTTCGCTGAGGGCATAGGGCTTGCCCGCTTCCGCCCCCTCATGCTTGGCCTTGACCGTGCCCTCGATGAGCACGAAAGCGCCGGTCGGCACGTCGCCGGCCTTGTAGATGATGGCATCGGCATCGAAATGTTTACGGTCGCCGGCAAAGCCGAGCATGCGCAATTGTTCTTCGTCGCAGATGTCGAAGAAATCGGCCCGGGCCAATACCCCGGCCGCATCATCCATTCTCATGAGAACCAGACCCGATGCGCCAATAGCCGTCCGCTTCGCGCGGACGGCCTATTAACCAAGCTATATGTCAGTTCGGGCCGGTATTGAACCCAATTGTCCCAGTGTCCCCGCCTTACGGCACGAGACGATAGCCGCCGTCTTCGGTCACCAGGAGGCGCGCATTGGAGGGGTCACGCTCGATCTTCTGGCGAAGGCGATAGATGTGGGTTTCGAGCGTGTGCGTGGTGACGCGGTTATTGTAGCCCCAGACTTCCTTGAGCAGCACGTCACGGGTGATGGTCTTGGGGCCCTGGCGATAAAGATACTTCAGAATGGACGTTTCCTTGTCGGTCAGACGCACCTTGATGCCGTCATTGGTCTCGAGCACCTTGGCAGCCGGCTGGAAGCTGTATTGGCCAATGGTGAAGACCGCATCCTCGCTCTGGTCGCGCTGCCTGAGGGCTGCATTGATGCGTGCCAGCAGCACGGGATAGCGGAAGGGCTTGGTGAGATAGTCATTGGCGCCTGATTCGAGCCCCTTGATCTCGTCGGCATCGGTATCGTGGCCGGTCAGCATCAGCACCGGGCTCTTGTAGCCCTCCTGCCGCATCAGCTTGACGGCGTCGCGGCCATCCATGTCCGGCAGGCCGACATCGAGAATGGTCAGCTCGATATTGTGCTCGCGAACGGCCTTGAGTGCATCATTGGCGGTTCCCGCCTGGAGAATGTCGAAATCAGGCTCGCCCTGCAATTGTTCAACCAGGGTCTGGCGCAGGTCCATGTCGTCATCTACGACCAGGATGCGTCGCTTGTTCATTGTTTTCTCCGGTCTTTTCCGCTTCGAACCGACCAAGGGCCACACTATTGCGACCCGTTTTTGGCCAGCCAATCACAACGGCGTTATTCAACCTGCAGCAACGCGCCAGCGGTCCAAAAGTTGCACGTCTGGCCATGCCTCGCAGGGCAAATTCGGTCCGGTAGACCGAATCTAGGCGAGAAGGCCATGAGACTTCGACCCGTCCCGAAGGGCTGGGCACGCCAGTGGCGTGGCCAGAGGGAAGAAGGCCGCGAGACCTATGGTCGAGTGGCAGCTCGACTGGCCGACCGTACCAGCGATACCCCCGCCTAGCGCTTGCCGAACAGGGCTGAGCCCACCCGGACATGGGTCGCCCCCATGGCAATGGCCGTTTCGAAGTCGCCACTCATGCCCATGGAGAGTTGTGCGACGCCCGCGGCGCGGCCGAGCTCGGCAAGCAGCGCAAAATAGGGCCCGGCCGGCTGGCCGTCGGGCGGAATGCACATCAGGCCCAGGATATCGAGCCCATGCACCTGCCGGCAGCGGGCCACGAAATCCACCGCTTCGGCCACCGGAACACCCGCCTTCTGCTCTTCCCCCCCGATATTGACCTGCACGAAACAGGGCAGGCGCTTCCCGGCCCGGGCCATTTCCGCAGCCAGGATGCCCGCCAGCTTGTCGCGATCGACCGTCTCGATGACATCGAACAGCGCCACCGCCTCGCGCGCCTTGTTGGTCTGCAGCGGGCCAATCAGGTGAAGTTGCAGGTCAGGGTAGCGTTCTCGCAGCGCTGGCCACTTCTCCTTGGCTTCCTGTACGCGGTTCTCGCCGAAGACGCGCTGCCCGGCCTCAAGAAACGGCTCGATGGCCTCGGCGCCAAAGGTCTTGGACACGGCCACCAGCTTGACCTCATCGGGGGGCGCCCCGAACCGACGCCGGGCCTTTTCCATGCGGGTCCGGATATAGCCCAGCGCCGTCTGCGCGCTGACAAGCGGATCACCCATGGCGACGCCCCGTTCCTGTTGACCTTGCAAGGGATTTCTGGTGATGGTCCGGGTAGCCAAAAACCCTCGAAAACGCAAGCTGCGCCGCCCCTTGCGGCAGGCCAGAAGCGTCAAATCTTGCAAGGACGATATTTCCGTGAGCGGCGAACGCTACAATCCGCGCGAAAGCGAACCGAAATGGCAGAAGGTGTGGGACGAGCACAAGAGCTTCGTCACCGCCAATGACGATCCGCGCGACCCCTATTACGTCCTCGAGATGTTCCCCTACCCCTCGGGCCGCATCCATATGGGCCATGTGCGCAACTACGCCATGGGCGACGTGGTGGCCCGCTACCATCGCGCTCGCGGCAAGAATGTGCTGCACCCCATGGGCTGGGACGCCTTCGGCCTGCCGGCCGAAAACGCCGCCATCGAGCGCAAGACCCATCCGGGCGCCTGGACCTACCAGAATATCGAGGCAATGAAGGCGCAGCTCAAATCGATGGGCCTCTCCATCGACTGGACGCGCGAGATCGCCACCTGCTCGCCCGACTATTACAAGCACCAGCAGGCCATGTTCATCGACATGCTGGAAGCCGGTCTCGTCACCCGCAAGAGCTCAAAGGTCAATTGGGACCCGGTCGACATGACCGTGCTCGCCAATGAGCAGGTGATCGACGGCAAGGGCTGGCGCTCGGGCGCCGTGGTCGAGCAGCGCGAGCTGACTCAGTGGTTCTTCAAGATCTCCGATTTTGCCGAGGATCTGCTGGAGGCGCTCGACGGGCTCACCGGCTGGCCCGAAAAGGTGCGCACCATGCAGCGCAACTGGATCGGCAAGTCCGAGGGCCTCAAACTGCTGTTCGAACTGGAAGCCAGCGACAAGACCGATGCGACCAGCATCGAGGTCTTCACCACGCGCCCGGATACGATTTTCGGCGCCTCCTTCATCGGCCTCTCGCCCGATCATCCGCTGACCACGCAGCTGGCTGCCAATAATTCGGGCCTGGCCGAATTCGTAGCCGAATGCCATCGCCATGGCACGGCCACCGAAACGCTGGAAAAGGCGGAAAAGCAGGGCTTTGATACCGGTCTGCGGGTGAAGCATCCGGTCATCGAGGGCGAAACCCTGCCCGTCTATGTCGCCAATTTCATCCTCATGGACTACGGCACCGGCGCCATCTTTGGCTGCCCGGCCCATGATCAGCGTGACCTCGACCTCGCGCGCAAATATGGGCTCTCGGTCACGCCGGTAGTTCTCCCCGCTGGCGCCGAGGCTGCTACCTTCACGGTGGCAGACGAGGCCTACACGGAGGGCGGCACCATCTTCAATTCCGGTTTCCTGGATGGGCTCTCGATCGACGATGCTAAGAAGGCGATTGCCGAGTATTTTGGTACTCGCACCGTCGACGGCAAGCCGCAGGGCACGGTCGAAACCAATTATCGCCTGCGCGACTGGGGCATTTCGCGCCAGCGCTATTGGGGCTGCCCGATTCCGGTGATCCATTGCGAGGTCTGCGGCACCATTCCCGTGCCCAAGAAGGACCTTCCCGTGGTGCTCCCCGAGGACGTGAGCTTCGACAAGCCCGGCAATGCGCTCGATCACCACCCCACGTGGAAACATACACACTGTCCGCAATGTGGCGCCGCGGCCCGCCGCGAGACCGATACCATGGACACCTTTGTCGATAGTTCCTGGTATTTCGCGCGCTTCACGGCGCCCGATGCCGAAACGCCGACCATTCCTTCGGTCGCCAATCGCTGGCTGCCGGTGGACCAGTATATCGGCGGCATCGAGCATGCGATTCTGCACCTCTTGTATTCGCGTTTCTTTACCCGCGCCATGAAAGCCACGGGGCATGTCGGGCTCGACGAACCCTTCAAGGGCATGTTCACCCAGGGCATGGTCACGCACGAGACCTACAAGGGCGAGAAGGGCGAATGGGTGAACCCGACCGAGGTCGCCATTGAGACCCATGGCGAGACCCGCACCGCCAGGCACATCCAGAACGGCACGCCGATCACTATCGGCTCGGTCGAAAAGATGAGCAAGTCCAAGAAGAACGTGGTCGATCCGGACGAAATCGTCGCCAACTACGGCGCCGATACCGCCCGCTGGTTCATGCTCTCGGATTCCCCGCCGGAACGCGACGTGCAGTGGACCGAGGCCGGCGTTGAAGGCGCCAGCCGCTTCCAGCAGCGCGTCTGGCGACTGGTCAACGATACGGTCGAAATTGCCAAACAATCTTCGGGCACTGTTGCGTCAGACGATGCTGATGCCAAGGCGCTGCGCAAGGTCATCCATCGCGCCGTTGCCGGCGTGGCGCTGGACATTGAAGGCCTGGGCTTCAACCGCGCCGTGGCCCGCATCTACGAGCTGACCAATGCCCTGGCCAAGGCCCGCGATGGCCAACCCGGCCCGACTCTCGTCGCAGCGCTGGTGGAAGGCGTCGAAAAACTGGTGCAGCTGATCAATCCGATGATGCCGCACCTGGCCGAGAGCTGCTGGGAAGTGCTTGGAAAACAAGGACTTGTTGCCGACGCGCCGTGGCCGGAAGTCGACCCGGCCCTGCTCGTCGATGACGAGGTGACCCTGCCGATCCAGATTAACGGGAAGCGCCGTGGTGAAGTTACCGTGCCCAAGGGCATGGCGGCGGCCGAGGTCGAAAAGCTCGTCCTGGCGCACGACGTGGTCCATAAAACCCTCGAAGGCAAGGCACCCAAGAAGGTCGTTGTCGTGCAGGATCGCATCGTCAACCTGGTGGTCTGATGACGGCGCTCAAGGCCCATGAAGTGGCGCGCTTTCTGGCGCGTCCCGACCTCAGCGAGGGCATTTTCCTCGCCTATGGGCCTGATGGCGGCCTCGTCCGCGAAACGGCGCAGCGGCTGATCCGATACCTGAGCGGCGACGATCCGGCTTCGGCCAATGTCACCATATTCGACGGGCCGGAATTGCAGGCCGACCCGTCGCTGCTGGTTTTGGAAGCCCGTTCGGTCTCGCTCTTTGGCGGCAAGCGCATCATCCGCGTGCGCAATGCCACCAAGGCGCTGGTCATGCCCTTGACGGAGCTGCGCGACGATCCAGGTGGCACGGCAATCGTGCTCGAAGCCGACAATCTGACACCCCGCGATGCCCTTAGGGCCCTGATAGAACAAGCAAAATTGGGCCGGGCCCTGCCCTGTTATCCCGATACCGACGAAACCCTGATGGCGCTGATGCGCGAGACTTTCAATCATGCCGGCATCAGGGCAGATGCAGACGTTGCCCCCACCCTGCGCGACATTTTGGGCAATGACCGAGAGATCACCCGTCGCGAGCTGGAAAAACTCGTGCTCTATGCAGCGCAAAGCAAGGTGCTGACTCGCGAGGATGTGCTGCTGCTCTGTGCCGACAACGGCGCTTTAGCCATTGATTCCATTCTTGATTCCACCGGCGGCGGTCATGCGGAAAAGCTCGAATTGGCGCTGAACCGGGCGCTGGCAGCCAATGTCAATCCGCAGCAATTGCTGGCCATGCTGAACACCCATTTTGCCAATCTGCGGCGCTGGCGGGTCGAGGTCGATGCCGGGAAATCGCCGCGTGCGGTGCTGGACGGCCTAAAACCCAAGCCGCATTTTTCGCGCCTCGGAGCCCTCGAGCAGCAATTGCGGCTCTGGACCGACCAGGCCCTGGCTACCGCGAATGAACGACTTCTGAACGCCGTTTCCGACACCAGGCGCCGCCCGGCTTTGGCCGAAGCGGTCTTGCGCCGCACGACGCTGGCCCTCTGCATGATGGCGGCGACCCACTGAATGAAAAACCGCCCCGAAAACGGGACGGTTTCACGTGGAACAGCTTTACAATCAGTGCGTTAGTTGACCCGGCCAGTCAGGCGCAGGCAGATATCATCGAGCTGTTCGAGCGTCTTGTATCGGATTTCAAGCCTACCGCCGCGCTCGGAATGGTTGAGCGCAACACTGAGGCCCAGCGCATCGGCCAGCCTGCGCTCCAGCGCCAGCGTATCGGCATCCCGCGCGGCGCTGTCCGCCACCGGCTTCTTGCGTGGCAGGTCGCGCTGTTGGCTCAGCGCCTCGGCCTCACGCACGGAAAGTCCCTTGTCGACAATCTGCCGCGCCAGGGCAGCCGGATCCTCGACGGTGATCAGTGTGCGGGCATGACCGGCGGTCAGCGTGCCGCTGGCCACCATGCCGCGGACGTCTTCGGGCAGGCGCAGCAGCCGCAGCGTATTGGCCACATGCGAGCGGGATTTGCCGATCACCTGCGCCAGGTCCTGCTGGGTATAGTCGAACTGCTCGATCAGCTGGCCATAGCCCATCGCCTCTTCCAGCGGGTTGAGATCGGCACGCTGCACATTTTCGATGATGGCGAGCTCCAGTGCCTCCTTGTCATCGACCTCGCGGACGATGACCGGCACATCGTGGAGGCCCGCCTTCTGGGCGGCCCGCCAACGGCGCTCGCCGGCGATCAGCTCGAAGATGTTCGGATCGTCGGTCGGCCGCACCAGGAGCGGCGACATGACGCCCTTCTCGCGGATCGAATTAGTCAGTTCTTCGAGCTGCTCGGCATCAAAGGTGCGGCGCGGGTTGGCCCGATTGGCGATGATGAAGTCGACCGGCAGCTTCTTGCCCCCGGATGAGGATTCGGTGACGCGGGCGCCTTCCATGGCCGCCATGTCGCCGATCAGGGCCGCAAGGCCGCGTCCGAGACGGGTGGGTTTGTCGGTCATGCAAAGGCTCCTAGGCAGCGGCCAGCCGCCGTTCGCGGCGGATGACTTCGGTGGCAAGGCGCAGATAGGCCTGGCTTCCCGCACATTTGAGATCGTAAAGCAGCGCCGGCTTCCCATAGGACGGCGCCTCGCTGAGGCGCACATTGCGCGGAATGACAGTCTCATAGACGAGATCGCCCATTTCGCTGCGCACGTCGTGCAGGACCTGCTCGGAGAGATTGTTGCGCTTGTCGAACATGGTCATGACCACGCCCTGGATGGAGAGGCGCGGATTGAGCGTCGAGCGGATCTGCTCAATGGTCTGCAAGAGCTGGCTGAGCCCTTCCAGCGCAAAGAACTCGCATTGCAACGGCACCAGCACGGCATCGGCGGCGACGAGCGAATTGACCGTTAGCAGGTTCAGCGACGGCGGACAGTCGATGAGGATATAGCTCACCGGCTGGTCATTGATACGCAGATCATCCAACTGTTTGAAAGCATTGCGTAATTTAAACGCTCGATCGGCCTGACCAGCAATGGTCAGCTCGACGCCGAGCAGGTCCATGGTCGAGGGGACGATGGCCACATTGGGCACGCTGGTCATGATCGCCGCCTGCGGCACGGAAGCCTCGCCCACCAGCACATCGTAGGCTGAAACGGCGCGATCGGTGCGTGAAATCCCGAGACCCGTCGACGCATTGCCCTGCGGGTCGAGGTCGACGATGAGCACGCGCTCGCCGATGGCGGCCAAAGCCGTCGCCAGGTTGATGGCTGTCGTCGTCTTGCCGACGCCACCCTTCTGATTGGCCAAAGTCAAAATCCGGGGTGCCAAATTGGCCTCCGTCTGCCGCTACTGTCTTGACGCGCTTCCGAACCGCAAAACCGTTGCCGCTTTTGCCCGAAGCGCTCTAACTGACTGACTTTCCGCGCAGATTCGTCATCTCAACGATCACGCCGCCCGGATCGGTATCACTCTTGGTTACTACCACGTCATGGTGCCACTGCGCACCCGATTCCGTGAGCTCTTCAACATGTTCCCGTCCCTTATGCAGCAGCGCTCTTGTATTGGGACCGAAAAACGGAGCCATCCAGGTACACAATTGCGGCATGGGAGCCAAGGCGCGGGAGGTGATAACGTCCGGCACGCCTGTTTCACGTGAATCAGTCTGGTCGCTCCGGCGCCCGATGACGGTCACGTTGAGATCCAGCTCCCGCGCCACGGTGCGCAAGAAGCTGACCTTGCGGGCCGTCGGCTCAATGAGGACGAAATGTCGGTCCGTCCCCTTGCTGCCAATGGCCATGGGCAAGGCAGGAAAGCCGCCGCCGCTGCCGAAGTCGAGGAACAAGCGATCCGACGTCCGCGTCCGTGCAAGAACCTGCAGGCTGTCGGCAAAATGCCGTGTCCATACCTGTCCCAGTGTTTCACGTGAAACAAGATTCTGCACAGCCTGCCATTTCGCCAGCAGCTTGGCATAGGATTCCAGGTCGGCACCCACCGCCTCGATGGGTCGGGCACAATGATCCGCGTAGCGACCGATGGCGGAGAGATCAGCCATTATCCTGCCTTGCGCAGGTCGCCACGACGGATCACCGCCAGCAGCAGCGTGATGGCCGCGGGCGTCATGCCGTCCATGGCCTGGGCCTGGGCGATGGTTTGCGGACGATGCTGGTTGAGCTTCTGCCGCAGTTCCATGGATAGGCCCGGAATGGCCAAATAGTCGATGGCATCAGGAATGGCCCTTTGCTCGTCCCGCCGGACGCTCTCGATATCGGCCTTCTGCCGGTCGAGATAGACAGCATATTGCGCGTCGATCGAGACTTGCTCGAGGATAGACCGATCCACAGTCGCCAGTTCCGGCCAAAGCCCGGCCAAGTGATTCACCTCGATATCCGGATAGGACAGAAGCTCAAAGGCCGTCCGGCGCTTGCCGTCTTCATTGACCGTGAGCCCGGCCTTGCGGGCTTCAGTGGGGGAGGCAGACAGCGTGTCGAGCAATCTGCGTCCGGCCTTCAGGGCCGCTGACTTCTTGCGATAGGCCGCTTCCCGCTTCTCCCCCACCAAACCCTTTTCGAGGCCAAAGTCGGTCAGCCGCTGGTCGGCATTGTCGGCCCGCAAATGCAGCCGGAATTCGGCCCGCGATGTGAACATGCGATAGGGTTCGCTGACACCGCGGGTCACCAGATCATCCACCATTACGCCGAGATAACTCTCGGTACGCGAGAGGATCATCGGATCAGCACCCTTGCTGGCAAGCGCCGCATTGGCACCGGCCAGCAGGCCCTGGGCGCCGGCCTCTTCATAGCCGGTCGTGCCATTGATCTGGCCGGCCAGATAAAGACCGGGCTGCTTCTTGACTTCCAGCGTCGGCCGCAGCTCGCGCGGATCGACATAGTCATATTCGATGGCATAGCCGGGACGGATGATCTCAACCTGCTCAAGACCCGGCATGGAGCGCAGAAAGGCTTCCTGCACATCCGCCGGCAGCGAAGTGGACAAGCCATTCGGATAGACCGTGCTGTCGTCGAGGCCTTCAGGCTCGAGGAAGATCTGGTGGCTGTCGCGGTCGGCGAAGCGAACCACCTTGTCCTCGATGGACGGGCAGTAGCGGGGACCACGCGATTGAATACGCCCCGAATACATGGCTGAACGGTGGAGGTTATCGGCAATGATGCGATGCGTTTCGGCGGTGGTGCGGGTGATATGGCAGGAAATCTGCGGCGTGGTGATCGCCTCGGTCAGTGCCGAGAAAGGCTCCGGAGGGGCATCGCCCGGCTGTTCCTCGAGCACGGAATAGTCGATGCTCTTCCCGTCAAGCCGCGCCGGCGTGCCGGTCTTCAGCCGGCCCAGTTGCAGGCCCAGCGCTTCCAGGCGCGTCGACAGGCCGAGGACCGGCTTTTCGCCGACGCGACCGGCGGGAACGGTTTCCTCTCCGCGATGGATGAGACCGCGCAGGAAGGTGCCGGTGGTCAGCACGACGGCCTTGGTGCCGTAGCGACGCCCATCGAGCAGACGCACGCCAGAAATAACGCCATTGGTCACTTCGAGATCGTCGACCTCGCCCTCGATCACTTCAAGATTGGGCTGGGCAGTGATCGCCGCCTGCATGGCCTGGCGATAGAGCTTGCGATCGGCCTGGGCACGCGGACCGCGCACGGCGGGTCCCTTGCGGCGGTTGAGGACGCGGAACTGAATGCCGGCCTGATCGGCGACGCGCCCCATCAAGCCGTCCAACGCGTCAATTTCACGGACGAGATGACCCTTGCCCAATCCGCCAATGGCAGGATTGCAGCTCATCTCGCCAATGGTGGCGAAGCGATGGGTGATCAGCGCTGTGGGCACGCCCAGCCTGGCTGAAGCTGCGGCGGCTTCCGACCCAGCATGGCCCCCGCCGACAACGATGACGGCATAGTCAGTCATGGCAACGTCTCCGAGGCGCCTGACATAGGGCAATGTTTCACGTGAATCAATTGAAGATGTCGCCTATCGGCCGGCTGCAATGTTTCACGTGAATCAATTTGCGTCGCTTGTGCGCCCTTTGTGTTTCACGTGAATCCCGAAGCCCCCTGCTCACTTTCCAATACAAAAGCTGGCAAACAGGCGGTCCAATACCCGTTCCGCGTCAATACGACCTATCAATCGCTCGAGGCTTGCAGAGGCCAGCCGAAGCGATTCAGCAGCCAGTTCCCAATCCCCCAATGCGTTCCGGGTTTCGGCCAGGGCGTCCAAAGCACTGGCCAGGGCATCCTGGTCCCGCGCATGACTGACTAGCGCCGGTTCGCCGTTGGCGAGATTCTCTCCCAATGTAGCCAGCATGGCGATGAGGCTTTCCAATCCCTCGCCCGTTTCCGTGGAGACGATCAGGTCCGTGCTCTCCAGGGCCCCGATATCGGCTTTCGTGCCGATCGTCTTGAGGACCCCGCGCGTGTGCGGCCGGATCGCGTCGTCGACATCCGGGGCGCGCAACCAGAGCACAATGTCGGCATCACCGATCGCCTTCTCAGCGCGGCGCACGCCTTCGGCCTCGGCCTTGCTGTCGGACTCCCGGAGACCCGCAAGATCGAGCAGGATGTAGAGCTGGCCACCGATATCGAGGGGAACTTCGCGGACATCCCGAGTGGTACCCGCTTCATCGGACACGATAGCAATATCGGATTTGGCCAGCGCATTGATGAGGCTGGATTTGCCGGCATTGGGTGCGCCGGCTATGGCCACCCTGATGCCCTCGCGGACGATGCGACCCGCTTCGACCGAGGCCAGGGCGGCGGCAATGGCCAGCTCCAGGTCGACTAGCTGCACCTGCCAGCTTTCGGGCAAGTCCTCGGAAACATCGCCCTCATCGGAAAAATCGAGGCGCGCCTCGATCTCGGCGCGCAGGTCGAGCAGCGTATCCCGCCAGCGATCGATTTCCTCTGTCAGGCGCCCGTCATAGCGGGCCAGCGCCTGCTGGTGTTGCTTCTCGGTATCGGCATTGAGAAGATCGCCGAGCCCCTCGATCTCCACCAGGTCGAGCTTGCCGTTTTCGAAGGCGCGCCGGGTGAATTCGCCGGCTTCCGCCAGGCGCAGGCCGAGGCTGCGCAATTGTGCGAGAATGGCTTTGACGCCCGCCGGCGAGCCATGGACCTGCAATTCAGCGCAGTCCTCGCCGGTAAAGCTGTTGGGGGCGGGAAAGAAGGCGACGAGGCCCTGGTCGAGTCGTTTGGCCTGGCCAAGGTGCCGCAGGCTCAAATATCGCGGCCTCGGAACGCCCCCCGTCAGCGCTTCAAGCGCGGTCCGGACCAGCGGCCCGGACAGTCGGATGACGGCGACCCCGGCCGGCAGGGAGCCGGAGGAGAGCGCCATAATGGTGTCGCCCGCCCGCATGATCGGCTCCCACTATGGGTGTCAGGTATTCATCGAGTCGAAGAAATCGGAATTCGTCTTGGTCTGCCGGACCTTGTCGGTGAGGAACTCCATCGCGTCGATCGTGCCCATCGGGTTGAGGATGCGTCGGAGAACGTACATCTTCCGAAGGATATCCGGCTCGACCAGCAGCTCTTCCTTGCGAGTGCCCGACTTGTTGATATCGATGGCCGGGAAGACGCGCTTGTCGGCGACCTTGCGGTCGAGCACGATTTCCGAGTTACCGGTGCCCTTGAACTCTTCGAAGATCACTTCGTCCATGCGGCTGCCGGTATCGATCAGCGCGGTCGAGATGATGGTCAGCGAACCGCCATCCTCGATATTGCGCGCAGCGCCGAAGAAGCGCTTGGGACGCTGCAGGGCATTGGCGTCCACACCACCGGTGAGCACCTTGCCTGAGCTCGGAACAACGGTGTTGTAGGCGCGGCCGAGACGGGTGATGGAATCGAGGAGGATGACGACGTCGCGCTTGTGTTCGACGAGGCGCTTGGCCTTTTCGATCACCATTTCGGCGACCTGGACGTGGCGCGAGGCCGGTTCGTCAAAGGTCGAGGAGATGACTTCGCCGCGCACCGAGCGCTGCATGTCCGTGACTTCTTCCGGGCGCTCGTCGATCAGCAGAACGATGAGATAGCATTCGGGGTGATTGGTAGCGATCGACTGTGCGATATTCTGCAACAATACGGTCTTACCGGTGCGCGGCGGCGCAACAATCAGAGCGCGCTGGCCCTTGCCGAGCGGCGCCACCAGATCGAGCAGCCGCGCCGAGCGATCCTTGATGGTCGGATCGGGCAGTTCCATGCGCAGACGCTCTTCGGGATAGAGCGGGGTCAGGTTGTCGAAGTTGACCTTGTGGCGGACCGCCTCGGGGTCTTCGAAATTGATGGTCGAAACCTTGAGGAGGGCGAAGTAGCGCTCGCCTTCCTTGGGAGAGCGGATTTCGCCCTCGACCGTATCGCCGGTCCTGAGGCCGAAGCGGCGGATCTGGCTGGGGCTGACATAGATGTCGTCGGGGCCGGGCAGGTAATTCGCATCGGGCGAGCGCAGGAAGCCGAACCCGTCGGGCAGAACCTCAACCACGCCTTCGCCGACAATGTTGATGTCCTGGGCGGCCAGTTCCTTGAGGATGGCGAACATCAACTCCTGCTTGCGCATGGTCGACGCGTTTTCGACCTCGAGTTCCTCGGCGAAGGCCAAGAGTTCAGCCGGGGATTTGGCCTTGAGCTCACTGAGCTTGATATTCTGCATGTAGCGAAACGACCCTGGAGGGATATCGGTAAGACTGGACAGTCACAAAGAAGGGGAAGTCGGCACAAACGCAGCAACCGGGCGGTCGCGCAATCAGGTTGTGCCTTGTCCCCATGTAGCGTGATCCGCCTTGTTATTCAAGGCTTCGCGCAGGGACAGCACCAAAATCCGCGCTCCGGCGCATTTTGTCGCGCCCCGATTCACGTGAAACTTCGAGCCGTGTCCGAAGGACGAAAGCTCCCCGGTGGGGAGCTTTCAGGCGAGAAGGCCACGAGACCTATGGTCGAGTGGCGGAGCCGTCTCGCATCAGAATGGCCTGACGATCACCGCGACAACGATGACCACGGCGATGACAAACGGAATCTCGTTGATCGCCCGGTAGAACGTATGCGGCCTGGAATTGCGGTCCTGTTGGAAGGCCCGCAGGAGCGACCCGTACCAGCCGTGGATGCCGCTCAATGCAATCACCATCGCCGCCTTGAGCCACATCCAGCCCTGCGAGAAATCGACGATCCCGAAGCCGAAGGCCAGCCATAGGCCGAAAATCCAGGTGGCCACCATGGCCGGGGTGATGATGCCGCGATAGAGCCGGCGCTCCATGATCTTGAAGGTCTCGGACTTGTCCGAACCGACGGCGCTTTCGGCGTGGTAGACGAAGAGGCGCGGCAGATACATCATCCCCGCCATCCAGGCGATGACCGAGATGACATGCAGCGCCTTGACCCATTCATACATGGCAAATCCCCTCAGGCGCCCTTGACCAGCTCGATGAGCCGCTCGACATGCGCGATCGGCGTTTCCGGCACGATGCCATGACCCAGATTGAAGATGTGGGGGCGATCCGCAAAGGCCGAAAGAATGGCCCGTGCCTGGCTTTCCATGGCCTCGCCACCGACAACCAGCCGCAGCGGATCGAGATTGCCCTGGACCGGCAGCGAGGCCGGCAATTGGTCCCGGACGAAATCGAGCGGCGTCGCAAAATCGATCCCCAGCGCATTAACCCCGGTGGCTTCAGCATAGCGCCGCAGATTTCCGGCCGCTCCGCGGGGAAAGCCGATGACCGGCGCATTGGGCACACGTTGGCGCAGGCCTTCCACGATCCGCCGGTTGGGCTCCATGACATTGCGCGCAAAGCTCGCATCATCGAGGTTCAGCGCCCAGCTTTCGAAAATCTGCACGACATCGGCGCCGGCTTCGAACTGGGCCGCCAGATAGTCGATCGAGGTGGCGACCAAGATATCCATCAGCTTGTCGAAAGCCTCGGGATGCTCGAGCGCGAACTTGCGGGCCGTCCACTGGTCCGGCGACCCACGTCCGCCCAGCATATAGGTCGCCACGGTCCAGGGTGCCCCGCAGAAGCCGATCAGGGTCTTTTCAGGCGGCAGGGCAGCCCGCAGGCGGCGTACGGTCTCCAGGACCGGCGCCAGATGCGCCATGGCCCCTTCGGGTTCGAGCGCATCCACACCCTTTTCATCCAAAGCCTCCAGCAGCGGTCCTTCGCCGGTGGCGAAACGAACCTGCTGCCCGAGGGCATCGGGAATGACCAGGATATCGGAGAAGAGGATGGCGGCATCCAGATCGAAGCGCCGCAGCGGCTGCAGCGTGACCTCGACGGCAAGATCAGGCGTGTAGCACAGATCAAGAAAGTCGCGCGCCTTGGTTCGTGTCTCGCGATATTCGGGAAGGTAGCGGCCAGCCTGGCGCATGATCCATAGGGGCGGCCGTGCCTGGCGCTGTCCGAGGACTGTGGCCAGCAATGGCTTGTGCGTCACCGGGCTCATCGGTTCATCCCTTCCAGACCCAAAAAGAGTCTTTCTAGCTTCGCTTCTTCTTCTTTATGGCGGTGTTTAGCTGCAATTCAGCGTCGCCCACAATCGGTGCTCTCGGTGACACTTGCGCGCAGGGAATGGTTAACGGGGTGTGAACAGGTCTCAATCGTTACTGAAACCTTAACGTCTTCGCATTCATTAACGAAAGGTTAATCCGGCGACTCCGGAGTCAATGATTCGATTCTGGCTGTGGAGAGCCCGGCGCATATCCCTGTCCGGGCCTGTTGCAGTTTCCCCAGAGCTTTCCACGGCGGCTCGCAGCGTCCCCCTGAAACGAAGTGTTAACAAATTCCTAGCGAGGTCGAACAACTTTGGCCTGCGGCCGAACTTGCCCGACCAGCCCACAGTTGAGACTTGAGCTGGGGATGACAGTGTGGAAAAACTTGGCTCATGCTCATCCTCGCTTCCGCCAGTGCCACGCGCAAAGCCTTGCTGGACAAGGCCGGACTGCGCTTTTCCGCTGAGGTGGCGCAACTCGACGAGCGGGCCCCGGAGGCCGAGGCCGTCGCTGCTGGCGGTGACGCGCGCGACGTGGCTCTGCTCCTTGCCCGGCGCAAGGCAGAGGCCGTATCCGGACGCCATCCGGGTGCCACCGTTATCGGTGCGGATCAGACTTTGGCGCTGGGCCTCGAGCTTTTGCACAAGCCCGGCTCGCTCGAGGAGGCGCGGGCCCAGCTCGACCATCTCCGCGGCAAGACCCATCGCCTTCATGCTGCGGTCACCCTGGTGCGGGACGGCGCCCTGCTCTGGTCCGACCTCCAGACGGCCGAGTTGACTATGCGGGCTTTCACCGAGGCGGAGCGGGACGACGTGCTGCGCCTCGAAGGCGAGGCCATTCTCGGCTCGGTCGGCAGCTACCGGCTCGAAGGGCCCAGTATTCGTCTCTTCGAAACGGTCAGCGGCGATTATTTCACCATCCTCGGCCTGCCGCTGCTTCCCTTGCTCGCCGCATTGCGCGATATCGCTCCCGAGCTTCTCCAATCCCAGGATTGAACCCTTGACCATCAAGGCCTTCGTCATCGGGCATCCTATTGCCCATTCGCGCTCGCCGCTGATCCATGGCACCTGGCTCAAGGAGCACGATATCGATGGCAGCTACGAAGCCATCGACGTGGCGCCTGCCGGCCTGCCGGCCTTCTTCGAGCGCCTGCGTTCGGGCGAATTTGCCGGCGGCAATGTCACCATCCCCCACAAGGAGGCCGTCTTTGCGCTCTGCGACAGCGTCGACGAGCTGGCGCGCATGATCGGCGCGGTCAATACGCTGGTGGTGCGCGACGGCAAGGTGCATGGCACCAATACCGATTATCTGGGCTTTCTCGGCAATCTCGATGCCGATGCACCGGGATGGTCCGATGGACCCAATGATGCCCTTGTGATCGGCGCCGGTGGCGCGGCCCGCGCCGTGCTCGTGGCGCTGCGCCAGCGCAATGGTGGCAAGGTGCATGTGCTCAACCGGACCCTCGCCAATGCCCAGGCGCTCATTGACGAAATCGACGGCCCCTTCTCCGCCCATGGCTTTGAGGATTTTGCTACCCTGGCGCCGCGCATCGGCCTTGTGGTCAACACCAGTTCCATCGGCATGCATGGCACAAAATTCGACTGGCTGGACATGAGCCTCCTACCCAGGAAGACGCTCGTCACCGACATTGTCTATACCCCGCTCGAAACGCCGCTTCTGGCCGAGGCCCGGGCCCATGGCCTGCACACGGTCGATGGCCTGGGCATGCTGCTGCACCAGGCCGTGCCGGGCTTTGCCGCCTGGTTCGGCGTGACCCCGACAGTGACCCCGCAATTGCGGGCGCTGGTCGAAGCCACGCTGGATCATTGAAATGAAGCGGATCGGCATTACCGGCTCGATCGCCACCGGCAAGTCCACCCTGCTTTCGGCCTTCGCGGCGGAGGGCGTGCCGGTCTTTTCCGCCGACGCGGCCGTGGCCGAGCTCTATGCAGGAGAGGCTGTCGCGCCGGTCGAAGCCCTGTTTCCCGGCGTCACCAAAGACGGAGTCATCGATCGGCAGCACCTCTCGCGCCGCCTGGCCGCTGACCCATCCGGTTTCAAGCGGCTCGAAGCGGTGGTCCACCCGCTGGTGCGCGCCAAGATCGCGCAGTTCTTCGACCAGGCTGAGCGCGACGGGCATTTTGCGGCGGCGGTGGAGGTGCCGCTGCTGTTCGAAAGCGGCTACGACTACGGTTTGGACGGCATTGCCGTCACCGTCGTGGACGACTCGATCCAGCGTGAGCGGGTCCTGGCCCGGCCTGGCATGACCGTGGAAAAGATGGAGAGCCTGCTTGCCCGGCAGATGCCGCAGGCCGAAAAGAAGAAAAGAGCGACCTGGGTCTTCGATACCGCGCAATCGCGGCAGACCATCGAAGCCCAGGTTTCAGACCTCGTTGCGGATTTGAGACGGCAGGGCCAATGATCCGGGAAATCGTGCTCGATACCGAAACCACCGGCCTCTCCCCCCAGGGCGGAGACCGCCTGGTGGAAATCGGCTGCGTCGAGCTCATCAACCACATCCCGACCGGCAAGAATTTCCACGTCTATATCAACCCCCAGCGCTCCATGCCCGAGGAAGCCTTCCGGGTGCATGGCCTGGGGGATGACTTCCTCGCCGACAAGCCCCTGTTCAAGGCGGTGGCCGAGGATTTCCGCGCCTTCATCGGCGATGCGACCCTGGTCATCCACAACGCGCCCTTCGACATGGGCTTTCTCAATGCCGAGATGGAATGGGCGGGCCTGCCGCGTCTTGCCAACGCGGTGATCGACACCGTCATGGTGGCGCGCCAGAAGCATCCGGGCGCCCGCGTGAGCCTCGACGCCCTCTGCAAGCATTACGGTATCGACAATTCCCGCCGCACACTGCATGGCGCGCTGCTCGATAGCGAGATCCTGGCCGAGGTCTATCTCGAGCTGATTGGCGGCAAGCAGGTGAGCCTGGCGCTGGTGGCCGAAGTCGAAAATGCGGTGGCCGGTGCGTTGCAGGTCCGCGTGGCTGCGGCGCAGCGCCCCAATCCCCTGCCCAACCGGATCAGCGCTGCCGAAGCCGAGGCCCATGCCGCCTTTGTCGGCAAGATGGGCGAGAGCGCCATCTGGGCGCAATATGCCGAGGCGGCCGCCGAATAGGTCTGGATACTGTCCTCCCGGAAAGCAAAAACCCCGGCGCGAACCGGGGTTTTGCCTATTATTGACCTGACGGCGGCGATCAGTTCAGCTTTTCGCCTTCTGGAGCAACCGGCGCCGCGGCCGTCCCCGGCGCACCAGCCTGAGCGGCCAGCTTGGCCAGGTTCTGCCGGTAAATGGCAGAAAAATCCACCGGCTCCATCATCAGGGGCGGGAAACCGCCCTGCTGGGTAACACTGGCCAGGACCTGCCGGGCGAAGGGGAAGATCAACCGCGGGCATTCCACCATCAGGAGCGGCGACATCTGGGCTTCCGGCACGTTCTTGAGGCGGAAGATGCCGCCATAGACCAGCTCGACATTGAACAGCACGGTTTCGTCGCGATTGGCCTTGGCCAGGAGCGTCAACTCGACCGCGTAAATCTCGTCATTCTGCTTCTTGACGCCGACCGAGATCGAGACGTTGAAGGCCGGGTTGGCACCGCCAGCCAGAAGAGTGGCGGGCGCGCCGGGATTTTCGAAGGAAAGATCGCGGATATACTGGCCCACAAGGTTCATGCTGGGGGCGTTGCCGGGCTGCGGCGCTGCCGCGCCCTGGTTTTCATCGGCCATTGTCTGGTCCTTTTGGCTCATTCAGGCAATTCTGGCCGTGTGGCTAACACTTTTGACCGAGGCGAACAAGCCGAGCCGCCTATTTGCGCTCGTCCCGCCAGTCATCATCCTTGAGCTCGATGGCCTTGACCTCGATGTCGCGCGTGGCGCTGGCGTCTTCGTAACGACGATAGCTGGTCGTGGTCTCGACCACCCGCACCCGCCCTGCCAGGGCCGAGAAGATCCAGCCGCGGACGCCGGGGATGAGGAGCAGCAGGGCGAAGAGATCGCTCAAAAAGCCCGGCAGGACGAGAAATACCGCGGCCAGGCCAATCAGCATGGCGTCGAACATGGTGCGGCCCGGAATGGTGCCGGCATTGACGTTGCTGCGCAGCCGCGCCACGACGCCAAGGCCCTGCTGGCGCAGCAGCAAGCCGCCAGCAATGGCCGCCAGGACCACCAGAGCCAGCGTGGGGACGAGGCCGATAGCGCGGCCCACAAGGATAAAGAGCGCGATCTCGACCAGCGGCAAGACGAGAAAACTGAGGGCAATCAGGCGGGCCACGGGCATGTCCTGTCTCTGGCAGATGGGCGGAGCGCGGCAAAATCGCAACTCGCCCCTTCGTGAACTGGTTTCGGGCTAAAGCTTTGCCTATATATAGGGACGATGCGGGCCAGGACGAGCGCCCGCGAACTGTTTTTGTCGAAGCCTAGCGACAAGGTATTTATTCCATGGACGATTTCCTCGACCTGCCGACGCTGATTGCCATTGCCGTTGCGGTCTTCGTGCTGTTCCGGCTGCGTTCGGTGCTGGGCACGCGCACCGGCAATGAACGACCGCCGGTGGATCGCACGCGGTCTTCCCGGACCGAGAAGGCTGCCGAAACGGCCGAGGAAACCGTCGTGCCGTTGCGCCCGCGCGCAGCTCAGCCCGATCTCGATGACGAACGCCGTAGCCGCAAGCTCGAGGCCGAGATCGAGCAGGCCGCTTCCGGCAATGCCGAGCTTGCTGCCGGCCTCAAGGCTGTGGCCGAGGTCGATCCGACCTTCTCGCCCAAGAGCTTCCTCGAAGGCGCCAAGCAGGCCTATGAAATGATCGTCACCGCCTTTGCCCAGGGCGATCGCCAGACGCTCAAGAACCTGCTCGACAAGCCCATTTTCGAGAGTTTCCAGCGCGCCATTGCCGATCGCGAGGCGGACGGCAGGACGGTCGACTTCACCTTTGTCGGCCTGCCCCGCATCGCCATCGTCGATGCCGAGTTCGACAAGAAGGATGTCAACGTCACCGTCGACTTCCATGCCGAGGTGGTTTCGGCCACCCGCGACAAGGATGGAAACCTGGTGGAAGGCAATGCCGACCAGGTGCAGGTCATTGCCGACGAATGGACCTTCTCGCGCAATCCCAAGTCGCGCGATCCGAACTGGAAAGTCGTGGCCACCAGCCAGCTCGATTGATACCATCCGGCAGGCCGCACCATGTCCAAGCGCGGATCCAGGCGCCTGCCGCATGACTTCCATCTCTGGACGACTGTTGCCGAAACCGTCGAGCCGCTGCGTCGCAAGGGTCTGTTGCGGCTGGGCACAGGCGTCCTGCCCATGCCCGAGACGGACCCAGAGCCAGTGGTCAAGGCGCCGCCCAAGCCCCTTAAGGCCGGAAAACCCTTCCTGCCGTCCTACCAGGCACCCACCAGTCCCGTTCAGGTGGTCGACAGGGCTGTCGATCCCGCCATTCACAAAAAAGTCCGCCGCGGCCGCATCGAGATCGACGGCAAGATCGATCTCCATGGCATGACCCAGACCGAAGCCCGCGACACGCTGCGCCGCTTCATCGGCGCGCGGGCAGCGCGCGGCGACCGGACCGTGCTCGTCATCACCGGCAAGGGCGTCAAGACCGACAATGACTATATCGCCGCCATGACCGAGCGGGGCATTTTGCGGGCCATGCTGCCTATCTGGCTCAGTGAACCGGGCATGTCCGCCCTGGTTTCGGGCTGGAGCGTGGCAGCGCGCGGCCATGGTGGGGAGGGGGCGTGGTATGTGCGCCTCAGACGCCAATGACCCCGCTTGGCGCCAAGCTGCGATCCCTCCGCGAAGCGCGCGGAATATCGCTCAAGGAAATGGCGGCGGCGCTCAATGTTTCGTCCGCCTATCTCTCGGCGCTCGAACACGGCAAGCGCGGGCAGCCGACCAGCTTCCTCCTCCATCGCATCATCGCCTTCTTCAACGTCATCTGGGACGAGGCCGAGGAATTGCAGCGGCTGGCGGAAATCTCCGATCCCAAGGTGACCATCGATACCGGCGGCCTCGCGCCCGAAGCCACCGAACTGGCCAATCGTCTGCGCGATGACATTGCCCGGCTCGGGCCGGAAGACCTGAAATTCCTGCGCGACGAACTGGTTAAGCGCTCGGGCCGAAAACGCTCCTGATCCGGGCTTTTTCTGGCAATGTCGCTCCGGCAGGCGTATCCTTGGGCCATTCGCTCAAGGGAGGTTCCAATGCGCACTCTATGTGTCGCGGCCATCCTGGCTGCGCTGAGTTTTCCCGCTCACTCCGCTGACCTCACGCCGGCCGCCATGCGTGTCCTGCTGGAGGGGCAGAATGCCCGCACCGCCATTGACGCGCTGGACGAGGAGTCGTGGTCGGCGGTTCTGGCTGAGGTGGAGGCGGGCGATGATGAATGGCTCGACGTGGTGCCGGTCATGGCGCCTTTTGCCCACGGTCAGCATGCAGCCAGCCTTGCCCTGGCCCTGTCGCGGGCCATTGCGGCAAACCCCGATGGGGTGATCCAGGTCATGTCGACGACCCGCTACAATCCGCGCGACATTTGCGGGGCCAATGACGTCGATCTCGCCGTTTTCGAGGCCGTCGACTTTATCGACATGGCGCTGGTGAAGGTCGCCGCGGTGCTCGATCCCGCCCTGTTCGAGGCCCGCAATGCCTGCCTCTTCTCGCTGGGCAAGGCCCGGATCACGACGCTGCTGCAAGCGGCAGCGCCGTGACCTTGAGGTTAGAGAACGAACTTTGAGAGGTCGGTATCCCCGGCCAGGACGCCCACCTTTTCGCGCACGAAGGCGGCGTCGATATTGATGGTCTGCCCGGCCCGGTCCGGCGCGTCGAAGGAAATCTCCTCGACCAGCCGTTCCATCACCGTCTGCAACCGGCGGGCGCCGATATTCTCGACGGTGGAATTGACCTTCACGGCCGCATCGGCAATGGCCTCGATGGCGTCCTGGGTGACGGTCAGCGTCACGCCCTCGGTGCCCATCAGCGCCACATATTGCTTGATGAGGCTGGCTTCGGTGTCCGAGAGGATGCCGATGAAGTCCTCGCGGGTCAGGGCCTTCAGTTCCACGCGGATCGGCAGGCGACCCTGAAGCTCGGGCAACAGGTCGCTCGGCTTGGACACATGGAAGGCGCCCGAGGCGATGAAGAGGATATGGTCCGTCTTGACCGGCCCATACTTGGTCGCGACGGTCGTGCCCTCGATCAGCGGCAGGAGGTCCCGCTGCACGCCTTCGCGCGATGGACCGCCCTGCACGCCACCCTCGCGGGCCGCGACCTTGTCGATCTCGTCGATGAAGACAATGCCGTGGTTCTCGACCAGCTCGATGGCCTCGGCCTTGAGCTGATCCTGGTCGAGCAGCTTGTCAGCCTCCTCGGCGATCAGCGGTTCATAGGCATCCTTGACCTTGATCTTGCGCTTGACCCCGCGCCCGCCCATGGCCTGCTTGAACATGTCCGAAAGGTTGATCATGCCGATGCCGCCATTGGGCATGCCGGGGATTTCGAAGCCGCCTGCGCCCGGCGAGGGCTGCATCTCGATCTCGATTTCCTTGTCGTCGAGTTCGTTATTCCTGAGCTTGGTCCGAAAATTCTCGCGGGTCGAGGGCGTTGCGGACGTGCCGACCAGCGCATCGAGTACGCGGGCTTCGGCATTGTCGTGCGCCTGGGCCTGCACGTCGCGGCGGCGCTTGTCCCGCAGCACGGTGATCCCCGCCTCGACCAGATCGCGCACGATCTGCTCGACGTCGCGGCCGACATAACCGACCTCGGTAAACTTGGTGGCTTCCACCTTGACGAAAGGCGCCTGCGCCAGCCGCGCCAGGCGGCGGGAAATCTCGGTCTTGCCGACGCCGGTCGGCCCGATCATCAGGATATTCTTGGGCGTCACTTCGCGACGGAGATCGGGCGAAAGCTGCTGCCGGCGCCAGCGATTCCTGAGGGCCACGGCGACAGCGCGCTTGGCGTCGGCCTGACCCACGATATGGCGGTCGAGCTCGGAGACGATCTCGCGCGGCGAAAAATTGGTTTCACTCATTTTTGTCACTTTCGATCGGTGCCTTGTCGAGGAAGCGCACCATCAGGTGTTCGTCGATGAATCGACCGTTCACGAAGAGATAGCGCGGCTCGGTCGCATAAGTTTCAAAGCCGAGCCGCTCATAGAGCTTGATGGCCGGGATATTTTCCGACCAGACGCCGAGATGGATCTGCAGCACATGGCGCCTGGCATGGTCGACCAGATACTCGACCAGCGCCGCCGCCATGCCGGAGCCGCGATGCTCGGGCCGCACATAGACCTGGATCATCCAGCCGCGATGTCGCTCCTTGGGGCCCTCCTGTCGCATGAAGGCATTGATGCCGCCCAGCGAACCATCCGGCAGGACCGCGCCGAACACCGTCAGCGCTTCCAGAGTTTGCCTTATGTCGGCATCTGATTTCAGCGCAAAGGCTTCGGCGGTCGAGACGAAGGCCTCGGGGTGATTGGCCAGCGCCTCATGGCGGATGGCCCGATAGGCGTTCACATCGTCCAGGCCCAGGCGTCTGATCGTATGGGTCACAGCGATCACAGCTCGATGGTTTCGACCGTCACATTGCCATTGGTATAGACGCAGATCTCCTCGGCAATCTTCATGGCGCGACGGGCAATGTCCTCGGCGTCGAGCTCGGTCGCCTGATGCAGGGCCAGGGCCGCCGAATGGGCATAATTGCCGCCCGAGCCGATGGCGATGACGCCGTGGTCCGGCGTCAGCACGTCGCCCGTGCCCGTAAGTACCAGCGTGTCGGTCTTGTCGGCCACGATCATCATGGCTTCGAGCTTGCGCAAATACCGGTCGGTGCGCCAGTCCTTGGCCAGTTCAACCGCCGCACGCATCAGCTGGTCGGGATATTGCTCGAGCTTGGTCTCGAGGCGCTCGAACAGGGTAAAGGCATCGGCCGTCGAGCCGGCAAAGCCGCCGATTACCTTGCCATTGGCCAGGCGGCGGACCTTCTTTGCCGTGTGCTTCATCACCGTCTGGCCCATGGAAACCTGGCCATCGCCGGCCACCACCACCTTGTTGCCCTTGCGCACGGAAACGATCGTCGTCCCGTGCCAGCCGGGAAATGCGTTGTCACTCATTGGGGGAGATACTCCGAACTGTTGGCTGATATTTAGGAGCCTGCCCACGGATTGCAACAGAGGCTCCCTCATCCGTCTCGCGCTTCGCGCGATCCACCTTCTCCCACAAGGGGAGAAGGGTGGCGGGCCATGAGCTCAGTGCGTCTTGCCTTCTCCCCTTGTGGGAGAAGGTGCCCGAAGGGCGGTGAGGGGTTAAACCCAATCTTCACGCGCCTGTGCCTATCTGCTAGTGACCCGCCGAATTCCGGAGAGCCGCCATGCGCACTGCCACGATTGCCCGCAAGACCAACGAGACCGAGATTTCCGTCTCGATCAATCTCGATGGCACCGGCAAGCATGCGATGCAGACCGGCATCGGTTTCTTCGATCACATGCTTGATCAGCTCAGCCGCCATTCGCTGGTCGACATGGATGTCACCTGCAAGGGCGACCTGCACATCGATTTCCACCACAGCGTGGAAGACGTCGGCATTGCCCTGGGCCAGGCCATCAAGGAAGCGCTGGGCGACAAGAAGGGCATTCGCCGCTATGCCAGCTGCGACCTGCCCATGGACGGCACGCTGACACGGGCGGCGCTGGATGTGTCCGGCCGCGCTTTCCTCGTCTTCAAGGCCGAGTTCTCGCAGGGCAAGATCGGCGAGATCGATACGGAGCTCTTCCGCGAGTTCTTCCAGGCCTTCGCCATCAATGCCGGCATCACGCTCCACATCGAGAACTTCTATTTCGACAACAACCACCATCTGGCCGAATCCATGTTCAAGGCCGTGGCCCGCGCCCTGCGCGATGCCGTCGAGATCGATCCGCGCGCGGCCGACCGCGTGCCGAGCACCAAGGGCACGCTCTAGGTTCGGTGAAGGGCGCCCTCGTGGTTCGAGGCTCCGCTGCGCTGCGCACCTCAGGATGAGGGCTTCGGAGCATCAGGATTCTCGGTAGCCCTCATCCTGAGGTGCCGCGCAGCGGCCTCGAAGGGCGAGGGCGCTCCGCTCCGCCCTTCCCCCCTTGGCCTTTTTCCACTAAGTGGACCTCACCCAGCCCTTGGAGTGTCCCCCTTGACCCTCTACGCCATCCTGACGCCCAGACCCGGCAGTGCTGCGCTGCCCGAGGCCGTGGCCGAAAAATTCTCCTGGTTCGCCGCCCTGTTGCCGCCGGTGCATGCGCTGCTGCATCGCCTCTGGGATCAGCTGGCGCTCTATCTGGCTGGGCTGGCCATCATTGTCTTCGCCGAGCGCTGGACGGGAGCGGATGCCGCCATCTGGCTCTACATCCTTCTCGCCATCGCCTGCGGCTTTGCCGCGCCGGGCGCCCGCCGCCGGTCGCTCCTGCGCCGGGGTTATGGGGCTGAAGGCCATCGCTTTGCCCCCGATGCCGACCTCGCCCGCCTCAGCGCCATGGAGCCCCACTCGTGAGCAGCATTGCCATTATCGACTATGGTGCCGGCAATCTGCGCTCCGCCGCCAAGGCCTTTGAGCGCGTGGCCGCCGAACGCGGCGCGGGTGACGTGGTAGCCGTCACTGCCGATCCAGACATCGTCCGCCAGGCCGACCGCATCATGCTGCCCGGCGTCGGCGCCTTTGCCGATTGCATGGCCGGATTGCAGGCCGTGCCCGGCATGATCGAAGTCTTGGATGAACGCGTCATCAAGGGCGGTGTCCCCTTCCTCGGCGTCTGCGTCGGCATGCAGCTGCTGGCCAGCGAAGGGCGCGAGAAGGTCGTCACCCAGGGCCTGGGCTGGATTCCCGGCGCCGTCGAGAAGATCGCGCCCTCCGACCCGAGCCTCAAGATTCCGCATATGGGCTGGAACACAATTTCGATTCTCCGCTCCCACGCCCTGCTCGCGGGCATCCCGGACGGACCCGATGGGCTGCATGCCTATTTCGTCCACTCCTACCATTTCCGCACCGACGATGCGGCGCACCTCGTGGCCACCACCGACTATGGTGGTCCGGTCACCGCCTGCATCGGCCGCGACAATATCTTCGGCACCCAGTTCCACCCGGAAAAGAGCCAGGCGCTGGGGCTGAAACTGATCGAGAATTTTTTGGGATGGGCGCCATGATCCTCTTCCCCGCCATCGACCTCAAGGACGGCCAGTGCGTGCGCCTCAAGCTGGGCGACATGGATCAGGCCACCGTCTTCAATGACGATCCGGCCGCCCAGGCAAAGTCCTTCGAAGACCAGGGTTTCGAATATCTCCATGTCGTCGATCTCAACGGCGCCTTTGCCGGCGAGAGCGTCAATGGCGCGGCGGTCGAGGCGATTCTCAAGACGGTGAAATTTCCGGTGCAGCTGGGCGGCGGTATTCGCACGCTCGCCCATATCGAGAGCTGGCTGGACAAAGGTCTGGCCCGCGTCATCCTCGGCACCGTCGCGGTGCGCAATCCGGAACTGGTGAAAGAGGCCGCCAAAAAGTGGCCGGGCCAGGTCGCTGTCGGCACCGATGCCAAGGGCGGCATGGTGGCCGTCGAAGGCTGGGCCGAAACCTCCGAACTCTCGGTGATTGAGCTGGCCAAGCGCTTCGAAGGCGCCGGCGTCGCCGCCATCATCTATACCGATATCGATCGCGATGGGGTGCTGGCCGGCATCAACTGGGATTCGACGCTGGAGCTGGCCCGGGCCACCTCCATCCCCGTCATCGCCTCCGGCGGCCTTGCCTCCATGGACGATATCGAGCGCATGACGCGCCCCGAATACCAGGTGCTGGAAGGCGCCATTTCCGGGCGGGCGCTTTACGATGGTCGTATTGATTCACGTGAAGCATTGGCGCGGCTGAGGGCAGCATGAGCGAAGAGAGGCCAGCGCGCTTCCCCTGGTGGGTCTATTGGCTGCTGTTGGTCCTGATTCTGCTCTTCGCGCTGGCCCCGGTGATCTCGGTCATCATCGCCGGCTGGATTGCGGAGACCAATGGCTGCGTGCTGCATGAAGGCGGCATCAATCCCTGCATGGTGGCAGGCAGCAACATGGGTCCGACGCTCTACACGCTCTTCGTGCTGGGCTGGTTCATGCTGGCGACCCTCCCCTTGGGCGGCGGCGCGCTGATCGTCTGGCTGGTCATTCTCATTATCCATCGCATCGCCTGGGGGCGGATGCAGAAGGTTTCACCCCAATGACCCTGAAAACCCGCATCATTCCCTGCCTCGACGTCGCCGGCGGCCGTGTGGTCAAGGGCGTCAACTTCGTCGACCTCATTGACGCCGGTGACCCGGTCGAGGCGGCCATGGCCTATGACGCGGCCGGGGCGGACGAGTTGACCTTCCTCGACATCACGGCGAGCCATGAAGGCCGCGACACCATTTTCGACGTGGTGGCGCGCACGGCCGAGCACTGCTTCATGCCGGTGACGGTCGGCGGCGGCGTCCGGAGCATCGAGGATATCCGCAAGCTCCTGCTGGCCGGTGCGGACAAGGTGGCGATCAATTCGGCCGCCGTGAACGACCCCGACTTCATCGCCCGCGCCGCCGACAAGTTCGGCAATCAGTGCATCGTCGTCTCGGTCGATGCCAAGCAGCGGCTGGGCCAGCGCGTCGGTGGTGACAATCGCAGCGAATGGGAAATCCACACCCATGGCGGGCGCAGGCCGACCGGCATCGACGCGGTGGAATTTGCGGCAAAGATGGTCGAGCGCGGCGCCGGTGAATTGCTGGTCACCTCGATGGACCGCGACGGCACCAAGTCTGGCTTCGATCTCGAATTGACCCGCGCCATTGCCGATAGCGTCGAAGTGCCGGTCATCGCCTCGGGCGGCGTTGGTACGTTGCAGCATCTAGTCGACGGGGTGAAAGAGGGTCACGCCAGCGCCGTTCTGGCCGCCTCCATATTCCACTTCGGCACGTTCACGATTCCCGAGGCCAAGCGCTATATGGCAGCGCATGGCATTGCGATGCGTATGGATGCGGTGGCGGCTTAAGTTCTATTGCAGGCGGCTCAGTTTGCGCCAATTGTCCGCAGCGAGGAGACCAGACCAATGACCCTTGAAGAGCTCGAAGCGCGGATCGCTCAACGCGCCGCCGCGTCGCCGGAGGAAAGCTACACGGCCAAGCTGATCGCCCGCGGCATCGACAAGACCGCTCAGAAGCTGGGCGAGGAAGCCACGGAGGCGGTGATCGCGGCAGTGACTCACAATCGCGCCGAGCTCGTCAAGGAAAGCGCCGACCTGCTCTATCACCTCCTGGTCGTGCTCAAGGCCGAGGGCGTGGCGCTAAGCGAGGTCATGGCCGAACTCGATAACCGCACGGCACAGTCGGGTCTCGCCGAAAAGGCGTCGCGGGGGACCAAGTCCTGATGGCCAAGCGTTCGCCCGCCCTTGACCCCTACCAGACCTTTACCAAGCAGCAGTGGAGCGACCTCAGGAACGGCCAGCCCATGACGCTCAACGCCGCCGATATCGAGCGGCTGCGCGCCCTGACCGATCCCATATCGCTGGCCGAGGCCGAAGAGGTCTATCTGCCGCTCTCGCGCCTGCTCTCCTACTATGTCGAGGCGGTGCAGGGCCTGCATCAGGTCTCATCGCGCTTCCTCAATACGCCGGTCGACAAGGTGCCCTTCATCATCGGTGTGGCGGGCTCGGTGGCCGTGGGCAAGTCGACGACCTCGCGCATTCTGCGCGCCCTGCTCTCGCGCTGGCCGTCCAGCCCCAAGGTCGACCTCGTCACCACCGACGGCTTCCTTCACCCCAACAAGGTGCTGGAGGATCGCGGGCTCATGCACCGCAAGGGTTTTCCCGAAAGCTATGACCGGGCGCGCTTCGTGAACTTCCTGGCCGATATCAAGTCGGGCCGGAGCAATGTCGCCGTGCCTGTCTATTCGCACCTGGTCTATGACGTGGTGCCGGGCGAGGAGGTCATCATCGACCGGCCCGACATTCTCATCGTCGAGGGGCTCAATATCCTCCAGCCCGGCGATTTGCCGCGCGACGGCAAGCCCATCGTCTTCGCCTCCGACTTCATCGATTTCGCCATCTATATCGACGCCGATGTCGAGGACCTGCGCGACTGGTATCTCACCCGCTTCTTCCGTCTGCGCGAAACCGCCTTCCGCGACCCCACCTCCTTCTTCCGCAAATTCTCGGAAATGAGCGAGGAAGAGGCCGGCATTTTCGGGCGCAATGTGTGGCAGACCATCAACCTGCCCAACCTGCTCGAAAACGTCCTCCCCACCCGCGGCCGCGCCGACCTCATCCTCAAGAAGGGCAAGGATCATCGGGTCGAGGAAGTGAAGCTGAAGCGGCTCTAGGGCGACGCGACGCACTCAATCCGACACCTCCCCCTTGACGGGGGAGGTAGCGAAGCTCGGCCGTCAGGCCTTAGCGGAGCTAGGTGGGGGTGCAATAGGAGGTCAGTGCCCCAAAGCCCCCACCCTGTTTCGCGACGGACTTAGCAAGCTAAGCCCTGCTCAACGTCCCTCCCCGCAAGGGGAAGGGTGTGGCATCGAGTGCGCCGCAATCAATACGTCCCCTGCTGCGGCTGGCTGAGGATGATCAGGTTCCCGTCCGGATCGCGGAGCTTGGCAGTCTTGAAGAAGTGCCCGTTGGCCTTGGCCACCGGCTTGATGCCGTGAATTTCGAGCCGGGCCAGTTCCTCGGCAATGTCGTCGACAACGAGCATGACGAAGCTGGCCCCGGCCCGGTCGGCATCGCTCATCACATGCACCCAGCCCCCGCCGGGCAGTTTCCATTCGGCCACGTCGACCATGGTGCGGGCATCGGCGGGGCGGCCGAAGAGATATTCATACCAGATGAGGGACTGACCCAGGTCCTCGACGGCGATCCCCGCCAGCACATTGGTGAGGGTCATGCGGAACTCCCCTTCTCTTCTTGGTTTTGCCGAATCGTAACACAGCACACGTCTCCACGGCATCCCGGTTGGCGGCGCGGATTGGCGCTGCTATAGGCGGGAGGCAGTCGAGGAGACCTCAGCATGACCCAATTGCGCATCATCGTGGCCGGAGCGGGTGGACGCATGGGCGTCGCCAATATTGCGGCCATAGTGGCGCATGGCGGCGTGGAACTGGTTGGTGCACTCGACCGCACCGGATCGGCGGCGCTGGGCAAGGATGCCGGGACGCTGGCTGGGATCGAGCCCCTGGGCGTTCCGGTGACCGATGATGCTGCGCCCCTGCTCAGCAAGGCCGACGCCATTATCGACTTCACCGCCCCCAGCGCTAGCGTGGCGCTGGCCCAGCTCGCAGCCGAGAAGGGTCTCATCCACATTATCGGCACCACCGGCTGTTCGGAGGCTGATGATGCTGCCATCGCCGCCGCTGGCGCTGCCGGCGCCCGCGTGGTCAAATCGGGCAACTTCTCTCCCGGCATGGTGGCGCTGACCGTGCTGGTCGAGAAGGCCGCCCGGGCGCTTGGCGACTACGACGTGGAAGTGCTCGAAATGCACCACAACAAGAAGGTCGACGCCCCCTCGGGCACGGCCCTGATGCTGGGCGAGGCGGCGGCGCGCGGCCGCAATATTTCTCTCAAGGACCATTCCGTGCGCGTGCGCGACGGCCATACCGGTCCGCGTGAAGCCGGCACGATCGGCTTTGCCACTTTGAGGGGCGGCAATGTCATCGGCGACCATATGGTGATCCTGGCCGGACCATCGGAGCGCATCGAGCTCAATCACCGGGCGCAGGACCGGACCATTTATGCCAATGGCGCCATCCGGGCGGCGCTCTGGGCCGCCGGGCAAAAGCCGGGCCTCTATTCCATGGCCGACGTGCTCGGCCTCAACGACTGAACCCATTGCCCTTCGCCGGGCCTCAATCACACTCGATCCAAGGGAATAAAAGTATGAGCGGCACGCTGATCCTGGTGCGTCATGGCCAGAGCGAATGGAATTTGAAGAACCTCTTCACCGGCTGGCGCAATCCGAACCTGACCGAGAAGGGCGAGAGCGAAGCCCGCGCCACCGGCAAGGCGCTGAAGGCCGCCGGCATCGTGCCCGATCTCTACTACACCTCGGCCCTGCGCCGGGCCCAGCACACGCTCGACCTGATGCTCGAGGAAATGGGCATCGACAACGTCACCATCACCCGCAACGTGGCCCTCAACGAGCGCGACTACGGTGACCTTTCGGGCCTCAACAAGGACGATGCGCGCGCAAAGTGGGGCGAGGACCAGGTCCATATCTGGCGCCGCTCCTTTGATGTGCCCCCGCCGGGCGGCGAGTCGCTCAAGGATACTGCCGCGCGCACCCTGCCCTATTACGAGGCCGAAATCCTGCCCCAGCTCAAGGCTGGCAAGACCGTGCTGGTTGCCGCCCATGGCAATTCACTGCGCGCCCTGGTCATGGCCATCGAGGGCCTGACGCCGGACGAGATTCTCGCCCGCGAAATCGGTACCGGCGAGCCCACGACCTACAGGATCGGCCCGGATGGCAAGCTCGTCGAACGCGTGACGCTCTAGGCCACTTCGCGCCTTTGTCACCCGGTGCCGCGCTCATCGCGCGGCGCGATATAGAGTTTCTGCGTCAAGGTCCGTCCGACGGCGAACAGGGGCGTGGCCAGGGCCACGCCCATGGGGCCGAACAACACCCCCATCATCGCCATGATGATCAGTGACCAGGCGGGCGGCAGCGCGATGATGCGCTGCTGCAGGAGCGGAGTGACGACATAGCCCTCCACATTCTGGATTAGCAACAGGCCCAGCGCGCCGATCCAGAGTACGGTCATATCCTGGCTGGCCAGGCTGAGCAGGACCGGCACTGCGGAGATGATCGGCCCGAGATAGGGTATGAAATTGAGAATGCCGGCCAGAATGCCCAGCACCAGGGCATCGGGTGAGCCGAGGAGCGCCAGCAGGGCGAAAACCAGGCCGCCGATCAGCGCCATCACCGCCAATTGTGTTACCAGCCATCCCCTGAGGGTTTTGCCCGTGTGGTTGAGCGCGTCCTTCCATCGTGGCCGGAGGCGCGCCGGGAGCAGCACCAGCACGCTGTCGCGATAGCCCTCCGGATCAATGGCAAGGAACAGGCCGAGAAAACCGATAATGACGATGTTGGTGAACACCCCCAGTGTCACCCCGACGACGGACCCCGCCTGGCTGAAAAGATCGGCGGGATTGGGCAGAAGTTGCTGCATCACCGAGTCGTCCTGGCTCGCCAGCGCGTCGCGGAGGCGCTCATAAAGCTCCACCCCGCTTGTGCCGATCATGGTCCAGAGATTGTCCAGGCCCTGCCAGAGGCTGATCCCGCCCCAGGACAGGCCTCCCAGGAACAGGCCCGCTGTCAGCAAGGCCACCAGGACCACAAGCAAGGATCGCGGCAGCGGGATGATCGCGTTGAGCGGACGGACGGCGGCATCGAGCAGCGCGGCGACCAGCACGCCGGCAAAAGCCACGAGGAGTATCGCTGCCAGGTGCCAGGCCATCAGCAGGGCGGCGACGGCGAGAACGCCGATCAACAGGGCGCGGGTGAGATCTGACATATGTCCTTGCTCGAGTGAACAAGGATGCAAAAGCGCCACGTCGCGGGAAGTTCCCGCGCCGCGCGATGCGCCCTCAATGCGCTGCCGATACCACCCCGGCTTCCCAACCCAGGATCGCGCGCTTGCGCGGCACGCCCCAGTGATACCCGGTCAGCGCGCCCGATGTGCCCACGACGCGATGGCACGGCACAACGAAGCTGATCGGGTTCTTGCCCACCGCCGCGCCCACCGCCCGCGAGGCGCTCGGCCGCCCGATGGTCCGGGCCACGTCCGAATAGGTCGTCGCCCTGCCGCAGGGGATTTTCAGCAGCGTCTCCCAGACTTTCACCTCAAAGTCCGTGCCGATCAGTACGATCCGCACCGGGTGTTCGGCTGACCAGCGGGAGGGTTCGAATATGCCGGCCACCAGCGGCGCGATACGGGCATCGTTGCGGTTGAAGCGGGCATTGGGCCAGCGATTGGCGAGGTCGGCAAAGGCATCGTCAACGCTCATGTCAGCATCGGCAAACCCGAGGCCGGATATGCCGTATTCGGTGGCCGTCACCACGGCGAGGCCGAAAGGCGATGGTGCCACGCCCCAGGCCATGTCGATGCCGGCGCCGCCCGCCCGGAACACGCCGGGCGGCATGGCCTCGTAGGTGACGAAAAGGTCGTGCAGGCGCGAGGTCGATGAAAGGCCCACCTCATAGGTGGCGTCGAGCACGCTGGCCTTGTCGCGCAACAGGCTCTTGGCATGGTCGAGCGCCACCGCCTGGGCAAAGCTCTTGGGGCTGAGGCCACACCAGCGGCGGAACAAGTCCGTCAACTGCCGCTCGGTCAATCCCAGCGCGCGGGCAAAGCGATCAAGGTCCGTGGCGTCGGGGCCATTCTCGCTCAGATAACGGATGGCGGCGCGGATCGTGTCGTAGTCGCTCTCCGGCGCAAGGGTTACATGCTGGTTCATGTCCGGATCTTTCATGTCTGGGGTCCGGATCCATGTAGCGGGATGACGCGCGGCGGGCGACCCGGTTTTGACCGGGTCAGGCGGCGCGGCGCGCCTGGCGCAGCGCCCGGCCAAAGGCCTTGGCGAAGCTCGACTTGTCGGAAATCGACAGGAAAGCACCCAGCTCCATCTCGCGCTCGTCGTGGCGCAGGAAGATGCCGGTGGTGCGTTCGAAACCGTCGCGCTCGAGGCGCAGTTTCACGCGGGCGGGATCGAATCGCTGCAGCTGCTTTTCCGTCCCCGGAACGGTCGTGGCCACTTCTAGCTGGTCCTGCCACAAGGTCACCTGCTGACTCACCCGGCGCCGGCGCGACTGCCGGAGACCGATAATGGTGAGACCCGCCGCGGCGAAGGCATAGGCGGCCAGCCCGGGCAGTGCAAATTCAGGGACAGCAACCAGGAACGGCGTGCCGACAATGCCGCTCAGGACCAGCGCGATCCACCCGCCGGCCATGCGCAATGACCGGTCGGGCCGCAGGGTGGCGGCAAAGAGCGGGGTTGTTGTGGTGACTTGCATCGCTCGTCCTCTTGCCCGAAATACTGGCAGAAAATCGGGGCCGAGAGAATGCCAAGAGCCAAAAAAGTGAAGATGCTGAGCAAGGCGGATGCCGAGGCCATCTTTTCGCGCTTCCACGAGATCGAGCCCGAACCCAAGGGTGAGCTCGACTATGTCAACGCCTTCACGCTGTTGGTGGCTGTCGTGCTGTCGGCCCAGGCGACCGATGTGGGCGTCAACAAGGCCACCAAGCGCCTTTTCGAACTGGCGCCCTCGCCGGCGGCCATGGTGGCGCTGGGCCTTGAGGGCATTACCGAGCACATCAAGACCATCGGGCTCTATCGCGGCAAGGCCAGGAACGTCTTTGCGCTATCCCAGATCCTGATCGACAGGCACGGCGGCGAGGTGCCGGCCGACCGCGAAGCCCTGGAAGCCCTGCCCGGCGTGGGCCGCAAGACCGCCAATGTGGTGCTCAATATCTATTTCAAGCAGCCCACCATTGCCGTCGACACGCACCTTTTTCGCGTCGGCAATCGCACCGGCCTCGCCCCCGGCAAGACCCCGCTCGAGGTGGAAAAGGCGCTGACCAGGCAAGTGCCGGATCGCTTCATGCTTCATGCCCATCACTGGCTGATCCTGCATGGACGGTATCTGTGCAAGGCGCGCAAACCCGAATGCTGGCGCTGCCCGATCGCCCAGTGGTGCCAGTTCGAACCCAAGACGCCGTTGCCCGTAGGGCGGTGAAGGGTATCCATTCAATTCCACGGTGCCGTCCTCGGGCCTGACCCGAGGACCACTATCCCTATGCACACACCCGTGGGTTGAACGAGTGGCCCTCGGGTCGAGCCCGAGGGCGGCGCGGCGTTTGGGTGGGTCCTAGCTCCCATACCCCCGCGCCATGGCGGCGGCAAAGATCGGGATCAGCAGCAATACGCCAGCCTGCAGATGCAGGAAACGCCGATTGGCGGCGATCTCGGCTTCGGGCGGCACATAGTCGGGCATCCCCGCCCCCGCCTTGACCCAGCGCCGGAAGGCCATGGTCGGCGGAATGGTGAGAAGCCCCATGACCACGAAGGCCGCCATCTTTCCCCAGAAGGCGTGGTTGCCCACGTAATATTCCCAGCCGATGGCGCCGAAAATCACGCGGAGAGTCCCCACTACGATGACCAAGCCCGCCACCGCGCCATAGGCGGCGTCGATTCGCGCCAATTGGGTCACGCGTCCACCCGAAAGACCCGGGCGCAGGAGCGCAAACTCGGCGGCGAACAGGGCCACCAGAGTGAACACGGCCACGTGGTGGGCCGATGCCAGGACCAGGTCGAGCATTTGCGTCGCCATTCCACTTGATGTAATCAGTGCATACATATCTGGACGAACATGTGATCAATGTCAACATCCCCCTCCAACGCGCCCTATCACCACGGCAACCTGCGGCAGGCGCTGCTGGAAGCGGCGCTCATCATCCTGGAAAGGAAGGGTGAGGCGGGCCTTGGTCTCAGGGACCTCGCCCGCGCCGTAGGGGTCTCGCCGGCCGCCCCCTATCGGCATTTCGATAGCCGCGCCGCCTTGCTCGAAGCCTTGGCCGTGACGGGTTTCCAGCGCTTTTCGGCGCGCATGGAGGCGGTAGCCGCAACCGAGCCGGACAATCCCATGGCCGCCATGGGCAAGACCTATGTGGTCTTTGCCCTCCAGAACGCCAACCTCTTCCGCCTGATGTTCTCGCCGCAGTTGAAGAAGGACAGCCGTCCCGGCCTGCGCATGGCGGCGGACGCCGCCTTCGATACGCTGCGCCATGTCGTCGGCGGCGATGTCGGCTCCGGCCGCATCAAGGCCTTGGCGGCCTGGGCCAAGGTCCATGGCCTGGCCGTGCTGCTGCTCGACGGTCAGATTGCCCTGCGCGCCGGCGAGGATACCGAAAAGCTCATTGGCGAGATCATTTCAAGCCTGTGAGTTGGGTTGCATCCCCGGCTCCGCCTTGAGCCTTTCGATCAGCCGCCGGTAATAGACGATGATCGACCCGATGCGCTTGGCGTGGTCGGGATGCTGCAACCCGAGGTCGACCAGGTGCCGGGCCTCGTCCAGCAGGATGCCGATGATATCGTCCTTCTGGGTGGATATCGTGCTCATCCATGCCCAGGCCCGCAGCTTCCGGCACGAATGTTTCAGCCTGTTTTCCAGCTCCTCAGGCGTCAGCATATTGGCCTCGGTCACGTCACGGCCGCTAACCGGGCAGAGCCTCAATGGTTCCTGATGCGCTCAGGCATGGTTTCCCGAGGGTTAACGAGCGCCGCCATCATCGTGCCGAGCCCCGGATTCGGCGACAATCCCGCGCCTGAAACCGTTGCCCCCTGACCCGTCATGCTCTAAACCGGCTCACGGCCTTTCCATGAACCGCCGGAACCCCCGCTCATGACCCAGACCCGCTTCGACGTGCTGACCATCGGCAATGCCATCGTCGACATCATTGCCCCCGTCGAACCCGGCTTCATCGAGCGCGAAGGCATGAAAGAGGGCATCATGCACCTGATCGACACCGATCGGGCCGAGGACCTCTATGGGAAGATGCCGCTGGGCCGGCAGCAGATTTCGGGCGGCTCGGCTGCCAATACCGCCGCAGGCGTCGCCTCGCTGGGCGGTCGCGCGGCCTTTGTCGGCAAGGTGGCCGATGATCCGCTGGGCGACGTTTTCGAGGCCGATCTCGACGCCATCGGCGTTCATTACAATACCTCGCGTTTGAAGAATGGCGCGCTCACCGCCCGCTCGATGATCTTCGTCTCGCCCGATGGCGAGCGCACCATGAACACCTATCTCGGCGCCTGCCACGAATTGACCGAGCGTGACATTCATCCCGACGAAATCGGCGGTGCCGCCATCACCTATATGGAAGGGTTTCTGTGGGACCCGGTCGAGGCCAAGAAGGCTTTCGTGCTCGCCGCCCACTATGCCCACAAGAATGAGCGCGCCGCTGCCTTCACCCTCTCCGATCCCTTTTGCGTCGACCGCTACCGCGCCGAGTTCCTCGATCTCATCCGGTCAAAGACGATCGACTACGTCTTTGCCAATGTGAATGAGCTGAAATCGCTCTACGAAACCGACGACCTGGGCACCGCCGTGCGCGAAATCGCCAAGGACGCGGAAGTGGCCGCCATTACCATGGGCGCCGACGGCGCCATGGCCGTGTTCAACGGGGAGGTCGTCTCGGTCCCGGCCTTCCCGGTCGACAAGGTGGTGGACGCCACCGGCGCCGGCGACCTCTTTGCCTCCGGCTTCCTCCTCGGCCTCGCCCGCGGCCAGACCATGGAATCGGCATTGAAGACCGGGTGCCTGGCCGCCTCCGAAGTCATCACCCATATCGGCGCCCGCCCGCAGCTCGATCTTGAGGAGTTGAGCCAAAAGCATGGATTGGCGGGTTAAGCCAGGCTCACCCGCTTCCCTTCCATTTCCGCCAGGATTGCCCGCGCTGCCGCAGCCGGGTCGGCGGCCGCGATGATCGGACGGGCCACCACCAGATGACTGGCGCCGGCCGCCAGTGCATCGGCCGGGGTCATGGCGCGCTTCTGGTCGCCGAGCTCGGCGCCAGCGGGGCGGATGCCGGGGGTGACCACCGCCATGGACTTGCCGAGGATGGTGCGCACCATTTCCGCTTCCTGGGCCGAGGCGACCACGCCGCCGATCCCGGCTTCCTTGGCCTGCTGGGCGCGCAGGGCCACCAGCCCCGCCGCGTCGCGGGCATAGCCGGCTTCCTTGACGTCATTGTCGTCCATCGAGGTCAGCACCGTGACACCCAGCACGCAGAGGCTCGAACCCTCGGCGGCCTTCTGCGCCGCGCGCATGGCCTTGGGATAGGCGTGGACGGTCAGCATGGTGGCGCCGGTCTCGGCAATCGCGGCGACGCCCTTTTCGACCGTATTGTCGATGTCGAGCAGCTTGAGATCGAAGAACACCTTCTTGCCCGCCGCCAACAGCGCCTTGCCCAGGGCATAACCGTCGGCGCCATAAAAGCACTGATAGCCGATCTTGTAGAAATCGACGCTGTCCCCCAGCAGTGAGACGATCTCCTCGGCGCGCGCGCGTGACGAAACGTCGAGGCCCACGATCAACTGGCCAGCCATGGTGCGATTCCTTCTGCTGATTTGTTGTTCGCTCGCACAGGTGCGGACCCAGCGCAAGCCTTTCCTCCGATCCTATGGTGCCATAACGGGCTTGCGGCGCAATGCTATGGCATCATATCAGGCAGCTTTCCGGGGCTTTGCGGATTTTTTGACATGCAGCAACAGGCATTGGCGGCCATGGTGGCCTGGATGCGGCTCGACGAGGCGCTGAAGGCTTTCGAGCGCGATCTCAAGCGCCGCCACGACATCACCATGCTGCAACTGGCCGTGCTCCACATTATTTCCGAGCGGCCGCATATTCCGCTCGCGGCCTTGCGCAAGGCCCTGCTCGCCCATGCCGCCACGCTCGGGCAGGCGATCGACGATTTAAGGCGCAAGGGTCTCTGTCTGGTCCGGACCAATCCCGAGGATCGTCGCGCCCGCAATGTGTCCCTGACCGAAACCGGCACCGCCCTGGTCGCCGCCATGCCCTTGGCCGGGCCCATGCGGCTGCGCGTTTGTGAGGGCGAAACCGAGCGGCTCACCCGATTGGCCCCCGCCCTGGGCGACGCACTGGACCTGTTCGGGCTGGAGACGTGGTCGAAGCGCTAGACTGAAGCGAACCAGTCGCGGGAAATTTCCTCCATCGGCGTCCAGTCGGTCAGCAACTGCTTGGCCGCCAGGTCAAAGAGGAAGCCATTGCCGCCGCCCTGAGCGCCAATCCGGCTCTGGTCCTCCTCGCGCGATATGCGGCGATTGCCGACCCGGCATTTGAGCAGCGTGCCGACGGCGCCGTGCCCGCAAAAGATCACCGGGCTTCCGGGCGGTACGGAGGCCAGCGCCGTGCGGACCGCCGAAATGATGCGCGCCTGCGCATCGATCGCCCGCTCCCAGCCATCGGCGCTCTGCTGGGGATGGGCAAAGAACCGGTCGGCATGCTCTTCAAACAGGGCAGGCGGCAGGAAGCCGGTCGAGGACCGGTCATTCTCGCCCATGTCGTGATCGGACAGCACCGGCGTTCCTGCCGCTGCAGCGACCAATTCGGCCAGCTCCAGCGCCTTGGCCTCGCGGCTTGAAAAGACGATCGTGCCTGCCGGCACCACGCCGCGCCCGACAAAGGCTTCCGCCCGCGCCCGTCCCTCTGCCGAAAGGCCCCAGAGCGGCACCGGCACCGCAGCGTCGATGCGAACCTGGGGATGGGTGAGATAGAGGGCGCGCAATCCTAGCCTCGGCTGAAATGGGTCAACTCGGTTACCATGGTCTCAACCTTGCGGATGATGGCCGGTTCCACCGGGTCACCCTTGTCGTCGAATGCCGTCTCGGCCGGGCCGATGCCCAGAAGCGTCGGCACGATCAGCGTCCCCACCTTGGTGAGGCTGTCCCTCAGGTGGCTCAGGGACCATATGGTGCCATACTTTCCCGAGCTCACCCCGCCAATGCCGAAGACGGCATGGCGGAAGGGGCTCGGCTTCTGCCGGCTGATCCAGGTGATGGTATTGACCAGCAGCGGCGGCACCCCGCCATTATATTCCGGCGTGGCGATGAAGACGATATCGTGCCTGCGCCACATTTCGGCGAGCTTCACCGCTGCCTCGGGCACATGGTCGGGTTCGAGATCCTCGTTGAAGATCGGCATGTCGAAATCGGCCAGGTCGATCTCGGTGACCTGCACCCCCGCCTCGGTGAGCTTGCGGCCCATGTGCTGCTGCAGCACACGATTATACGATCCCTTGCGGATGGACCCCGAAAGGGTGAGCGCCGTCTTCATACTGCCTCCGAAAATGTGGACGATGTCGAACCTGCCGCGCGCCGTTCGTCGCTGCAAGTGAATTGGCAGGGATGAGCCGCTTGATTAGGTTCGCCCACAACACGGGAGTTCAAGAAATGGCCAACATGATCTTCGTCAATCTGCCGGTGCGCGACCTCGAGGCCGCCATGGCCTATTACAAGGCGCTTGGATTTGACCACAATCCCCAATTCACCGACGAGACGGCGGCCTGCATCGTCATCAGCGACACGATCTTCGTGATGCTGCTGACCCACGACAAGTTCCGCGAATTTACCGCGACGCCGATTCCCGATGCCAAGGCCGAGATCGGTGCGCTCTATGCCCTGTCGCGCGACAGCCGCGAGGCAGTTGACACCATTGCCGAAGCCGCCCTTGCGGCCGGCGGCCGCGAACAGCGCGGGGCGACGGACTACGGCTTCATGTATGGCCGCGCCATTGCCGATCTCGACGGCCATGTCTGGGAATATACCTGGATGGACATGAGCCAGATGCCGTCCGAATAATCGGGAAACGGGGACAGGCCATGGCCACCAGCATGACGATCACCCATCTCACCCACGACATCGCCCCTCTTCACCTCCCCCTTGACGGGGGAGGTAGCGACGCTGGGCCCGAAGGGCCGTAGCAAAGCTAGGTGGGGGTGGTCCTGCGGGATCCGGGAGCGGTCCGAGTACGCTGAACCTTCGTGCCACTCAGGCATAGCCTTCGTGGCCTTAGGACCTAAAATCGCTCCACCGGAGCGATTTTAGCGGTCCTAAGCCTCAAACATCTTCTTGAGCTTGTCGAAGAAGCCGTCCGAGGTCGGGCTGGTCTCGCCGGTTTCGAGTCGGGCGAATTCCTCGAGCAGTTCGCGCTGGCGCTTGGACAGGTTCTGCGGCGTCTCGATGTCGAGCTGCACATAAAGGTCGCCGACATCCTTGCTCCGCAAGACCGGCATGCCCTTGCCCTTCAATCGGACGCGCTGGCCCGGCTGGGTGCCAGCCGGCACCTTCACCTTGGCGCGGGCATTGTCGAGCGTCGGCACTTCAAACTCGCCGCCCAGCGCCGCCGTGGTCATGGAAATGGGCACGCGGGCATAAAGATCGGCGCCATCGCGCTGGAACAACTGGTGTGGCTTGATCGAGACGAAAATGTAGAGATCGCCCGGCGGGCCCCCGCGTAGACCGGCTTCGCCCTCATTGGCGAGGCGAATGCGCGTGCCATCTTCGATGCCCTTGGGCACGTCGACCGACAGCTTGCGATTCTGCTGGCGGCGGCCCTGGCCACCGCAATCGGTGCAGGGCTGGTCCATCATCTGCCCGCGGCCCTGGCAGACCGGGCAGGTCCGCTCGATGGTGAAGAACCCCTGGGCAGCGCGCACCTTGCCATGGCCGTTGCATTGCCGGCAGGTATGGGTGCCGGTACCGGGCTTGGCGCCGGTGCCTTCGCAGGTTTCACAACCTGCCAGTGTCGGCACGTCGATCTCGACCGTGCGGCCGTCAAAGCTCTCTTCGAGATCGATCTCGAGATTGTACCTGAGGTCCGAGCCACGCATGCGCGCCGCGCCGCCACCACCGCCGCGGCGCCCACCGCCACCCATGAAGTCGCCAAAAATGTCCTCGAAGATATCGGACATGGAGGAGGCGAATTCCGGCCCGAATCCGCCCGGTCCCCGGCCCCCGCCATTTTCGAAGGCAGCATGGCCGAACCGGTCATAAGCCGCCCGCTTCTGCGGGTCCTTGAGCGTATCGTAGGCCTCGTTGATTTCCTTGAACTTGTGTTCGGCCTCGTCATTGCCCGGATTACGGTCGGGATGAAACTGCATGGCGAGCTTGCGATAAGCACTCTTGAGGGCACCGTCGTCGGCGCCCTTCTGGCAGCCGAGCACCTCGTAGAAATCGCGTTTGGCCAAGGTCTAATCTCTCGTATTGGTCGCGCCGGTCTGGTCGTCGCGCTCGTGGAAAAACCCAAAAGCCGGCTGAGCCGGCTGTTCCTCCGCCATATGGGCAGGCGCCTGGGGTTTAGCAAGGGCGAGCGGGTGGGACAAGGATTCACGTGGAACAATATAGATAGGCCCCCTCACCCGCCGGCTCCGCCGTCGACCTCTCCCTCAAAGGGAGAGGTGAAACAGGGCCCGTCGTGCAGCGACACCTCTCCCTCTGGGGGAGAGGTCGGCCGCAGGCCGGGTGAGGAGGCCTTTTCGGGGACGCAAAAAAGCCCCGGTGTCTCCACCGGGGCCTCGCCATTCAGTTGAACCGGCTTACGCCGACTTCTTGTCGTCGTCGTCCTTGACCTCTTCGAAGTCGGCATCGACCACGTCGTCTTCATCCTCGTCGCGCGTGCCGCTGGCCTTGGCCTCGGCTTCCGCCTGGCTGGCCTTGTACATGGCTTCGCCCAGCTTCATCGAGGCTTCCGCGAGGTTAGCGGTCTTCTCCTTGATGGCTTCGGCGTCGTCGCCCTCGAGCACGGCCTTCACATCGGCAATGGCGGTCTCGATGGCCGCCTTGTCCTCGGCCGAGACCTTGTCGCCATAGTCCTTGAGCGACTTTTCAGTCGAGTGGACCAGCGACTCGGCCTGGTTCTTGGCTTCCACCGCTTCGCGCTTGCGCTTGTCGGCTTCGGCATTGGCCTCGGCGTCCTTGACCATCTTCTCGATGTCGGCGTCCGAAAGACCACCCGAGGCCTGGATGCGGATCTGCTGCTCCTTGCCGGTGCCCTTGTCCTTGGCCGAGACATTGACAATGCCGTTGGCGTCGATGTCGAAAGTCACCTCGATCTGCGGCACGCCGCGCGGGGCGGGCGGAATGCCGGCGAGGTCGAAATTGCCCAGCAGCTTGTTGTCCGCTGCCATTTCGCGCTCGCCCTGGAACACGCGGATGGTCACGGCATTCTGGTTGTCTTCGGCGGTCGAGAAGGTCTGGCTCTTCTTGGTCGGGATCGTGGTATTGCGGTCGATCAGGCGGGTGAAGACCCCGCCCAGGGTTTCGATACCCAGGCTCAGCGGGGTCACGTCGAGCAGCAGCACGTCCTTGACGTCACCCTGCAACACGCCGCCCTGGATGGCAGCACCCAAAGCCACAACTTCGTCCGGGTTGACGCCCTTGTGCGGCTCCTTGCCGAACAGTTGCTTCACCGCTTCCTGCACCTTGGGCATACGGCTCATGCCGCCCACCAGCACGACTTCGTCGATCTGGCTGGCCGAAACGCCGGCATCCTTCATCGCCTGCTTGCAGGGGTCGATGGTGCGCTGGATCAGGTCGTCGACCAGCGATTCGAGCTTGGAACGGCTGAGCTTCAGCGTCAGGTGCTTGGGACCGGATGCGTCGGCGGTAATGAAGGGCAGGTTGATTTCGGTCTGGGTCGAGCTCGACAGTTCGATCTTGGCCTTTTCGGCAGCTTCCTTCAAACGCTGCAGGGCGAGCTTGTCGTTCCTGAGGTCGATGCCCTGCTCCTTCTTGAACTCGTCGGCGAGGTAGTCGACGAGACGCATGTCGAAGTCTTCACCACCCAGGAAGGTGTCGCCATTGGTGGATTTGACTTCGAAGACGCCGTCGCCGATCTCGAGGATGGAGACGTCGAAGGTACCGCCGCCAAGGTCATAGACCGCGATGGTGCCCGAATTCTTCTTGTCGAGGCCATAGGCCAAAGCCGCTGCGGTCGGCTCGTTGATGATGCGCAGCACTTCAAGGCCGGCAATCTTGCCCGCATCCTTGGTGGCCTGGCGCTGCGAATCGTTGAAATAGGCCGGAACAGTGATCACCGCCTGGGTGACCGTCTCGCCGAGATAGCTTTCGGCGGTTTCCTTCATCTTCTGCAGCACCATGGCCGAAACCTGGCTGGGCGAGTACTTCTCGCCATTGGCCTCGACCCAGGCGTCGCCATTGTCGGCCTTGGTGATCTTGAACGGCACCAGGTCCTTGTCCTTGGCCACGACCTTGTCGTCATAGCGGCGGCCGATCAGGCGCTTGACCGCGAACAGCGTGTTTTCAGGATTGGTCACCGCCTGGCGCTTGGCCGGCTGGCCGACTAGGCGTTCGCCGTCCTTGGAAAAGGCGACCATGGAGGGCGTGGTGCGCGCGCCTTCCGCATTCTCGATAACCTTGGGATTGCTGCCGTCCATCACGGCGACGCAGCTATTGGTCGTACCCAGGTCAATGCCGATAACTTTAGCCATTTACTCTGCCTCTCTCTTAGCGAACCCGCCGCAAAGCCCTCTCTATGAAAGCAGCTTCCTGGCCCAAAGGGCCGGGGTCCCTCGTAGGTTTCACATTCGCCCCCTTGGGGGCCTGCGGCGTATATAGGGGGGTGCGGTAAGGGCTTCAAGCGCGCCTTTAGGGAGTTTTTCCAATCCGGCCGAACCGGAAGGCCGCCCGCATGCCGCGAGCGGCCGGATCGATCAGTCGTTGATCGTGTAGGAATTGAGCGTGCAGATATCGATGGCCGGTTCGATCAGTTCGGCGCCATTGTCCATCACGAACTTGAAGTCATAAAGGCACTGGTCGGAGCCGTCGCCGATGGTCGCAGTCGCCTGGTAGCCTGCCGCCAGGACGCCGGTGTCGCCCAGCAGGTCCTCGCCCCAGCTATTTTCATTGCTGGGCGTGGTGTAGAAATAGTGCAGGTCATAGGAGCTGTTGTTGATGACCGTGAATTCCACGGTCTGTGCCGCGGCGGGCGCAATGCCGGCCACGAGCGCAAGGGCAGCCAGGCCGCCCAGCAGATACGTCTTCATGATGAGATCCCTCAAGCCGATCGCAGCGTGCGGCCGGACGGATATTCTCTGCCATTTGCCGGTCGCGCCGCCAAGCCGTCCCATTTCGCGCCGATGCAAAAAATACTAAAAGGCCGGCCATGATCACCTCCGGCACCGTGCTGCTGCACGATAATCTCAATCCCAAAGGCCAGAGCCTGCTCTTCGCCCATCCGCGCGAAGTGCTGGTGGCGTATGACGCGCATGGGGCGCACGCCGCGCTGAACCGCCTGGCCGAGGCCGGTCGCCAGGGCTTCTGGGCGGCCGGATACCTTTCCTATGAACTGGGCTTCCTGTTCGAGGAGCGGCTCCTGCCGCTGCTGCCGGGGCGCAGCAAAACGCCCCTTCTCTGGTTCGGGCTCTACGACGCGCCCCAGCGCCCATCCGGCGCCGAAGTCGCCGCCTTGTTCGCTTCCGCGGACGAGGGGCGCGCGCGGGGCCTCACTCCATCCCAGACGCTGGAACAGTATCGCCCCGGTTTCGACCGGGTCGAGGCCCTGATCGCGGCCGGCGACACCTACCAGGTCAATCTCACCTTGCGCGCCCGCTTCACCCTCGAGGGCGATCCACTCGGGCTCTATCGCACCCTGGCCCAGAGCCAGCCGGTGGCCTATGGCGCCTATATCCATGCCGGTGACCACCATGTTCTCTCGCGCTCGCCCGAACTCTTTGTCTCGGGTGAGGGTGACCAGTTCAAGGCGCGGCCCATGAAAGGCACGCGCAAGCGTGGCCTTACCCTGGCCCAGGATGAGGCGGGCCGCGCCGCCCTGGCCGGCGACGAGAAGAACCGCGCCGAAAATCTGATGATCGTCGATCTCCTGCGCAACGACCTGGGGCGGATTGCCCAGACCGGCTCGGTCCGGGTGACGGACCTCTTCACCGTGGAAACCTATCGCAGCCTCCACACCATGACCTCGGGCATCGAGGCGCGCAAAAAGCCCGACATCGGCATTCTCGATGTGCTCGAAAACCTCTTCCCCTGTGGCTCGGTCACCGGGGCGCCCAAACTGCGGGCCATGGAAATCATCCACGCGGTCGAGAGCGAGCCGCGCGGCCTCTATACCGGTTCCATCGGCTACATCGCCCCCAATGGGGACTTCGCCTTCAACGTCGCCATCCGCACCGCCGTCATTGATGCCGTCGGCCAGGGCATTATCGGCATTGGCGGTGGTATTGTCGCCGACTCAACGGCCGAGGACGAATATGCCGAGGCGCTGCTCAAACTGAAATTCCTCTCCGATCCCGCCCCTCCGGTCACCCTGATAGAAACCTTCAAATGGACGCCGGATGAAGGTTATGCCCTTCTCGACCGGCACCTCGACCGTCTCGTGGAGTCGGCCAGCTATTTTGCCCTGCCGATCACGCGGGAGGCCGCCGCCGCCTTCCTCGCCGAAAAATCCAGCACCTGGACCGGCGCCATGCGCGTGCGCCTGACCCTCTCGGAAACCGGCCTTGATCTCACCGCCGTGCCCCTGCCCCCCAGCCCGGAAGCATTCCGCTTCGCCATCCACCCCGAGCCGCTGCAATCGGGCTCTGTCTGGCTGGCGCACAAGACCACCAACCGCGCCTTCTACGATCTGCCGCGCCAAAAGGCGCATGACGATCGTGGGCTCGACGAGCTGGTCTTTCTCAACGAGCGCGGTGAACTGACCGAAGGCAGTTTCACCAATCTCTTCATCGAGCGGGATGGAACGCTGCTCACCCCGCCGCTCGCCTCCGGCCTCCTGCCCGGCACGCTGAGGGCCGAGCTGATCGCTCAAGGCAGAGCAGAAGAGCGCGTCCTGACCCTTGCCGATCTCCGTGCCGCCGAGGCAATCTGGCTGGGCAATTCCGTGCGCGGGCTCATTCGCGCCGAATGGGTAGACCGGGAGACAAAATGACCATCGCCATCCAGCCCGAGGACGTTCTGGTCGTCGTCGATGTGCAATACGACTTCCTCCCCGGCGGGAGCCTGGCGGTCTCCGGTGGCGACGAAATCGTGCCGCTGATCAACCAGCTGGCCACGCGCTTCACCAATGTCGTCCTGACCCAGGACTGGCATCCGAAGGATCACATATCCTTTGCCAGCCAGCATGCCGGCAAGGCCCCCTTCGAGACCATCGAGCTCGACTATGGCACGCAGGTCCTCTGGCCCGACCATTGTGTCTGGCAGACGCACGGCGCCGCGATTTCGGCGGACCTCGATATCCCCCATGCCCAGCTCATCATCCGCAAGGGATACAACCGGCAGATCGACTCCTATTCGGGCTTCCAGGAAGCCGACCGCGAAACCCTCACCGGCCTGGCCGGCTATCTCAACGAGCGCGATGTCGGTCGCCTCTATGTCACTGGCCTCGCCACCGATTTCTGCGTCGCCTGGACCGCGCTCGACGGGGCGGCGGGTGGCTTCGACGTCACGGTGATCGAAGACGCGACCCGGGCGATCGATGCCGATGGGTCGCTGCAAAAGGCCTGGGCGGACATGACAGAGGCGGGCGTGCAGCGGGTGATGAGCCGCGAAATTCTGGAGTAGGCCTCGCTACCTCCCCAGCCACCGTGCCGTCCTCGGGCCTCACCCGAAGACCACTCACAATCTGATATGCGCTTTGCCCGGCCCTCGGATCAAGTCCAAGGGCGGCCCAGAGCTTGTTCAGCAGGTGGCTCCCAAAAAGCAAAATCCCCGCTTTCGCGGGGATTCACGTGAAACTTCGTGGACGAGCCAAAGTTCAGGCGCTCTTGTCCACGCCCTCTTCGCCCTCGGGCGCAGCACTCGGGGCGGCAGCAGCGCCACCCTTGGCAACGCCCACCATGGCCGGGCGCAGCACGCGCTCACCAATGGCAAAGCCAGTCTGCACCACCTGCACCACCGTGCCCTCAGGCACATTGGGGTTGGGCACTTCGAACATGGCCTGGTGCTTGTGCGGATCGAACTTCTGGCCCTCGGCCTCGATCGGCTTGACCCCATGCTTGGCGAGGAGGCGCTGCATTTCGCGGTCCGCCAGCTCGATCCCATCGATCAGGCTCTTCAGCGACCCATCGGCGCTTTCCCGCACCTCGGCCGGGATGACCATCAGTGCCCGGCTCAGCGCATCGGTCGCGGTCAGCATGTCGCGGGCAAAGCCGGCAATGGCGTAGGAACGCGTGTCGGCCACGTCGCGCTCGGTGCGCTTGCGAAGATTTTCCATCTCCGCTGCCACGCGCAGCACGCGGTCCTTGAGCTCGGCATTTTCCGCCTGCAGCGCTTCGACCGGATCGACTTCCGGCGTCTCGGTCGCGAGGTTTTCGGTTTCCGGCGTTTCGCCCTGGGCGGCGTTTTCGTCGCTCATCTGCTTGCTTCCCCATGTGGGTAAAATCTGTTGCCCGCCATATCGGCCAGACAGAGTTCTAATTCAAGCTTTGAGCCGTGCAGAAAGCAAAATTGCTCCCGTGGAGCAATTTTAGGCGAGAAGGCCACGAGCGCTATGCGCGAATGGCGGTAACCGCCGTCATTTGCCGCGCTTGCGCGCCATCATCGCGGTGATGACATTGGCCGTATAATCCACCACCGGCACGATGCGCGCATAGTTGAGCCGCGTCGGCCCGATAACGCCCAATACGCCCACGATCCGGTCATTGGCATCCTTGTAGGGCGACAGGATCACCGACGATCCCGAGAGCGAGAACAGCTTGTTTTCGCTGCCGATGAAGATGCGCACGCCCTGCGCCCGCTCGGCGTCGCCCAGAAGTTCCAATAGCCCATCCTTGCTTTCCAGCTCATCGAAAAGCTGCCGCATGCGCAGCAATTCGTCGCTCTGCATCGTGTCATTGATGAGATTGGCGCGTCCCCGCACGATCACTGTTGGCGCCGAATTGCCGCCCGGTTCGGCCAGCGTGGCGATCCCCGCATCCACCAGTTTCTGCGTCAGCTCGTCCAGTTCGGCGCGCTGTTCGGCCCGGCGCTCGTTCAGCACTTTTCGCGCCTCGGACAGGGTCCGCCCCACCACATAATTGGCGAGGTAATTGCCCGCCTGTTGCAGGGCGCTGGCCGTATAGCCCGGCGGCAGGTCGAGAATGCGGTTTTCCACCTGCCCGTCCTCACCCACCAGGATCGCCATGGCCCGCGTCGCATCGAGCCGCACGAATTCGATGTGCTTCAAAACCATGTCGGCCTTGGTGGCGATGACCACCCCCGCGCCCTGGCTCAAGCCCGAGAGCAGCGACGAGGCTTCGGCCAGCACGTCCTCGACCTGGGCATGTCCGGCGGTGCCCTCGATATGGCGGGCGATCTGGCTGCGCTCACTCTCGTTGACCGTGCCCACTTCGAGCATGGCATCGACGAAGAACCGCAATCCCTGCTGCGTCGGCGCCCTTCCGGCCGAGGTATGCGGCGCCGCGATGAGCCCCAGGTCTTCCAGGTCCGCCATGACATTGCGCACCGAGGCGGGCGAAAGTTCGACCTGCAGCAGGCGTGATAGATCGCGCGACCCGACCGGCACGCCGGTGTCGAGATAGCGCTCGACGAGGCGCCGGAAAATCTCCTGGCTGCGGGAATTGAGGACCGAGAGGAAGTCTTCGGACGGTCTGGTCATGGTGGTTTGATTAAACTCGTCGACTTTAACCCTGACCCTTCATTTAGGCCCTTGTTCCCCATCCGCCAAGCGCCCGGCGCTTGTGAGCGGGGCCCGGGAGGGTTAAGAGGCGGTTAACGGCAACAAAGACTGGAATCACGATGCGGCCATCCGGACGGCAGCCAAGCGACATGCGGGCAGTAACTCTTGAGCGTAATGTCGCCATGAAGGCGGAAGGCTCCTGCCTCGTTGCCTTCGGCAATACCAAGGTCCTGTGCACGGCTTCGGTCGAAACCAGCGTGCCGGGCTGGCTGCGCGGCAAGGGCCAGGGCTGGGTCACCGCCGAATATGGCATGCTGCCCCGCGCCACCGGCTCGCGCACCCGCCGCGAGGCCACCGCCGGCAAGCAGTCTGGCCGCACCCAGGAAATCCAGCGCCTGATCGGCCGGTCGCTGCGTGCCGTGGTCGATCTCGAAGCCCTGGGCGAAGTCCAGATCACGCTTGATTGCGACGTGCTCGAAGCCGATGGCGGCACCCGCACCGCCTCCATCACCGGCGCTTACGTGGCGCTGAGCGACGCGATTCTGTGGATGGAGGAGCGCAAGCTCACCAAGGGCGTCGCCCTCAAGGATAGCGTCGCCGCCGTCTCCTGCGGCATCTACCGCGGCACTCCCGTGCTCGATCTCGACTATCTCGAAGATGTCGAAGCCGAAACCGACGCCAACTTCGTCATGACCGGCGCCGGCAAGTTCGTCGAAATCCAGGGCACCGCCGAAGGCGCACCATTCTCGCGCGACGAACTGGCCAGCCTCATGGCGCTGGCCGAACAGGGCATTGGCGAACTCTCGGTGATGCAGAAGGCAGCGCTCTCGGTATGATCTTCTCGCTTGGACGCAAGGCCCCCTCATCCGCCCTTCGGGCACCTTCTCCCACAAGGGGAGAAGGGGGTGTGGTGGTTGTCCGGCAACCCAGCCAAAAGCGCGATGCGACCCTTCTCCACTTGTGGGAGAAGGTGGATCGGCCGCAGGTCGAGACGGATGAGGGGTCCTTCTCCGCCCACAACTGCACTATCTGGAACGACATCCGCCGCGCTCTCGAAGGGGACAAGAAGTGACCATTCCCCGCCTCCGCGCCGGTGACCGGCTCTGCATCGCCACCCACAATGCCGGCAAGCTCGCCGAATTTCGCGAGCTGTTCGAGCCCTTTGGCCTCGTTCTGGTATCGGCCGGCGAACTGGGCCTGCCCGAGCCGGAGGAAACCGGCACGACCTTTGTAGAAAACGCTCGCACCAAGGCGCATGCAGCGGCCAGGGGCGCCAATATGCTGGCGCTAAGCGATGATTCGGGCCTCTGCGTCGATGCCCTCAATGGCGATCCCGGTGTCTACACCGCCGACTGGGCCGGCGTACCGCGCGATTTCAACCGCGCCATGAAGCGGGTGGAAAATGCGCTGCAGGCCGCCGGCGCCAATTCGCCCGGCCAGCGCCGCGGCTCCTTCAACGCCACGCTCTGCCTCGCCCATCCCGATGGCCGCGATGTGCTCTATGTGGGCAAATGCGAAGGCACCCTGGTCTGGCCGCCGAGGGGTGACATGGGTCATGGCTACGACCCCATGTTCATGCCCGATGGCCATGACCTCACCTTTGGCGAGATGGCCGCCGAAACCAAGCATTCCTGGTCCCCCGGCCAGCAGGGCCTCTCGCACCGCGCCCGCGCCTTCGCGCAATTCGTGGAGAACCAGATCGACCATGGGTGATTGTGCATGACCAATCCCAACGATCTCTTCGGCATCTATGTCCACTGGCCCTTTTGCGCGGCCAAGTGCCCCTATTGCGATTTCAATAGCCACGTCCATCGCGGCGCCTTCGACGAGGACGCCTTTGTCGAGGGCTACAAGCGCGAAATCGCCCACATGGCCGCCCTGTCACCCGGGCGCCTCGTCCAGTCGATCTTCTTTGGGGGTGGTACGCCCTCGCTGATGTCGCCCAAAGCCGTCGGCACCATTCTCGGCGCCATTGCCAATGAATGGCAGATCGACCGCAATGCCGAGATCACGCTCGAAGCCAATCCGACCTCAGTCGAGGTCGAGCGCTTCAAGGGGTTCCGCGCCGCCGGCATCAACCGGGTGTCGCTCGGCGTCCAGTCACTGCGCCCGGGCCCGCTGGCCGAACTGGGCCGTCGTCACACCGTCGAAGAAGCGGTGGCGGCTGTCCGCATCGCCCAGTCGGTGTTCGAACGATCGAGCTTTGACCTCATCTATGCCCGTCCCAAGCAGACGCTTGAGGATTGGGAAGACGAGCTCAAGGAAGCGCTCTGGCTGGCCCGCGGGCATCTGAGCCTCTACCAGCTCACCATCGAGCAGGGCACGCGCTATTTCGACCTGCACCAGGCCGGCAAGCTGCAAATGCCCAATGAGGATCTGGCGGCCGACTTCTACGAGCTGACCCAGGACCTGACATCCGAGGCCGGCATGCCCGCCTACGAGATTTCCAACCACGCCGTGCCCGGCCAGGAAAGCCGCCATAACATGCTCTATTGGCGCTATGGCGAATATGCCGGCATCGGCCCCGGCGCCCATGGCCGCCTCATGGTCAACCATCAGCGTCATGCCACGGCGACCGAAAAACTACCCTTCGAATGGCTGAAACTGGTCAACGAATTCGGCCACGGCATGGTGACCGACGACGTGCTCACCTGGGAGGAGCAGGGTGACGAATTCCTGGTCATGGGCCTGCGCCTGAAAGAGGGTATCTCGCCCACCCGCTTCATGGCCATTTCCGGCCGCGGCATTTCCGAACAGCAGATCATGGCACTCAAGGGCTACGGCTTCCTCGAAACCCTCCCCAACGGCAATCTCCGCGTCACCGACAAGGGCTTTCCGGTGCTGGATGCGGTGGTGGCCGACCTGGCGGCTTAGTCGCGGCTCCTTGACTCCCATGCTACTCAGTAGCATCTTTGTCGGGAAGGAGGCTTTGCAATGAGCGTTAAGTCATCAATTTCGTTGACCGACCAGCAGGACGCTTTTGTCCGAGAGCAAGTCAAGAGCGGCCGCTATTCGAGCGCCAGCGCTGTCCTGCAGCAGGGGTTGGAATTGCTGCGACGGAAGACCGAGGCTGATACCGCCGAAACCGAGGCATTACGTGAACTCTTGAGCCGACGGATGGCGGGGCCCTTCATCTCGGCGGACGAGATGAACGCCAGGGTAGATGCGATGCTCGAGCGCAAGCGGCGCGAACTCCTTGCGGGAAATTGAATATTCCGTCGGTGCCCAACGCGATCTGGAGCTGATCTCACAGCACTTGTTCGACGCTTACTGCGCATTTGGTGAGTCCGGTCCAGATGCCTTCGCGCATGTGGAGGCGCGAATCGGCAAATTGCTGTTGTCCATCAGTAGGCTTGTCGAAACTCCCTTCATCGGAACGCTCCGGTCGGACTTGCTTCCTGGGCTGCGATACCTCAGACGAGATGGCGCGGCTATCTGGTTCGTGCCCAATGACGAGCGCAAAGCAATCTACATCCTCGCGATTTTCTTTGGTGGCCAGGATCACACGACGCACATGCTTGCACGGTTGCTTGACAGTGAGCCCTAAAGCTTCGCTGCGTCCGCCGTTGTCACCGCACCCCCGGCCCCGATCTTCCGGATCACCAGTGCATAGTCGCTGCGGCCATTGGCATTGAAGCGGAAGAGGCCGTCGCGCCCGGCAAAGCCGGATGGGTTGGTGAGCAGTTGCGGCGAATAGGGTGGCGTCGCCAGCGACAGGGTGTTCACATTGGCCAGGATCGTTGCCGTATAGGCAATCGTGGCCATTTGCGGCGGGGCGCTGCCGAAGCGGCTCTGATAGTCGGCCCTGATCGCATTGAGCCCCACCTCGTCCACCGCCGGAAACACTGCGCCCACCAGCGCCGGATTGGCGGTGAGGCTTGGGTCATTGGCCCAGTCGGCAGACCCCACGAGCTGGACATCGTCCGCACGCACGCCGGACTGGGTGAGCTGGCTGGCGAAGGTCGGCGCGCTGGCCCGGTCGGGGATGAACAGCGCATCCAGCATGCCGCGCTCGACCAGCGGCTTGGCTTGGCCGACGATCGACGGGGCCTCGCTCATATCGGAAAACGTATAGACGGCGCTGGGATTGAAACCGACGGCAATCGCCTGGGTGCGGAAGGCAGCGGCCAGCGCCTCGCCATAGGGTGTCGCCGGAAAGATGCCGGCCGGCCCGCGCCGGCCCTGGCTCATTAGCCAGGTGAGGGCCCGCTTCATCTCGGTCTCGGGCAGGACATTGAGCACATAGACCCCCTGCCCGGCCACGCTGCCATTATTGGCAAAGCCGATCACCGGAATGCCGCTGGCCCGGGCCACCGTCCCGGCCGCCGTCACCTGTTCGGCCGTCACCGGCCCCAGGATCAGCTTGGCGCCTTCGGCAATGGCCGCGCTGGCCGCACTGGTGGCGCCCGCGGCACTGTCTCCGGTATCGCGCAGCGAGATGGTGATGTTTTCTCCGATATTGGGATTGGCCTCGATGAAGGCGATGGCGAGCCGGCTGGCATTGGCCAGCGCGGTGCCCAGCTGGCTGAGCGCCGCATTGCCTGAGAGCGGCAGGAGCAGCGCAACGGTCACCGGCCCCCGCCCGAAGCGTTGGGCCGGTCCGGCTGCCATGGCCGGTGCCAGACCCGCCCCACCCCCGCCGCCATTGTCCCAGGGTAGAGAAAAGCTCCGTGACCCCCACTGCATCGCCCCCGGCGCACAGGCGCTCAGCGACACCGCCAGCCCGGCCAGAACCGAGCGGCGTGTCCAGCGCGACACGTTCTCCCCTTTTCCCACGGAATGCGGTCCCTAGCGCTCACAGTGTGTTAACAAATTCCCCCCAATTGATTAACCAAGGGTTTAGGCTTCAACAGGCGCAGCGATGAGTGACGGCAACCACGACTACTTCATCGCCGGCAATCGTTTCACCGCCCCGCCCCTGGCGTCGGGGCTCTATGTCGTGGCGACGCCCATCGGCAATCTGCGCGACATCACCCTGCGCGCGCTCGAAACCCTTGCCGCCGCCGAACTGGTGCTGTGCGAGGACACACGCACCTCGGCAAAATTGCTCGACCACTATGGCATCTCGGCAAAACGTCAGGCATTTCATGAACATAACGAGCGCGACAAGGCTGGGTATATCGCTGAGCGTATTGCCGGTGGCGCCGCCATTGCGCTGATTTCCGATGCCGGAACGCCGCTCCTGTCCGATCCGGGCTTTCCCCTCATCCGGGTCCTGGCCGAACAGAACCTGCCCGTCTTCCCCATTCCGGGCGCCTCGGCTTTGCTTTCGGCCCTGGTCGTGGCGGGGCTCCCGACCGATGCCTTCGCTTTTCACGGCTTCCTACCACCCAAGGCCGGTGCCAGGGCTAACGCCTTGAAGAAACACGTCGATTCACGTGAAACACTGGTCTTTTACGAGTCGCCCAGGCGCCTGGCTGATACGCTTGCCGCCATGGCCGAGGTTTTCGGCGAGCGCCAAGCTGCAGTATCCCTCGAATTGACCAAGCGCTTCGAACGGACCTTCCGAGGCAGCTTGGCTGACCTCGCCGCCCAATTTGTCAGCGAGGACACCAAGGGAGAAGCGGTCATTGTCGTGGCCGGCGCGGCTGAACCCACCGCTCCCGCTGCAGAGGACTGGCAGGCAGTGCTGGTCGAAGCAATGTCAAATCAACCGCTTAGAGCCGCCGTCGATGAGGTTGCCGCCCGCTTCGCGCTCAAGCGTAAGGATGTGTACGATGCCGCGCTCGCCCTCAAGAACGCCGAGTGACAAGCGTCTGGCCGCCTATTGGCGCGGCCATCGCGGTGAGGCCCTGGCGGCCTTCTGGCTGCAATTAAAGCTCTATCGCATCCGCGACCGGCGGTTCAAAACGCCACTGGGCGAAATCGACCTCGTCGTCGAAAAGGGCACCACCATTGCCTTCGTCGAGGTCAAGCAGCGTGCCGCCGAGGCGAACGAGGCCCTGACTTTTGCCTCCATCAATCGCGAGCGGATCATCCGCGCGGCGCAGCTGTGGCTGGCCCGCAACCCCGAAGCGAGCGGCCGCGATTTCCGTTTCGACGTGATTCTACTTGCACCCGGCCGCTGGCCGCGCCATCTCATCAACGCCTTTCCCGCTGTCTGAGTATCCTCATGTCGCTCAAAGTCGCCGTCCAGATGGACCATGTCTCAACCATCAACCCGCGCGGCGATTCGACCTTCGCCATGATGCTCGAAGCCCAGGCGCGCGGTCATGACCTGCTCCATTACACGCCCGACACGCTCTCCATGCGCGACAACCGGGTGACCGCCCTCTGCCAGCCGATCACCGTTACCGATGCGGAAAAAGGCCAGCATTTCAGCCTTGGCGAAGAAGCGCGGGTGGACCTTTCCACCCAGGACGTGGTGCTGATGCGCCAGGACCCGCCCTTCGACATGAACTACATCACGCTCACCCATATGCTCGAGCGCATCCATCCCGGGACGCTCGTGGTCAATCCGCCTTCGGCTGTGCGCAATGCGCCCGAGAAGATCCTCGTCACCGAATTCCCCGAACTGATGCCGCCGACCCTGGTGACGCGCGACCGCGCCGAAATCCACGCCTTCCGGCGCGAGCATGGCAATATCATCGTCAAGCCGCTCTACGGCAATGGCGGGGCCGGCGTTTTCTTCATCCAGGAAGGCGACCATAACCTGGCGAGCCTCCTTGAACTCTTCGAGCAGAATTACCGCGAACCCTTCATGGTGCAGCGCTACCTGCCGGATGTGCGCAAGGGCGACAAGCGCATCATCATCGTGGACGGCGAGCCGGTCATGGGGCTCAATCGCGTCCCCGCCGATGGCGAGGCGAGGAGCAACATGCATGTCGGCGGCCGCCCCGAACTCTCCCCGCTCACCGAGCGCGAGAAGGAAATCTGTGCCCGCATCGCTCCGGCGCTGAAAGAGCGCGACATGATCTTTGTGGGCATCGACGTCATCGGCGGCTATCTCACCGAGATCAATGTCACCTCCCCCACCGGCATCCGCGAGATCAAGCGCTTCGGCGGGCCCGATATTGCCGTGCTCATCTGGGACGCCATCGAGAAGCGACGCGCCTAGACCGCCACACCGCGCGGGGTTGGCGGCAGGGGACAAATGCCCTAGTGCTGGGGGCTGATTGGGGACTCCAGCATGAATAGCTTCCTTGTTGCCTTTGTCACGCTGTTCGCGACGGTCGGCGTGGCCGACATCGCCTTCATTTTCGCGGCGCTGACCAAGGACAATACGCCCGCCCAGCGCCGCATCTTCGCCACGCGCGGCGTGCTGGTGGCGCTGGGGATCCTGCTGTTCTTCGCCGTCCTCGGCAACGCCATTCTCGATATCTTCGGCATCACCATTCCCGCCCTGCGTACGGCCGGCGGTATCCTGCTGCTGCTCATCGCCATCGACATGGTCTTTGCTCGTCATTCGGGCGGCACCGGGACCACGGACGAGGAAGAGATCGAGGCCCGCCAGAGCCACGATATCTCGGTCTTCCCGCTGGCCATGCCGCTCATGGCCGGGCCGGGCGCCATCTCGGCGGTCATCCTTCTCACAACCGGCGCCCGCTCCGATCTCGAGTTCTGGCTGGTTTTGGCCGCCATCGTGGTCATCCTGGCGCTTTGCTGGCTGACCCTGCTGATCGCCATTCCCATTCAGCGCCTGCTGGGATTGACCGGCCTGTCCGTGGTCTCGCGAATCGTCGGCATCTTGCTGGCGGCGCTCGCCGTTCAATTTGTGTTCGACGGCATCAAAGCAAGCGGCCTGCTCGGCGGCTGATCCGGCCGCATCGTCAAATTGCTGAAAACTTTAGGCGTTAAGCAAGTCTTAACGCTGCTGTTGAAACGCGCCCGATCAGAGCGCACAGAAGACGCAGCAACCCTATTGGGGAAAACACCGATGCGTCTTGCTGCTGCTCTGGTTTTGCTGATCTTCGCGATCATGGCCACAAGCGTGGCCGGGACGGGGGCAGCCCGGTCCGAGATGCTCGCCCCGGTGACAGTGTCCCTCGCTTAGGCACTTACTGGGCTGCGCCGCTGCGCTCACTCTCATCCGTCTCGGGCGCTTTGCCCACGCCGAAGGCATCGACGCGGCCCATCGGCGCCTCGATCAACTGTTCCAGCGGAAAGGCGGCAGGCGCGACGGCTTCGTCTCCGGCCAGCAGCAGATCGCTGGCCCGATCCGGTACCCGGCTCAAGGGCATGATGGCTCCGGCCACTTCCAGCAGCCGGACCTGGCCCAGGCCCTGATAGGGCGGGCGCAGCATGGAAGCGGCATCCGTGCCGAGGAGCGGGTCGACCACTGCCACGCTCACCCGGCCGCCGCGATAGAAGTTGCGCATCGACTGGCTGATATAGAAGGCAAGCTTGTCCGAACCGGCCGAAGAGAAGTGGATGCCGTCATCCTTGCGCATCAGGGCATTCTGGCCGCTCACATCCGGACCATAGGCGACGTACTTGCCTTCGGCATCGGCGAAGCGCTCATAGATGTCGACAAATTCGGCACCCCCGGAAAAAGCGGCGAGCTTTTGGAGGGCGCTGATCTGGCTGATGGCAGCAGAATACTGTCCCCGCGACATGGGAGGCAGCCCCATCCACACCACCGGTTTGCGCGCCGCGCGCAATTGGCTGAGAAAGCTGTTGAGACGCGCCTGGTAGATCGTCGTCCAGCCCTCGCTCAGCGCCTCGTAGCTCTGGCCATTGGCGTTAATCTCCTGCCGATCATTGATCCCGATAATGACCACGGCAATGTCGAAACTGTCGGCGGCAATCTGCTCGGCAATGGCCGCATTCCAGTCGAAGAAGTCGTCGCGCACAAAGCCCGATGAGCTGACGCCCTGCCCGATGACCACAAGATTGGGGTCTTCGGCATAGAGCCGTTCCAGCGCCTTGGTCAGATCAATGGCCAGCGAATCGCCGAAGACGGCGAGGCGCGTCGCGTCCGGCGCCTTGTCGACGGCTGGTTTCGGCGGAGGCAGCGCGGCAGGCGCGGCCTGCTGTCGCGGCTGGGTCTGCTGGACGGGCGGAGGCGGCGGCGCCGGCTCCTCGCCAAACAGCAGGTCGAACAGCGTTCGGCGGCGGGGAGCCTCGGCCTGAGCGACTAGGACGGGCTCGTCGGAAGTCGACTGAGCCATGCCTGGCTTGGTGTCCACCAGGGTGATGCAGGCCAGGAGGACCAGAATAGCGAGCCGCTTCATTTGCGTATCCATCCGCATGCCGCCTTGTAGCACCGGCTCTCCGCCATGACCACGCCGCTCCCGAGGCCTTTACCGCGCTGCCGCAACCAGGGCGTCGTGGGCCGCCCGGGTGACGAAACCGTCGGCGACCTCGCCTCGCATGGCCTGGAAGCGCGCATAGGCGGCCTGGGTGATGGGCCCGATGCGGCCGTCTACCGCGCCGTCATAGAGGCCCATTGACCTGAGCGCCTGCTGGATGGCCTGGCGCTGGCTGAGATTGGGAAATTGCGTGTTGCGCGGCCAGGCGGTGACGAAACTGCCGCCGCCCTTCAGCCGGTCGGTCAGGTGGGCCACGGCCAAGGCGTAGCTGTCGGAGAAATTGTAGCCCTTGAAGCTGAGGTAATTGGCGGTCATCAGGAATTTCGGTCCATGCTGTCCGGCGGGCACATAGAGAAAGACTGGCGTCGAGAGATCGGCAAACTGTCGCCCCGCCACCCGGATGACGCCCCGCTCGGCAAAGAACGACACCGGCCGCAGCGGGTCGCGTGTGGCCAAGAGATAGTCGAACCCTGCCGGGACCTCGACCTCGAAGCCCCAATCGAGCCCTGGTTGGTAGCCCAGGCGCCGGAGATAGACGGCGCTGGTGGCCAGCGCATCGGCGAGGGAATTGTGCAGGTCCACCTGCCCGTTTCCATCGCCATCCGTGCCATGGGCCAGCACATTGGACGGATTGACCTGCAAATGCCCGATGGCCCCGGCCCAGGAACCCACCGGCGATATACCGCCGTTGAAGGCGGTTAGCTTCAAAGCGGCGACAAAGTCGCCCTTGTCCTCGACAAAGCGGCTGCGCCGCTGCCAGGCGACAGTGGCCAGTGAGCGCACGATGGGGCGGATGAGGTCGTCATTCCCCAGCACGGCGCCATAATCGGTTTCCATGCCCCAGATGGCGCCCAGAACATAGGGATCTACCCCATGCTGCTGGCCGATCCGCGCGAACAGGTCGGCGTGACGTGCCATTGCCGCCTTGCCGCGCTCGATGCGACCGCCGCTGATGCGGGCCTCGAGATAGTCCCAGATCGGGGTGGTGAATTCGGGCTGCGTTTCGACCAGGTTCGGCACGCGCGGATCGGGGGTGAGGTCGGCTACTATGGCGTCATAGAACTGGCCATTGACGCCGGCCTGGACCGCTTCGGCCCGAAACTGCTCGAGGAAATGAGCAAAACTTTCGGCGGGTTGGGCAAAGGCCGGGGCGACCAGCGCCAGCCAGAGAATTGCTGCCCACCGCATCGCCATCTCCCGCCTATCGGTTGCGCGTGAGCAGGTGCCGTTCCCACTCATAGGCGGTGCGGACAATCTCATTGAGGTCGTCATGCCGGGGCACCCAGCCGAGCAGTTGCCGGACCTTCTCGCCCGTGGCCGTGATCGAGGCCGGATCGCCGGCCCGGCGCGGACCTTCGTCGGCTCGAAGGTTGACGCCGGAAACGGAGCGCACGGTTTCCACCACCTGACGCACCGAATAGCCCTGTCCATAGGCGCAATTGAGCGTGGTGCTCTCGCCACCCCCGCGCAGGTGCTTCAGCAAAAGCGCATGGGCCGCGATCAGGTCAGTGACGTGGATATAGTCACGCACGCAGGTGCCATCGGGCGTTTCGTAGTCGGTGCCGAAAATGTCCATCTTCTCGCGCGTGCCCAGAGCCACCTGGCAAGCAACCTTGATCAGGTGCGTGGCTTCGGGCGTCGATTGGCCCGAACGCTTGCCGGGATCGGCACCGGCGACGTTGAAATAGCGCAGCACGCCATAGGTGATGTCATGGGCGGCGGCCACGTCGGCCAGCATCCATTCGGTCATCAGCTTGCTTCGCCCATAGGGCGACATGGGGTTGAGTGGCGTCGTTTCCACCACCGGCGCCAGGCCCGTCATGCCATAGACGGCGGCGGTCGAGGAAAAGATGAAGTGCTTGACCCCGCCCTTGACCGCCGCCTCGATGAGGTTGCGCGATGTGGCGGTGTTGTTGGCGTAGTATTTGAGCGGATTGGTGACCGATTCCGGCACGACGATCGAGCCGGCAAAATGCACGATCTCGGTGATACCGTGCTTCTCGATCAGCCTGAGCACCAGATCGATATCTGCGGCATTGCCCGGCTCGAAGGCAGCGCGACCATCAATCGCCCAATCGAAGCCCGTGACCAGATTGTCCAGCACCACCACATCCTCGCCGGCATCGACCAGATTGAGCACCATATGGCTGCCGATATAGCCGGCTCCGCCGGTTACCAGGACGGTCATGCTTTGTCTCTCCGCGTCGGAAATGCTATTGGCACGCAACGATATACGCCAGACGTTGATTTAGCTTTATGCCGTCTCATCGTCCACCATGGAGAACACATTCGTGTCCAAGCGCGTTCGTACCGCCGTGTTTCCCGTTGCCGGTCTCGGGACCAGGTTTCTTCCGGCCACCA